>Ga0070761_10003133_pt1 | contig 9973 bp, 9 predicted proteins | sample HubBroMetageREF1_FD_66724 | JGI IMG/M metagenome (GOLD analysis project Ga0070761, IMG submission 66724) | Reference soil microbial communities from the Hubbard Brook experimental Forest, New Hampshire, USA - Hubbard Brook CCASE Soil... | ecosystem: Environmental > Terrestrial > Soil > Temperate... | reverse complement strand
CCTTCCCTTTTTCGGCTGCCCGTTGCAGCAGGTCGCGCACAATGATGCGCATCCAGTCGGGGAGAGCCGAGAGTCCGCTGCGCAAATCTTGCTGGATGGATTGCCCGTGACGGGGGTCTTTGAGGATGGCGACGAGTCGCTTCAGGATGCGCCCATCATCGGACGGGAGCATGTCGCGCAGCCAATAGAGGGCCTGTACAAATCGCATGGCGGGACGCCCAGCCCAGTAAAGGCGGCTGGGCGCGGCGTACCGGAAGTCGAGCGTCAAGTTGCCGAGGGCGATGGGCCGGAGGCGCCCATCCGTTAGCACAGTGATGCGCGCAGGTACGGCGTCGGTGAGCCCCAGGTCGTTGGCGGCGGTGAGGCCGTCGACCACCACCCGGACATTTCCTTTTCGGCCCAGCGCGTCGATCACGTCGCGCGGATCGGGATAGGTAAGCTTTCCCGTGAGACGGTTGGGTCGAGGGGTATCGTAGAGACCGCGCGCAATTCGCCTAACATGCTTCGAGGCGACCAGGCGGTGGAGGGCCTGATCGACCGCGGTACGCGGCCCAAGATCCACGAAGTCGTCCGGTGTCCAGACGCGCGGCTTTGCCGCAGATGAGGTGCGGTCCCGGATGGCGGCTGGAATGCTTAATTGCGGATTGGGCATGCGCGGCCTCTTGTCAGAAAAGTGCAGCAATCTTCTGACACTTTTAGTATAGCCCCCAGGTCGCCCGATTGACCGCTAGTCTTTCCAAATATGGGGGCGCAACGGATTCGACGGGATTGAATCGTGATGGGGAGGCGTGCCGGGTTCCCGATCTCCCGTAAAACGATCGGAAAAACAGAACTGCCAACAACCTGTTCGCATACGCCGCCTAAGTAATTAGGTAGCCGCTCCAGCCGCTGAGCCCGCGCGGCGGTGAGTGAACGTCATTTGCGGGATAGGCTGAAGTGCTTCGGTCCGGAGCATGAGGCCGAGATCAATCGGGCTAGGCGGCCGCCACTCTTGCCGATTCTGAGGCGGAAGCTGAAGTTGCTGAATCGTGCTACGCACGTAGTTCTCTTCATTGCGGGCTTTCTCGGACGCGGGTTCAACTCCCGCCGCCTCCAACATTCCTCGCTGCCGGTAAAGGCTACCCTGGCGTTGAAATAATACCACTAGTGGTGGTATATTTATAGCGGTATGGTTCAATTGTTCTCCGTAACCGAAGCTGCGGCAATCGCCGAAATTTCGCCCGACACGATCCGCACCGCTCTGGAAAAGAAGTCGTTGTCGCCATCGCGTAAGCAGAAGACGGGCAATACAGTGCGCTACCAGCTTTCCGTCGGCGATGTGCTGTTGATGAAGGTACTGGCTGAGTTTCCGTTTCCGCTGGGCAAGCAGGACAAACAGTCTCTGGCGCAGATCTTGGCTCGAGGAAACAGGAAAGCGGCGCACTGGTCTTTGCAGGGGAGTGATATCGTTTACCGCGCAGGGGAGATGCAAGTCTCCATTCAGTGCAAACCCTTCCGCCAGACGGTGGCTAGAAACTTGGCAGCATACCGGTGGGGGCTGCGGCGGGTTACGTCCTCACCGGAGATCCTGGGGGGAGACCCCGTCTTTCGAGGAACTCGCATTCCGCTCCAGCATGTTGCGTCGTTGTTTCGGAAGGGCGTGCCCGAACAGGAAATAGCGGAGGACTTCCCCAATCTGAGTGCACGGGACTTGGCATACGCACGGCTGTCGGCTCGCTTCGGCGAAAAGCCAGGACGTCCAAAGAAGAGCCTTGTAATGCAAAGGCAGTCCGGTGATTCGACTATTGCTGGATGAGCATATCTCGCCGTCCTTGGTTGGGAAATTGGCTCTTATGGGAGTGTTTGCTCAGTCCGTGCCGCACGCTGGTTTGGCCGGGCGGGCCGACCATGAGATATGGAACTACGCACTCGATCGCGATTTTGCCGTTCTGACTACCAACGCCCGCGACTTCATCGAACTCCTCGATGTGGATCTACATCCGGGCTTGATCGTGTTGCGCGAGGGCGGATTGAGCCGCGACGAGCAGTGGGACCGCATCAAGCCCGTCATTGAGCATGTGAACGATTCAGGCGATCAATACTTCCTACTCAACAAGTTAGTTGAAGTTACCGGCGTTGGACAATTTGCAGTACGTGAGATTCCGGCGCCGTAACGTGCAGCAATGCGCGGGATTTATTACCGGGAAACCGGGCCTGCCTTCATATAAATGCGTAGCACCGCGTTCGAGAACTTATCGGAGATGTACACGTTCATACCATGTAGCAGCGTGACGGCGAGGTGCCTACAATTTGGGCACGATTCTCAAAGTGACCGCCCCAGGGAACAGTGACTACCATCTACACGTTGGCCTGCGCCCGTTCGTGATGAGCCTTCCGTCGTCCGGCCAGGAAGGAACGCCGGTTAAGATTCTGGGCACTGACCTGGCCGGCGCCACCAGCGTCACCTTTAACGGCACGCCGGCCGATTTTGCGATTGCGTCAGCGACTTTGATCGAAACCGCCGTTCCACCCGGGGCCACCACGGGCCGAATCGAAGTGGCGACCGCCGCTGGCACGCTGCTCGGCAACGTCGCCTTTCAGGTACGCCCGTAATATTACGAAACCATCTCAAATGCCTGCGTACCAGGCATAGCCGCCTTCCGGCGACGCGGAGCCCAAGCCCTTGCCGAACCCTTTCAGGCTATCGGTGACCGTCAGGCGGGCGATGTATTTCACGTTCTTGTAGCCGAGCTGGCGGGGGACGCGCAGGCGAAGCGGACCGCCGTGGCCCACCGGAAGCGCACCGCCATTCATCCCGTAGGTTACAAGAGTCTGAGGATGCAACGCATCGGCCATGTCGATGCTATCCCACCAGCCGCGCTGCATCGAGAAGTAGACCACATACCTGGCTTGCGGAAGAGTCCCCACGACGTTCAGGACGTGGAATAGGGGCACCCCGGTCCACTCGGCAATAAAAGACCAGCCCTCTTCGCAGGCCAGATGAGTGATCTGGCTACTGGAAGGATAGCTTGTGAGTTGGGCGGGGGAGAACGAAGCGGGGTGGGCAACCATGCCGTCGACGGCCAGCCGCCAGTCGGCGAATCCGCCGGCCTGAAGGCGCTTAAAGGCTTCGCCCTGGAAAGGCTCGCCGTTCGCGAACGGAGTTTTCGAAATCTCGCTGCGAGGGAACTCACGGGCCAACGAGTGGCGCGTCAGCAGCCGCTGGGCAGCATATGTCAGCGTCTCGCCGGGGCCGTAGACGCTGCCGTGATCGGGCGGGATAAGGCCATATCGGTTCGCTAGTCTGGCAGCCACGGCCAAGCCGGATGCGCCCGCCGTTGCGGCCATCCCGGTGGTGATCAATTTGCGGCGTGAGAGGTTGCTCATGCGTGCTCCTTATGTGCGCTGGCGCGGCCCGTGATCATGGCTCGCATGCGGTTTCTGAATCCCGCAAGACAAATCATCGCGATGTGGACCACCAGGAAGACCACCAGAAACACCGACACGAAGAAATGAATCGTGCGTGCGGATTGTTGGCCGCCGAACACCGTGACGGCGAAAGGAAACGCGGACGCTACGGCCGGCGACATCGCCAGCCCCGTCCATACCACTAACGGGAACAGCACGAAGACCACGAACACGTAGGTAAGGCGCTGCAGCACGTTATAGGACCGGTCTTCCGCTTCACCCAGCGGCTTGAAGCGCAGACGTTTCGCGATTGCACTGGAGATCGCCCGCCACGAGAGATCGGCTCCAGCAGGGAGCAAATTTCTGCGGAAATGGCCTGTAAACAGGCCGAAGGCTGCATACACCAAGCCCGTCAATACCGCAACCCAAGCGGCTTGAAAGTGGAGATAGCGGCTCCAGCCGTTTTGGTCGGGCAGCACGAACCCGTAGCCGGTCGGCACAGTCGATCGCGAGGCCGGGATCGGCAGAACAAACAGCGAAGGCGTCAGTACGTTGCCGGTTTCGCCCCAATAAAAGCGCGGGTGAGAAATGACAATTTCAATTCCGCTGACCAGCAGGGCAAAGAAGCACAGCGTGGTTATCCAGTGAGTGATGCGGACGGTTGCAGTATGCCGGGGAGTACGCGTGTCGGCTACGATGGCAGTGGCATGACTCGGGAATCCGGCAACATCGGCCATATGTGGAATATATCACGTGGGTCCGGCGCCTCGCAGGCATCCGGGAACTATCGACCCCTCCCAATCGTATTCATCTGCGAGGCTCCATGAAACCCATCCTTCGTCGTATCGCCCGCTCGCCGATGTTCGCCGTGATCACCATGCTCACCCTGGCCATCGGCATCGGCGCCAATACCGCCATCTTCAGCGTGCTGAACGGAGTTTTGCTGAGGCCGCTTCCCTATCCCAATGCCGACCGCTTGGTCGCAGTCTGGGAAACGGCCCATTTGCAAGGCTTAAGCCAAGTGAATGCTTCGCCCGCCACGTACTTCACTTTCCGCGAGGAAAGCCGGACTTTCCAGGATATCGGTATCTGGCACAACAGCTCCGTGAACATTACGGGCAGCGGCGAACCCGAACAAGTCGCCTCCCTTGATTTCACGGACGGCGTGCTTCCGCTGCTTGACGAACAGCCCCTCCGCGGCCGATGGTTCGCGCGAAAAGACGATTCTCCCGGCAGCCCGAAGACCGTGATCCTGACCTACGGCTACTGGCAGCGCAAATTCGGCGGCGATCCAAGCGCGATCGGGCGGCGCATCACGGTTGACGGCGAGACCAGCGAAATCATCGGCATCATGCCGGGCGGTTTTCGCTTCATGAACCCGCGTGCGGCGCTCATCGCGCCCCTGCAACTCGACCGCGCTAAAGTTTTCATCGGCAATTTCAGCTACCAGGCCGTCGCGCGCCTGAAGCCCGGAGTCACACTGGCCCAAGCCAATGCCGATGTCGCGCGCATGCTCCCGATGATGCTCGACAAATTTCCGCCGGCTCCCGGCATCAGTCTCAAGATGTTCCAGGAGGCGCACTTCGGGCCCAGCGTGCGGCCGCTCAAATCCGACGTAATCGGCGACATCGGCAAAGTCTTGTGGGTTTTGATGGCTACCATCGGCGTGGTGTTGTTCATCGCTTGCGCCAATGTCGCCAACTTGATGCTGGTGCGCGCCGAGGGCCGCCAGCAGGAACTCGCAATCCGGGCCGCTCTAGGCGCGGGCTGGTCGCGCATCGCCCGCGATTTACTCACGGAGAGCGTAGCGCTGGGGATCGCCGGAGGCCTGCTGGGCGTGGGTCTTGCTTATGCCGCGCTCAAAGTTCTGGTGGCGACAGGCCCTGCCAACCTGCCGCGGCTGGAAGAGATCTCGATCGATCCGGCCGTGCTGCTCTTCACGCTGATCATCTCTCTGGTGGCCGGTCTTCTGTTCGGCCTGATACCGGTATTCAAGTACGCGGGCCCGCGCCTGAACGCGGCCCTCCGTCAGGGCGGACGCAATTCGAGCGGCGGCCGCGAACGCCACCACGCGCGCAGCGTGCTGGTAGTCGTCCAGGTTGCGCTGGCGCTGGTTCTACTGATCGGTTCCGGCCTCATGATTCGCACGGTCCGGGCATTGAAGCAGGTGCCGCCGGGGTTCACGCAGCCCGAACAGATCCTCACTCTGCAAGTCTCCATTCCCGATGCGGGGGTCCCCAAAGCCGAGCAAGTGGTGCGCGCCTACAACAATATCCTGGAGAAGGTCGCGGCGATTCCAGGCGTCACGGCGGCCGGCCTGAGCAACTCCATCACTATGGACGGCAATAACGACAACGACCCGATCTTCGCGGCGGACAAGTCGTACGCCGATGGACAAATTCCAGCGCTGCGCCGCTTCAAGTTCATCTCGCCAGGCTTCTTCAAAGCCATGGGAAACCCTTTGCTGGCCGGCCGCGACATCACCTGGACGGATATATACGAAACGCGTCCCGTCGTGCTGGTCTCCGAGTCTCTGGCTCGCGAACTTTGGGGCGATCCGGCCGCCGCGCTGGGCAAGCAGATTCGCGAAAGCCCCAAGGGAGTGTGGCGCGAGGTAGTCGGCGTGGTGGGGAACGAACGCGACGATGGTGTCGATCAAAAAGCCAGCACCGTTGTGTATTGGCCCATGATGTTGCGCGACTGGTGGGGCGAATCTCTCACCGCGTTGCGTGGCCAGGCATTCGCCATACGCAGCAGCCGCACCGGTTCGGCGAGCCTTTTGAACGAAGTCCGGCGCGCCGTGTGGTCCGTGAACACCGACCTGCCTATCGCCAACGTGCGCACCGTGAAGGAGGTCTTCGACCGGTCCATGGCCCGCACGGCCTTTACTTTGGTAATGCTGAGCATCGCGGCGGGCATGGCGCTGCTGCTGGGCATCGTGGGCATCTACGGCGTCGTCTCTTATGCGGTATCGCAGCGCACCCGCGAAATCGGCATCCGCATCGCGCTCGGCGCGCCACAACAATCGGTGCGGCGTATGTTCCTGCGCGAGGGCTTGGTGCTGACGGCCATTGGCGTGGCTTTCGGCCTGGCCGCCGCCGCGGGACTGACTCACTTGCTGACGACCCTGTTGTTCGAAGTGAGTCCGCTGGACCCCACGACTTACTGCGCCGTGTCAATGGTCTTGGCCTTCGCTGCGCTGCTGGCCAGCTATATCCCCGCCCGCCGCGCCACCACCATCGAGCCGGTGGAGGCGCTGCGCGTCGAGTGAGTCCATGGAGCCACTGAGCTTGTTTCGCGCATTCGTCCGTAATCGGCCCGTTTAGCCCTACCGTCCTGTCCGTTCGCTCGTTTCATCTTTGCGTGGGAACCTTGGGAATAAGGCGACCAGTGCCTTAATCGCGTCTGAGTGCTGTTGCGGATTTGAGAGTTGTTCAATAATCGAAGGGTCCTCAAGCCGGAACCCCAAGCCGGAGAAACGGGCGCCCGAGAAATCCTCGATCTTAATTGTATAGAGGGTGAACCTGCCGCTCCTTTCGTTGCTGAACGACTGTGACCACCCCGCCTGTGATCCGATTTGTAAAAATGTTCGTATTCTGAAAAGGTGAACTTCGCCGTGCGTCCCGCGATTTCGAACACTTGAGACTCAAAGGAGCCGATGAAGGCTCCGTCCACGGTATAGTCTTTGCCTAGGTAACAAAGCCCGTTTCGCTCTACGTCGAGGTAAGTGACGCCCAGCATCAGAAGTCCGTCCACTCCGCGCACGAGGTCTACCCAGTCGCCTCGCACCATGCGATTTATTCGCGCTGCGACGGAGACCGGGGCGGACAGTAATTTAGCAATCAGAATTCCGAAAATCACCAACCCAAGAAGCACCTGAAGACCGACAATTGCCCGCGAAAAACCAAGGGGACTGATGCTTCCGTCGCCAAGTGTCGATTCTGTTACGACGCTGAAGTAGAGGCACGTCAAGAAAGAAACCGCTTCTGAGCCAGCTTGCTGGCCGGTTGTCCTCAAGCCGTCGCCGGGGAATTGCAGGGTAAGAAGGAAGTATACGAGCGCGAAAAGAACCGTCAGGGCCATAACCCCAACAGTAAATCTTCCACCACGGGGCTCTGTCTAGACTTTCTTGGAGAGTGCGTACACTCCGAGCCATTTCTGGGATTATAGCGCTCCTCAAGCCACCTGGATTTGTGCGCCAACACGTTCTCCGCTTGACCGTCATGCGAGCCACACGGCGGATGAGGTGCGCGCCCTCGCCCGCCGCTCTCACCGGCAGTCCGCCACCTGCAAGAGACAGCCCAGACAGGCCAGGAGGCCTGTCCTACAGTAGGGCTTCGATGCGTTGCTGGAGTTCGGCCTCGGTCATGCGCGTGGGCCGGTACATGCGCACGATGCCCAGGCGATCGATCAAGACCAGGGTGGGCGTGGAACTCACGCCGTAGCGCAGCATCATGGTTTCGGCGGCCGGATGCGGCGCGCCATCCAGCGCGGCGTAGGATGTCTTCCACACGCGTTCGATCTCCTCATCTTCCTCCGCGGCAGTGGGATGCTCGATTTTCGGTGCCTCTCCGTAACGGCGCGTAGGCGCAATCACGCGCAGGCCGCGCGGCTCGTACTTCTGCTTGAGGCGGGCGATGACGGGGCCTTGCGCTTTGCAGTCGCCGCACCAATGCGCCCACAGGAACAGCAGGACCGGGCTGCCGCGATACGACGCGTCCAGCTCGGGCGCAGGCTGGCCTTCCAGCGTGAGCAAGTTCAAATTTTTGTGGATGCGCGCTGCGATCCACCAGGTTTTCCAGTGCGGCAACTCGGACTCCAGGAAAGCGACGGCCCGATCGCGGTTGCCGCGCGCCGCCATGATGCGCGCTTCCACTTCGATGGATGCGCCGATGGCGGCCTCCAGGAAGTCGTCGTCCTCCGGATGTTTGGTTTTTAGCAAACCGTCCACCAGCGTTTTGGTTTCGGCGAGGTAGCGGGCGGCGGTATCGGTTTGGCCCAGCGTAAGCGCGCCGCGCGCGAGCCAGGAGACGGCGGCGGCATATTCGGAGTTGTCGCCATTGGCGCGGTGGTAGTCTTCCACGAGCGCCTCGGCGCTGGAAAGGTCGCCGGCCGAGAGTTTGAAGCGGACATCCGATATCACCGCGGCGCAGGCGGGCGCCAGAATCAGAAGCAGCGAAAGGTAGCGTGGCTTGCAGCACATGGCTATTGAGGATAGCACCTCATGGTCGTCGCGCGACTTGCAGCGTCCTACAATGGAAGCATGTCCGACACCTTGACGATCGCCGGCCGCTCCTTTCAGTCCCGCCTCATCGTGGGCACCGGGAAATATCGCAGCTTCCAGGAGATGGCCCGCTGCCACGAGGCTACCGGCGCCGAAATGGTCACCGTCGCAGTACGCCGCGTGAACCTGACCGACCGCTCTAAGGAATCGCTACTCGACTACATCGACCGGTCCAAGATCTTCATCCTTCCCAACACCGCCGGTTGCTACACCGCGGACGACGCCATCCGCACGGCACGTCTGGCGCGCGAAGTGGGTCTCTCCAATTGGATCAAGCTGGAGGTCATCGGCGACGAAAAGACGCTCTTCCCGGATAACGAAGGCCTGCTGGAAGCCACGCGCGTGCTAGTGAAAGAAGGTTTCGTGGTGCTGCCTTACACCAATGACGATGTGGTGAACGCGCGCAAGCTGATCGATGCCGGCGCCGCCGCCGTGATGCCGCTGGCCGCGCCGATCGGCTCTGGCATGGGAGTGCAGAACAGCGCCAACCTGCGCATCATGCGTGAAACGATCACCACCGTGCCGCTTATCGTGGATGCCGGCGTAGGCACCGCATCGGACGCCGCCATCGCTATGGAGTTGGGTGCGGATGGCGTGCTGATGAATACCGCCATCGCCGCCGCCGAGGACGCCCCCAGCATGGCCAAAGCCATGAAGCTGGCGGTGGAAGCCGGCCGCCTGGCCTACCTCGCCGGACGCATGCCAAAGAAGCTGTACGCCAGCGCCAGCAGCCCGCTGGTGGGCGTGGTGGGACAGGCTTCGTAGTGCAAGCTGCAAAAATTGTGGGGCGGACCCCCTGGTCCGCGCGGGTCCCCCCGGACCCGCTCTTCGCTTGTGGAATCGGCTCCTTGACGGCCGCGACAGGCCGACGAGGGCGTCGGCTGCAGACCAGGGGGTCCGCCCCTTTGCAGCGATCGCTAAAACGTAAACCGCGTCTGCAGCTCCAGGCGCCGGTTGTTGGCCGGTTGCGCGAATGCTCCATATCCGCCGGCCACGGAATTCGCCTCGCCGAACAGGGGCGATGTGATTTGGCCAATGATGGGGCCTTCATTCACATGGTTCAGCAGGTTGCGCGCGGAAATCGCGAGAGTCAGGTTATAGCGGCGGGTGGTCGAAGCATCCGAGAAGACGCTGTGGAACCCGGAATTGTGGCCGGCTCCCAAAGGTGTCGCTCCGCTGGCGGATTCGCGTTCCGGCCCGAAGCCCCACGTCTTGCCCAGGCGCGCGTTCACCGTAATCATGCCGGGGCCCCGTCCGTAGTTGCGCGGCAGAATCTGCTCCCCGGGCGAGGGATTGGGATCG
>Ga0070761_10003131_pt1 | contig 9976 bp, 7 predicted proteins | sample HubBroMetageREF1_FD_66724 | JGI IMG/M metagenome (GOLD analysis project Ga0070761, IMG submission 66724) | Reference soil microbial communities from the Hubbard Brook experimental Forest, New Hampshire, USA - Hubbard Brook CCASE Soil... | ecosystem: Environmental > Terrestrial > Soil > Temperate... | reverse complement strand
CCCAGCCGCCTGATCAGCGTCCACGATTCCCAGTTCCGGTTATACGAAGCAATCCACTCCTGGTACCCTATTTTTTGTTGCCACGTCCCCGCGGCGGTAGCATAGTTCACCGCCGGCTGCGCAAGATAAGCCGTTGCATCACCCCCACTGGTATCACCCCACATATGAATGGAGGCCGTGATGGCATTGTTGTAATAGGTAGCCGCCGGCCCCACAATAAACCCACGCTCCGCCGCTTCAGCCAGATAAAACTGGACCTCTGGATAGTCAAGAAGATCCCCGGGCAATGAAGCCGTGTACAAAGCCGGCCCGAAATCCGAAAAGAGCCCATATCCATTCCCCTGACCCGGATTCCCGCCGGAATATGCGCTATCATACTGCGTAAAATAATAAGGAAGCCTCGGATCATTCCACCCCACCATCGTCGTCACCAGAAGATTAGCGGGCACAAAATCATGTCGCCCGCTGTAGGCTATCGACTGCCAAATGGGGTTGGAGTTCGTCGGCGACGCCGGGTCATAAGAAAATTGCGCATTGTCGCTGTTGGATTGAAATACCCCCGTCGCAATGGCTTCGGTCACTTTAGTACCGGCCGTAGCAGGATCTACATCGGCTAAAAGCATCGCCATCCTCAATTTCAGACTGGCAGCAAATTTTATCCATTGCGTCACACTTCCCCCATAGATCAGGTCCGCGCTTCCCATCGCGCTCTCATTCACATCCAAACCTGCAAGACAACTATCGATCCTCATCAGCAGATCGGAATAGACCGTTGCCGCATCATCGTATTTCGGAAAAGGAATGGATGTCTTCTCCGCCTGCGAATAGGGAATATCGCCATACGTGGCAACGAGTTGGCCATAAGCGTAAATTTCCAGCAGATCGGTAATATCAAGATCATTCCGAAGGGCGCCGGGTGTCCCTGGAAAGTTGACCGGAAAGGCCTGTTTGGCCAGCTCAGCATTGTGGATCACGTTTATATACATCGCGTTCCACCAGCCATCAGGGCAGTCATACACCGCAAAATCATAGATGGCTTCATAGACATAGGAATTCTCCGTCCACTCCTGGGAAACGACCCGGAACGGAGCCTGAGCAATGTTGGTAGTCGTATTGATATCCGAAAACGCTTTTTCCGATTGCGTAAAAACAGCGGTGGAAAGACCGACCAGGGAACTCTTGGGGTCGACATTCAACGAACTTAAAGGCTTGGTACAGCCAGCCCAGCCGGCCGCCACAAGCACAAGTCCTGACAAGATTACAATAATATTTTTCATCTTAAACGATTTTAGAATTTAACCTTGACGATAAAGCTGACGTTTCTGACCGTGGGATAAGCACCGTTTTGAAAACCAACTGATGAATTCCCCGCAGCCTGGCCTTGTTCCGGATCGGCATAAGGCAGGTCCTTATGAAGGATCAACAGATTCCGCCCCGATACCGAAAAATCAATTCCCTGCAAGGCTCCCAGTCGCGCCATCACCCTCTTCGGAATGGACCACGTGATAGCCGCTTCCCTTAGTTTTACATAGCTCGCGCTGTAAACAAATTGCCGGTTGGCCTCCCCATTACCGATGGAGCCGAATGACCACGCACCGAAATCAAGATTCGATTCGTCGATCCTTACCGTATTCGGTTTCCCGCTCGGGTCGAGGGCTTTTAAGACGATCCCTCCACCTTGAGAAAGTGGCGATCTTACCGGATTGCCCAGATCATTGAACCCTGCCGTCCTTGGATACAACCCCGAGAAGGATCCATAGTCCATATCCAGCGAATACACATCGCCGCCCTGATGGATATCGATAAGGAAACTAAAGGTCAGACTTTTGTACGTGAAGCTGTTATTGATGCCGCCAATCCAATCGGGCGCAACACTGCCGATATCGGAACGGGTATTCGGAGCGATCATATAATGCCCCGTCGTATCCACTTCCCGCTGCCCGTTCATATAGACAAAATCGGTCCCCCGGATGATCCCATAGGACTTTCCGACTTCCGCCACGACCTGGATCGAGTTCTGATAGGCGCCCACCACAAAGGAAGGCTGACCGCCATAAAGCGACAAAACCTTGTTGATATTCTTGCTCCAGTTAACCATAATATTCCAGCTGAAATCCCTGGTTTTGACCGGCGTTAACCGAAGGGTAGCTTCCACGCCCTGGTTCTGAACCGAGCCGCCATTTACACTAAAGGTGGCGTAGCCGGTAGCCGTCGAAATACTGATCGGCAGGATCTGGTTGCTCTGAATAGAATGATAATAATCTGCTGTGAAGCCGATCCGGTTTTGGAGGAATTCCATTTCCAGCCCCAGTTCGTACGTCTTGTTCTTTTCGGGGACAAGAAATTGGTTATTGTTCTGCGTGCTTCCGACCATCACAGGCTGGCCATTGATCGGCGTGTTAAAGGAAAGGGTATTGTACACATCATAATAAGGAGCATCTCCGCCAACCTGTGCATAATTGGCCCATACCTTGCCATACGAAAGCCACCCCGCCGTTTCGGGCAAAATCTTGGAGAAAATAAAGTTACCCGATACCGACGGATAGTAATACGTATTATTCGCTGAAGGCAATGTGGAGGATTGGTCCCTCCGCATGGTCCCATCCAGGGTGATCATATCTTTGTAAGAAAGCGTCACGCCACCGAAGACACTGTTGATCTCTTTTCGCAGATCCGATTCTCCCGGCGCGTTGGGTGCTTTTAGCGAATTGGACAAAGACCAGAAACCGGGTAGGATAAGACCCCCGTTCGTCGATGCGGAGATCTGTGGGATATTGTCTTTCTGGACATTGCCGCCAACCAACGCCTTCAGGTTGAAATTGTTCCCGATGTTCTTGGAAAAATTCAGCAGGAGATTGAAGTTGGTTTCGTTGAACGATGAATTGGTCCTGTTGTAAGCAGACGGCTCCACACTGCCGATATTGAATCGGGTCTCGATGAGCTGAGTATAGTAGTCATCTGTAACGGCGCCGGATAGGTTCAGATAATCGGTGAAGGCAATATTCAATTTGGCATGCCCGGTGTATCGCTGTCTGGAATCATCCTCATAATTCTGGTAGGCAAACCAATACAGGTTGTTGTGATAAGCGGGCGGCCCGACGCTCGCGGCATCATTGGTCGCATAGTCGGAAGGCACCCAGTTCCAGGTGGCATTCGTCCCGCCGGAGGCGTAATAGTCATGCTTTTGAGCCTGGATGTTGACATTGGTCGGCCACCACTGGCGGAAGTCCGTCATCGGGTTTGTCGTAGCCGTGTATTGAAACAAATACCGGTTGGTTGCCGATTCATTGACGAAATTGAGCCCGGCGTCAAAAGTTACTTTCTCCGATGCCTTGAAGGTTGCCCCAAGATCGAACAGGTCCTTCTTGATATTGGAGTTCGGAATAAACCCTTTTTGATCGTCGCGCGTATAACCCAGCTTGAACGATCCCGCCTGACCCCCGCCCTGCACAAGAATGCTTTCTGTAGTAGTCGCCGGCGTCACGAAAAAATCAGTGGGGTTGTGGTGGAGCGCCGGCTGCCAGGGGGTAGCCTTATGAAAATTGGGATCAAATGGCGAAAAAGCATCCCAGTTGTACACCATCATTTGCTTGTTGTAAGCCGGCCCGGTAGCCGCATCATCGTTAGTAGCCGGAATCGACACCGGGTTCCCACCGTTTACGCCGGGTATCGATTGCCAATAGAAGCCATAATTGGGATTACCGGGTATCCCATACCCGTCCGCGCCATATCCTTCCCCGTTTTGTGTCTGGTACGAAGGCAACGTGCTTGGATCAAGGCTGCCGACGCTGGCGCCAAAACTAGCCGTCACCCCAAGCCCCTTCCGCGTCAACCCTCTCTTGGTCGTGATAAGAATGACCCCATTCGAACCTCGGGAGCCATACAACGCAGAAGCGGCTGCCCCCTTCAAGACGCTCACGGAGGCAATATCATCCGGGTTGATGTCAGCCGCCGCACTCCCAAAGTCATATCCGCTGCCGGTATAACTGCTATTGTCATACGGAACGCCATCCACAATAAAAAGCGCCTGATTGCTTTGCGTCAGCGACTTGAATCCCCTCAGTACGACATTGGTGGAGCCCCCCATCGCATTGCTCGACGTGATCTCGAGACCCGCGACCTTGCCCGAAAGGTTATCGATCGCGTTTGTAGTGACGGTTTTTGTGAGGTCATCTCCGGTGATCTGCTGCGCCGCATAAGGCAGCGAATTCCTGCTCCTTCTGATCCCAAGCGCAGTCGTAACAACAACCTCGCTCAGGTTCGTCGCCCGATGAGAAACCTGAACAGTGTAATAGTCTTCCGCGCCTACCCGGACTTCCTGAGTAGCAATCCCGGCCCCCGAGACCAACAACGTCTGCCCACTCATAGCTTTAATGGAAAAGTTACCCTCCGCATCCGAGCTTACCCCGATTTTCAAGCCCTTGATCTGTACCGATGCAAAAGGTACCGGCTGTTTTAGTGAATCCGTGACCCTACCTCTGATCTGGCGGACCTGCGCGCTCACAGAAACGCAAATAAGCAGACACACTGACGCCGCCAGAGCTTTTAGAAGTTTCATAAAAAATTAGTTTTGATTAAGAAATGTGACCCGATATATAAAATTATTCTTATGCCGCACAGGAAGATGGACTAATCTACCAGCGACATGAAATCGGGCCTGCATAACCGACTGCACAGAGAATATGCAATTCGTCCGTAAATATGTGTATTTGGAAGGGCGTTAAGCCTCCAACGCCCGTAGGACTATCTCTTTATAGCTCCGCCCGATAGGTAGACGTTTACCTCCCAACTCCACTTCCGTCGCGCTAAACGCTTCTATTTTATCTTTTGCAACGATGAAGGAGCGGTGGATGCGCAAAAAATTATTTTCACTCAGCATCTCATCCACCTGCGTCAGCTTGAATTTGGTCAGCACGCTCTTATTCTTGGTATTAACCCGGATATACTCCTTCATACTTTCGATATAAAGGATCTCGTCAAGAAATACTTTAACCTTCTTCTTCCCCACATTAAAAAACAAGTAGACCCGCTCAGCTGACTGCACGACGGGTCTCGCAGGCAAAACGGTTTGGTTGGTTTGCACAATTCGATTCACAGCCTTCAGGAAGCGACTGAACTCGATCGGTTTCAGCAAGTAATCGACCACGTCGAACTCATAGCCCAGAAGCGCATATTCCTGGTAAGCGGATGTAATGATAATCTTCGGTGGTTTCTTCAGATCCTTGATCAGGTCAAGCCCTTTCATTTTTGGCAAATGAATATCCAGGAACATCAGATCAACATGGAATGACTGCAGGGCTTCCCTGGCATAGAACGCATCACTGCAGCAGCAGACTAATTTTAAGAAGGGCACTTGACTGATATAGTCTTGCAGAACTTCTGCTGCCAAAGGCTCGTCTTCGATAATGATGCAATTATAGGTTTGCATATTGCCTTAGATTTATTTTAACGAACACCATGAAAACAGTGTCCTCACATTTTATGGAAACTTCATACTCTTTATACAAAAGCTCCAACTGTCTGCGAACGTTTGAAAGCCCTATATTTTCATCGTTGATCTTTTTCCCGTTTTGTTCCTTTGAGTTCGAAATAGTAAACTCAAGCATCCCATTCTGCATATTCATTTCGAGATTAATAAAGGACTCGAATCTGCTTTGGCTTGCTCCGTGTTTAAAGGCGTTCTCTACGAAAGGGATCAGAAGCAGGGGTGCTATCCTTTCGTTCTCATCGTCAATTTCCCGGATAAAACTGATCGTAAGCCGGTCATCATACCTCAATCTTTCCAACTCGATATAATCATCCAGCATCTTGACCTCGTCACTGATCTTGATTTGCTCCGTACCCGTTTCATAGATCATAAACCGAAGAAGCTTGGAAAGCCTCATCACAACGTCCGCGGTTTCATTCGACCTTTTTCTTGCCAGGGCGTAAATGTTGTTCAACGTATTAAAAAGGAAATGAGGGTTCGTTTGATTCCTCAGGAACTTCAGCTCGGTTTCCAATTTGTCCCTGATCAGGTTCTTTTCCCTTTCTTTGGCTGCCAATTGTAACCGGAATTGCTTGATCATGATCGCCGCGCCCGATACAAACCCGATATCCGCGAGCATTTGTAAAAACCATTGAATGCTGAAAAAGGAGCCGAAATCGAGCGATCCTTTATAAATTACCGGCTCAAGAAAAAATATTTCGATAACCCGAAATAAAATCGTGGTCATCAGGAGTGCCAACAGGAACTGGGCAATATATTTTTTCCTTTCCTTTTTGCTATTTAAAAGTTTGGGGAGGTTGTAATAAAGCACATAATAGACAAACACCAATTTCGGGATAAGAGCGCATAGACCATTCAAAACGGCGAACCTTAATTGGTGGTTAATCGAAACTCCAGGCTGCCTGTCTTTGTCCCACAGGTAGATCAGCGTCACATCCTCCGTCAGATAGACCAGCCAGAACGCGACATGCAACAAGACCCGCTTAAAAGAAACTGTTTTCATTAATTCCCTCAAAATAACCCAATTCTGAGAGGAATACCCAGGATTTCAGGGCCAAAAACTTCGTAAATTCGGTGATCATCCGCTCCATCCTGTCGTCTGTATGGTCAACGCCCCTATTGGTTGAAAACTCCCCCGATCCGCACGATATTGTCCTAATTTCCGCCTGCATCAAAACGTAAATTTATGCATATGACCACCCTCCCCACCAGGATCCTTGCTATCGGGATTCTCCTGTCCACCCAAATCGCCCACGCCCAGAACTTTTCGGGCAAGACAGCAGGGCTTGACAATACCCCAAATGGAAAAATTATAAAGGCTTGGTATACCGCCTGGCAGATAAGGGATTGGAATTTGATGACGCAAAGTCTCGCGGACGGTTTCACGTTTTCCAGCCCTATGGACGATCATATAAAATTAGATGCCATGAAAGAAAGGTGCTGGCCAAACGCGGGCAATATCAAAAGCGTTGAAGTGACACAAATGATCATGAACGGAGATGAGGTCATTGTAATCGCAAACGCCACTAACAGCGGCGGCAAGTTTTTCCGGAACTGCGATTATTTTAAGCTAAAAGACGGAAAGATCGCTGCCTACGAGTGTTTCTTCGGCCCGGGAATAAACTATCCGAACTCGGGGAAATAACCCCTTAATCGCGCACTTTACCCGCGACCCCATAAATCACATTCGTCTCGATCCCGGTCAGCGATGTCAATCGCTCCAGGAGCCGGTCTCTCAATACTATGGCTTTATCCGGCCCTAGTTTCTCTATCGGCCAGCGCAAACCGCTTCCCATCGCGACCTTCCAGAAATCTTCCGGTCCCCCAAGCGGCTGCACCGAATCCTCCGCAAAAACCTTTACCTTACTCCCATCCAATGCGATCAACCGCTGAACCGCCTCCACGGACGTAATACGATCCCAGGGGTTGAACTCGCTTACTAACCCTGGTGCCACCGTTGCAAGCGCCGCCTTCCACTCCGTATACGCAGGTTCGAAAAACCGCGGCCCCCATGTCGTCAACCCCAGTTTCCCTCCCGGCCTCACCAACCGCCAAAGCCTCCGCACCTGATCTTCCATATCCGGCACAAAAAATATCCCAAACACAATGATCACCGCATCAAAGCTCCCCTCCTCAAAAGGTAACGCCGTCATATCCCCTTTAACAAACTCAATCTGATCCAGCCCCAACGCCGCCGCTTTCTTTCTCGCCAGTTCCAGCAATCCCTCCGCCAGATCGACCCCGATAACCTTCCCCTCACTCCCGACCGCCCTGGCCCCCGGCAGCGCCGACGCGCCTGTCCCGCAGCATACGTCCAACACCCGCATCCCCGCTTGCAGGTCCAGCAATTCAACCGTTCGGCGCCCCGCCCGGTCCCAAAAACCCAGCGCCGGATCATCAAAAAAATCCGCCGTAGAATTGTACGTCTTTTCCGCCTTTTCCTGTGGAGTGAGTGCCGCCATTACGGAATTTACTAAAATCCTGGCTAATAAGTGATATTGATCGTATTGTTCCCCCCCGGTACGCAGTAGACGGAATCCGTTTGCCGCTCCTTCGTGGAATCAGTCAACCATTGGATCGAATTGATCTTCGTGAAGACATTGGCGCCGGTATAAACCGTAAAAGCCGTGTCAGTATTGGCAGGCGTTTCATTCATAAGGAAGGCGGCATCGGTATTACTTGGACTTAGAATGACGTCAAGCCCGAGAAAAGGATCGAACGAAGGGATCGCCGTGGTCCGATGCAATTCAACGGTCAGAAGAACGGGCTGATAAAAATCAAACTCGCAATACGTGGCCACCCCCGTCGAATCTATATTTGCAAATTGCTCGATGTTATGCAAAGAGGGATCGGGTAGCGAGTTACCAGGTGCCGTAGACTGCGCATAGACGATAGTGTTGGAAGGGCCCTCAACCAAAATTTGACAGTAGGTATTGAACACCTTCGTAGTGTCTACTTTAACCGTAAAGTGGAAAGTCCCGTCTCCTTTGGTCTTACCGGACGCCACCTGGTAGGGGCCACAAAACGTACAATTTTGCACCTTGGCCATATCCACCTCCACAACAAGCCCACCCAGCGGTTTTTGCGTCCCCGGATCGATAGCGATTCCCGAGAATTGAACGACCTCGCAATTTCCGGTACACGGCCCCAGATCTTTTTTACAGGAACTGAAAAACAGCGGAATGACTAAGAAAGCGGCAAAACGGGCGCAAAGGTTCATGGCTATAGTTGGATGCTGACTTGATAACAAAATTCGATAAAACGTTGCTTCCCAGAATAATATTTTTTCCTGCCCTCCTGTTGAACCAACTTGTTCAAACTTGTACAAAGCGGTAGCACCCGTCGCCCCCGGGATTCCGTATTTTGGACCCAACCAAACCAATTTTACGGATGGCACCCCTCGCCAGAGCAGGACAATGCGCTTTCGCCATTTGTCTTATCGGCCTCGCCGGCCAGCAGTTATATGATTCGGACCTCCGCCCTGTATTCGTCCCGGCATGGACATTGTCGGCAGGAGCCCGGGGCCTGCTGGCCTATCTTTTCAGCATCATCCTGATCGGAACCGCCGCCGGCCTCCTGCTTCGCAAGATGGTCCTACCCGCCATGCTCCTCCTCGGCAGCCTCCTCTTTGCTCTGTTCCTCTTTAGTTACGTGCCTTTCGAACTCCTCGTCGACCCCAACAGGCGGCAGATCGGTGCATGGAACAACGCGCTGAAAGAGCTGAATTTCTCCGGCAGCGCCTTCCTCATTGCGGGTATTGCCGGCGCCCGACCAAAAGTATTGATACCCGTGGGCCAATTCTTTTATTCCATCATGCTGGTCATCTTCGGGATCGAACATTTTTTATACGCCCAGGGCGTCAGAACGCTCGTCCCCACCTGGATTCCAGGCGACCTGTTCTGGACATATTTTGCCGCTGTCGCGCTGATCGGATCGGGTATCGCGATCATTATCCGCTTTAAAGTCAAACTGGTCGCAACATTGCTGGGAATAATGGTATTTATTTGGTTTCTGATTCTCCACATCCCCAGAGCCGTCGTCGCCCCGGTGACGGATAAAGGAAATGAATTGTCCAGCGTGTTTGAATCCCTTGGGGTAAGTGGAATAGCCTTCGTGATCGCGTATGCGTCTCACCTGATCAGGAGCACCGTCCCGTTTCGCTCCACCGGCCGCCCATGATCGTCGACCCCCGCCGCCATCCAGACATAGGCGCCGGTCACAGCCGGCTGCCCGCCGATCGAACCATCCCACCCGGCACCCGCGTCAGCAGTGGCAAAGACCAGCTGCCCCCACCGGCTATACACGCGGAAGTATTTCAGCTGGACCCCAAACGTATTGACCCTCAGGATGTCATTACCACCGCCGCCATGATTCGGCGTAAAAGCATTGGGCACAAGAATACCAGTCGTCGTGGCCGCGCCGATGACAATCGTACCCGTCGCCGAACACCCCGAAGCCGTCGACGCCACGACCGTATAGGTGATATCC
>Ga0070761_10003129_pt1 | contig 9977 bp, 8 predicted proteins | sample HubBroMetageREF1_FD_66724 | JGI IMG/M metagenome (GOLD analysis project Ga0070761, IMG submission 66724) | Reference soil microbial communities from the Hubbard Brook experimental Forest, New Hampshire, USA - Hubbard Brook CCASE Soil... | ecosystem: Environmental > Terrestrial > Soil > Temperate... | reverse complement strand
TTCCCCTCGTTTTGGACTTTAGTTCGACTCATGCTGGTCATGGAATGACGCAGTCGGGATGGATATTCGCATTTCCCGGGCCAAAACCGATGGTTACCTTGGTTCCCAACTGAGTTCTTCGAATTCCCTTATTTTCAGTGCAAAGCCAAACTAAAGTCCTAATTGTAAGGTGTTCCGCGGGCTGCTCCGTGCCAAAATGCGTCGCAAGTTCCTGACAAATCGTGTCAGTCTGGGACGGGGCCGGTGAAACCCCTGTTTAGAACGAAGTGGGGGCGTGGACTTGCAGGAACATGAGGTCGCGGCAAACGGCTAACAAGGAAGCGAGCCAAACGCGCGCGATTATTGTGTCGCGGCGTTACTTACTAGAAGCATCGCGACACGTCGCGCGGCTCGCCCGGATCCCCTCGGCAAGCTCGGGGCAGGCTCTTCGCGGCGGAAAGGATGCTTGCTCAGGATGACAATGAAACTCCACCTCTGCCTTACAATGTTCTGCCTTGGGATATCCTGCTGAATCAGGTATCGCCAAGATGGCGAATCCAATTTCCATGGCCCCTTTGAAAGATGTGGTTTCCGTTGATTCCGATATCGCGCGGGCGTGGACTCTGCCCTCTTATCTCTATACGGAGACGGCTGCTTTCGCGGCCGAGAAAGAAAGAATCATCGCGCGAAGCTGGCAGGTGGTGGGGCACCGCAATCAGGCGGCAGAGGCTGGAGACTACTTCACCACAGAGCTGGTCGGCGAGCCGCTGCTGATTGTGCGGGGAAGCGGTGGCGAACTGCGCGGTTTCTATAACGTCTGCCGCCATCGCGCGGGACCGCCGGCGGAGGGATGCGGTTCGCGCAAACTGTTTCGCTGCGGCTATCACGGCTGGACCTATGGTCTGGATGGATCGCTTCTCAGCGCTACGGAAATTGAGGGCGTCGAAGGATTCCGTCCCGAAGATTTTGCGCTGGTGCCGGTGCGGGTGGAGGAATGGTTTGGCTTTATCTTCGTGAATCTTGATCGCGAGGCGCGAGCTCTGCGCGAGAGTCTGGGTGAGCTGCCGAAGCAGGCTGAGAAGTTTGACTTTGGCGGGATGAAACTGTTTGAGCGCCGCACCTACGAGATGAACTGCAACTGGAAGACCTACGTGGATAATTATCTCGAAGGCTACCACCTGCCGAGCGTGCATCCGGGACTGAATCGCGAGCTGGATTACAACGCTTATGTGGTAGAGCCGCACGCGGAGTACGTGCGGCAGTTCAGTCCGATCCGGGGGGCGCAGCCGGGGGACACGACTCCGCGGCGTTATCAGGAAACGGGCGAGGATCTGACTACGGACTACTTCTGGATCTTTCCGAACTGGATGCTGAACTGCTATCCCGACAATGTTTCGCTGAACATCGTGCTGCCGCTCGCGCCCGGGCGCTCGGTGGCAATCTTTGAGTGGTACTTGCCGGAGAAAGACCATGGCAGCGCGGCAGCCAAGGCTGCGGTGGAATTCAGCGAACAGATCCAGGTGGAGGACGTTGCTATCTGCGAGCGAGTGCAGAAGAATCTGGGTTCACGCAGCTATTCCCGGGGACGCTTCAGCGTGAAGCAGGAAAAGGGTGTGCATGCTTTTCATCGGATGTATGCGGAATGGATGAAAAAGGATTAGCCGCCGAGATCGCCGAGAAGAAATATTCCTGATAAAAGGTTTTCCTCACTCTGCTTTTACCAGCAGGCAGGTTACGTCATCGTGCTGCGGGGTTGAGCCGACGAAGAGATCGACCTCTGCCATGAGGCGGTTCAGCATGTCGGTTGGGGTGGTGGCGGCGTTGGCTGCGATGGCGCCGAGCAGGCGGGTTTCGCCGTACTCATCCTGACGGGCGTTCTCTGCTTCCACCAGCCCGTCGGTAAAAATGATCAGCCAGTCGCCGGGCGCTAGTGTGACGCTGGCGGAGTCATACTTGGCTTCGGGCTGAATGCCGAGAGGTAATCCACCGACGTCGAGGCGCTCGATCGATCCATCACTGCGACGCAGGATAGGATTGTTGTGGCCGGCGTTGATGTAATTGAAGACGCGGCGCGGGGCGTCGTATTCGGCGAGAAACGCAGTGGTGAAGCGGAGTCCGCCCTGGCTGTTGGAGCAGGCGTACTTGTTCATGTTGGCCACCAGCTCTTCCAGGGGAACCTGCGCGGTGGAAAGCGTTTTCAGGCTGGCCTGAAAAGTGGCCATCAGCATGGCTGCGGGGATGCTTTTGCCGGCGACGTCGGCCACGGCGAATATCACGCGATTTTCTTCCTGAGTTCTGCCGGGGCGGGGGAACACGTCGTAGTAATCTCCGGCGACAGTGTTGGCGGGGCGCGTGATGTAGGCGAGCGAGACTCCTGGAATCTGCGGCGGAGCGCCGGGGAGCAGCCAGGTCTGGATTTCGCGGGCAATCTGCAAGTCGCGCTTCATCACGACGCGGTCGGCAATCTCGAGAATCAGCAACACGAACAGAAGAAGTCCGCCCCAGAAGTGGAAATCGAGTTCGATGACGTGGAGTTCGTGTCCGGAGTCGCGATAGCTGAAGCCGCTGCTGGGAAACACCAGCATGATCAGCGCCGCCAGGAGGAGCACGCGGCGCGCGGGCGAGAGTTTTTCGAGAACCGCCCAGAAGAATTCCTTGACGACGTGGAGGCGATGGCCGCGCTTGGTGAGACCCTCGGGCGTTTTAGCGGCCACGTCGCGGGAATAGAGACGGTAGCTGGTGCGAGCGTCGCTTTCGAACTGCGACCAGAGCTGAGCGAGTTCCAGTCCTTCGGTGACGCGCTGCCAGAAGCGTCGCAGCCGCAGCCCGAGGGGAAGGCGTTGCGGGGGCGCGGGTTGGGCCGGTGGGGAAGCGGTTGCCATGCGGGTCAAGTGATTATAGAGGAAGAAAAGCAGTGGACGGCGGGCAGTGTCTTGTGTCCAGTGATCAGTGTCCAGTGATCAGTGTCCAGTGTCCAGGCTTCGATAAACTTCGCTTGGTTAGTCACTGATCACCGAACACTGGCCACTGCCTTCAGAACAACGCCAGCTGGTCGTCGGAGGCCTGCGCCGGCCACTTGCCAGCATAGGTGGTTCCGCGCGGGTCGGCGCGGCGGATGCCATATTTACGACGGAAGCTGGCGATGAGTTCTGCGATTCGTTTGCCGTAGGAAGGCGGCAGAAATGAGCGATCGTGATAGCGCTCGCGATAGTTCTCGACTAGCTGCGGGAAGTGCTGTTCAAGAAAAGGGAGAAAAATCGCCGCCGAACAGGGCTTCAGAAACAGTGGTCCGGCGAAGATGTGGCGCGCTCCGGCTGCTGCAGCCGCTCGCACGATAGCCTCCAAGTCGTCCGGCGAATCGGTTATGCCAGGCAGGACGGGCGAGGCGCTCACGCCTACGGAGAGTCCCGCATCGCTGAGCTGGCGCACGGCTTCCATGCGCAAATCCGGGCGGGGGGCGCGCGGCTCGAGGATGCGCGCCAGGTCAACGTCCAAGGTGGTTATGGTCATGTGAATCGAGATGACGTTGTTTTGCGCGACTGCGCGGAGAAGATCGATGTCGCGGACAACGAGATTGGATTTGGTGACGATCCCGAGTTCGAAGCCGCGATGGCGGGTGAACTCTTCGAGAATGCCATGGGTGATTTCGTAGCGCCGCTCGGCTGGCTGGTAAGGATCGGTCGCGGTGCCGAGCGCAATGGCTTCCCCTGGCTTGACCCGACGCAGATCGCGGCGCAGCAGGTCCGCGGTGTGCTGCTTGACGTAAATCTTCTGCTCGAAATCTGCACCGTCGCGCATTTCCATGAACTCGTGGGTGTAGCGGGCATAACAGTACTTGCAGGCGAATTCGCAGCCGCGGTAGGGATTGATGGTCCAGGTGAAGGGCAGGCCACGACCACTCACGCAGCGGTTCAGCAGCGATTTTGCCGGGAGCGTGAAGTATTCAACCTCATGCCCTTCGCGCAGAGATTCGCCCTCAGACGCGAGCCGGGCAATGCCGACCAGCGGAGACTTGGCGGGAAGAGGAAACAAGGGCAAGCTGGACATATTCGCCGTTTGTTCGCCTACAATAGCTTGTTAACTCGACCTTGTCAATGAGGTTTTTTCACGGGTGGTGGTGCAGTTTAGCTTACGCGTTGGGTCGGTTTAGCGGGAGATCCCTTCGGCTTCGCTCAGGGCAGGCTCTTCGCTCCGCCTGAAAAACGGCGCCGCTCAGGATGACAGTTGTTTACCGGGCCGGGCTCATGCTCGTTTTCGTTTTTTAGCGCGGCGTTCCTGCTCGCGCTCGTGTGCGTCCCGGCGTGCCAGGCGTTGACGTTCGCTCTCGCGCATGTTCACTTGCAGTTCGAGTCTGACTCGGCTGGTTTTTCTCCCGTCCCGCATTTCCAGCCAGAAAACGGAACGGCAATTCTCCGCAGTCGGACCCTGGCGTCTAATTTCGGCTTCTTTCGTGGTGGGCGGTAGAGAAGGCAGCTCCTGAAGAGAATCATCGATGACGAGCTTGCGTCTCTCCGCCGCGATGAAATTCGCCAGCACCTGTTGTGTGTATTTGAGGGTGATCTCGGTGCCGGTCACCGAAGAATGGGCCATGAGACGGACGAGCGCACCTTCCAATGCGCCTGCATTCGAGCGGACATTCTGCGCGATGTAGAGCGCCACATCGGTGGGGAGGATTACTTTTTCCTGCTCCGCTCTCTTCTGCAGAGCAGCGACTTTTACTGCGAGGTTTCCAACCAGCGGGATGGGAACGCTTGGCTCCTTCATTTGGCCTCCTTGGCACCGGGCGGAGGCGGGATGGTGATATCGATTTCCTTCACGGCTCCGAGTGACGAGAGCGGTTTGTCGAAGTCTTTGGTGTTGCCAACCACGAGCACTGAAAGTTGGTCCCGATGTACATACTTCGCCGCTACTCGACTCACGTCGGCGGCGGTCACTTTCTGAATCTCTGCCGGAAACTTGTCGAGCCAGTCCGCGGGATAGCCATAGAACTCATAGGTCAGGCGCTCGGCTAGAACCTTGTCGGGCGAGTCGAGACGGAAGATGAAAGCGTTGAGGATGGCGTCTTTGGCGCGCTTGATTTCTTCGTCCGTGAGGGGTTGTTTGGTCAGGTTGTCGATCTCTTCATCCATCGCCTGGATCGATTCGATCGTGCTCTGGCTCTTGGTGCCGATGAAGAATTGCAGAATGCCGGGATGCCCGAAGTTGGTGCCGACGCCGCCTCCGACTTCGTAGGCGAGACCGCGCTTGGTGCGGAGATCGTTGAACAGGCGCGAGGACATTCCTCCGCCAAACGCTTCATTGAACACGGCGATGGTGTAGTAGTCGGGATTGTTGCGCGTGGTGCCCAGCGCGACCATGCGGATGCTGCTCTGGTTTACATCGTCTTTGGGAATGAGGTAATAGCCGGGCTTGGCTGGGTGGTACTGAATGTCATCTTTCGGCAGGTCGGCACCTTTGGGCCAAGCCTCGAAAGCCGCGCGCAGCTTGGCTTCCATCGCCGCGGTATCGAAGTCTCCACTGATGCCAAGAATTATGTTGTTGGGATGTACATAGGTGCGATGCCAGTCGATCAGATCCTGGCGCGTCACTGCGGCCACGGTTGCGTACTCAGGTTCACGGGTGTAGGGATTATCGGAGCCATACGCCAGCTTGGCGGATTCGCGCGCCACGATCTCTCCTACCTCATCGTTGCGCCGCGAGATGCTGTCCTCGGCCTGCTTCTGTGCCAGGTCAAGCTTCTCGGAGCGGAATTCGGGGTTCTGCAAGAGGTCGGCGAAGACTTTGAAGACATCGTCGAAATCGCCTTTCAGGCAGCTCAGTCCTATGGTGGTTGAATCGGCACCGCCTCCGGTCTCAACCTTGGCGGCGCGCACTTCGAGGAAATCGTCGAGCTGATCGCCGGTCTGAGTCCTGGTACCGCCGGTGCGCCAGACTTCGCCGAAAATATCTACCAGTCCAGTTTTGCTGGCTGGTTCATTGCGCGACCCGCCGCGGATGCGGGCCGAGCCGTCGATCAGGGGCAGTTCGTGATCCTCCTGCAGGAAGATCACCATGCCGTTCGAGAGCTGGATGCGCTTCGGCAGCTGCGGTTTGAACGCGGGAAGAGGCGGGATGGGGATCTGCTGCCAGTTCGTCGCCTGTGCCGCTGCTCTTGAGGGATTCACGAAGATCGCAGTCGCGAAGATCGTAGTCGCGAGGATCGTGGCGGGCGCGAGAAGCATCGAGAAAAGAAGCCGCAGGGTCTTCATTGCGCACCTCCTGGATCGGATGGGCCTTGATCGGAGGTGCCTGGATTGGACGCGCCCGGATTGGATGCACCTTGATCACCGCTTGGTCCCGCGCCCCCGGTTGTTTCGATCACGCCTATGGTGCGGTTGGTGTCTTTGAAGGTTTGGTTGGCCACGCGCCTGATGTCTGCCTTCGTTACTTTGTCGATGCGATCGACGGAGCGGAACAACTCGCGCCAGTCGCCGTAACGAGTCTGGTAAATCGCTAGTTGGGTTGCCAGTCCTTCATTGTCTCCCAGACCGCGGATGAGGTCGGCTTTGGCGCGGGTCTTGATCATCTTCAACTCGTCGTCGGTGATGTCTTCCTTCTTGAGACGTTCGATTTCCACGTGAATCGCGTCCGCCACGTCCTGTGTGCTATGTCCGGGCAACGGGTAAGCAAAAAACGCGAACAGGTGCGGGTACTTGGTGCCGGGCAGGCCGCTGAATCCTGCCGAGTACGCCGCGATTTTCTTGTCGCGCACCAGCGCGCGATAAAGACGCGAGGTGCGGCCCTCCGACATGAGATCGGTAATGGCGTCATACACGGCGTCGTCTTTGCTCATGTAGTCGGGCCGGTGGTAGCCCTCGAGATAAAGCGGCTGTGATTTGTCTTTGAGCACGACCTTGCGCTCGGAGTTCTGCGGAGGCTCGGTGGTGGTGGTTTCATCGGGCTTGTGGCTGATGGGCAGGCGGCTGAAGTATTTCTCGATGAGCGGCAAAACCTCTGAAGCTTTCACATCCCCGGCCACGGCGACGACCATGTTTGCGGGCACGTAGTATTCGTCGAAAAACTTCTTCGCGTCCGTGGCTGAGAAAGAGTTCAGGTCGGAGATCCATCCGATGGTCGGGCGGTGATAGGGATGGGCTTCGAATGCCGCGGCGTTAAACTGCTCCTGCAGCCGGCCGGTGGGGCTACTGTCGGTACTCATGCGCCGCTCTTCGATGACCACGTTGCGTTCTTTGTAAAACTCGCGCAACACGGGGTGAAGAAAACGCTCCGACTCGAGATAAGCCCACAGCTCCAGCCGGTTCACGGGCAGCGAGTAGTGATAGGCGGTCTCATCGTAATCTGTGAAGGCATTGACGTCCTGGCCGCCGCTTTGCGCGACGATCTTGCCGAACTGGTTGGGCACGACGTACTTGTCGGCGGCGGCGATGGCGTCTTTCCAGGCTTTTTCCAGTTCTTTCAGCTTGGCCTCATCGCGGCCTACGCGCTTATCGCGTTCGGCGATGTAGGCGGCATAGGCGACCTCCACCTTTTCCAATGCAGGTTTCTCGCCAGCGTAGTCGGTGGTGCCAATCTTATCCGTGCCTTTGAAAGCCATGTGCTCGAACATGTGGGCCAAGCCAGTTTTGCCCATGGGATCCTGCGAGGAACCCGCGTCGACCATGGTGAAGAAAGAGAAGACCGGAGCCTCAGGCCGCTCGCAGATGACGATGGTCAAGCCATTTGGCAGTTTCTTGACGGTGATGCGCTTTTCAAAGGACGCGACATCCTGGGCCGTGGCTAGCGCCGTCAGAATGAGAAATGAGATGGCAACTTTGAGCGCGTGCTGTTTCATCGGACCTCCGGATGGCCAACTTGGACGGACATGCAGGGCAGAAGTTTGAAATTACGTGGCGGCAAGGGCGGTTGTCAAACCGGGTCGGTGTCCTCTCCGCTGATTTAGGCGAGTGCTGGGGCGGAGCCGACATTTTGTGCTGGACGTGGTTTGAGGCACAATGCCTGCGGGGGTAGGCGATGGATTCGACGATTGAAGTTCAGGGGAAGCAGCTCAAGCTGTCGAATCTGGAAAAGGTTCTGTATCCCGCGACGGGATTTACCAAGCAGCAGGTGATCGACTACTACGTGCGCATTGCGCCGGCGATGGTGCCTCAGCTGGCTGAACGTCCGCTCACTCGCAAGCGGTATCCCAACGGTGTGGACGCAGAGTTTTTCTACGAGAAGAATGCGCCGCAGCACCGGCCCGACTGGGTGAAGACCGCTCCTATATGGAGCGAGAGGAACCGTCGCACCATCCATTACATTCTCGCTGACGATCTGGCTACGCTGGTCTGGCTGGCGAACCTGGCGGCGATTGAGTTGCATCCTTCACTTTCTCTTGCGAAGGACATTACCTGCCCGACGATGATGGTTTTCGATCTCGATCCCGGAGCGCCTGCAAACATCGTGCAATGCTGCCAGGTTGGGCTGTGGCTGCGCGAAATCTTCGAGCATTTTGGATTGCAAAGCTTTGCGAAGACTTCGGGCTCCAAGGGTTTGCAGGTTTACGTTCCGCTTAACACGCCAACGAACTACGAATCAACTAAGACTTTCTCCCACGCGCTGGCGCAGCTGCTCGAACATGAACATCCAGAAATGGTTGTGTCGGATATGAAGAAACAGGTGCGGACCGGAAAGGTTCTCGTGGACTGGAGCCAGAACGACGAACACAAGACCACTGTTGCCGTGTATTCGCTGCGGGCGCGGGAGCATCCCACGGTTTCGACGCCGGTGACGTGGGAGGAAGTGGAGCGTGCTTTCAAGAAGAAGGATGCGAACGTGCTTGTATTCGAAGCGAAGCAGGTGGTGGCACGCGTTGAAAAGATGGGCGACTTGTTCGCCCCGGTGCTCGCATTGAAACAACGTTTGCCGGAGCTTAAGGGACTTGCGGCCCCGGCAGCTGCTGAGGCAAAGCCGACGATCTCGATGGCGGCTCAAGCGGAGGAAGAATCGGAGCCCGTTCGGCGCGCTGTAAAAAAAACCGGGGTGCAAGCGAAGGCGCGCAAGGCGCGACGCGAGGTATAATCCCGTCCGCTGCGAATTCAGCTTCACAACTTTACTCGAGAGCTGGCCATGCCTCAACTGTTTGTCGGGACTTCTGGATGGGCTTACCCGAGCTGGAAGCCTGACTTCTATCCTGCCAAGCTCGCACAGAAGAAGTTTCTCAGTCACTACGCCGCACAGCTGAATACGGTCGAGGTGAACTTCACTTTCCGGCAACTGGTGAAAGAGACTACGGTCCAGAATTGGATGAATGAAACGCCTGCGCACTTTCGCTTCGGCATCAAGGCGCACCAGGTAATCACCCACATCAAGCGGTTGAAGGGGACGGAAGATTTTGTTCCGCGCTTTCTGGCGACGATCGAGCCGCTGGCCAGCGCCGGTAAGCTGGGGCCGGTGCTTTTCCAGTTACCGCCGAATCTGAAGGCAGATGCCGCGCTGCTCAAGGATTTTCTTGCGCTTTTGCCGCGAACGCTGCCCGCGGCATTTGAATTCCGGCACGACTCCTGGCTTACCGATTCGACTTGGGAATTGCTGAAGGCGCACGGAGCCGCCTTGTGTGTGGCGGAGACCGAAGAACGGACCACACCCGATGTAGCCACGGCACCCTTTGCCTATTACCGATTCCGTAAGCCGAGTTACACGGGCGAGGAGCGGCGCGCCATGGTCACGCGCATCGGGGAGCACCTGGCGGCCGGGCGCGATGTGTTTGCGTACTTCAAGCATGAGGAAACGCCGGAGGGGGCGCTTTATGCGGTGGATCTGCTTCGTGGCGCTGGCCAGACGTAGCAAGCTACGTCTCTACGACCCTGCTGTGGCTCTCCCTGTAAGCACCTTCATCGGCACTTTTATCAGCGTCCGATAACGCGCATACTTTTTTATTCCTTCTTCATGGCTTCGGAAGCCAACTCGCGCGTGCTTGCTGCTTTTCTCGACTATTTGAGAATCGAGAAGGGATTGGCGGC
>Ga0070761_10003128_pt1 | contig 9981 bp, 13 predicted proteins | sample HubBroMetageREF1_FD_66724 | JGI IMG/M metagenome (GOLD analysis project Ga0070761, IMG submission 66724) | Reference soil microbial communities from the Hubbard Brook experimental Forest, New Hampshire, USA - Hubbard Brook CCASE Soil... | ecosystem: Environmental > Terrestrial > Soil > Temperate... | reverse complement strand
AATGCCCACCGGACCCCTAAGTGGACACCTACGATGTGCCCACTTAGCCCATCATGGGTACTCCACGCTCCGCCGGCCATGCGGCCTAAACCGGACGGTTACGATCTATCTTGGTTCTTGTTGATTAAAGGTAACTCGAACCCTCGACCTCGGCATTATGAGCTAAGACTTCAAGCAGAAGTCTCTTCTGATTCAATCACTTAGCAATTCGCTCTCCGGAAGTTTGCCCGTATTTGTCCGTATTTTTCCCGGTGATTTCGCATATGTGCGCACGAAAAGTGACACGGTGATGGCCCTCACCGCCGACGCGCTTCAACGGAATCGGCGAAGAAGCACGATCGTGGCAGACGAGTTTAGTCGGCCAAAACATTAAAGCTCACGCCACCAGACACCGCCTTGGGCTGTCCATGGAAAGTATTCAAAGCCGCGTTGATGAGCACTTGACCTTGACTCACAATCTTCACATGTGTAATGCCGGTCAAGTCACTGGGAGTGCCTCCAAGCCAAGTGATCTTTGTCGGGTGATTTCCCACGGATACAAAGCCATCGACACCTTGCCTTTTTGTCGGCGCCTCAGATTCGATTTCCACCGTCTGGTTGCTGAATAGCTTGTCCGGATTTCCGGCAGTGGACATTTCGATCAACGTGATGTCGCCCTTCATAGTCATGCATCTTCCTTGCTAGAGAAATCATTGTCTTGACGATCCGCCTCGCAGAGCACCCAAGTTCTGCACAGCCATCTAATATGATCATTGTCGCGTAACGTATACATTCGAGATGACTGTCGTGAATCAAGAGCGATGTTGCCAAGATAGTCGATGAAAATGCGGTGGCATTCTTCGTCCGGTTGACACTTTCGTTCTCGCACCAACGCTAATTTTGTTTCATATTCGCCCTCTGCAATCCTGAAGAGCCGAGACTGCAATACGTAAGGTTGACCGAGAACGGTGATCTGGATAGATGTCTTGTCGGCCTTGAGCATCTTTACGCCCAATTTTTCGCCCACACTCTCCAGATTTAACGTCTTCACCAAGTGTGCAATATGGCTCTCGGCGACAGCCGCTGCGTTGACCGCCTGTTGCGCGCTTTGCTCAATGTTCATTGTTGCTCCTATTCAAATATCGCCGATTCAATCGTCCGTGAAAACCTGCGTCCCTCTGAATGGCCTGCGAGCATCGACTACAGAAATTCTGGACATGAATTTGTGAAATCCACAGTAGTGAAGTCATCATCGCCACGTTGCTTTATACCCCGCCGCTACGAACTTACTGGAGCAGTTGCAGTTAGGGTCCTTCTCGCGGGCACGCACACTCGCCTGGGCGAACAGCGTCTTCACGCGCAGATGGTTACGAAGCGGAGGGGCGCCTATGATTTCTTTGAGGTACTCCACGCCTAGAAGAATCCCCGCCAAGACCGAGACAAACCCTATAGACGGGTCGATGGGCGCCTCAAATGCGTGCTGAGATCCATCTGAGGCTGTAGCGCATGCGGGCTCTGGATCCCTCGCCTGGTAGCAAAGGCCACACGCGAGTCCGTCATCGAGGATGTGACGGGATACGTTGAGGAGAAAGTCACCTGTGCCGCCCGTGAACAGGATCCTTGGCGGCTTGAGGTACTGAACTGCTCGCCGTGCCTCATACCGATCGACACAGGAGATGATCCGCTCGAAACTGCGTGGATCGGCATATTCGCTTCGTTTCGCGAACTCTTCCCAGTGCTCGTTCTGCGGATCGAGTCCCAACCGCACCGCATCGACGCGGGCTTTGACTATGTCTATCTTGAGCTGTGCAGGATTGAGGTCAGCGAGGACGGCGAGGATGCAGCGGTTGAGATTGGTGTCGTCCAGGTGATCGAAATCGATGGGTAGAAGGCCATTAGATGAGTGCACCGGCAGACTATGGAGCAGCAGGAGCACGGCCATGCCGATCGCACCCGCCCCAGGGATAAAAGTCCTCGGAAGATTGATTTCGCGCGGAAGCGATGGACCTCCCTCCGGCGCTACCGAGTAATCGTATGCCGAAAAGACGGTCGACTTCCTAAAGTCGGCGCTGCGCATGGCGTACAGGCGCTTGTATATCTCCGCTGCTCCAAGGCAGGCTGCCACTAGTGCGCCGATTGGATTGCCATCGTCTGGCAGCAACTTCCAGCCCTGATCGTTGATGAACGCTCCCCAGCCGCGGCCCGCGACGCTTAGGGCGTCATCGCCTGCCGCGCACGCACCGCCCACGTACACGCGAATCCACTGCGTACCCTCGGGCATACCGCGTTCCTCCAAAAACGAGGCGTCCGGATGAAGGGCCTTGATGAGATCGACGGATGCATCCCGGATCGTCGGCTTTGAATTTGGGAAGAACACTCGCGGAAGCCGCTCAATCTCCGGTTCTACTACGATGCACAGCCGATGAATGCCCTTGTAGAGGCGGGCGGTCAGGTTGGCTAGCACCGCCCACGTAACTTGGCCGGCGAAGGTTCTGAGATATTCGGTATCCGCGATGAGCGCGACGGAGTTGCGCTCCTGCGTGCCGAACATATCGGAGTGGCGCTGGTAGAGCCGCTCGTGACGGTCAGCGAGTTGGCCAAGCGAAGTCATGGCTTCGGCATGAGCACGTCTGGAACGATCTGCAGCCGCCGCCAATCGTTCTGCTGCCAAGGCTGCCACTCATCTCGGTTGTTCATCTCCACCATGCAGAAGCGGGCGGTATCCAGCCAGGGTGCGTTGCCATAGTCAGGTAGGATAAGGTTAAGGGCTCCCTGCCGCTTATTGAACGCGTGTTCCGCATCCCAATCGGAAAAAAACGCGAGCTGCGGATGAGTGTGGATCTGCAAAAGTAAAAGCAGACCGTGCGGCCTAACATTCTGCCGTACCGTCCGCATAGCCTCGGCTGGGATGTCGTAGGACCTTGCCCGGTTCACTTGTGGCGGGTAAACGCAGGTCGTCGCAAAACACGTCTCCTCATCGAGAACGTAGCCGAACCAGAGGAGGCAGCATTCAACTTGATTTGTCCGCGCCGGCTCGACAAGCTCTTGCGACGCATCGATCACCCGCTGCGAGATCGAGAGCCTGTTAATGCGGGCCGGCAGTTCGGTGATCATTTTTTGCGATAACCCTTGTAGTGACTGCTGTTAAGCGCGCGCTGAACCATACGCACCACCCCAACTACACTGTGTTTGTTAGGATCCCACTTCTTCGCATCCCCGTCCGCGAGTGCCGCGTGCGTCTCTTTAAATTCGTGCGTCCATTGAAAGCAGAGGTACGACTTTGCTGGATTGTCCTGGACTAGCTGCATATTTATGAACGGGTTGCCTTCGACATTCGGCCACCAGCGTTCAAATTCGTCCCGCTCACCAATGCGGCGATCCGCGGGACTCACGAACCGGACGCCGGGCTGCTCCATGTTGTAGTAGTCAAACGCCAGCTGGAGCATATACGTGTCCATCTCGCCCTGTTCTCCGCTTGGCGACGGGCACGTCAAACGGACATGACACAGGCCAGTCTCCCAGTTCATGTCCACCTGCCAGCCGTATTTTCGGGCGTAAGTCCCCTCGATCAGATCCGGCAAGTGTTCCTTCAGCGCAAGTTTGGCGATCTCGCTGAGGGCCATTCGCTAGGCACCTGATCCCGGCGGCGTGACTTCGAACGTGAGCTTCTCGCCGAACTCCTTCAGGAGATCCTCGACCGTCCTCGCAAAGTCGGCGCGGGGGAAGTTCTTGCCGTCGACCTCGAACGTGTCCTCGGGCGTGGGTTTCTGCTTGAAGCGGTCATACACCAGCTCGAAGACAGCGCCCGCCGTGTCGCTCGTTTTGACTTCGGTCTTCTTGCTCTCGCCGGTGCCACCCCAGATGAGCGTCACTTCGACCTGCTTCTTTTCCTTTTCGTCACTCATAGGCGTGGTCCTTCTTTGTACGCGGCAATGTAGGTAGGCAACTGGATCGTGGCGGCCGGTCTCTGCATGCTCATCCGCGTGTCCTCGCCCATATCAGTAAAGTATCTTTATGCATCAAGTTTCTGTGTGAGTCAAGTAACTTGATGTATAATCTCTGCTGATGAAGGCACACGACGAAGGCAAACCGCGCTGGGGAACGGCCCAACGTCTTGAATTTATTGAATTTCGCCTATTTTGGGATGGCGTTCTCAATCGCGCGGACATTGTTGATCGGTTCGGCGTCTCAGCCGTCCAAGCGTCCACCGACCTCGCTCTTTACAAGAAGCTAGCCGCCAACAATTTGGACTACGACCCGTCGCAAAAGCGCTTCGTCGCGACCAGCCTCTTCTCGCCGAAAATCTTTCAACCGAATGCCGATCGCTATTTAGTCCAACTCAAGGCGATCGGGGACAAGGTGATATCGATCTCCGATACCAATATCGGAGCGTTACCGGCGATAGACGCGATGCCAATTCCGCACCGCCGCGTCGACCCAAACATTCTGCGACGGCTTCTACTGGCCATTCGCGGCCAACGAGGACTCAACGCTTTCTATCATTCGATGAACTCAAAGCGGCCAATACCTCTATGGCGGGACATCACTCCCCACGCATTCGCCTTCGACGGCCTCAGGTGGCATGTCCGTGCGTATTGCCATCTCGAAGCTCGATTCAAGGATTTCGTCCTGTCGCGGATTCTCGATTTAGGCACCGAGATTGAATCTGGTAAATCGGCCAGCGACGATGTCCACTGGCATGAGTTTTTCGACGTCGTCCTCATACCAAATCCGAAACTCGCAAGAAGCCAGAGAGAAACGGTCGCGCGCGACTACGAAATGAGCGATGGCTGCCTGCACGTTCCCGTGCGTCGCGCCCTGCTTTATTACTTCAACAAACGTCTTCGGCTTGATGTTGCTGATGAAGCAGACGATCCGAAGGAAACGCCTGTCACTCTCGCTGACAAAGGCGAATTTCAACGGGCCCTGAAACTCGCTGATTTCTAAGGCGCTTAGGCACTGCCGCTACTGTGCTAGAGTATTCGCGCTATGTCGATTTCATCGACAAAACTCAGACCCTAGTTGAGAGCCACCGATGCCAGTCGATGAAAAACGCATAGACATCCTCATTCAATATGCGCTGCTTTTGGCAGGAGCTGAGGAGGAACGAACCCACCGGGACTTAGGCCCGATCCATTTGATCAAGTACGTGTACTTGGCGGATCTGGTATACGCGCAGCGCAACGATGGCCAAACGTTCACCGGGGTTGAGTGGAAATTCTATAAGTTTGGGCCTTGGTCCCAGACCGTGAACGCACGCGTAGCTCCGGCGCTTGCATCAATTGGGGCCGATCAATACAACTTCCCGAGTGACTACGGTGATCGTGATGACTGGGTACGGTGGTGCCTTCGTGACGAGATTCGACTGAAGGAATATGAGACGGCCATCCCGCCTGCGATAGCAATGGCACTGCCGACCTTAGTACATCGGTTCTTGAAGGACACGCCATCTTTGCTCGATCACGTCTATCGCACACCTCCGATGTTGAAGGCCGCGCCCGGCGAGTATCTTGACTTTAGCGCTGCTGAACGCGACGAGAAACCGAAAGCATACCTCGCGAAGCTGCGGATGGAGACGATCTCAGAAAAACAAAGGAAGCGCTACCGTGATCGTGTACGACAGGTGCAGCTAGAGTTGAACAAGCGAACAGAACAGCGTCCCAGCCTCGTCAACCCCATGGGTGACGCTCGTTACGACGACACTTTCGAGAAGGGAATTCAGTGGCTCGACAGCTTAGCCGGAGATCCGCTAGAGCAGCGCGAGTACGTAGCTGAATTCAGCGACGATGTTTGGAAGTCGGCGGCCAGGAAGGGCGGCGATGTATCCTGATGATTGCATTCAGGCGGTAGTGGGTGGAGATTGGTGGGTGAAGAACGACGATCGCATATTGTGTCGAGGTGCTTTGATCGTCGCTTTCCTCCCACATGTTGACCAGGTTCCGTACACATTTGAGCCAATTGGTCGTAAGGAGGCTGATCGTCACGAAAGCGCCTTGGTCAAGGTATCGCCGCTCAGGGTTGACCAGCCTCTGAAGCAAACGGATCTGCCGGTTGCCGCCATGACTCTGCATCATGGTGAGTTATGGGCTGCGTATCGGGCAAAAAAGCGGCCCTGTATCGTCGTCGGCACGCCGGGCGACAAAGTGGACAAAGCGCTTGTGCGAGGTACCGGGAATAGCGCGACAGCGCCAACGATGCTGGTTGCCCCGAGCTATGGAGTGAAACGAACCTTGAATCGAGCGGGTTACCCTCCCGAGTTTGTTGAGCGAGTGCGTCACCTCGAATATGCACAGTTCCTCTGGGATAAGTTGCCTGAGTCTGATGACACGCCGGAATCAATCGTGAGGCTCGATCACCTGCAGCCTGTCGGGACCCATTACACGTCATTCAAGATCACACCGTGGAGGTTGAGTCCCGGCGCTTTGAATGTTGTCGACGATCTCCTCTCAATCCTGATGCGCGGAGGCGTCCCGAAGGATTCGGTGGTAAATATTTACCGCGAGCTGATTAAAGAATACATCGTTACACCTTCGGAACAGCCGAAGGGTTGAAATAACGAATTGAGCCGGGACGCTTGAGTGGAGTGACGCTGGGCATTTGGCCGTCATCGAGCTTTCCGCCGCAGCTTTGATGCCCTCCTTGTCGACGCAAGTTTTTTAGACGGACTTGCAGCTGTCGCGACACCCCCTAGTGGCATCCCGGAATATAAGGGGACGTCAATATGCTGGAGACGACCGCGGTTTACCACATCGAACACGTGTTGCCGCCAGAACGGCCAAACATTGTGCACGGCATTAAAACTCGCGAATGCTCTAATCGCATCTTCAGTGATCGCCGTCTTAATTTCATAGTCGGCCACAAAATCAGCCTCGATTTCAAGATACACAGGAGGCGGACGGCCCGACGTTCCTACGATCCGAACCCCCAAGCCGACAAAAATGCGCAACGACTCTGGTACTCCTGCGCTGCCGGGTACTCGATTGAACGCGACCGCCCGTTTGACGGACTCGTGCGCACTAACTTCTTGATCCAACTCCGTTGGTCGACTGAAGCGAGCCGCGTGCAGCACTATATCCTTGAGCTTCAGTGCTCCGACCGCGGAATTCAATGCGGCGGTGGAACCTTTGTCCATCAAGCTGCGGACTCATACCTATCGGGATAGACGACGACAAGCTTCGCGCGTGACTTATGCGCGAGGCTCAATTGCGCAGTCGCCGTTACGCTGCTTGTTTCCACGTAGGCGCGGTCTTCCTGCTCAACCGCAACCTTCAGTGCCAGTCCACAATACGATGCAAGTATGGGAACGGCTCCCGGAACGTCGAGCACCAGTCTAAGCAAACGGTCCATTGGAACGCTCTGGATCACCTCGCCGCGCTCGTATTTCGAGAATGCGTTACCGCCGCCGCCGAAAACCGTCGCTGCTTCCGATTGTGAAAGACCGAAGTGCTCACGGATCTTGCGAATCTGGTCTCCACGCAGCAAGCCGTCATGAGCACGCTTTGCATCCGCAATTCGCAATTGGTTCGCCTTGATCTGGTCGGTCAATACCGGATCAGCGCCACATGTATCACAGCGATGCCGTTGCAATCCATCCACATGCAAAGCGCCGCCGTTGTATGGAATCGTGTCCTCGTAGCCCTCGGGTAAAAGATGTCCTTGCTCGCAAACCGGGCATTTAATGACGACTGTTTTCATGTGTCTCTTTCTCTGTGAAAAGAATGCAATACGACCGCCATGCAACTCGGACTAAGCTTCAGCTTTACATACAAACGATCAATGTATTTTTTATCGTACAACATAGCAGTCAGGTAGACGTCTAGCCAAAGTTGGCTATCTCCATAACGTTCACTATGAGAAAAATTGGCCGCTTCAAGTGCGCAAATGGTCGTGCACACATCGGACAGTTGGTAGCCCAGCGCATCCATGTCCCTTTGAATTTTGCTGCTTGCATAAATAACCGAGCCCTGTGCAGCCAGTTCTCTAACCCTGTCTAAACTGCACGAAGGGCCGTCTCGACGCTCCGTTTCAGGGGTAACCATTATGGTTAGAGTACCAGGTGAGAGTCAAATAAATCCTGGGAATTTGAGCGGCCCATCAGTTCTCTGAAAAAGCTCCAAACGGACCGCTTTCGCTCGAAATTCACCGGCTGACGCCCCGCCTGGACTGAGCATGCGGCTTCGTAGGGGTTTCCTTACGAGCATCTACGGGAAGTTTAGGGAGATTCGCGCGGCGAGTTGACATATGCCATCCTTGGGTGGTCTTCCCTCTCTTCTGCCGCTCTGCCGCACCGGTCTAGCGGATCTGCTAGCGACGAGGCGGGATTCCATCCGCCACGAATGCTCGACCATGGCGAATCCTACCCATGTTAAGACGGCAGTCAAGCCCGACGCGAGGAGCGGTTTCGCAACGTCTACTGCTGACGCGGCTTGTGCTGAAAATCTGGTAGAAGCTCTATCAACGCTCCGCTCTCCAAGTAACGGCCAATCGCCAAAAGTGGTGCCTGCCTGAATCAGGCCAAGGCCGGCGACACCAACGGCTTCGGCATTGTACATTCGATTCGAATTCCGCTTTTGCGCTTATAAGCGCAGCGTTCCGTTCACTCCAGCGACCTTCAACCGAGGAGAATTCGATATGCGAGCCATCATCGGTGCGACGCTACTGTCGAGCAACGCGGCGCGACCCGCGAAGAAGCCTTTTGAGATCTACGATTCCCGACTTCTCGGCTTCACGCTACGAGTGCAGCCGAGTGGCGTGCGCTCCTACTACGCCCGGTTTGGGAGGAACCGACGAATAGCCCTCGGCAAAGTGGGCGCCTTGCTCCCCGAGGAGGCGCGCGATAGATGTCAGAAAGTTCTCGGTAATTTCGCCCATGGTCGGCATCCGTTGCAGGGACTCAACGGCAAGGGACCGACACTCGGCCAGTTCATCGAGGACGTCTATGCGTCCTGGGTGAGAGCAAACCGGCCTCGGACCGGCGAGAACACGCTCGAGAAGCTCCGCCGCCATTTCGGCACGTGGTTTGACGAGCCACTCACGACAATCACCATTGAGCGCCTCGAGTCATGGAAGACCCGCCGGCTCAATGCCGGCCGCAAGGCGGTCACAGTGCTGCGCGATCTCTTCACGCTCTCGAGCGTTCTCTCACGCGCTACGAAGCTGGGGTTACTCCCCGAAAACCCCATTCGGCGAGTGGATAAGCCGCGATTCGACCGAAGACCCAATGTTCGCTTTCTCGACGATGGCGAGGAATTCCGGCTTCGCGAGGCCCTGAAGGTGCGCGATGCAAAGATGCGGATGGCTCGCGAGTCCGCCAATGTCTGGCGACGCGAGCGCAGCCGGGAAGTCTTTCCGCCGCTCCCGCACTTCGGGGACCATGTAACGCCCGCGGTTCTCCTTTCCATAAACACGGGACTTCGGCGAGGTGAACTCCTGAAACTCCGATGGAAATCCATCGATTTCGCCCATCGGCTCCTCACCGTCGAGGGCCCCGATTCCAAGACTCGTCAAACACGCCACGTGCCGCTCAATGACGAGGCAATGAGAGTCCTTGAGTCTTGGCGCGAACAATCAGGTGACGGGCCGCGAGTGTTTGAAATTTCCACAGGGCTCAAGACGGCGTGGGGACATATCCTGAAGCGCGCGAATATTGTGGGCTTTCGTTGGCATGATCTGCGCCACCACTTCGCCTCGCGCCTCGTGCAGCACGGTGTGCCGCTCAACACCGTGCGCGATCTTCTGGGCCACAGCTCGATCGCGATGTCGCTTCGCTATGCGCACCTCGCGCCTGATCAGAGACGCGAAGCCGTGGCGATGCTCAATCAAAGACCGATTCTTGCGCTTACGGTGCGCTTACCGTCGAATGCCAAGGTCGAGCGCCCGTTGGTAACATTTTGATTTCATTGGTGGTGAGAGAGGGACTCGAACCCTCGACCTCGGCATTATGAGTGCCACGCTCTAACCAGCTGAGCTACCTCACCATCTTTCTCTCTAACTCCACTAATC
>Ga0070761_10003125_pt1 | contig 9986 bp, 8 predicted proteins | sample HubBroMetageREF1_FD_66724 | JGI IMG/M metagenome (GOLD analysis project Ga0070761, IMG submission 66724) | Reference soil microbial communities from the Hubbard Brook experimental Forest, New Hampshire, USA - Hubbard Brook CCASE Soil... | ecosystem: Environmental > Terrestrial > Soil > Temperate... | reverse complement strand
CTTCAAAGTTGAATACTGAGTTGGTCGCGATGATGCGGCTGCGCGGCAAAGAGCGTCGCGCATGACCGTCCGCTTCCCGGGATAACCCGGCCGTCCCTCATCGGATTGGGCAGCGAAATGACAGGGCCCGGGCGTTCAGGACTGTGCGCGGGCGGCCCGCTTGCGGGCGGCCATGGTGCGTGAGCTGCGCGAGCAGGACGCGATCAGGTCCGAGCCAGTGGCCGCAGCGTTCGCGGCGGTGCCCAGGCACCTGTTCGCGCCGGGGGAACCGCTCGAAGCGGCTTACGCGCCGCAGGGCATCGTGATGGTCAAGCGCGGGCCTGACGGGCTGGCGCTCAGCGTGATGTCGGCCGCTCACCTGCAGGCGGTGATGCTGGAGCAGGCCAGGATCGAGCCGGGCATGCGGGTGCTGGAGATCGGGTCAGGCGGCTGCAACGCGGCCCTGATCCAGGAACTCGCCGGCGAAGGCGGGCACGTGACCACGGTGGACATCGACGCCGACATCACCGTCCGGGCGCGGGCGTGCCTGGCTGCGGCCGGGTACGAGGCGGGGAGCGTGGTGCTGGCCGATGCCGAGGGCGGCGTGCCCGCGGGGATGCCGTATGACCGGATCATCGTTACCGCGGCCGCGTGGGACATCGCGCCCGCCTGGATCTCGCAGCTCGCGAGCAGGGGCAGGCTGGTAGTCCCCTTGCGGCTGCGCGGCCTGACCCGGTCCGTGGCCTTCGACCGGGAGGGGGACGGGCTGGTGAGCCGCGGCTACTGCCTGGCAAGGTTCGTGCCCGTGCGAGGCGACGGCGCGTACCAGGAACGCAAGATCATCCTGCGGGACGGGGTCGTGATCCAGACTGATGACCCGGACGTGCGGCCGGAGGCCGGGGCGCTGGACCGGGCGCTGGACACGCCTGGCCTGGAACTGTGGTCAGGGGCCTCCTGGGACCTGCCGGATGAGCTGGAGCTGTTCCTGACCGCCAGCCTCCCGGGAACCGGCTGCCTGCACGCCAGCCCGGCCGTGATCGACCAGGGCATCATCGCGCAGTCAGCGCGGCTGGGCGTGACCGCCATGATCACGAGCGACAGCTTCGCCTACCGGGTACGGCGGGCGGATGAATCAGCTGGCGGCTACGAAAGCGGCGTCATCGCCCACGGACCGCAGGCCAGGGCACTCGCCGAACAGTACGCCGACGCGCTGCGGCAGTGGGCGCGGGATCACTTCCACCGCGGCGCGGCGCAGTTCCGGTACCTGCCCAGGGACTCCGCCCCGGTGCCGCTTCCTGAGGGCGCGATAGCCAAGCGCCACGGAGTCATCACGATCTCCTGGCATTAAACCGCCAGGACGCCAGCGACAAAACCGCGAACCGCCGAGGAGGACACCGTGAACGCTCACCTGGATCAGCAAGGCGACGTGCAGGACACCGACTGGGACCTGGACGTGACCATCGTCGAGTCCGGTCCCGCTGCGGACCAGCTCATCCGGATGACCGACGACGGCTGCAACTCGACGTGCGGCACGGCGTGCACCAGCTGCCGGTAGCGGCTCGCGCCCGCTGCCGCACCGAGGCAGGACCGCGGCGCCCAGTCTCCGCCAAGGTGACCGGTCCGGCCGGGCACCGCCGTTGCGGTTGGGGTGAGAGGTGTACCAGTACTTAGACGCGGCGATGGTACGGGCACCGGCCTGGCAGCTGGAATGCCAGGGCCTGGGGTGGCCTGACCTGACCGCCCCGGATGCCGGGCCCGCGGGCTGGCGGGACTGGCTTGCGCGGGTGTGGCAGGTAACTGATTTCTCGTGCGCGGTGCGGGCCGCCAGCCCTGACCTTGGGCACCGGGTCAGCCAGATCCTCGCCGGGCGGGACGTGCCCGAGCCGGATATGCGCCGCGCGGTCGTATCCGTGCTGACGTACCTGCTGCGAGCGTCCAGCCGGGCGACCCCGTTCGGGTTGCTGGCCGGTGTCGCGGCAGCCCGGATCGGCGGCGCGGCGGCGTTCCGGGCGGGGACCGGGCACCGGGCGGTCGCCAGGGCCGACGCGGCCTGGCTCCTGGGCGCTATCGAGCGCCTGGAGGCGGACGCGCGATCGCGGTCCGGCCTGATGGTGACGGCCAGCAATCTCGCGGCCGGGCGCGGCGGGTGCCTGGTGATCGAGCACCGCCCGTCCGGCTTGTCCGGCGGCGCACCGGAACGCGTGCAGATCCGCGCGACTGGCCCGGTGCTGGCTGCCCTGCAGGCCGCGCGCTGCCCGGTCCGGGTCGCGGACCTGGCCGGCGAGCTCGCAGGCCGGTTTCCAGCGGTATCCCGGGACCGGATCGGCGCTCTGATCGCCGCTCTGATCGAGCACCGGTTCCTGATCACGAGCCTGCGCTCTCCGATGACTGCACCTGACCCGCTGACCGGCTTACTGACCGCACTAGACGGCGCGGGCGTGGCCGGTGATGCCGGAGTAGGCGGCCTGCACGCGGTCCACGCGGGGCTGGCGCGGCATGACGCGGCGCCTGGCCTGGCTGCCGCCCGTGACGAGCTGGCACGGGTGTCGGTTTTGATGACCGGCCTGCGCCCGGCCGGCAGGCCCGCGCTGGCGATCGACCTGCGGCTGGACTGGGACCTGGTGATCCCCCGGGCGGTCGCGGCTGAGGCCGCGGCGGCGGCAGGTGCCCTGGCCCGGCTGGCCAGGCGACCGGCTCTCAGCTCCGGGTGGACCGCCTGGCACCACCGGTTCCTGGACCGCTACGGCCCGGGCGCCGTTGTGCCCGTCCTGGACGCCGTCGACCCCGGTGCCGGCCTCGGCTACCCGGCGGGCTACCTGGGTTCCCCGCACGCTGCCTTAGCAAGCCCGCTGACTGATCGCGATAAGGTCCTGCTCGCGCTGGCGCAGGCCGCCGCGCTGCGCGGGAACCCCGAGGTAGTGCTCGACGACGCCATGATCAGGACACTGGCCGTTACCGGTCCGGGGGATCCTGTGCAGCCGGGCACCGAGCTGGCCGTGCGCGTCCACGCCGCCAGGCTGGATGACCTGGACCGGGGGCGGTTCACGCTGCACGTCACCGGGGTCTCCCGCGCGGCCGGCGCAACCGCCGGGCGGTTCCTCAGCATGCTCAGCGCCGGGGACCGCGAGCGGATGTCCGCGCTGTACGCGGCCCTGCCCGGAGTCTACGGCGGCGCGCTGCTCGCGCAGATCTCAGCTGTCCCGCTGCATGCCCGCACGGAGAACGTCGCCCGAGCCCCGCAGACGGCACCGCTGGTGATCTCCCTCGGCGAGTACCGCGAGCCTGCCCCGTCCCAGGTTCCCCTCGCGGACCTGGCCGTAACGGCCGATCGGTACTGTCTTCACCTGGTCTGGATCTCCCGCCGCCGCCCGGTGCACGCGATGCTGCTCAACGCCGTGGACCTGGCCTGTCACTCGCATCCGCTGGCACGGTTCCTGGCCGAGGCACCAGTGGCGCTGGCCGCTCCCTGCACCGGGTTCGACTGGGGCGCCGCGTCCGCCTTGCCGTTCCTGCCCGCGCTGCGGTACGGCCGCACCATTGTGTCCCCGGCCCGCTGGATCCTCACCACCGCTGACCTCCCCGGCCCTGGGGTGCGCTGGCAGGAACGAGACGATGCCCTGGCCTCGTGGCGCGCGGACGTCCGGCTGCCGGAGCAGGTCTATCTCGGCGAGGGCGACCAATGCATCCGCCTGGACCTGGCCGAGCCGTCGCACCGCGCGCTTCTGCTCGCCCGCCTGGACCGGGCCGGGAAGGCGACGCTGCGCGTCGCGCCCGGCCCGCGGGACCTGGGATGGGCCGGCGGTCGCGTCCACGAGATCGTCATCCCGATGGCCGTCCCCGGCCCGGCCGCCGACCCGGTCCGGTGGCCCGGCGAGATCACCAGACACAGCCACGGCCAGCTGCCCGGCTGCGACGGGCGGCTGTACCTCAAGCTCTACGGTCCCCGCGACCGCCAGGACCTGATCCTCACCGGCCACCTGCCGGCCCTGGCCAGCCAGCTCGGGGACCAGGCCCGGTGGTGGTTCATCCGCTACCACGAACCCGGGGACCACCTGCGGCTGCGCCTCGCCGGACTGCCAGCCGGCCAGGACAGCGCGGCCGGGCAGATCGGCGCGTGGACCCGGGCACTCCACCACGCCGGCCTCGTCACCCGCGTGACCTGGGACACCTGCTACCCCGAAACCGCGCGGTTCGGCGGCACCGCCGTCACGAGCCAGGTCGAGGAGGTGTTTGCCGCGGACTCACGAGCGGCGCTCGCGCAGCTGACCGCGTGCGCCGCGGATAAAGGCCTGGACCGGCAGGCACTGACCAGCGCGAGCCTGGCCGACCTCGCTGCCGGCCTGATCGGAGACGACCGCGAGGCGATGCTCTGGCTGGCCGGGCACACCAGGCCCGGCTCCAGCCCGCCCCCGCGCGCCCGCTATGACCAGGCCATAGCGCTGGTGAACCGGCCAGGCTGTCACGCTGCTCTCGCGCCAGCCGCGGATGTCGCTGCCAGCTGGCGCGCGCGCCGCGCCGCGCTGGCGGACTACCGCCGCGCGCTGGAACGGGCCGGGACGATCCCCGCGCCCGAACTGCTCCCGGACCTGCTGCACCTGCACCACGCGCGCATGTCAGGACCAGATCTGGACGCGGAACGCGCCAGCCTGCACCTCGCCCGGGCCGCTGCCCTGAGCTGGATCGCACGAACCAGGAAGGCAACACGATCATGAGCAGCCCCGCGTCTGAGGCACTGGGCATGTCCGATGACATCGCCGGCGCGCTGGCCGACCCGCGCACCGCGTGGCCTGGCGGCCGCCCGGAGGGCGGGCGGCATTGGCCGCAGTCCCTGGCCGGGGGAGCCGCCGGCATCGCCCTGCTGCACGTCGAGCGTGCACGCGCAGGGCGCGGCGACTGGGCGGTAGCGCACAGGTGGCTGTCCGAAGCTGTCACCGGCGAGGTGACCGCAGCCTCTAACGCGAGCCTGTTCTTCGGCGCTCCCGCGCTCGCGTTCGTCCTGAACCTCGCCGCCAGCACCCCGGACCGCTACCAGCGTCCCCTGGCCGCCCTGGACGGCGCGACCATCGCCGTGACCCGGACCCGGCTGGCCCAGGCCCACGCGCGCATCGACAGCGGTGAGCAGCCCGAGATGCGGGAGTTCGACCTGATCCGGGGATTAGCCGGGCTGGGTGCCTACCACCTCAGCTCGCACCCGGACCACCCGGTCACCCGCGACGTCCTGGCCTACCTGGTCCGGCTGACCGGCCCGCTCCCCGGCGCCGACGGCGGCTTGCCGCCCTGGTGGACGAGCGTCGCGCCCGACGGCGAGCCCAGCACGGCCTACCCGCACGGCCACGGGAACCTCGGGGTCTCCCACGGCATCGGCTCGGTACTAGCCGTCCTGGCCCGGGCACAGCTGCACGGGCTCACCGTGCCCGGGCTAGCCGAGGCGATCAGCCGCATCTGCGCCTGGACCGACCAGTGGCGGCACGGCAACGATGACAGCCCGTGGTGGCCAGGTGTCATCACCGCCGGGCAGGCCCTTGAGCAGCACGCGACCCCGCCGCGGCCGCGGCCGTCGTGGTGCTACGGAACCGCGGGCCTAGCGCGAGCCCAGCAGCTCGCGGGTCTGGTACTGGGCGACCAGGGACGGCAGCACGCCGCGGAGACCGCGATGCTCGCTGTCCTCCGCGATCCCGTCCAGCTAGCCCGCCTCCCGGAGACCGGGCTATGCCACGGAACCGCCGGGCTGCTGCAGGCCGCGTGGCGGATGACAGGTAACGCCCGAACTCCCGGGATAGACGCTGCTCTCCCCCCGCTGGCCGCCTGCCTGACCGCCCGGCTACGCCACCAGGACCGCGCACCCGGCCCCGGACTTCTCGACGGGCTGGCCGGAACCGCGCTCGCCCTGCACAGCTTCAGCGCCGGCAGTGCCCCGGTCCCGTCCTGGGATGGCTTCCTTGCCCTGGCCTGATCACCTCCCAGGCATCCCGGCGGACCGGTGGCGGCAGGTCAGCATCGCCTTCCCCGACTGGGACCGGGCCGAGGCAACCGTGCTGGCCGGCCTGGCCCCGCAGCTGGCCGCAGCCGAGACCGGCGGGCTGATCGACGCGTGGTTCTTCATCCGCAAACGGCCCTGCTGGCGAGTGCGCTACCTGCCCGCCGCCGGCACCGCGCACCAGGCGCGAACCCGCATCGAGGACTACCTCGGCGAGATGACGTCCAGCCGGCTCGCGGACACCTGGACCGCAGCGGTCTACGAACCCGAAGTACACGCCTTCGGCGGTGACCGGGCGATGACCGTGGCCCACCGCCTCTTCCACCACGACAGCCGCTGCCTGCTGGCCTACCTCCGGGGCGACCTCGGAGCCGGGACCGCGCACCGGCGCGAGATCTCGGTCCTGCTGTGCTCCATCTTCCTGCGCGCCGCCAGGCAAGAGTGGTACGAGCAAGGCGACATCTGGGCCCGGGTCGCAGCCCACCGGGAACTGCCGGCAGGCCACAACCCCGCCGACCCTGGCCGCCTGGCCGCCGTCCGCCGCCTGGTCACCGTGGACGCCGAATCCCAGATGCGCGGTGACGCGCCGCTGGCCTGGGCCGCCGGGTGGGCGGCCAGCTACGAAACGGCGGGCCGGGACCTCGCCGGCCTCGCCGCTACCGGGCACCTGCACCGCGGGCTCCGTGACATCCTCGCCCACCACGTGATCTTCGCCTGGAACCGGCTCGGCCTGCCCTACGCCACCCAGGCCATCCTCGCGGCCACCGCCAGGACCGTCATATTCGGCCCCGATCCCGCCACCCAGCGGGACAAGCAAGGACAACGATGAGCGGGGCAGAAGGCCGGATGACACCCGTGGTCCTCACCTGGTTTCCGCTGGTGGTCCGGCCCCGCCCGCCCGGCCTGCCGCTGGAGGCCAGGATCACCGAACTCACCGGCCTTGCCGCCGAGCCAGCCAGCGGAACCGCCCGCGAGCGGGCAAGCCGCGCCGCCGAAGTGCTCAACAAAGCCGCCCTGATCGCCTCCGACTGCGGCATGCCCGCGCTGGCCCGCGACCTGTGCCACCGCCAGCGCGCACTGTTCGACCAGGCAACGCCGCTGCCGGGCTGGGCCATCCGCCTCGCCCTCCAGCCCATCCTGAACATCCCGCGCCAGCGCATCCGCGAAGGCCAGGGACAAGACGCCTGCGCAATGCTCGAAACCCTCTACCAGGCAGCCCGCCAGCGGACCAGCGCCGGCATCGATGGCCAGACCGTCGACCTCAGCGCCATCACCCGCACCCCGGAGGACCACAAGACCGTCTGCACCCTGATCTGGGCAGCCCTGCTCGCCGACGGCACCCGAGCCCTGGCGCTGGCCGGACGGTGGAAAGAAGCCGCCGACCACGCCGCAACGCACCGGGGAACCGGCAAACGGCTTCTCGACGGCCGCCAGGCCGCCATCCTCGCCCTGCTTCACGACGGCCAGCGCGGCAAAGCCGCCGACATGGTCGAGCAGGCCACGATTACCAGCCCGTGCGAGCACGCCGTCCAGGCCCTGCTCCGCGTCCTGTGCCTGCACCCGGCCAGCCCGAACGCCGGCCATCACGCCGGCACGATGCTCGCCGCCGCCCGCACGGTTCTCGAAGACCCAGACAGGTCAACCGCGCTCGCGCGCGCCCGGATCGGCATGACCGCGCTCGACCTCGCCCCATCTAGCGGCCACCTGCGAACACGCCCCCTGCGCGAAGCCCTGATCACCACCGCATCAAACGACGGCTACGTCGCACGGGACATGCTCGCCCACCACCACGCATGCCAGTCGCTGACAGCCGCCCAGCACCGGGACCTCCGCAACCTTGTCCAGGCCAGCGGCCTCGGAGCAGGGACAATCCCCCGCCGGCTGCATGACCAGCTCATGACCGCCGTCGACCGCGCCGAGAACACCTTGAACCACGAGCTAGCCATAGCCTGCTCCCGGCCACCGCCTTCCCGCCCCCGGCTGACTGGCCCCCGCAGGCTCGCCTGTCCGACAGCCAGCCCTCCCGGGCCGACGACATCGCGAGCTATGACCAGTTGACTTGGCCAAGTTATCTGGCCATAATTTCGAGAGTGACCTCCGACCGGGACCGCATCGTCGCCGCACATGCCGCATTGAAAGCTGCCCAGAAGCAAGAGACAGAAGCGATCGTGAACGCCATGAAACGCCGATCCGTGCCACAGGCCGAAGTCGCACGCATCACAGGGCGATCCACAGAGACCATCCGCCAGCTCCGCCTGGAGGCAGGCATCCTCCCCGACCCGCACAAAGTCCGAGGCAGCGGCCCCGGGCTTATCTACGCATTCCGCGATGAGGCTGGACGCTGGTGGCCCGACGGTCACCAAGACCGGCTGCCTGACGGTGACTACGCCGTCGGACGACAGGTCAAGATCGCAGCCGACCGTCCAAGCCGCTTCGCTGGTCAGAAACTGACCGTTATGTATGCGCTCGATCCCGAGGCCCTTGCTGACGACTCTCCGGGCTACGCCTACCACCTCATAGGCGGCCAAGCCCGCCGGACGACGCAAGCGGTCCATGACGAGATCTGGCAGCCACCCACCTAACCGCCAACGTGTGAATATCGCCAGTGCGCCGCCCTGACCTGGTCCGGTTATCCCGCTTGAGCGATACCAGCTCACCTGTCCCCGCGTGCCTGGATATGCGCCAGGTCCGTGACCGGATCTACCGGCTCCTGGACGGACGGCTACGACTCCGCGAGCAAGCTGACCTGTATTTCCTGGCCGGCTGCATCAACGGGCTGATGGGACTGACCGCCAACCGGCTGGCCACCGTCTCCCGCACGCCGGCGCTGTTCCTGACCCGCTGCGGGGCGGTGTCCTCGGCTTTGCGCAGCCAGCGCACGGCCTCGGCCCTGGTGCGCGGCTCCCGCGCCAGGGCACGGCCGACATCGACCAGGAAGCTCGCCCGCCGGGACGACTTCTGCTCGAACAAAGTCCAGGTTGACCTCGTGAGCCAGATCCAGCACCGTGCCGCCGGCTTCGCCGCGCTCCACACCGACCGTTACGCGCCAGATGCTGACATTGGCCGGCGAGAACGACTGCCAGGTCCGCATCGGCTCGTCAGGCACCCGCGCGGCGACCGCTGCCGCCTCATCAAGCCAGCGGGCCGCCCGGTCCCCGCGCTGGATAGCTGCTGCTGACAGCGAGGCCGTCAAGGTAATCATGCCGAGTACTTGCAGGCCGAGCGGATCATTTGCGTATGGCTCGATCGCCAGGTCGTAGCAGGCCGCCACCCGTCTGTGCGCCCCGCGATCATCATCGTGCCTGGCTGCCTCGTGTGTGACGGTCAGGAGGGCGGGGAAGTTGGCGATGAGCCTGGCCAGGCATCCTCGGCTTCGGCCCCCAATCGCCTCGGCACCTGCTTCTCGGCAATTGGGGGGTTAAAAACGACCGCAATGGAGGTTAGCTCAGGCCGAATGGGAGGGCAATTGCCGAACATCGCAAAATGCTCTGCATCGGCCCTTGATGTCACCGGCAGCTCCGGTGCTTCCGCGCCCCTACGCTGAAACCCTGATGCGCGATGTCGAGGGGGTACTGGCCATGGATGAGGTCACCATGGGCGCCCGGCTCCGGACGTTGCGGCGCTGGCGGGGCATGACCCAGGTGCAGCTGGCGGGACTGGCTGATCTGTCGCCGTCGTTCGTGTCGATGGTGGAGAACGGTCAGCGTCCGCTGGACCGGCGCTCGCACATCGCGGCCCTGGCCAGCGCGCTCCGGGTTTCGGAAACCGACCTGGTGGGCGGGCCGTATCTGAGCCAGGACCGGTTGCAGTCCGACCCGCACATGGCGATCCAGCCGCTGCGGGTCGCGCTGTCGGTCAATTCATTCGGGGAACCAGCGACGGACTCTGCCCGGCCGCTGCCCCAGGTCATCGCGGACCTGGAGAAGCTCCGGCTCCCGCACGGCGCCGGTGACTATTTGCAGCAGGGTAGGCATCTGCCGGGCCTGCTCGACGAGCTGTACTACCACGTCAGCGTTCCATCCGATGAGGC
>Ga0070761_10003124_pt1 | contig 9993 bp, 5 predicted proteins | sample HubBroMetageREF1_FD_66724 | JGI IMG/M metagenome (GOLD analysis project Ga0070761, IMG submission 66724) | Reference soil microbial communities from the Hubbard Brook experimental Forest, New Hampshire, USA - Hubbard Brook CCASE Soil... | ecosystem: Environmental > Terrestrial > Soil > Temperate... | reverse complement strand
CTCTTGAATCTGGGCAAATCGGAAATCTATCTAGGTGATAACTCCGGGGCGGAGTCTCATTTGCGCCAGGCAATCGATCTGGCCCAGCGAGTCGAAGACCATAACGACGAAGGCAAGGCGCGGATTTTGCTGGGATCGATGTTGGATGACGCTGGGAAAAAAACCGATGCAACGGAACAATATGGCATCGCCTTGAAAATCGCGGAACAAACAGGAGACCGCAACACCCAGGCTTACGCTCTCAGCAACCTGGGGCAGATGGCGCTTGACGATCATAATTACACCGTAGCGGAGAGGGACCTTGGGAAAGCGTTGACCCTCCGAGAAGCAATGGGCGAGACCCTGGGAGTAGCTAAGTTGCAACTACGGCTAGCAGACCTTCAATTGAACGTTGGTAATCGCGAAGCTGCCAGAAACTTCGGCGAGAAGGCCCGTGCAACCGCCGAAAAGCTGGCGGACATGGGCACTTTTGCGGATGCATTGTGCGCTCTCGCCGAGGTCGATCTGTCGTCGGGAGACTTGAGCGCCGCCCTCGAGAAATCCGCCCAGGCCGTCAAGCTCTACCAGAGTCAAAACGATACCGACGGCGAGGCTCAAGCGCACCTGTTAAGTGCAAAAGCATTCATAGCAACACGCAATCTGAAGAGCGCCGCCCAAGAGGTCGCTTCCGCGCAAGCTTTCCCCGGCCCAACTGAGGCAACAAAAGACGAAATTGCAAGGCTGAGTCGCGAGATTCAACACATGGAAGAGTAGCGATTGCAGCGGTCAATCTTCACGCTCGTTTTCGCTTGACCGACACGGATAATCGCGATACGCTTCCTGTAATTTCGACCGCGGAAGGTTTCCGCGCGCCTCCCCCACTTACAAGCGATCGAGCCATAGAATCGGCGGTGCAATTTGGTGCCTCGATTTTTGCGCAGCAAATCAAATTGTGTTTGGTTCATTTTCCTCTGTCTGCTCTGGCCTGCGTCGCTTTTCGGATCGAGGCACGGGAAAGATTTGCCCAGCTCGCAAAACGGCGGCTGCACTGCCGCTGCCGGCTGCGATGGAACCGTCGTATATCTGGCCTCCTATAACAGCGTGGTGCTCACCGGCAGTAATTTCACCGTACAAATCACGCCATACTTGTGGGGTAGCGTGGCATTTGACTATTCCAGCGCTAATGCCCGGTACACGCTATTCGATGTTAAGCTGACGACGAGTAACACAAACGCCAAGCTGGCTGCGGTGACCATCGGGCAAAATTTTACTGACCCCGGCTATGTCACTGCTCCGATTTTTTCATCTCCTGTCCCCTTTACTCCGGATTCAGGAGATCAGTTGTCCTTTTCCGATCCCGTGATTGGGGTTGATAGCGGGTATACCTTATGGGCTCTCGGGCCCAATTCTGCCGGGGCGCCTAATTCACCGCAGGAAGTGGTACTTGTAGTCGATGGCACGCCCGTTACTACCTCGCCTGTCACACAGATAAGTCCGACGGATCAACCTTTCACTCCGACTTTATCGGGATCGAACGGATTAACCTCGCCTTCGGCAGCTGCGACATATGCAGTAGTCGTTTTCAATGGAGCGAGCTATGAGCTGGTCGGCTCTTTATCTGTTAGCGGAGAGCCGGGGCCTTGTGGAGCCACTAATGTCAACCCAGCGGTGACTTGCCACGACTTTCAGTCACTGGTGGATGTCTCGCTCACGAATGGAAGCTTCGCTGACCTTACGAGAGTCGACAATGCGCCATCATTGTCCCCGTACACTACAGACGATTTTGATACGAATGGCAATGATACTGCCACTTGCTTTCCTCCGGACTCGACATTGAATGCAGCTGCTGGTTCCTTGCTGGCAATTCCATCGCTAAACCTTGCCATCGGCTACTCCTACACGCCCTCGACCGATCAAATGGTGGATATCAGTACGAGTGGAAGTCATTATCAAACAGTGATCGACGTTACCGATGGGACCTACGTTACCTGCAGTGACAGTTCACCAGCAAGCACCTCTCTGTTCCAGGCAGAAATTCCTAATATGGCCTTGAACAGCGGAACAAGCTATTCGATCTATGTCGGAGACTATCCCCCGCTCCAGGCCGGGGATGCGCCGGACGTTTGCGATTCGGTCGATGTCGACGACAATCCTCTTCCTTGTCCGCTCACTTCCGATCCCGTTCTCAGCTTTCACCTGTCAATCGTTCCGGAGACGACGTCAACCGGGATATCTTGCAGCCCAGCCACTTCAATCATCGGCTCCCAGGTAAGTTGCACCGCTACTGTGACCGACACTACGCTGACCAAGAACACGCCGGCCGGGAGTGTCGAATTCAGCTTCACAGCAGGCTCAAGCTCGTCTGCGACGGAGACGCTCAATACGCAGTTATCGAATGGACTGGCAACGGTCACGACGAGTAGCTTACCCGCGGCCAGTTATACAGTGACCGCAACGTTGGAACCTTCCACCAGTCAGTTTCTGACGAGCGAAGGCACGACAACACTCACAGTCACCCCAAAGGTGGCTCAGACAATCACCTTCGCGGCGATGCCCGCGCAGCCGGTGTTCAGCACCTATACCCTGGCTGCAACTGCAAGCTCCGGTTTGCCGGTCACATTCAAATCGGCTACGCCGACTAACTGCACCATCAGCGGCAGTGCGGCAACGCTGCTGGCGACAGGCTATTGCGGCATTTATGCTTCACAGGCCGGCAATGCCGAATTTGCTGCCGCGCCGAAGGTTGGCCGCAATCTGCAGGTTGTGAAGGCATCGCAGACCATCACCTTCGCGGCGATGCCCGCGCAGCCGGTGTTCAGCACTTATACTTTGACCGCGACTGCAAGCTCCGGGCTGCCGGTTACATTCAAAACGACGACGCCGGCTATTTGCACAATCAGCGGGAGTGAGGCAACTTTGCTGGCGACAGGCTATTGCGGCATTTATGCTTCGCAGGCCGGCAATGCCGAATATACTGCCGTGCCGGATGTCGGCCGCAATCTACAAGTTGTGAAGGTTTCGCAGACCATCACCTTCCCGGCGATCTCATCGCAGCCGGTACTTTCGACCTACACCCTGTCGGCAACAGCAAGCTCTGGATTGCCGATCAAATTCACGTCAACGACCCCTTCTATCTGCACCATCAGCGGTAACTCAGCATCGCTGCAGGCAATTGGTTATTGCGGCATCCTGGCCTCGCAGGCAGGCAACAGCGAATTTAGTGCCGCAACAACCGTCGGCCGCAATCTGCAGGTTGTGAAGGCTGCACAAGCAATTACCTTTTCCGCCATCGCTCCGCAGCCCGCTCTCTCCACCTACCTGCTAACGGCGACTGCCAGCTCGGGGTTGCCAATCAGCTACACATCAACCACGCCCACCGTATGCACCGTATCTGGCAACTCGGCATCGCTGCTGATTCACGGATCCTGCACAATCAATGCATCGCAGGCTGGCAACGCCGACTACAATGCTGCGGCCAATGTGAGCGAGAGCTTTATTGTGAGCTATCTAACCCAGGCCATATCGTTCGCGCCAATACCGGCGCAGCAGGTGCACACCACTTACACTCTGACCGCAACCACAAGCTCTGCATTGCCGATCACGTATACAACTACCACGCCGTCAATCTGCACAATAGTAAACGGCAACCAAGCCCAACTGCTCGCGGTGGGCTATTGCGGCATCTATGCATCGCAGCCGGGAAACAGCATCTATTCGGCCGCCACCACGGTGGGTAGGAATCTCCAGGTGGTTAATACGCCATAATCGAAGGCCTCTCAAATCGCAATCGATCCAAAAGATCAACAGGAGCCGCTTTGGAGTGCTCGGCAAATTCTGTACCAGTAGATGTGAGGCAAACTGGTATGGAAGGAGCATGGAATGGGGAAGGCGAACAAGCACAGTCCTGAGCAGATCGTGAACATACTCCGTTAGATCGAAGTGGCGAGAGCTAACGGAAAGACCCACCCGCTGGCCTGCCGTGAAGCGGGCATCACCGAACAGACGTTCTACCGCTGGCGCAAGGAATACGGCGGAATGAAGACTGACCAGGCCAAGCGGCTGAAGGAACTTGAGCAGGAGAACTCGAAGCTGAAGCGGCTGGTGGCCGAGCTGAGCCTGGACAAACAGATCCTTCAGGACATCGCAAGGGGAAACTTCTAAGCCCGGATCGGCGTCGTTGTGCAGTTGAGCATGCGCAAGAGTTGGGAGCGAGTGAGCGTCATGCGTGCCGGTTGGTCTATCAGCCACGCGGCACGCAGCGCTATCAGCCGACCCAGCGCAACGACGAAGACGCACTGACCCGGGCGATCATAGCGCTGGCCAGCGAGTATGGCCGTTATGGTTAAACCATATTCCAGTTGCCGGATGTATCGGCTGTTGTTGCGTATACAAGCCACTCGTTGTTGTAAAAGACGGCGGTGGGATCTTTGACCGAAACAATTGGATGAGTGGCATCGGGGATTGCAGAGATGAGCGGGCCGGCGGAGGTCCACGCGTAGGGATCGGGAGTCTGGGCGGCGGCGCTGACAACAAGGCTGAGGCTCGTTGAATTGGAGTTGGTTCCATCGGTGGCCTGCAGCGTCAAGGCATAGGTTCCCGTGGCGACGGTAGGAGTAGCCATCACGGTGACTTGCCCGCTGTTTGCGGCCTCGGGGTTCACGTATGAGACGGTGGGCCCGCCGGAAGTCCCGTCACGCTGAAGGAGACGCTTCCAGTGGTTCCGGTGCGGACCAGGGTTATGTTGCTGCCGGCGCTGGAACCTTCGGGGATCGTCAGCGTCGAGGAGGAGAGCTGAAGTGCGATGCTGTTGGTGACTACGGGCGTGATCGGCGTGGTGATTCCCCCACCTCCGCTACAGCCTAAGAATGAAAGCGAAAGACAAAGAGCAGGAATAAGCGGGACGAGAATCCTCACCGGCCGAGCACCTCAATTTCCAGGTAGAGACTTACCGGAAAGTTTCCTCCTTCACCTCTTGCGACGTCAAACTGAAGCGTTTTCAGATAATAGACCCCGAATTCCGTGCGGCTTGTCGCTGACTGTTAATTGCGAGTCACAGACTACGCCTCGATGCACGTGGTGACGGAATTGAATTTCGAGCTGTGTGGATGGGATGTCCAATTTGAACGCGGAGTGCACAGCGCGCTGTGGATGCCTTACCAGAATGTTTTAGCTTCTACCGTGGGTTTGCCTTGCATACCGTTCACTACCTGCGAGCTTAGGACGACTTCAAAGTTCTTCTTAGCCCAGTCGGCGCCCGCGCCATCTGCCAACTGTTTAAGGCTTGCTTCATCGGTCAGGAATTCACCGGCGGCCCTGGTTCCGCTGCCCGCAATTCCTGCCGCGACCAGAACTACCTGGCCGGTGCTTTCGTCGGTGAAGCGGGCGGCTATTGCATAGTCTTTGACTACGTGACTCCATGGAGCAATTGCGCTTATTTGCCAGGCGCGCGAAGCCGGGTGCTGTGTGTCCGCGATCCAGTAAACCTGATTTGGGCCCTCAGGCCCTTCCAGATGAAACCTGAGTGAGGAAGTTCTGTTCAGCGTCCAGTCATTGTTTATCGCTCCAATCAGCACCACTGGACCTTCTCGGAGTTGAGAGGAAACGGTCGTCCGAAAGTTCTGCACTCTGAAAGCATGCCCGTGAGTTCCGGCTAGATTTACGAAATTGCTGAGCACCTGAACGTCAGAAAAAGGAACAAAGTCGTTCTTGTCCGCTAGCGCATGAAGAAACGAGTCGTCATCGGCAACGCTCTGGAGCTGAGTCAGCGGGGAATCATGGAGCGCAGACAACTCCCTTCCGCCCATACAGAACAAGATTGGCTTGCTGCTGGTGAGCAACGGAGACCAGACTTCTTCGAGGGCTGACTTTTGAATCTCAACTGGGAGCCTTGGTTTCTCGGGCTGCCTCCAATAACGAGTGCCCAGGATGAATATCACGACGGTTAAGGCGGCAGAGATTATTAATGCCGCCGGCCAGTGGTTTCTTTTCGTTCTTTTGGGCTGGCTAACCGGCTCCGGTTTAGAGGGAAGGTCGACCGGAATCATTTCGAGGGCAGGCACATCCGGAGCGGGCTGCGAGAAGACGGGAACGTAGGACCCGGGATTCAAGTCAATTTTTAGCTCCGCCACATGCGCTGGTGACTGGTAATACTGGGCGAGTCGCTTCCTCACTTCGGCGGCACAGAGGCGCACGACCGGGTCAAGATTGGTATCGTAATCCGGTGGCCGATGAAATACCTCAACCCCGAGGGTGCGCTCCTTTAAGTCGTCTTCGTTTCCCTCAAGAGTCTGTTCCACGATATACCGGAGCAGTTGCGGGTAGCGCTTACTGGCAGCAAATCTACCGTCGCTCACAATCTTTTCAAGTTGCGAGTGCACGAGTCGTTTTTCGCTCTCCGTTTTGGGGTGCCAAGCACCTGACACTAACCCAGTGGAAGCCATGGTCTCACTCCGCTACCTGCAGATTTGGCCGAAATCAACGTAACACCGCCTTGATACGTCTCGCAACAACTTTGGAAGATCTATATTGTCTGCATTGATTTACGGTTGTCGGCCAGCCGTCCAGAGATATTGCAAGCTGGAGGCTACCGTAGCATCCTTGACTGCTTCATCATCGACCGTATGTATTGGGACGCTGACTGGGGAAGCCGTCTTTTCACACCATCTAAATTCCGGGTAAGCGAGGGTAGTTACAGTTTACCGGCTCACGCGGTTCCATTAGGCAAGTTATTCTCCCATGGGAGACACACTTGGAAGTGGAAATGTCGACGACACCATTGGAGGCGGAGATGTCAGGGAGACAAATGAAATTGAGGATGGTTTTATTCGTTCTGCTTGTCGGCCTGTTTGGGGCAAGTCTGCTCACAGCACAAAACGCGACAGGCTCAATTGTTGGGCACGTCAAAGACCAAGTGGGCGCCGCGGTAGTAGCGGCCCAGGTATTGGTGACAAATGTGGACACGCACGATGTCAGAACAGTTTCGACGAACGAGTCCGGAGATTACACGATCCCTGTCTTGCAGCCAGGGCATTATGAGATAGAGGTCGCTGGCAAGGGGTTCAAGAGCCAGAAGACCTCTGGCATCGTGCTCGACGTCGATCAGACCGTCCGCGTAGAGACTACGCTAACCGTCGGTACTGCAACTGAAACGATTTCGGTCAACGCCACCGCTCTCGCATTGGATACAGATTCGGCAGGAGTTGAGCAAGTAATCGGAAGCCAACAAATTGAGGAACTGCCCCTAAATGGCCGCAACTTCCAGGATCTGATGATGCTGGCGCCTGGGGCCGTCAACAACCCCGGCGGGGAACAAACGCAGTACCGCATTCAAATCAGCGGCACCAACCTCAGTTCAGTCAGCGTGGGCGGGTCCCGTGGCTCCTCCGAGGGCTATACGGTGGACGGCACATCCATACTCGATTTCGGTTACGACGATCCAATGTTCAATCCATCCCTGGAGGACGTTGCCGAGTTCGATTTGCTCACCAAGGGCTACTCGGCCGCGTATGGCTACAGCATGAATCAGGTCAATATCACAAGCAAATCTGGGACAAACAGCTATCACGGATCGGCATTCGAGTTCTTGCGCAACAACTATGTCGACGCCTACCCTCACGGGGCCAATTACCAATTGGCCGCCGGGACAAAGCTGCCCACTAGTTTGCTGCAGCAAAATCAGTTCGGGGGCTCATTTGGCGGCCCGGTTCGCATACCCTGGCTCTACAATGGCAAAAACAAGACCTTCTTCTTCGCCAACTACGAGGGATACCGCCTGAACGAAGGCGGCAGCAGTTTAGCTTCGGTTCCCAACGCCGATGAGATGTCGGGCAAAATTGACGCCAGTGTACTGGGAAATTTCACAGCAGCGCAGGCCCCCGCGGGTGTTGGGTATACGCAGTGCGGACACACCTACCAGGCCGGCGACCCGCATCCTCTCTTCAACCCCTGGGACCCCAACGGCTGCCCCTTTCCCGCGAGCGCGGACGGCAGTTATACCATTCCCGCCAGTTCCATTTCAGCTCTCGGCAAAGTGATTATGACGCCAGGCATCTATTATCCCGCGGCGCCGAACGTGCCGGGAGCAGCGGTCAGTACAAATAACTACTCGTACAGCTCCGCTACCACTTTAAAGTACAACCAGCAGAACTATCGCGTTGACCAGAACATCGGCGCGAAAGACCAGATCTTCTTCCACTTGACCTGGCACGATGAGAACGAGGCAACTGGGGCGGACACTCCCGCAAACGAGACGGTTACGACTCAGCCCGCCCGGCTCTACACCCTCACGGAAACACACGAATTCTCCGCCAGTTTAACCAATCAGGTTCGTGTGGGGTACTCGCAGCAAAAATGGGTGCAAGGACCGGCCCTGGCCATTTCACCGGCGGGAGTTTCCGCGCTCAATTGGCCCAGTCCCTTTCTTACGCCTGGCGACGGATTTCCGCGCATCGAGTACGACAGCAGCGACTTGAACGATGGCTATAACTACAACGGCGGCGGCGCATTCGTTAGCCAGACAACCACAGAAGTTCCCTCCAACTGGGATTACAGCGAATCGGTCATATGGACGGTCAAGCGGCATACCCTCAGCTTTGGCTTTGGCGGCTATCGCAGAATCTATTCCAGCGATACGAGCGGCGGGCTGGGCCGTATCAACTACAACGGAGAGTACTCCGGCGATGACTTCGCCGATTCCTTGCTAGGCGCGTCCCCCGGCCTCGATATCACTGAGCTGGGCCCTACGTCCACTGCAACTTTGGGAACGCAATCCCACCTGGTTTTCCATGACTACTCGGCCTACGTACAGGACGATTGGAAGGTCAGCAACAGGTTGACCATGAATCTCGGCCTGCGCTATGAGTTCGTCGCCATTCCTTACGAAGAGCAGAATCTCTTCACCTGGCCCGACTTCAACGCGCCTGGAGGTGCTTTATACATCGCGAATGCAAAGATTGCCGCAGCTTACGGCGGAGTGAATCCCCTCGACACCTCGACCGGACTCTACGTTCCTTCCCCGGGTGGAGAACGCGGCCCCGGACCAGCTCCGAAGGATAACTTTGCGCCGCGCCTCGGCTTCGCCTATCGAGTCTTTGGAGACGATAAGACAGTCCTTCGCGGGGGCTTTGGTAAATACTACGACTCCATTGAAGACAACGAACTAGATCAAGGTAATGTCAACCCTTTTCCGAGTACATCTGGCGTTGCCACCGGCACGGATGCGCCGCTTTCCTATCCTCCCTTGTTCAACACCGACAGCTTGCCCCTTGCTTCCGCGACAGGACAATTAACCACGTCCAATTTGGGTTTCGGGGTTTGGCAAGACACCCATTACAAAAACCCGTACTACCTGGCATGGAACCTTGGCGTTGAGCGGGAACTGCCTGGAGCAAACAAGCTCGAAGTCGATTACATCGGCAACCATGGCACCAACCTGTTTGGGCGTTCCAACCCCAACGCGCCCTCGCAGTGCATCCCCCAGAACGGTTGCATTGGATCGTCGGCTGGGCCCTCCGTGCCGGTAGCTGCGCGCGTGCCCTACCAAAACATGGGAACCTTGGTAAATGCCATTTTTGACGACTTTGCGAACTACAACGCGCTGGACGTCAAAGTGGAGCATCGGGCGCACGATCTCGACTTGGTGGCGGCTTATACCTGGTCCAAGGCGCTCGATACCAAATCCAGCGTTGCCGGCCTCGCCGGCGGCGGCGTTACGGACAATGCAGGATGGGCTGGACCTCAGGATGGACACAACATAGCCTCGGACTATGCTCGAGGCGGCTACGATGTGGGAAACCGCCTGGCGGTCAGCGGCGTCTACGCCCTGCCCATCGGCCAGGGGAAGGCGATCCTGGGTAACTCATCGAAGTTGGCCGATGAGGCCATCGGGGGTTGGAAGTTCGGCGTCCTCTCGTCCTTCCAGGGAGGAATCCCCTTCACCATCGTTGGGGCCGATAATGGCAATAACAATACCTATTCGGAGAGGGCCAACTTCAATCCCGGAGCGCCCAAGTGCCC
>Ga0070761_10003121_pt1 | contig 9995 bp, 6 predicted proteins | sample HubBroMetageREF1_FD_66724 | JGI IMG/M metagenome (GOLD analysis project Ga0070761, IMG submission 66724) | Reference soil microbial communities from the Hubbard Brook experimental Forest, New Hampshire, USA - Hubbard Brook CCASE Soil... | ecosystem: Environmental > Terrestrial > Soil > Temperate... | reverse complement strand
CGTCATGCGGCGCTCGCCGAGCAGGTTGGCGCGGTCTCGGGGCAGATATTCCTGATGGAAAGCGGCCAGCCGATCGAATTCACTGCGGATGGCGGAGCGTTTCGCCGCGAGCCGGTCACAGCCGGGCGAGTGATGGTCGATTCCGGGTCACTCGAAGAGATCGAAGACGTCGTGATTCGCGACCGGCGAAACCTCGCCGAAGACGGCGTGGTCGTGCCCATCATCGCGATCGACAAGCATACGGGCCGCATCGAAACGCCGCCGGAAATCGTGACGCGCGGCTTCTTGCCGAACGAAGATGGGCAGGAAATTCTGACGCGAGCGCGCGAAGTGATTCTCCGAACGATCGATCAGTCCACGGCGGAAGAAAAAACTGACTGGAGCGTGATCAAGGAAAAGATTCGCATCGACTTGAAGCGTTTCCTGAACAAGCAGACGGCCAAGCGGCCCTTGATTCTGCCTGTGATTCTCGAAGTGTAAGACCCGAAGATCTGCGTTTCCAAACTGCGCTCGAATGTCAGCCGCCGTGAAAATCACACTCAGGACTTACACCGCAACTGACTTCGAAATCCTCTACAAGATTGATCAGGCCTGTTATCCGCCCGACACAGCATATTCGCGGTCGGATATGCGCGCGTACCTGGCACTGGCCGGCGCCGAATGCGTTGTCGCGGAAGTCAACACGCCGAAGAAAATCGCTGGTTTTTGCATCAGCGCCCGCCGCAACAAAGACGGCTACATTGTCACCATGGACGTTCTCGAAGAATACAGACGCCTCGGAATTGCCACCGCCTTGCTCGCGGAGATCGAAAAGCGGCTCGCCGAAAATGGAGTTCTGCGCGTAGGACTGGAAACCGCAACGGACAATCACGCGGGCGTTGCGTTTTGGCAAAAGCATGGATATCGTACTCGCGGCGTTCGCAAGGGCTATTACCCGGGCCGCCGTGATGCCCACGCGATGACGAAGAACCTTCGGCAGTGAAGTAGCTCAGCTCCAGCGGAATTGCACCCTACAGCGAGAAAGGCACATCGCCGATGCCCCTGTGGCAGGTAATTGTTCTAGCGGTCGTGCAGGGCCTGACGGAGTTCTTGCCGATCAGCAGTTCGGCGCATTTAATTCTCATTCCGCAATTTTTCCACTGGAACGATCCGGGCCTCGCCTTTGACGTCGCGCTCCACGCAGGGACGCTGCTCGCCGTCGTGCTCTATTTCTTGCGCGACTGGATTCAGCTCGTGCTCTGTGGCTTCGGTTTTCATTACCCGCGCCGCGCGAGCGAACCAATGGTCACCCACAATCGGCGGATGTTCTGGTACCTGGTGGCCGGCACGATCCCCGGCGGCCTAGTTGGCTTCCTGTTTGAGAAGCGCATTGAAGAAAACCTGCGCAGTCCAGTGCCCATCGCCTGCGCGATGATTCTGATCGCTCTTCTAATGTGGTACGCGGAGTCCGTGGCCAGGCTCGAGCGGCCCATCGAACAGGTATCTCTCGGGGACTCGCTCGCGATCGGCTCGGCCCAGGCGCTGGCGCTTTTCCCGGGCGTTTCGCGCTCGGGCATTACAATCACGGCCGGCTTGTTCCGCGGAATGACCCGCGAGGCAGCGGCCCGATTTTCCTTTCTGCTGTCGACTCCGTTGATAGCCGGAGCGGCCGCAAAAGAACTGCCCAAGCTCCTGAAAATGCAGAAAAGCGGCGCGCTCGACGTGCCGCTCTCCCACATTGCCATCAGCATCGTCGTATCCGCGATCGTTGGGTATGCCGTGATCGCCTTTCTGTTGCAGTACTTACAAACACGCACGCTCAAGATCTTTATTTACTACCGGATCTTGTTTGGTATAGTCATTCTCGTTCTCGCGTTCCTCCCGTTGGGCTCCGCGCGATAGCGCCCGCGCGTCCCACGCAAAGGGTCTCTCTACAGCTTCGTACGCATGGCGGCTTTGGCCGTCTCCGCTGTAATGACCGCGCGATTGAGCCTTCCCCCGTTTCACCCGGCCTTCGAGTTCCGCTTGACGAAGTCTGGGAGTAGACTGTTTCCAAGAGTTCAGGGGAATCCCGGCTCCTGGAAGCCCGTCGCCTGGGCTTTGGGAGTGGAGGAAATTCAGTGCGCATTCTGACGCCGACCGAAAATAAGCGCCTCAATGAACTTGTCGGCTTTGTAGGCTTGAGCCTGGCGATTCTGCTCACCCTAAGCCTGCTTTCCTACTCGCCGCGAGATGCTTCGTTCAACGTTTCAGCGCCGATGCCCGCGTCGGGTCCGGCGCGAAACTGGATCGGACCGTTCGGCGCGCACATGGCGGATCTTTTCTTCCAATTCTGCGGATTTGCGGCTTTCCTCTTTCCAGTCGGAATGTTCGTTGTAGCGATGCGATGGTTTCGGAGTCAGGTCCTGGAGGCTCCGGTCGCAAAGACGATTGGGTTCAGCATGTTGCTCACATCCGTCTCGGCCGAACTCGCGCTGATGCGCCTTTCGGCGTCGTGGCTCGTGCCAGACGTCCGCGGCGCCCTGCCACCGGGCGGTTTCCTTGGCGCGCTGTTGGCCGACTCGATGCGCGCCGTTTTTAATCCCATCGGCGCGAACCTGGTCACGGTCGCGATGATGCTGACAGCACTGTTCCTCACCACGAGCTTTTCCTTCCGCGCGGCGCTCGCGTGGATGAGGAAGCCACTGGCCGGCGAAGGTGCGATCGGGCAAATGATCCTGCGCGTCAAGGCCTGGCGCGAAGCGCGCGAATCCGACCGCTTGCGAAAGCGTGTGGAGGAAATCAAGATTGCAGGACGCCCGGCTGTGCAACAGCAGCGCGTTTCAACCAAGGAAATCGAGGAAGAAGACGAAGCGGATTTGGAAGCAGAAAATCGCAACGTTACCGAGAGAGCCCCGGCCGTAATCAAGTTCCACGAACCCGAAGTTTCGCCTCCCAAGAAGAGTGCCGGCGATCCGAAAATCTCGCGCGGAAAGACTGCCTTCCGGTTGCCGTCCCCTTCGCTGCTGCAAACCGCCGAGCGCGGCCAGAAGATGGATGAAGGCGAACTGAAAGAATACGCTCGGGCGATCGAACAGAAATGCGCGGAATTCGACGTTAGCGGTCACATCACGCAGATCAATCCGGGGCCGGTCGTCACAACGTTTGAATTCAAACCCGAGGCCGGAATCAAGTACAGCCGCATCACCGGGCTTGGCGAAGATCTGTGTCTCGCTCTTCGAGCCGAGTCAATTCTTATCGAGCGCATCCCCGGCAAATCCACCGTCGGCATCGAAGTGCCGAACCCGCACCGCGAAACAATTGCCCTGCGCGACGTGGTCGAGTCGCCGGAATTCAACCATTCGCCATCGAAGCTCACGTTGCCCTTCGGCAAGGACTTGATCGGCCGAATTCGCACCGCCGATCTGACGCAAATGCCCCACTTGCTGATCGCCGGCTCAACCGGAACCGGCAAGAGCGTCTTCATCAATTCCCTGCTGATGGGAATGCTGTACAAGGCGACGCCCGACGAGATGAAACTGGTGCTGGTCGATCCGAAGCAACTCGAGCTCGGCCTTTACTCCGACATTCCGCACTTGTTCACACCCGTGGTAACGGATCCCAAGATTGCGGCGAACGTCCTGCGGAACGCGACGCGCGAAATGGAGCGCCGGCTGAAGTTGCTTGCCGGCCGCTCCGTGCGCAACATCGACCAATACAATCGCACGTTCGAAAAAGGACAGTCTTTGTCGCTGTTCGATGCTTCGGAGGACGAGGAAAATCGGCCGCTGCCCTACATCGTGATCGTCATCGACGAGCTGGCTGACCTGATGATGGTGGACACGAACGGCGTGGAAGAGTCCATCACGCGCCTGGCGCAAATGGCGCGCGCTGTGGGAATTCACCTGATTCTTGCCACGCAGCGTCCTTCGGTCGACGTCATCACCGGTCTGATCAAAGCGAACTTTCCGGCGCGCATCTCGTTCCGCGTGGCCAGCAAGGTAGACTCGCGGACGATTCTCGATTCGAATGGCTCGGAGTCGCTGCTTGGCAAAGGCGATATGCTGTACCTGCCGGCTGGGTCCTCGCGGCTCCATCGCATCCACGGGCCCTATGTGCACGAGTCCGAAGTCGTCGCTGTTTGCGATTTCTGGCGCGAGCAGGCCAAGGCCCTCTACAACATGGAGCTGCTGAAGCCTCCGCAGGACGAGAACGCGATGTCCGGCGGCGCTGGTGGCGATGGCGAAGTTGCGGACGAGGTTGACGACGAGCTCTATCAGGATGCCGTGCGCGTGGTATGCGAAATGGGACGCGCTTCCACGTCTACCTTGCAGCGACGCCTGCGCGTCGGGTACGGCCGCGCGGCCCGGCTCATCGACTTGATGGAGAAAGATGGAATTGTCGGCCCGCCGGATGGATCCAAGCCCCGCGAAGTCCTAAAGAAGCGCAACTGGATGAAGGAATTCGACGAGTCCGTCCATTAGGCGGTGTCCCGTGCTATGGGCTCCTGCTGAGAAGAATACAACCTGCGCCGAATGCCTTGAGATTGCACGGCAGATCAACGAGGCCTACGCCGACGAGCGGTCGAAGGTGGACCCGGACGCACCGAGTCCTTCCACCGGCACCGAGCGAACTCAGGCGGCTTCGCGCGCGCTTCAAGCACTGATTGGTGGGACCGAGGAAGACGCGGAGCGAGCTGACGAATTGCTCGATCCCTTCCGTTACCAATTGTCTCCAGGCGTGCCTCAGCTTCGGTTTCCCCCTCAAATTCTGGCGGCCTTGCGCCGAGGTTTCCAACATACCGGGCGCACCGGCCACTGGCTGAGGAAAATAGCAGGGTAGGTACTTCCATGGGGACCGCTGTTTCCGCTTTGCGCCGCCACGCGATTTTCCGTAAAATCAATGGCTGTCCCGTGCCGAGGTAGCTCACCGGTAGAGCGCGGCCCTGAAAAGGCCGGCGTAGGCAGTTCGATTCTGCCCCTCGGCACCACCCATTTGTTCCACGTCAGAGCTTCCGATTCCCTCCAGCGAGATTCTCTTCTCGCGGCAGCATTCGCCAAGGGTTTGATCGCGCCTTCAAGGTAACTCTACATCCAGGGCGTAGACGCGCACGTCGCTGTGCTTCAAGACGAGGCTGAGTGAACCGTCCGGCGCAAAGCCGCCGAAAGCACATTGGAGGACGCTGGTGCCGAGAAGAGGTTGCAAGTCGCGGACTAGCTCGGGCTTGAAATCGCCAGCGTGAAGACGGTAAATCGGTTCACCTGGATCGACAATTTTCTGAACGTACAGGTATTTGGAGTCGGGCGACCATGTCAACCCGGAAAGCGCCGTGCCCGTCGCGATTGGAGTCCACTTCTCCGTGCGACTGTCGAACATCAGGATCGCGCGGTCATCAGCCGTCTTTGCCGTGAAATACCGTCCGTCGGGGGACCAGAGCGGAGAAGTAAAACCCTCGGACCCGGGAACCTTCGTGGCCTGGTGCGTTTTCGAGTCCACAATATAAATCCCGCGAGGCGCGCTGGGATTGGGCGGGGGATCCACATTCAACGCGAGCGCGATCTGTTCGCCATCCGGCGACCACGTCGGCAGACTCTGCTCTCCATCCTGTGCGAAAACTTCTTGAAGCGGACCACCCGCGGCGCTCACGACGTATGCTCGAACCGGCTTGCCGCGGACCCTCGCCTCAAAGGTGATTTTGGTGCCGTCAGGGGACCATTGCGGCCAAGCAGTGAGCAGCGGAGCGCCCACAAGCTGAACGCGTTCGGACCCATCTTCCCTGCTCCGCCAAAGCGTGGAATCGGGTGGGACAAAGGCCATCCAGGCGCCGCTCCTTGAGAACGAAGCACCAAGCGCTTTGCCCGGTAACACTCCAGGCTTCACGCGACCCGAAGCGAGGTCGTAGCGCACCATTTCGAATCCCTCGCTTCGGCCGTACGCGAAAACTCGAGCCCCGTTTCGAGTGAGCAGGCTTCCCCAAAGCGGAGAGGCCGTCGGAGTGAGTTGAACGGGGCGCGGAGCTTTCCAATGGAGGAATTCGGGCCTTTCGCGGATCGCCCATAGGTTGGGGAATCCATTGCGAGAGGATGTAAAGACGAGATATTTGCCGTCCGGCGTCCACTCGCTGCAACACTCGGAGGGGGGATCGCTCCAACCCGGAAAGCGGACGTGCGCATGGCTTCCATCGGCCGAGGCTTCCCAGAGAGTCTGGGCATCCGACTGGGGATCTTCCACAGTGTAGGTGAAACGGCGACCGTCCGGCGACCAGTGCATCCATCCCGGGTAGCCCGAGGTGCGAATCAAGATGCGATCACCGGTGCCGTCGCGCCGAACAACGCGGATGTCGTGCTCCAGGGAGTAGACGATTTCGCGTCCGTTCGGTGACCACGAGGCGTCATGGACGAGGATGTCGCCGACGCGAATCGGGCTGCCGCCCTGCACGGGCCAGATCCATAGGGGCATTTTCCGCCGTTCGTGACCACCGAAGTCGCCGATTAGAAGCTCCGCCTGGTCCGGCGACGCGTCAAAGATCCGCGTGTATTGAAATGGGCCCTGAACCGCGTGTGCTTCACCGCCCGCCGTGGATGTTTGCGCGAGGCTAATGCTGTCGCCCGAACGCTCCAGAAAATACACTCGAGCACCATCGGTCACCAGGTGTGCGAAGGCATCCACCCGATCCGAGATGTCGCTCTGAACGAAAGATGTAACCCTCGGGGCAGGCGCGGGAGAAAAAAGGCCATAACCAACCACTCCCGCAACGACCAGGCAAACACCCAGGGCCAGCCGCCATGGTCGAACTGAGGTCCGGGGCGCGGCCGCCGGCGCCGGCGTCGCTTCAATCCAAGTGGCGCGGACGGCGAATTGTGGAAACGCAGCTGCCGAGCCATCTGCCAGGACCGCCACCGGAGCGATGAAACGATACCCGACGCGAGGTAGCGTCTCCACGTAGAGGGGCTTGTCAGCGGAATCGCCCAGGGCGCCGCGTAGCTTCTTGACGGCACTGTTGAGCCCGTCCTCGAATTCGACAAAAGTATCGTCGGTCCAGAGGTGGCGTCGAATCTCATCGCGGGTTACCACTTCGCCGGGCCGCTGGAGCAAGATGAGCAACACTTGAACTGGCTGTCCGCCCAGCCGGATGCGAATCCCGTGTTTGCGAATTTCGCCTGTGCGTAGGTTGGTCTCAAAGTGTCCGAAACGAACGATCCTCTCGGGATCGACAGGACCATCAGCCATAGCACGTGGATCCTTCCGCGGGGAATGAGGAAGCTATCACGACACCTGTCGTTTTGGCAAGGCAAGAATCGGTCAGATCGAGCCTCAAGGGCCATCTTTTCTGATACTTGGCTGGTCAGCCAGTTTCCGGCGAAAAGTCGGGCGTTGTCCATTGAAGCCCTGAAGTGGACTATGAGAGTTTGCGCGGCACCGAGAAAGAGTCGGCGCGAACCGCAGATCGTGTGTGCGGAGTGTTGTCGTGTCCGCGGCCACCCATTCGGCGAGTTACGGAGAAGAATATGAGAGTTCAGAGTCAAGTTCTCACGCACGGCGGTTTTGTGGCGTCAACGATGCGCGGCGCGGTCGGGCTTGCGTTCTGTTTGTTGGCATTCAGCTCGTCTGCATTCGGTCAGTCTGTATGGAACGGGAATACGGGATTCTGGAACAATGCCGGGAACTGGATCGGCGGCGTGCCCACGTCATCCGGCTTGGCCCTGATCGACGACGGCAACACCGCGGTTGCATCTTCGGTGACCGTCAACACCGCAAACGCTCAAGCGTACGGATTGTTCCTCGATTCCGGCGACGCGCTCACCCTGACCGGCTTCCCCGATACGCAGTCAAATTTGACGGTCAACTCGGCCTCGCTCTCCGGGACGCTCAATATAGGCGGCGGAGCCAGCTTCACCGTGAACGGAACCGCTGACCAACTGGGCGGGACTGTGAACCTCAACACAGTCCCAGTGGGGGCCGGTCTTGCTCCCGCCATAGGACAGATCAACGGCAGTGGAACATACGACAACCAAGCCGGGGTGATCACCGGCGCCGGCCTAATCAGCACAACCCTCATCAACGAAGGCACAGCTACTATCACGGCGACAGGAAACTTGTTTCTGAACGGAACTGTGACGAGTTACGGAACTCTGCAAGCGACAAACGGCGGGAACCTGATCATCAACGGCAATTTCAACAGCGGCGCCGAGTTTTACGCCGCGCAGGGTGGCACCGTAACAATCAACGGGAACGCGATGGGTCCCTTTCCCGTCACCAACATCTCCGTTGAAGACGGCGGCACCCTGGTGGTAGGCGGCAACGTTCCAGAGGGCGGCGTGTTCGTGGACAAATCGGGCGTCGTAATTATGAAGGGCGGGCAGCTTTTCGGAGCTACGGAGACTGCCATCCCTGTCGGCGGCCTCTTAATGAACAACGGAGTGATCGAGGGTGCAGGACAGATCGGAAACATAACCGGAGCGCCAGACAGCTTGATTGCCGCCAACACGCCATCGGGTACCTTGTCGGTGAATAATCTGGGCGGCGCCAGCACGCTGGAAGCGCTCAATGGCGGCACCCTCGCCCTGAGCGGGATCATTTCTGCCATTCTGGTTCAGGCTGACGTCGGCGGCACAGTCTCCGCTGAAAATGCAGCCATCGATTCGCCCACGGTGACGAATTCCGGAACCTTTTCCGTTCTAGGTTCAGTGGACATTACCGGCGACTACTCGCAGATCGACGGCGCGACGCTCAACATGCTGCTCGGCTCCTTCCCCAGCAACTTGTCCGTGGCTGGAGACGCCTCTTTTGATGCGGGAAGCGTCTTTGACGTGAATTTCGGTTTCGGTTTTGACCCGACGGCCGGGTGCACCAAAGTGTACGGCGTTTGCGAATCCTGGGATGCGCTTGACGCACTCAACAATCCCATTTTCGGCCTCGGCAACCTTACCTTCGATTTGCCCAAACTGCCGGACGGTTTGGTCTGGGAAGAAATCGAATCGGCCAATAACATCACGCTCGATATCGACGGCGTCCTTCCGACCACTACCGGCGGTGGCGGTGGCGGCGGCTCCGGCACGACAACTCCCGAGCCGGAGACTCTGCTCCTGTTAACCGGCGGACTCGCAGGCCTCGGGTGCCTCGCACGGCGGAAACGACTGGAGAGCGTCAGGTCCGCAGGAGTTTCGCCGGGCCGCTGACGAAGCGGTTGCCACGCTCGAAAAACCGGAGTTTTCGGTGCATCTCGCGAGAGAGGCCGATGCGAGTGGTCACACCGATAGTTCCCACTCGTTGCACGGCTGCGCCGAGCCAAAGTGGGCTTTGCGGAGAGCAGAGGTCGATGCCATCGAGGCTCTTGTCGATGCGCAGCGCGGCGGCGAGGCGGCCCGGACCGCGAGTAAGGTCGCGGAGAGTGGATACGCCGCGATTCTTCTCCATCTGGGCGACGCCTTCCAACGGGTCAATCGCGCGCACTAGAACGCCACCTCCAATTCCCTGCCGCTCGCTAGAAATGTTCAACATCCAGGCTGAACCGTACGCGAAATAAACGTAGGCGTGGCCGCGTTCGAGGAACAGCGAATTCTTGGCCTGCGTGTGGCCGCGATACGCGTGGCCAGCGGCGTCACCGATGGGATAAGCCTCGGTCTCGACGATGCGACCGCTCAGGCGGTCTTCCGGGAGATCGTGGACCACCGTTTTGCCCACAAGGTAGCGAGCCAAGGCAACTGTATCGATTGGGAGTTCGGCGCGGCGGAGGCGCCGGATTCGTAGCTTTTCGTTCGGCGATTTCACGGCCATCGAATATATGCCGGATTGCAAATGGCGTATACTGCGGCGCGCGACATGGCTCATGCGAAAATCCCGGGGATCTTGATTGCAGCTTTGCTCTGCGTGGCGGCGTCGCTTTGCCCGGCTCGCTCTCCCGCGCAGCAGACGACGGGGATCGAACTGTTTTCGCTGCCGGCGGCGACACCCGGAAATTCACAGGCTCCATCGTTCGGCGTCGCGCTGCTCGGTGGCGGCGGAGACGTCGACGACGCAGCGAAGTTTCTCTGCGA
>Ga0070761_10003120_pt1 | contig 9997 bp, 4 predicted proteins | sample HubBroMetageREF1_FD_66724 | JGI IMG/M metagenome (GOLD analysis project Ga0070761, IMG submission 66724) | Reference soil microbial communities from the Hubbard Brook experimental Forest, New Hampshire, USA - Hubbard Brook CCASE Soil... | ecosystem: Environmental > Terrestrial > Soil > Temperate... | reverse complement strand
GGCGCGGACGACCCCATTTCCGGCCAGTCGGAAATGCTGGAAGAAGCGCGCACGCTGGGCGAGTTGCACAAACAGGGTTGGACGCCGAAGCGCACCATCATCTATTGCGCCTGGGACGGAGAAGAACCGGGATTGCTTGGCTCTACGGAGTGGGTCGAGACCCACGTCGAAGATTTGCAAAAGCACGCCGTCGCATACCTCAACTCCGACAGCAACGAGCGAGGCATCTTTTTCGCGGGCGGCACCGAGGACCTCGAGAAACTGGTAAGCAGCGCCGCTCGAGATGTGCAGGACCCGGAGACGAAGATGACGGTGTACGAGCGCTCGCGGCTCTACCGGATCGGCGCTGAGAAGGATTCGGAAAAGCGCGGCGAAATCCGCAAGCGCGATGACCTCGAAATCTTCATGCTCGGCGATGGCTCGGATTTTACCGCATTCCAGGACTTCGCCGGCATCCCGGCCCTCGACATGCAGTTTGGCGGAGAGGACGAAGGCGATCAATACCACTCGATCTACGACGATTTTTACTGGTACACGCATTTCGTGGACACGGATTTTTCCTACGGGCGCGCGCTCGCGCAGACCGCCGGAACCGTGATTCTGCGGCTGGCCGGCGCGGACCTGATTCCCGTCGATTACTCGCCCCAGGCCGACGCCATCGCGAAGTATGAATCCGAACTCGAAAAGCTCCTGAAAGACAAGCAGGACGAAATCGCCGAACAGAACCTCGAATTGCAGGAGGGCGTCTTCAAGGCCTCGGCTGATCCACACAAGACGTTCGTGCCTCCTCCGCAAGAGGCCGTCCCGCCATTCATGAATTTCAGCCCGCTCAAGAACGCCATCGAACACCTGAAGAAAAGCGCGGACCTTTATTCCCAGGCCCTCGCCAAATGGAAGGCGCAGGGCTCACCGGCGGTTTCCCAGCAGTCTCTCGACCAGGTGAACGTGGACGTGATGCGGGTTTCGCGGCTATTTCTGAATCAGCAGGGATTGCCGGAACGGCCCTGGTTCAAGAACCAGGTTTACGCGCCGGGCGCCTACACGGGATACGGCGCCAAACCGATTGCCGCCGTTCGCGAATATATGGACGAGAAAAAGTGGAAGGAAGCCGATGGCCAGATTCCGCAGGTCGCCCAGGTCATCGAAAACGTGTCCGCGGGAATCGATCAGGCCGCCGCCGACCTGCAAAAAGCAGTGGCACCGAAGAACTAAACTCAAACAGAAAGTCAGGAAGAAACCAATGCGCAAAATTCTAATTCTAAGCGTGATGCTGAGCTTCGCAGCCGTGGCGACGCTAGGTCAGGCCGAGCCTTCCAAAGACGGCAAGAAATTATTCGGAACCGCGGAAGCCATGCGCATTGCGCGCGTGACTTCCCCGCGGATTTCGCCCGATGGCGCGCGCGTGGCGTATCTCGTGGCGGAGATGCAGATGGGCAAGGACGCCGACGCGTCCCAGAAAGACGAGCAGCCGGGAAAATTCGTGACGCAACTCTGGGTGGTTCCCGCAGCGGGACCGGCTAGCGCCGCGCGGCAATTCACGCGCGGCGAAAAAAGCGTCTCGAATGCGAAGTGGTCGCCCGACGGAAAAATCCTGGCCTTCACGATGGGCGCAGGCGACGAGAAGGACGCGAAGCAGCAGGTGTGGTTTCTGTACGCGGATGGCGGCGAGGCCTGGCAAGTTACGAAACACAAGTCCGGCGTGGCAGGGTATGAGTTTTCTCCCGACGGCAAGACGCTCCTTCTTGTAGCCACAGTTCCGGAAAGCGCCGACGAAGAAAAGCGCAAGAAAGTGAAAGACGACGCTGTCGTCGTGGATCATGACTTGAAGATGGAGCACCTGTGGACCTGGGACATCGCGACCGGCGCTGAAAAGCAGATCACGCAGGGCGAATTTACGGTGAGCGATCCGCGATGGTCGCCCGACGGCTCGCAGATCACATTCACGTCGAACCCAACCCCACTGCAAGACGATAGCAGTCTGCAAACGGCCATGGTCCTTGATATCTCAACCGGCAAGCAGCGCAAACTGGCTGACACCGCCGATCCAACGCACACGGCGCGATGGTCGCCCGATGGCAAGTGGATCGCCTACTTGAGCAGCGCCGGCGATTCGATCTACCAGGTGAATCTCTTTGTGATGGGCGTTGATGGCGGCAGGTCACGCAAGCTTACCAGCGGCTTCGAGTTGGACGCCAGCGAACCCATTTGGAGTCCCGACGGAAAGACGACTTATTTCAGCAGCTTGAACCGCGAAACTGAGGAGGTATTCGCAGCGGACGTGGCGGCCGGCACCGTGCGGCAACTCACCGACAAGCCTGCGGTGATTCAACTGACCGATATCAACAGCAAGAGCGGGATCGCCGTTGGCACATCGTCCGATCCGTCGCACCCGGACGACGTGTTTCGCTCCGACCTTAGCTTTAGCTCGCTCGATTCCGTGACGAATCAGAATCCGTGGCTCGCGGAATACGCGCTAGGCGCCGCGGAAGTGGTTCGCTGGAAGAGCAGCTTGGATGGGATGGAGATTGACGGCGTGGTGACCAAGCCCGTCGGCTTCGACCCCTCCAACAAGGTTCCTTTCCTGCTGAATCCGCACGGTGGGCCCACCGGCGCGTCGCTGCTTTCGTTTTCCACTACGGCGCAGGTCATGGCTGCAAACGGCTACATGGTGCTGCAGCCGAATTTTCGCGGGTCGGTGGGCCGCGGAGAGAAATTCACTCGCGGCAATCAGAATGATTGGGGCAACGGCGACTATAAGGACGATATGAGCGGCGTACAAGCGATGGTCGACCGTGGCTGGGCCGATCCCGATCGCCTCGGCGCTTTCGGATGGTCCTACGGCGGCTACATGACTTTTTGGATCGACACGCAGACCGACCGTTTCAAGGCGATTTCGCCCGGCGCCGGCCTGCCCGATCTCTATGCGATGTACTCGCAAAGCGACATTCATCGCTATATGCGGCTTTACTTCGACGAGAAAGCTCCGTGGGACAATTTTCAAGAGTATTGGGATCATTCCCCGATGAAGTACGTGGGAAACGTCAAGACGCCAACCATGATTCTTCACGGCCAGTCGGATACGCGCGTGCCGATTCCGCAATCCGAGGAATTTTATCGCGCCCTTCACGAGCGGCACGTTCCGGTCGAGTACGTCGTGTATCCGCGTGAAAATCACGGCTTCGTCGAACCCCGCCACCAGGTGGATCGCTTGCAGCGCTACTTGGTGTTCTTCGGCAAGTATTTGAACAGTCCTCCGGTCACCGAGCCGAAAGATGTAGTCGACCGGATGAAGAAGGATTTGCCCTGATCCCAAAACGCGGCGATCTCAAACTGCCCACCCTGCGCACTTTCTTGGCGGAAGATTTCTTGTTCAAAGCGCACCCTTAGGTGCCCAAAAGTGCAGAGTTTTTGTACATCCATCCCTGTATATCGCCCAATTACGCAGCCTTAAGCACATCAGAACGCATGGTTTGCGCGGACACGTCGACGGGGAACCACTCGGACCTCTGAGTGCACCAATCTCTTGGGCGATTAATCTCCGAATAAGTGAGGTTTTATGCGGTCGACAGGTAGGAGTCTCTTCCACGCGACGACTCTTGTAGTAGCAGCCGCTGCAGTTTTCTTTCTTCCCATGGCCCCACAGGTCCTGGCCAACGATTTCTCTCAAACCAATCTCGTTTCCGACAAATCAGGTGTCGCCGCAACAACTGATCCGAATCTGGTAAATCCCTGGGGCATCGCAAATTCCACCACTAGTCCCTTCTGGATATCTGATCAAGGAACGAGCGTCTCCACCCTTTACACCGGAGCTGGCAGCGTTGTTTCCTTGGTCGTATCAATCCCGGCTGGCGGGACTCCAAGTGGCCCCACCGGTATCGTTTTCAGTGGAGGCGAGGGGTTCACTGGCTCGCCTTCGTTCATCTTCGCAACGCTGCAGGGGACGATCGCGACGTGGAGTGGCGCTGACGGGACGACTGCCATGGTATCGGCAACGGTCCCGGGTGCGGCCTTCACGGGACTGGCACTGGCTAACGACGGCGCGCTCGGAAACCTCCTATATGCCGCCAATACCCACGGCGGAATCGATGCTTTTAACAGCAACTTCTCGCAAGTCAGTCTCCCAGGATCCTTCGTGGATCCCAACCTCCCCGCCGGCTACACGCCGTACAACATCCAGAATATAGGCGGCGACCTCTACGTCGAATATTCCGACGGCGTGGGAGCGGGCAAAGGCATCGTGGATGTATTCGACGCAAACGGGAACTTCCTGCAGCGCCTCATCACGGGCGGCTCGCTCGATGATCCCTGGGGAATCACTCTGGCCCCGGCGGGATTCGGATCCTTCGGCGGCGACCTGCTGGTAGGCAACTTTGGCAACGGAGAAATCAACGCATTCAATCCGACCACCGGAGCGTGGATCGGAACTCTGGACAGTGATTCCGGCACACCCATTGTCAACAATGACCTGTGGGCCTTGGAATTCCGCACCGAAGGGTCTGGCATGAATCCGGACGCTCTGTACTTCACCGCCGGAATCAACGGTCAGAAAGATGGCCTGTTCGGTTCGATCCAACCCACACCGGAACCCGGAACATTTGTCCTGCTGGGCAGCGGTTTAGTGGGTCTGATCTTCTTGCGTAAAGCTCTACCAATACCGTTGAGGTTCACCGCAGCGGGCACAGCACCCGGAGTTCGTCACGGCAATGGGATGCGATAGAGGTTGCGGCGGGTGCTCTGGCGCGTATAGGCGTAAATGGATGGGCTTATGACGGACTCCACGACTTGGGGAATCACGGGAGCCGTTGTCGCATTCCTCAAATCTTCCACTCGCGTAATTCCGGTCGCCGGCAACTTCGGCAGTCCTGTGTCATGCAGCACGGGTAGTGAGTAGCTTCTTCCTTCGTGCCCTAAAAAGGAAACGTACACAAATTTTCCGGAAGTATCCCAGGTGAGCGAGCAATAAGACAGGCACAGCGTCGCAGATGTGCCGCCATCCACGGCAAATGCAGTGAGCTGGGCCGTGTGCTCTTGGTCGGGCCTCGGTGCGCCGGCAACGAGCCAACGGCCATCCGGCGATATTGAATTGGCATCGAGAACCGGCTGCGGCGATATCTTGTGGCGATCTGTTCCGTCCGCTTTCATGCGATAGAGAAAATTCGAGTCGCCTTCGATGGCGCGAAAAACGAGATCGCCGTCCGGCAGGAAAAAAGGGGAATCGTCGATTGCTGTTGGAGGTGAGATGCGCGTCGGGGAGGAGCGGCGATTCGTTGGCGCAACCCAAAGGCTGGGGTGTCCGTCCTTGTCGTTCACGGCCAAGGCGACTTCCTTTCCATCCTTGGAAACCGAGTAATCTTCCACGAAGTAACCCGGCAGAAGACTCTCCGTTTTCCCGGAGGTCAAATCCTTGACCTGGAGTTCGTAACCGGCCGTTTGGCCGCTCGTCATCAAGTAATAGAGGCTCTTTCCATCGGAAGAGAAAGAAGGCCTCAGAGCATACCCTTCCGAGGAAATCTGGTGGTCGCCGTCCTTGTCGTGGAGCCAAACCGTGCTGTCCTGCAATCCGACGGCGGTAATGAGGGATTTGCCGTCAGGCGCCATCGCGATGCCCTCTTGTGACGTTGGACCCGAAGTCAACTGCTCTGGCGCGCCGTCCGGAAAACGCTGGCGCCAGATGTGAAGTTGACCACCGGTCTGGTACCAGGTATGAAATTGACCACTAGTCTCCGCCGTGAGGTATATCCATTCGCCATCGGGAGACCAGGCGCCTGAAATGCACGCACCGCTCGGCGGGCCGACGACCCTTACGTCACCATTGCCATTGCCGTGGAAGGGAACCACGCGGCACGGCAGGATTTCGCTACGATTTCCCATCTCGACGGCAAGCACCCATTGGCCGTCGGGGGAAAGATAGGAATGATGGACCATGCTGCGCTCGCCCGGGGGAACGTAAACGTCGCGGCTCTGCCCGCGGCCCAGATCCGTAGTGACAAGAACCAAGTGGAGCCCCCCTCTCATCTCCGAAAATAGCAGGCGCTTGCCACCTTCGATCCACGTTAGAGATGAAGCGTTGGGCATAAAGGTGTGTGGGTCACCACCGAGAACCGGCACTTCCCAGACGTCCCAGGGCTCAACCGTGCTGTATGAAATGTTCGAGCCATCCGGAGAGAAGACAGGGCCCAACTTTACCGTGGAGTCTTTGGTAAGCTGGACGGGCTGGCCGTCCGGCATAAACTTCACGTAAATCTGCCCCGGCCCAAAAAAAGAACCACTGCCGCGGATGAAGGCTAGCATGCGTCCATCCGCGGAAAGAGCCGGGTACACCACGGAGTCCGTAAAAAAAGTGAGTTGCTCCCAATCTTTGCTGGCGGGAGGGCCGCTGCGCGACGATCGAAAGAGGAAAAACGCTCCAACCAGAGCCGCCAGCACAATGACCGAAGCCGCAGCATAGTAGTAGGCCTTTCTTCTCGAGCGTCTTGATGCCGTGCCCGAAGCCGACGGCTGTGAGTCGGGTTCTGCGCGCTCCATCTGTCCCGAAGGCAACACATGCGAGCGGCTCGAGCTGGTGTCGCGCTTCAGCCTCTGCAATTCGGCGCGCAGGTCAGACGCGTGCTGGTAGCGCAGGTCGCGGTCTTTCTCTAGCGCGCGATTGATAATTTCTTCCAGCTTCGCAGGCAGATCCGGATTCAGGCGAACGGGGGCCACCGGCTCTCGATTCAAGATGGCGTCGAAAATAACGCCGGTTGTATCTCCGCGAAATGGCAGAGCCCCCGTGGCCATCTCGTACAGCACCACGCCAAACGAGAAAATGTCCGTCCGCCCGTCCAGTTCTTTGCCTCGCACTTGTTCCGGCGACATATAGGCCACTGTTCCCACGGCAGTGCCGGGGCTGGTTAGCAGTTCTTCCGCTGCCGCCGTTGGCATCGCGGAAACGCCCAACCCCTGACTCGCGGGCGCCACCTTCGCCAGGCCGAAATCGAGAATCTTGGTGTGGCCTCGCCGGGTCTCAGGGTTTGTACTTGCAAACCCTGAATGAAAAGAAGTCACGAAAAGGTTCGCAGGCTTGATGTCGCGGTGGACGATACCTTTCGAGTGCGCGGCTTCAAGCGCATCCGCAATCTCGATCCCCCAGTCAAGCACCTCCTCAAACGGCAGCGCCTTGCCGGCGATGCAGTGCTTCAGCGTGGCGCCTTCCAAAAATTCCATAGCGATGAATACGCGGCCGTCGTCGTCGCGGATTTCATAGATCGTGCAGATGTTCGGATGATTCAGGGCTGAGGCTGCGCGCGCTTCCCGCCGAAATCGCTCCAGCGTTTGCGAATCCTGCGCCACGTTGTCGGGAAGGAATTTCAGAGCGACGAACCGGCCGAGGTCCGTGTCTTCAGCCTTGTACACGACGCCCATCCCGCCCCCGCCGAGTCTTTCGAGGATGCGGTAATGGGAAATCGTCCTGCCGTGCATTTGCGAGGAATCGGTCACTGCCCGTGGATGTTACCTTCAACACGCCGAGGCAGGCAATCGTGCCGCACAGAATGGGCGCGCGTTCTTCAACTAGGCGAGAGTTCTCTGCGCGTGGCCGAAACCACTTGCGCGGAGTCGGCCAACGGCCAAAATCACGATTGATTCAGCTTTTTCCGTGCGGAGACGAAGAGTGACGCCGCCAGCGCGACGAACAGCACAACTCCCAGCCACGGCGCGACGCGCAAGTTCGGGATGTGATTTTCTCCCCATCCCTTGAACAGCTTTTCGGGCCACGGTAGCAGCAGGACGCGCGCCAGCCAGTGCGGGATGTGCTTGCTGAGTTCCGAGTCCTGCATAAGGTTGAGCACGATTGCCAGCAACCCAAACACGCCCCCCGCCGCAATCAAGCCGCTCGCGTAGAGCGAACCCGGACTCACTTCGTTTTCCGCGTCGCTCTTCTTCTCTGTGCCCTGCTCGGCAAGCCAGCGCACAAGCCCTCCGGCGAACATCGCCATGGTAGTGGCAATCGACAGGTACGATCCCACGGCGAACGGAAGCGACCGCACCCCCAGCAGTTCCACCGCAATCACAAGAAAAACTCCCAGAAACACGAGCCTCCACGGCAACCGCTGATTCAGGATTCCGCTGATCACCGTAGCCATCAGGCGCGCTTGCGGCGCAGCGGCCTGGTCGCTGCCGATTCCCTGCACCCACTGAACCTCAATCCGCTGCGTTGCAGAATCGTAGAGATATTTCCCGTCGGGAATTTCGTGCGAGCCGAGCGAGTTCACCAGAACGTACGTTTTCCCCTGGTACGCGTAGTTGTCCTCCTGGCGCTCCACTCCCGATGGAAGATGTTGGATATCGAGCGCGATTTGAATCGGCTTGTACTGCGCCAGGCCTACGTTCATCAGGATCAGCGTTCCTCCAATCGCGAACGCCGAAACCAGCACACCCACCATGAGCCCGATTTGCTGCCAGTACGGCGTCGCGCCCACCAGGTAACCCGTTTTCAAGTCTTGCGACGTGGCTCCCGCGATTGCCGATGCGATACAAACAAGCCCCCCGATTGTCAGCGCAAGCACCGCGTAGGAATTGGCGGTCCAGTGCACGAACAAAAACACGGCGCACGTGGCCATCAGCGTCGCAATCGTCATCCCGCTGATGGGATTCGACGAATTTCCGATCAGGCCGCTGATGCGCGACGCCACCGTCACAAACAGGAAACCAAACACAATCACAAAAGCCGCCGCCAGCAAATTCGAGAACAGCCCTGTCTGCGCGCCAGGAATCGGTTTGAACGTCAAAAACGCCCATATCATCACCATAATTACGCCAGAGCCCACCACCACCATGCGCATCGAAATGTCGCGCTCTGTCCGGCTCGCGGCCGGCATGTCGGCCTGTTTCGCGCGCACATCCTTTAATCCAGCGCTGAGCGCCGAGAAAATCGTCGGCAGCGTTTTGATCAGCGTGATCAGCCCGGAGGCCGCCACCGCGCCGGCGCCCATGGGCCGGATATAACTCGCCCAAAGCTGGTCGGGCGTCATTTGCGGAATGGGAATCGTGCTCGGATACAGCGCGGCGTTCGGCGCCAGCGATCCGAAGAAGCGTATCGCCGGCATCAACACGAGCCACGAAAACACTCCGCCGGCGAAAAGGATTCCTGCCACGCGCGGTCCGATGATGTAGCCCACGCCGAGATACTCCGACGTGATCGCCGCGCGAATCGACGCTCCCGGCAGCCAGTTCGGCTGGTACTCCGGCTGGCCGGTCCACAGGCCGAGCGTGTTCATGGCAAAGGTATAGACGCCCCCGATGCCCAGCCCCCAGAAAACGCGGCTCGCAAACGACCCGCCGCGCTCGCCGGCCACTAGCACGTCGGCGCATGCGGTGCCTTCGGGGAACGTCAAGTTCCCGTGCTCCTTCACGATGAGCTGCCGGCGCAGCGGAATCATGAACAGCACGCCCAGCCAGCCGCCCATCAGCGCCAGCAAAAAGATCCGCCAGTATTCCGTGTTCAGCGAGAACCCCAGAAAAATCAGCGCCGGCATTGTGAAGATCACGCCCGCTGCCGCCGATTCCCCGGCCGACCCCGTCGTCTGCACGATGTTGTTTTCGAGGATCGTCGAGCGCCCGAACGCCCGCAGGATGCTGATCGAAAGCACCGCGATCGGAATCGACGCCGAGACGGTCAAGCCCGCGCGCAGCCCGACGTACACAGACACCGCGCCGAAAAGAATGCCGAACAGTGCGCCGAGAATCACCGCCCGCAGGCTGAATTCCTTGACGCTTTCGTCAGCCTCCATGTAGGGATGAAATTCCCCAGGCGGCGCGGTGGAACTCCACGATTTCGTCGGCACCATTCACCTCCTAGGATTTTTCGCGCCCGCACCCGCGCGCTGCATTTCCGACCAAATTGGCCGCACGCAAGCCGGGCAAGGTAGCACCAGAAGTAAGGCGAGGCAAGGCAGAACGAAGGCGGTCGATTCGCGTTGCGAACGGCAGTGAGGGTAGAAGCCGGGCCTTTTTACCCTGA
>Ga0070761_10003119_pt1 | contig 9998 bp, 10 predicted proteins | sample HubBroMetageREF1_FD_66724 | JGI IMG/M metagenome (GOLD analysis project Ga0070761, IMG submission 66724) | Reference soil microbial communities from the Hubbard Brook experimental Forest, New Hampshire, USA - Hubbard Brook CCASE Soil... | ecosystem: Environmental > Terrestrial > Soil > Temperate... | reverse complement strand
TTGCAGATTCTCGATCGTTATGCCGCCGCTGTTTGTCGGGTATTTGAACCCGAAGACGGGGGTGGCATTCGGGCTCGAACCCAGGTTCGCCACAGTCAGCCTCGCCTGCGGCGCTTGCTCGGACTGTGCCGTTCCCTGATCCCCCAGCGCCGTGATGTGGATGTGCGCGCAAGGGATTGAAATCACTGGAGACGTCGACGGCAGTTGCGGCTGGGTCAAGCTGTAGGTTCCCGGCGGAATGTAGAGAGTCGAGCCGGCATTGCACGCTGCCGCCGCGGCGTTGGTTATCGCGGTTGTGGAGTCGGCAGCGCCAGTCGGGTCAGCGCCGTACGCCGTGGCATCCACGCGAGGCCTGGGACCTTTCACTGATTCGCTAAGAGGCACCGTCAGGATGGACGGACTCGTGCTGCTGTCCACAGCAAGCCCGGCAACGGCACCGAACTGGCTATGATTGTTGATTTGAACCTGCGTGTCGGACCCGGCCGGATTCCCTGCCCCACCAGCGCACCCCGACGCAGTCGAATTCGGCGCACACGCAAGAACGATCGTCGAGCTGTAGCCTGTAGTATTCGATCCCGTGATTACCTCGACGTACGTGCCCGCAGCCGCATAGTACGTGTAATTGCCCAAGCCATCCGAGACGAGCGGCTGCGTGATGGCGTAGCCAGTCCCGAGGGATGGGTTCGAGTAAATATTCGCGAGCGTGCACGGCGGTGCCGCCGAGTAATTCGGCGTCGAACCTGCTTGGCAGGCCCATACGTAGGCTCCGGGAATCGGAGTTCCCTGCGGCGAGACGGACACCGACTGCCGCTGCGATCCCTGCCCAAACGCGGGCGCAGTCCAAAGACACGCCCACGCTACAATTATTGCGATGCGTCGCATTTTCCCTCGGTCAACTGCTGCAGTATTTCTCGAGTTTAGCGAGAACCTCTTGAACGTAGAGTGGGTTCGCGCCGCCATTCCAAAGAATCAGCGCACGCGCGATATCGCCGCCGGCAATTTCAATCTTGGCTGCCAGGACCGAGCAGCCCGTTTCCAGGCCCGCCTCGGGTTCGCATAACGCGCTCAGAAACTTTCCGCCAAAGCCGTGCTCACGAGCGACCTGCCCCATAACCTGCATAAGTCCCCAGGAAACCGAGCGCGCAACTTCTTCCGTCGGTGGCAGGCCGAGTGGCGCGACATAGCGGGATCGAAAGGCCGGCTCGTAACGAATCGCATACGGATTCCACGACGATTCTTGGTCGGTGACGGCACACACAAGCGCAGGATCGAGCTTGTGATTTGCCGCTACGGCGCGAGCGAGTGCGATGAAATCGGGCATGTGACGAACTGACAGAAAAGCAAAATCGCCCTATTGTCAGCGCGAGTTGTTCAACTCCACCCAGCGGATCGCCGGTTGTGAATCGACCTCAATTCCCTGCTTCTCGCACAGTTTCACGAGGATGTCGTAAATGTGCGGTAGGTGATTCGTGGCCATGTCATGCACAAACGCGCGGTTCAGATCGTCGTTTCGAATCCGCCGGTAAAGCCAACGCAAGAACAGTACGAGCTGGACAATGCCGCTAAGAATCAAGGAGAGCCAATATGGATCGAGTCGTGTGTGCACGGGTAGAACTTCCGAATCGCGGCGACCACCATTCAAGGGCCGAAAGCTCGTATGTCCCTAGCCGAAGAGCGAAGCAATCCCCGAGCCAATCCCGAACAAGCCACCGAGCCCGGCTGTCGACGATCCGCTCGACGCGCGCTGTCGCACCCCGAGCAGCTCCGACGGAACGCCCATCGCTTTTCCGAGAAGGTTCGTGTCGATGCCATACGTTTGCCCGAGAGCATTGAGACCGGCAAGCTGGTCCTGCTGTTGGCGGTTCGCGAATGAGATTTGATTCTGCTGCGCCTGGCTGGCGTCGGTTTGCGCCTGCTGTCGCCCGAGCTGCGCCAGCAGGTCTCCGTAGCCTGCGGTGTTGTTCGTCGCAGCGACCTGATTCGCAGCGCGCGCCCGCAACGCGTCATATGCGGTATTCGCTGCGCCAAGACTCTGTTGCGTGATCGCAGACTGCTGCGCCGGCGTGAATCCCGGACTATTCAGCAGATTCTGAATCGTCGGCATCATCAGCGAACGGTCCTGAGTTCCCTGCTGGTTCGCCTGCGAGATCAGTTGGTTTTGCTGCGCGAGTTGCTGATCAGTCAGCGCGCGCGTAGTGCTTTGCGCTGCACGGGACATAGTTCCTCCCCAAAACAACGAACTTCGATCGTCGAGATCTGGCCGGCAACCACTCACCCTAACCGCTTCTTCGCAGCCGGCGGCAGTACGGCGTCCACGCATCATCGCGAATCCATCCAAGCGCCGCGAGACGCCGCCCGAATCGCTTCGCGATCGGCGGTGGAAGCCAGGCGTGCGCATCATCCAGGCCGCGCGCCAGCAGGTCTCGTTCGCCCGCACTGTGCAAGGCGAGGAGCCGCCCGTAACGCTCGCTAGGGCTACCTGCTTCAGGATCGGCAAGCAGGTACATTTCGCAGGTAAGTCGCGCGAGGGATGCCATCACAGCGCGTCCTGACTCGTCCTCCACGACTAGTTTCGAAAGGAAAATCGGATCCGATATATCGGGGAACGCGTAGTCAAAGCCTTGTCGGGCATGCATGCGCAGCAAGGCTTCGAGATCGCTCTCTCTGTACTCCCGCACTAGCATCGGAAATGTGATCGAGCCGTTCAAAAAACGCGGTGACGAAGCAGCGGGTGTATCCGTGCGACGGTCTCTGCAACGTCAAAAGTAGTCGCGCCGGGCGCAACTCCCAACGCCGCGAGCGCGGCTTGCGAGGAGTCCGATATCGGCTTTTGCCCAAGAGGATGGGGAAGAGCCTCGAATGCCGGGTCATCCTCGAGCGCTAGGTGGGCGCCCTCGTCGCCTTCCACTAAAACGAGTATCGGCGCACGAACTCCTGGCTCGGCCGGTGCGAAGGCATCGGCCTCAACGTGACGCCCCAGTTCAGATCGAAGTTCCACCCAGTGCGAATTGGCGAATCGTCCGGCGTGCTGCTGCCATGCGTCCCGCGTAGTGATGTAGTAGCGTTTGCCAGTCATGGCGGCCAGGTTACGAGCTAAATGTATAGTTGTGCGTCAGCACCGAGGCCGCGAAGCGCCCCGCAAAAAAATGGCGCTCGGGCTCGCAGCTTATCGTCACTTTTTGCCCGTCCTCGAACACCGTCTCGATTCGCTTCAGAGTCACACGCCCGAAGCGCCCGATGAGAATATCGGACATACAAAGCCGCTCGGCACGCATGGGCGACCCATCTGCCAAGGTGAAAATATGATGTGGAGTAACTTCGAGTGATTCCGCATTCGAGAAATGCAACCGTATGAACGTGTCCGCGTCCCGCACTTCCAGGCGGCAAATACGCGTCCACGTTTCCCCGCCTGCCTCCGAGGGACATCGCAAGTGCTCGCCGATCTTGCAGCTCTCGAGCGGCACAGTGCCGCGCTCTTTGGTCAAGACCATCGTCCCCGAGCGAAGGCAGCTTCCGCTTCCTCCGCCTGAGCCGCCGCCCGTGCCGCTCGTTGTGGTGGCTGCAATCATCGCGCCTTGCGATAGCGGAACGCGCCCTTGGAGTGCTTGTTGTTGGGCCGACAGGTTCGTCTTCGCTGGCTGTGCATTTGCGGGCGAGCCCGCGCCGCCGCCAACCCACGCGATCACCCCGTTCACATCGTCCCAGTAAGGATAGAAGTTATACGTTGTGCCAGCGCTGAGACCGCTCACTCCGAGCGATCCGTTGGGTATGGCGTTCGTGGTGCCGTCAGCGCGATAAATCGAAAGCCCGCTCCACGACCAGGTGATGCTCGACGTCGTCGAAACGTAGGTGAACGCGCCCGACCACGTTGGCGGAACGGAACCCTTCATCAGTACGCCTGACTTCGTCGGATCCACTTTTCCCGAGGTCAGCGCGCCGGAAATTACGCGCGCGTAGTTCGTTCCGTCGGTAATCTGATTGTCCAGGCTCCAGCCCTGATTTGGCCCGAGTGAGGCCTCCGCCAAACGCTTGAGCGCCTCATAGAGCTGCGGATTCGTACGCCGGAGCGCTTCGATCTGGGGGACAGTTAGCATGGTCGAACCAACCTAATTCGTGCCGCGGACGATGGCGAAGGGATCGGGTTTGGCCCACGGCACCAGCTTCGTCAATGAGAACCACGATCCCACGGCGTTTGTGCCGAACTGGTAGGCGGCGCGTTCCGCCAGCACGTTCGTGAACTGCTCCATGTCGTGCGAAACGGGTGACGCAAGCGTCCAGGAGCCGAGCTGGGTCTGCGTCACGTCTCCGGGAGAGAACGCCGAGAGTGCAAGTGAACCCGCGCCCTGGACGTAGCCTGTCAGATACCCGAACAGGTTCCGGCCGCTGAGGCCGGTCGCCGCCAAATATGCAGTCGTGTAGTAGGAATTGATCGGCGCACCGTCGTCGGAGTACTGCCCCTCGATGGGCGCGTAGATCTTTCCGCTGGAATTGTTACTCCCGAAGAAAATCTGGGCGATACCGGTCGACCGTTCAATCAAGCCGCACGAATTCGCGGCGATCGTCCACAGCGCCCACTTTCGCGACCGTTCGATCGACGACGGTATCGCGGACAACGGGTCCTGAAATCCCTCCGAGTAGTCCATCACAAGGATCTGGTTCGGTTGTGTACCGCTGCCCATCGGTACTCCCACCAGAATCCTCTTCCTCTGCGTGTCCACTTGAACCCAAAGACTCTGTCCCGCCTGCCAGTTGATTGAGTCCCACGTGGGCTGAATCTCCTGCGACAGTTTGATCGGCTCGCTGCCGTCGAAGAGGTACAATCCCGAACGGCCTGCGATTACCACCCACTCCTCACCGAATCCAATGCCATGCGCCGAAGGTGTCCCAACTTTGTTGGACACTTCTTCCACGGCCCACAGCGCGGGTTCGTTCACGCCGTCGGTTGCCGTTACGTACATGCTCCGCTCTTTTACGAAATACAACCCGTTGCGCAGCGTGAACGCGGCTCGAATCGCCTGACCGTCGTTTAGGTCGATGTTCATGATGCCACTCACGCCGTCATAGCTTTCTGGCTCCTCGGTGCCCGAACCCCGGACGAGCGAGGCGTTCTGTGACGCGTTCGTTTCGAACACTTCTATGTTGTCGACCAGGAACGAGGACCCACTGGGGCTGGGCGTACCGTCGGCGTAGACGCGGAGCGTGAGGTCGGCCGGCAGCGACGTTTGCGGCCCGAACAAGTCGGCCGTGAATTCTTGGTACGAATCGGTTGTTTGAACGGCGGTCACCGCGAGCCCAGTGCCGATTTGCCCCTGCGTCGGGCTGAACGCATTGATTCGCAGCGTCCCGGCAGTCAGATTTGGGCTGCGCTTGACGCGCGCGCGCACGGAGTAGTCCGTGTTGTTAACGCAGAGAGGGTCTCCCACGACGTCCGTAATAGCGCCCTGCGATATCAGCCCGCGAACAGCGGTAGCGCCGTCCGCCGTGATGCGGTAAGCGTCGCCCCAAACAACGTCGCTCGGCTCCCGGCTGCCGCCCGCCCCGAACGTGGAATCCAGTTGCCAGCCTAGAGGCCTTCCGTTCCCCGAGGGATCCCACCCTCCATCGAATGTCGGGTTGCGCCAATTGTCCATATGTGCGCGCTCGCCCCACCAGAAAAGTCGCTCCGCATAGTCGATGACGCCAAGCTGCTCCGGCAATTCGATCTGCCCGAATAAGTAGTCCATGCTTACGCCTGAGAGCAGAATCGTGTCGGAAAAATCGAGCGTGACCGAACTCGTAGTGTTGTCGTTCATTACCATTGTGGCCGGCACATGGTAAAAACTCGCGCCGCCCGCAGCCGTAAACGTCAGAAGCCTCTGCACGACATTCGACGGCCCCGTGGGAATGTTCGTCACGTTAACTTTGAAGTTTCCGGCCGCGGTCCACGAGACGGGTGGCGAGGGCGCTGTCCAGTACCCTTGCCGTGTGACAAACACTACCGAGCACTCGTGGACTCCCGGTGAAATGCTGCCGGCCGCGGTTGAATCCGCAACTTGCGGTCCTTCGGCCGGACCGATTTGGCTCACGCGGTCGAAGTTCGAATCGTCGTACTGGCGCGGCAAATCCTGACCCAGCAACCCGTCCGAGAACGCCATGTATTCCCGCCCGAAGTGTGTCGTTGACGCGAAGAACATGTTTGGCTCTACAACGGATGCAGCCAACGAGAGGACGCCAGGCGACGTTTCCTTATAGAGGTTGCCCAGCGAATCGAGGGTCAGCAAACGTTGGACGAGATTTGTCGTCACGTACGTTTTCAGCCCGTTCACCAGTGGCGCCCCGCCGAGCACGCCATACTGAGCGACGAGGCCAGGGCGGGTTCGCACCCCACCGGGAAAGAATTCAACGTCACCCAGGCTGGGCGACGTTCCCGGCGGCACATCCGAGGGATCAAGCAGCGTCACCCACGTGCCGAACATATTCAGCGCTAAAGGCGAAAAGGATTCAATCGACATGAGTCGCTCGCAGGTGTTTCTTCTGTGGATGAGTCGCGGTCTGGTTCAGTCGGTAGATCTCCGATGGTCGCGCGCTGGCCAGGACTATTGCAGTTTCTTGAAGATCCCATAGAAGGTTATCGTGTCGCCAGTGATTGCTCCCGGGTACGCTCCCGCAGCGAGCTCGGGAAATGCGCCCGCGCTGGCACCCTGTTGGAAGATCTTCACCTTCCCGCTGTTGAGCGCAGTTCCCGGGTAGAAGACGTAGTCGTATCCTGCAAGCCCGTCCATCCACGCGGTACCCTGGATAGGCGCTTGAGTCGTGGCGACGATCGGATTTTGCGAGAGATCAAGCGTGTCGCCACTCGTAGTGTAACTTCCTAAAGCAGCCACTGTGCCGCTCAGGTGAATCCGCTGGCCATCGTCCCAAGTATCGACAAGTGTGAATGTGAGTGCCATGTGTCCTCCCAGACGCGGTAATAACTGGCACAGCTATGCAGCTGCGCGAATTCGCTTTGAAACGGGTTGCTTGCGACTGCTATCATTGCCGCTTCAAGTTCTGCGGCGCGCAACCCCAACGCCTTGATGTGAATCCAAAGCGTCGATACGAGGAGACCCGAGTGCGGCGATTGCTGATAGTTTGCGCGACGATGGTGTCGATGTTCTCAGTGCTTGCAATCGCCCAGATGTCTTCGACCTCCGAGGCGGCGTCGCGTGCAAGGCACGATGCCCGGGCTTACGGTGAAACCCAATCTTCGTTGCCGTCAGGTGTTAGCGGCAGCGAGCCTGTAGTCTTGGCAAGCTGCGTCGCCGTTCGGGCAATAGCATTGGACTCGCGAGCGAACGTCTATCTCACGAATGCCAACGCACCCGACCGGATATTCACTATCGCCAGTCTCGCCGATCTTCCAGCCAATGCCGCCTCGAACCCGTCTCTGACAGCGAGCCTCGTGCTCGTAGCGGGAAATGGCGTCGCAGGCTCACTAGGGGATGGCGGGAGCGCGCTCAACTCGCAGTTCGACTTGAAACTAGACTCAATGGTTCTTCGCAGCGGCATCGCGGTTGCATCGGACGGCACGCTGTTCGTCGCCGACACCCTCAATTCCACCGTTCGGCGCATCGCGGGTTCGGATTCCAGCGAACCGGGTGTCGTTCGGAGCGTTGCTGGCCGCTGGGCTCCTCGGCAAGAAGTCACTCTTTCTGAGCCGCTCGGTCTTGCGCTAGATCGTGCCGGGAACCTCTATATCGCCGATCACGCCGGATCGATCGATGTGCTACCCGCCGCGACGGCTTCTTCTTCCGACACGCGGCTCATAGTTCTCGCGCACGTTGTTTCGGCTTCGACCGTTGCGCTCACGGTTGACGGCGCGAAAGCCTTTGTTGGGTCGCCAGATACTGGCGCCATTTTTGAAATCGACACGCAAACGCGCGCGATTCGCCCCGTTGCGGGATTCCCCACTCAGCCGAACCCCTCACAAGAATCGCGATGTGCTCAACAAGGTTCAGGCTCCCCGACCGCCACGGCCGTCTGTCCTGCTGCTCTCGCCGTCGATGGCAAAGGCAATCTTTTTGTTGTGGACGCGAACTCAGGCCGCATTCTCCGGGTCGATGCAAGAACCTCGCAGATCACCGTGGCTGCAAGCGGCTTAAACCTCCCCGGTGACATGAGTTTCGATGTCAGTGGAAATCTCTACGTCGCTGAGCAAGGCGCCCAGCGGTTGCTGAAGTTCACGGACATGGGCCAGCCCGCCAGCAACCTGACCCTCACGCCTTCGTCATTCAATTTCCCGAACCAACCCACCGGCGGCGCAACAGCGACACAAGCCTTCACATTAATGAACAACACTGCCGCCGCTGTCAGCGGGCTCACTATCTCGTTCACTCCGAACACGGACTTTCAAGCGCCGAGCAATAACTGCGGGATTTCTCTGGCGGCTGGCTTGCCTTGTACGATCAACGTGGACTTCGCACCCTCAGCGACCGGAGCCCGCACGGCAACGCTTTCCGTGACAGACTCTGGCGGCGACGCTGCCACCGCGAACCTGTCAGGCACGGGCGACGATTATGAAATCGCCTTGAACGGCAGCTCGATGGAGCAATCCGTATTTCAGGGTGGCATGGTGACATTCAATTTCAACGTCATGCCCGACAGCGTCTTCGCCGGCACGGTAACAATCGTTTGTCCCGCTAGCTCGCAGTTACCGGCCCTCACAACGTGTACGCCAAACCCTTCGAGCGTTACGGTCACGCCAGGAACCGCCGCGCCATTTTCGGTAACGTTCGCAACAACCTTTGACGGTATCCTGGCCGACACGACCACGAGCGGCGCGTTGCCCCCTGCTATTCCCGGCGGCAGGACTCCCCCTCCCTCCAATCGGCTCTTGGTTGGCTGGGTCTTCCTAGGTGTATGCGTATTTCTCGCCGGGCTTATCTTTTGGACCAGACTTTCGAATCGCTCCGCGACCCTTCGGCCACGAACCGTGCGTCTCGCATGGACCTCAGCAGCGTTGGTGCTTGCCGGCGCCACCATGTTTGCCAGCTGCCACCATAGCAGCATCCCGGAAGGCCTGAATACACCGGTCGGTACGACGAACCTGACGATTCGGGGTGCAGCGCAGAACGCCGGCCGCGGGAATACAATCATCCTCGACGTCGTCGTACATTGATTCCGAGCGGCCGTCGCAGAACGAAATAAACTTCCCTTCTTGTCTCACAGGTAGATCACGCGCCGATGGAGACCGTAGGGACGCCGCCGGCGCCCCTTGGTTTGTTCAGGCCGTACATACCGCTCAATAAGATTTTCGGTCGCCATCTGGGCGGTACCAAGTAAATCCTGTGCGAGCGCTCGTGCGCCCCGTGAACGCGCCGCCAGAGCCGCTGTTGCGAACGCAAGCGGGTCCGTTGACGACCGAATCTGAATCGGATCGGTGCCCAGCGTCAGCTCGGGTAGCACCTTTTCGTATCGAACGCGGACTGTGATCGCCTGCGTCGCGCCGATCAGGTTGATCTTGTCCTCGCGCCACTCCCAGAGTCGCAGATACATAGACGGCTGCAGGTTGAGCATGCTGCCGCCGCTCATGAACTTTTCCATGGGCACGAACACATCGGAGGTGTTGGGCGTCGCCCGTTCCCACAGCATGTGGGGCATAAGGCAATCCGACGGAAGCTGAGGACTCGAAGCGTCGCTGATCTCCGTGTTCGTGGCTCCTGTCGTAGTGTCGAGCTCGAGGTCGATGTCTTGTTGCTCGATTAGCACGCTGACGCCGTTCTCCGCCAACTCCCGCTGCAAGCCGCGGTATGCGGAGTTCAGCAGAGGCATCAACAGAGTGTCCGTGAACACCGTGCCGGCCGTGTCGTTCATCAGCGCGCGAGCCAGATTGAGCGCGTCCTCCGCTTGCGAATATGCGGTTGTCGGTACGACAGGCATGAGGCCTCCCGTAATTGATTATTGGGCTTGCTCGGTGAAGGCGTCGCTTCTTCTCCGGACCTAAAGTGCGTCGCCCGCCTCTGGCGGAACTTCCTTCTGCA
>Ga0070761_10003118_pt1 | contig 9998 bp, 10 predicted proteins | sample HubBroMetageREF1_FD_66724 | JGI IMG/M metagenome (GOLD analysis project Ga0070761, IMG submission 66724) | Reference soil microbial communities from the Hubbard Brook experimental Forest, New Hampshire, USA - Hubbard Brook CCASE Soil... | ecosystem: Environmental > Terrestrial > Soil > Temperate... | reverse complement strand
CACGAGGTGCTGGTCGAGCGCGGCGAGCATATCAATTTAAATTTCAGCTACAGATTCACCGCCGAAGCGCTTCACGAGTTGCTGACGGAGCGCGCCGGGCTCCGCGTGCTGGAACAAATCCCCAGCGCGGATGGGAAGTACCTTGTGGTGGTTTGTTCGCGGTAGAATTGTCGAGGTGGAACTTAGCTTCTCAATCACCCGTGCCAATAATGCCGACTTCTTCCGCAGTGTGCTGAGCACGATTGAGAAACTTCGGAATCGCAAGCGTCGCGTGGTGGTGAGATCCGGTACCGCGCGGCAAAGGACAACGGCTACGCCGACCGCCTGTTTGGCGACCTTTCAAAGTATGGTCGAGCGCTTCTCGACAGATCCTGCCTGTTGCCCGGCGACAATTGGATTCAGAGCTTGAGGAGCGCGCAGGAAAGGGCGCGGTGCACGGGTGCTCCTGATAACGGAAAACACCGATAAAGCCTGGTTCGCGAGCTCTAGGTTCACGCTGTGAGGCATGATGGCGGGAGCGACTTCGCCTCTGTCTCTCGCCGAATCGCGGATGCCGTTGCAGGCGCCAACCAAGCGGGCTGAGACCTCAGGCCGCGCATTGCGCAGCCATCAAGATCAACTGGCCTTCCGCAACACGTCCTCGACCGCTTCGGGGTGCTTCGCGATGACGGCCAACAGCACCCGTGTGGGCGCGTCGGGGTGCGACCTGCCCTGTTCCCAATTCCTCAACGTAGCCGGGGGAAAGCCAAATTTCGTTGCGAATTGCGCCTGGCTGAGCCCCATCTTCAGCCGGACCTTCCGCACATCGACTTCTGGCACGCGCACCAATGTAACGCGCACGTTGTCGTTCTCGCCCTTGGTCCACGCGATCGCCTCCGTCAATCCTTGGATAATGCTCTCGCCGACGGTCTGGGGTTTCCGCGCGTGCGGCGTCTCCTTCACGACGGATTTGGCTGTCTTCTTCGTAGTCATATCGGACTCCTATGCCTTTCCCGGGTACCCCGCCACCAGTGCCGGGACCAAGCGCTTCATGGCGTTCCGCTCGGCTTTGCTCAGGTTCGCCTTTCGGTTCTTCGCGTACGCGGATAGCAGGAACACGGGTAGACGCTCGTTGTGGTAGTAGTATATGACCCGTGCGCCACTCCGCTTGCCCGTTCCCTGAAGCGCCCACCGGACCTTCCGAACCCCACCGGTCTCCGGGATGACCTCACCGGCCGTCGTCGGCGCGGCTGCCATGTATTCCCACTATACGCAGGCTGCGTACGATAAGCAAGGGGGGACGCAAGAAGAACACGGGCGAGTCCGACCGGCTTTCACCGCGAATCGCCACGCCGGGTCACGAGGTGCTGGTCGAGCGCGGCGAGCATATCAATTTAAATTTCAGCTACAGATTCACCGCCGAAGCTTTCCACGAGTTGCTGACGGAGCGGGCCGGGCTCCGCGTGCTGGAACAAAATCCCCAGCGCGGATGGGAAGTACCTTGTGGTGGTTTGTTCGCGGTAAGATCGTTGTAGCGGGAGTCCAGTCCTGCGGCCGGCGTCCACGCCGGCTTGCCTTGTGGTGTGCGCCCGTAGCTCAGTTGGATAGAGCGGCTGGCTTCGAACCAGTAGGCCGGGGGTTCGAGTCCCTCCGGGCGCACCAAAACGGTGGATCAACTGGCCTTTCGCGGCACATCCTCGACCGCTTCCGGATGCTTCGCGATGACAGCCAGCAGCACACGCGTGGGCGCGTCGGGGTGCGACCTGCCCTGTTCCCAGTTCCTCAGCGTGGCCGGTGTAAAGCCAAATTTGGTTGCGAATTCCGCCTGGCTGAGTCCCATCTGCAGCCGGACTTTTCGCACATCCACCTCCGGAACGTGCACCAGCGTCACGCGCACGTTGTCGTTCTCGCCATTGGTCCACGCGATCGCCTCCTTCAATCCCTGGATAATGCTCTCGCCAACACTCTGGGGTTTCCGCGCGCGCGTCGTCTTTTTCACGGCGGATTTGGTTGTCGTTTTCGTGGTCATTTCCGTCTTCCTATGCCTTTCTCGGGTACCTGGCTACCACCAGAGGGGATGGCATGTACTCCTACTATACGCATTGCGCTCCTCAATTCAATGCCGAAAGTAACGCAGCGCCTCTTGCGTGCCACGTTCGTAAGCCTCGATGAGCTTGTCCCAGCGCGCGTTGGCTTCGTCATCGATCTGCTGCCGAACAGGGTCGGCGTCAAACCAGGCCATGGTCTGGCGGATGCCCTGCGTGAAAGGCACGGTGGCGCAGTAATCCGGAACGAAGCGCCTGATCTTGGTATTATCGAAGACCACGCTGACCGCTTTGTCGCCCAGGAGGCCCCCGCGCGCCTCGGGAATACACGCCGCGATGAAGTCGCTGGGTATGTGCACCAGGCACGGCTCGACGCCGGCTGCCTCGGCGGTGAGACGATACCACTGGTCCCAGCACATCACCTCGTCGCTGGTGATGTGGAAGGCGTGCCCTATGGCCTGCTCGCGCGCCAGCAGTCCCACCAGCCCTTTAGCGAAGTCCGTGTTGTGGGTAATGACCCAGAGCGACGAGCCATCTCCGGGAACAATCACTTTTTTTCCGCGGCGCATGCGATCCACCGCGGTGTAGGACTTGGCCCAACTATTGACCGCGAGGGCGATCTGCGTGTTGCCATAAGTCAGCGACGGGCGCACGATGGCGATGGGAAAGCCATCTTCGCGGTATGCGCGCATCAGGCGCTCTTCGCAGGCGATCTTCTGCTGCGAATACTCCCAGTACGGGTTGGCGAGAGGCGTCGACTCGGTGATCGGATAGTGTGACACGGGCTTCTGGTAGGCGCTGGCGGAACTGATGAAGATGTAGTGGCGCGTGCGGCCGCGAAAGAGCGCGATGTCGCGCTCTACATGCGCGGGTTCAAAGGCGATCCAATCGACTACGGCGTCGAAGGAGGCGTTGCCGAGTGCGTCAGATACGGCGCGAGCGTCTTCGATATCCACAGCTAGCGTTTTTGCGCCAGTTGGCGGACGGTCTGAGTGACGGCCGCGATTCAGGAGCGTGACGTCGATGCCGCGCTCGATCGCCAGGTGGGTGCAAGCTGTGCTGATGATGCCGGTTCCGCCGATGAAGAGAACTTTCATGAGTTAGTTGTAGCAAACTGAAAAACGGTCCGCCAGATGCGGATTCGCGGGCAAGCCTGTTCAGAGTGCGGCTTTTCTTCGGAGAAGCGGATGCGGGTATAGCGACCCATCTTCCGGGTCTACCGATCGACGAAGGCGGCAACGGCATGCCTGCCTACAAAGAGACGCCCGGGTAAGTTCTTGAACCGGGGGCATATCTATTGAAACCGATCCCTGAAAGCACGTGTCCGCTCCACCGCGCTATCCTGGGCGAGAGCGTCATGCGGCTCCGATTTGCCCTTTGGAAGACCGAAGCGAAGTTACTTGGCGTGGTGCTGTTCGAAGCGTTGGTTTTCACGCTGCTAATGGCGTTCCCGATAATCCAGGTCACCGCATACTTCTCGTACCTGTGGCGCGGCTCCCTCGCCACTTTCTTTAAGTACGCGGGCGCCGGAACGGCGATCGCCTTTGCCGCGGCTCTATATCGCAACCTGTGGTCGGCGTTGGACGATCCAGGCGATGAACCGTTGCGCGAACCGCTGCGAGATTGGCCCGCATTGGAGAGCGCGGTTCGGGATGTGGCGCGGGAACTCAAGCGGGCGGCCCCGGATTCTGCCGCTCTACTTCTCAGTCCGGTCGTGTGGCGGCGTTTCGGCTGCGACCTCACCCGCCTGCGCGACCGGCGGACGATTCCGATTCCGGCCAGTTACCTGGGAGTCTGGCCGGTCTTGAGCCTGCGCTGTCACATCGGCCATGCGCTCATCCGCCGCCGCCCGAAAACGTGGTTGTTCTATGCCGTCCGGAAATCCCTTGTCCGTCTGGCGCGGGAGAGCCGCCCCAAGGCGACCCTCAGAATTGCGCGTCTCAAGCCGCAGCCGTTGACCGGCGCTTACCTGAAGCTGCTCGTCACATGGGGTGTGCTGGCAGACATGGAGGCTGACGCGCGCATCGCCCGGATAATGGGAGGCTCCGCCGTGGCTACCTGGATTTGCCAGACACAACTGGCCGGCCAAGTGGCGCCTCTCTGCCTGCGGCGCATGATTCAACCAGCCGCCGAGCGCGGCGTACTGCTCCCGATTGCCGCTTCATGCGCAGCGTTCTACGGGCTGATCGAGCCCGGCTGGCTGGCCACGGTCGAGGGCGAGCGGGTGAAGGCGCAGCGCTCCAACCCCGCCAACCCCTTCCTCAGAACGTTGCTGATGCGCCTGGCGGTGCTGCCGGGCGGCCCTGCCAGCGTGCATGACCCGAGACCGGCTGCCACGCTGCTGCACGGGCTGGACTCGCTCGAGGAAAGGCTGCTGCGCCACGAAGCCGCGCTCGGCGGACGAGAATTGCGCCGCGCCGCCATCGGCGAAATCGGCGAAGCGGTGGTGCTGCCCATGATGCGTGAGGAGGTGGATCGCAACGCCCCTATCCTGGAAGGCCGCTCCGTCGCCGATCTGCCCGGCTTGCTCGGGGACATGCCTGCGCTGGCTGCGGTGTACCGAACGGATCCGCGTTATCTTCTTGGGCTACGTCAGCGTCAGGCCCTCATCCCGGGGTTGCTGGCGGCCTTTTTGGCGGTCGAATTGGAGCGCAGCGGCTGGCGCGCCAGCTACACCGTGCCTCCGGGCCTGACCTTCGAACGCGACGGCCGGACCCTGTGCCCGCACCTGCTCGTGACGGCGCTACGCAAAGGGGACCTGACCCGCGAGGCGTTTTTGAAGCTGGTGAATCCGGATCCTGCATAATTTATCGATCTTCGCCCTGGACGCGCATTTAATTGAGATTAAATCCGAATCGCGCCACCTTCTCGTATAGTTTTTGAAGTCCAACTTCACCGAGGAGGTAAGAATGCGAGTAAAAACCTTCGGTGTAGCCGCGGCCGTTCTATTGGTGGCATCCGGCGCTTTTGCGGCCAGCCATCGCAACGGACCCCTGCTGCTCGAAGATCAAACAGCCAACCTGAACGATTTCTACATCTTTCGCAGTTGGGAGACGGGACATACCAACAGCGTCGTGATGAGCATGAGCGTCCAAGGTTTCCAAAATCCGGACAATGGGCCCAGCTATTACAAGTTTTCCAATAGCGTCTTGTACCGGTTCAACGTCAACAATGCGCGCGGCCTGGACGGTAATCCGGACATCGAAATCGATTTCGTCTTCGTCGACACGATCGCGCCCAACGCGCCGTTCGTGTCGTATTTTGGCCAGATTACCAGCATCGACGACCCCGGTATCCTGCTCCAGGAAACCTATGTCGTGGTGATCCGGAACCTGGCCACCAACACGGCCCAGTTTTTTTACAACGACGTGAACGGCCACGTGCTTTCGGTCGCCCCGCCAAACACCGGCCCCAAGGGCACGCCGAACTACGAAACGAACCTGGGCCAACCGTCGATATTCACGCTGTCGAACGGTATGCGCGTGTTTGCCGGTCCGCGTGACGACGCTTTCTATTTCGATAGCGGCGCCACCTTCGATTACCTCAATTTCCGCGCTCCGGCGCCGGTATTGTCCGGTTCCGCCGATCAAGGTCCGGGGGCCGCGTATCCCAACGCCGTGGACGGCTTTGCCGGTTACAACATCAGCCTGATCGCGGTGGAAGTGCCCATCAATATGCTCACCGCGGATGGTTCGATTCCGACCAGCACGACCGATCCCAATGCACATATCGCCGGCTGGGCCGCGACTCTGCGGCAGCAGGTCACCGTGCGGCAAAGCCCCAACGATCCGGTGCAGTTCGGAGATTATGTGGGGGTGGATCGCGTGGGCAACCCGCTGACCGTCGAGTTGCTGATTCCGCTGGGCATGAAGGATTACTGGAACCGCAGCACTCCCGCCAACGACGCACAGTTCGCGCCGCTGATCGCCGATCCGTTCTTCGTGAGTGCGGTGCTCCAGGGCGTCTACGGGCTGAACGTGCCGCCCGCGCCGCGCAACGACCTGCTCAGCGTCTATGTGCCGGACATCACGCGCATCGACCTGACCATTCCGGGGATTCCCAACGCGCAGCAGAGCCGTCTGGGTCCTCTGGGCGGAGACAATGCCGGATGGCCCAGTGGCGGACGCCGGCCAGGCGACGACGTGGTGGATATCGGCCTGCGCGCCGCCGCGGGCGTGCTGGTATCCGGTTTCAACGTCGCGCCGAACAATGAACTGGGCGACGGCGTGAATTCCAACGATGTGCCGCTGCTCGACCGCTTCCCGTTCCATGCGCCGCCGCATGCCGGTTACCTGCATAGCCAGCAGAACTGCACCAACGGCCAGGGTACCAACTGCCAGTAATTTTAGTGGGGCAGCCAATCTTGGCTGCAGGCCGGCTTTTGAGCCGGCCTGGGCGCGCTGAAGGCGCGCCCGCAGGCAGGATTGCCCGCCCCACATTTTAAGGATCCAGGCGATGCGAACGATTATTCCATTTTTGTTTTTTTGCTCGATCTCGCTGGCGCAAGTGAATGAGCCGGACCGCCTGATGCAGGCGTTCACAGATCGCGCGATGGCGGACAAAGTAGCCCGCTTGGCGACCGACGAGCGCATCAAAATGTACCAGACGCTGGTCAACTACAAACCGGGCGACCTCCACTATCAAAACCTTCTGGCCGGAAGCTTCATTCAAAAGATGCGCGAAACCATGGACCCCGGCTATCTGGACCGCGCTTCCAAGATTGTGGAGGCGGTGCTCGCCGCCGATGGCGCGGATTATGAGGCGTTGCGGCTGCGCAGCCAGATCGAGTTGGAGCGCCACGACTTCACAAAAGTCGCGGAGTATTCGCGCGAACTGATCGGCAGTTCGCCGGAGGATCCCTGGAACTGGGGCACGCTGGGCGATTCGCTGATGGAATTGGGCCAGTACGGCAAGGCCGCCGAAGCTTATCAGCGGATGGTGAACATGCGGCCGGATCTATCCAGCTACAATCGCGCATCCTACTACCACTTCGTGTCCGGCGATGCCGCGGGCGCCATCGAAGTGATGAAGCGGGCCATCGGCGCGGGCAGCCAATCCATGGAGAACGTGGCGTGGTGTTACGTGGATTTGGGCAACATGTACTTCAAGATTGGGCAGGTGAGCGAAGCCGAGCGCGCTTACTTGTCCGCCCTGCGGGCCTTTCCGGGCTACTATCCGGCGTATGCGGGAATGGGGCGCGCATACGCCGCACAGGGCAAAATACCGGAAGCCATTGAAAGCTATAAGCGCGCGCAGTCGTCGGTGCCGCTGGTGGAATATGCCGGCGCATTGCAGGATCTGTACGCGTTGGCGGGCCAGCCGGACGAAGCCCGCAAGCAGGCTGAGATGGTCGACATGATCGACAAGATGGAGCAGGCCAGCGGGCTGAACGTCAATCGAAATCTGGCTATGGCTTACGCCGACCGGGATCGCAAGGCGGATCGCGCGCTGGCGCTGGTCGAGCGGGAATTGAGCGGCCGACGCGACATCTATACGTATGACGCGCTGGCCTGGGCGCTCTACAAGAACAAGAAATACGAGGAAGCCGGCCAGGCCAAGGAAAAGGCTCTGGAATTAGGGACGCCCGAGCCGGCGTTTTATTATCACGCGGGGATGATCGAGCGGGCGCTGGGCCAGACCGGCCAGGCGCGCAAACACTTGGAAAAGGCGCTGGCTTTGAACGCGCGTTTCGATCCGCGCCAGGCGCCCCTGGCAGAGGCAGCATTGAAGGAGATCGCACAATGAAACGTTTTGGCTTTTTTCTGTTTTGCGCCGGCGCGCTGGCGGCGGCTGACGATCAAATCGGCCGCATGCTCGACGAAAAGCTCACGGTGGCCCAGCGCAACAACGCCTGCTATGCGCTGCGCGGCAACCATTCGCACGAGGCCATCGCCGCCATGCGTGGCGCGCTGGCCAGCGAGGTGGTGCGGGCCTGCGCCGCGCGCGACCTGCGTGAAGCGGGCGCGGTGGACGAGCTTAAAGACGCCCTGGCCGCGCCGGAGCCGGAAGTCCGCGCGGTGGCCGCCCGCGAGCTCGGCTCCTTCCAGAAGCCGGAATTGATCGAGGTTCTGGTAAAAACGGCCCACGATCCGAACGTGCTGGTGGCCACCAATGCGGTGATGGGCCTGGGACAATATCATGACCGCGCCGTGCTGCCCTACCTGCTGGATCTGGCCACGGGCGGAGGAGCCGTGGGTGTGGCGGCCCTTACCCGCGCGGCGCATTTCGATGAACCCGCCACCCTTCCGGTAGCCCGCCAACTGCTTGTGGGCAAGGATCCCGCCGCAAAGCTGATCGCGCTGCTCATCGTAGGAGAGTGCGGCGGCGCCGCCGATCTGCCCAAGCTTCGCGAATTGGCCGCCAAGAGCGAACCACTCGGCACCCGTGGCCGCGGCTTCGGATTGATGCCTGCCCTGGACATTTCGCGCGCCGCCAGGAACGCCATGGAAGCGGTCGAAAAGAGGGTCAATCGTGGTACGGACTCTCAGTCTGCCGCGCCAGCGCCCTTGCCGGCGCCACAGGGCTAGTAACTTCCGCCAAGGCTGCCCCAAACCCCGCCCGCCGATTTAACGTGCAAACGCCAGCCGAACTGTGGTACATATAGATTTGCAGCATCGGCGGGTTTCCTGACCTGTTTGTTGCTGAGCGTTCGGCCTTTCCACAGACTCCCTCCGGTAACCCGACGTCAACAACGGTAGCCTTGACTGCCGCATCCCTGACGTGGTGATCGATCGGTAATGCGCGACAACCGGGCGCTCCTGGGTTGGAAATTTATCCCCTCTGCGATTTTTGGAGTACTCAATTCCCCATGGACAGCGATCGAAAGTACAGACAACCGGGCTATAGGGACTCGGATCGCTCGGATTTCAGAGACCGCCGCGGCGAAGACCGGCCGCGCACGCCTGGCCCAAAGCCGCCGATCGACATCACCGGTCCGCGCCTGCCGCGCTTGGTACAGGCAGTGACCGCGGCACGCTGTTTCAATTGTTCCACGCAACTGTCGAGCGGGATCGATTGGAACGGCAACTGTCCGAAATGCAACACTCCGCTGCATTGCTGCAAGCAGTGTTCCTATTTCGAGCCATCTACCCGATTTCAGTGCCTGAAGCCGATCCCGGTGCGCCTTCCGCTGAAGGACAAAGCCAACGAATGCACGCTGTTTTCGCCGCGTGTCACCGTGGCCCGCGACGGCAGCGCCGCAGCGCCTCCGCCCAGCCCGATCATGGACGCGCCCACTTCGCCGGACGCCGCCCGCAATGCGTTCGACAAGTTATTCAAGAAGTAGCCCCGTTCAGGGCGTCCGCTCGGTATGCGCTGCCGTGGTCTTCAGGTGGCTGTAGTACCCCAAGTCTTCCCCGGTTATTAGCTTCGTCGCATAGACGATCTGGCCCGTATGTCCGGAGAAGTGTTCCACGACGTGGTAGATGGCTTCGAGCATTGTCACGTTGTAGCTTTGCACGGTAAGGTTGTCGCACAGGCGTTCCGGCGCGAGCGTTTCGATTACGGCCGCAGCCTCCCCAACGATGCCGCGCAGTTGCTCCGCTAACGTGGAGGTCCCGACTCCACTGCGTGCGGCGAATTCCGCATCGCGCTGGCGGATGTCCGCCTGTCCGCCAATGGCGGCCACGATCCACTGACGTACGTTTCCGCTCAGATGCAGCACCAGATTGCCCACGGCGTTCTGGTTTCCAGCGCCGCGCGCCCAGATCTGCTCGTGGGTAAGGCGGCCCAGGCAATCTTCGATGCGGCCGCTAAGCTGCCGCAGCTTGCGTGCGGAGTAATCCAAAAACAGGCGATCCGAAGAGTCCATACCAAGCCAGGATAACCGAAGCCGCTTCGATTCGCAGGACCTGGGCACGTCCCGCCTATTGCGCCGTGCTCAGGGTGGTCCATTCGGAGCAAATAACCTGCCCTGGGCCCGCCGTCAAGGTTGACTGCACGGTTACTTCTCCGAGGTTTGGAACATTGTGCCAC
>Ga0070761_10003116_pt1 | contig 10000 bp, 10 predicted proteins | sample HubBroMetageREF1_FD_66724 | JGI IMG/M metagenome (GOLD analysis project Ga0070761, IMG submission 66724) | Reference soil microbial communities from the Hubbard Brook experimental Forest, New Hampshire, USA - Hubbard Brook CCASE Soil... | ecosystem: Environmental > Terrestrial > Soil >... | reverse complement strand
CCCGGCGAAGGGAGCGCCTGAGGCAGTGAGAGCGGGAGGTTGATGAGCAGCGGGCGCCAGGTGGCGCTGCCGTTTGTGATGACGACAGCCGCCGAGGCGGGAGTCGTCGCGGATAGAGAGATTGGTCCTGCCACCGTCGCTGCGGTGAGGACGAAGCCAATGAATCGGTGCTTGCGCATTTTGCGCCTCCTCGAAGTCGCGGAGAGCCCGGAGGGCTCGAAGGGGCCTGGAATGCGGGCGGCCGTCTTTGGTGCATTCGTCTCGCGGGTCGGTGCCGGGACAGGCGGGGCGACCCTGGACGCGAAGTGGTCCGAACGAGGTGCAGACGGGGGGACCCTGGGTTTCTCTCTTGGGCGGACCTCCTCGGGGGCGCGCTGGCAGAAGGGGTGGGTTCGGTGGTCGATGTGGGCGTGCCGGGCCTGTCAGGTGCCCGAGCACACTCGGGCGACGGCGACACAGTGGCGGCTCGCTGGGAAGCAAAGTCCCTGCATACGGGGGATTTAGGTCCCGCCGGCCGCCCATCGATGGATGAACAGTTCGCTCACTCTATGGGCTGTGGCCTGGCCTGACCAAATCTGGGGCTCCGGCCCGGGCCCGGGAATTCCACCAGTTTCGAGCCCCGTCAGGGGGTGAGGAGCAGCCGAGCGTGTGCGATGGCGGTGTCGACGACGCTCCCGGCGTCGGCGCTCGGGTCGTCGCCCACGCCGCTCAGTGGGGTGAGCGAGGCGAACCCGGCGGCCAGGAGGCCGGCGTCGCTCTCCGCCTCGAGCGTGAAGGCGCCGGGCGTGGCGGGCACGGCCGAACCGAGCTCCAGCCGCACGGTCCCGTGCTCGCCCCGGCCGTCGGCGGAGTGGCCGTCGAACGGACCGCCGTTGACGCCCAGTCCCACCTCGAGCGACGGGTCCAAGGAGCGCTGGTGGTTCGCCCCCTTGATGAGGCCCGCCCCCGAGATCGAGCCGCGACGGACGCCGCGTAGCTCGGCGAGCGCGAGCGCCGGCAGGTTGAGGTTGAGCATGGTGGCCGATGGCGCCGCCAGTAGCGCGGGTAGGACTGCCAACGCGGTCGTCGTGGCGGTCTCCCAGGGGTGGGGTTCGGGACCGACCCGCAGCGAAACGGCCAACCCGCGCGCGCCCATCTGGCCGCCGGTCAGCACCGCGCCGACGGTGCCTGAGTGCAGGACCGAACGGCCGATGTTGGCCCCGAGGTTGATGCCCGACACGATCACGTCCGGCCGCGACCCGAACCCGCCGAACATCGCGACGATCACCGACAGCGCCGGCGAGGCGTCCAGCCCGTAGGTGGGCACGTGCTCGGCCCCCTCGATCTGCACTCGCTCGTAGTCGATGGCCGAGCGTTCGTACACAGTGCCGACCGCCGACGAAGCCCCGCTGTGGTTCTCGAGTGGAGCGACCACGATGAGCTCGTGGTCGTCGCCGGCCTGCTCGACCCAGCCGGCCAGCGCGCGGACGAGCGCCGCGATCCCCGGGGCGCGCACGCCGTCATCGTTGGTGACCAGGATGCGCACGCGCCAGTACGATACCCGCCGACCTCGCCCGTCCTCGACGGGGGAGCAGCCGATGGTCGACTGCACTCCCTGGACAGCTCGGGTGCACGGGCGGGCTGGTCACCACCAGCCAAGCGGGAGCACAGAAACTACTGTCGGGACCGCTGGCCACGGATCTCGGATCTGGAAGCGTCGCCGGCGAACCGACGAGGCCGGCCGCCGAAGGAGAACGCATGCGTGCTGCCGTCCTGCGACAGATCGGCGATCACCAGGTCGAGGTCGTCGACAACGCCGAGCTCGTCGAGACGGGACCCGACATGGTGCGAGTGGCTATCCGCGCCACCGGGATCTGCCACTCCGACCTGTCCACGATGAGCGGGACATTCGGGGTCCCGACGCCATGCGTCCTCGGTCACGAGGGGGTCGGTGAGATTGTCGAGGTGGGCTCCGAGGTGACTGACCTGGTGGTCGGAGATCACGTGATCGCCGCCGGGATTACCCAGTGCGGGATCTGCGCCTTCTGCCTCACCGGCCAAGGCCACCTCTGTGTCACGAGCAGCTTTGCCGAGCCCTACTTCCGTATCGACGGGCAATCGGTGTTCGCCCTCGCCGGGATCGGCAGCTTCAGTGAAGAGGTGCTGCTCACCCAACGCGCCGCCATCAAGATTCCGCCAGACGTCCCGTGGGACGTCGCATCCCTGGTGGGATGCGGAGTGACGAGCGGTGTGGGAGCGGCGATCAACGCCGGCAAGGTAACGCCCGGCTCGTCGGTCATCGTGTTCGGTTGCGGCGGGGTGGGAACGTCGGTGATTCAGGGGGCGCGCCTCGCTGGGGCCGCCGAGATCGTGGCCGTCGACGTGGTGGCTGAGAAGCGAGAGAACGCCAAGCGCTTCGGGGCGACCCATGCCGTAGCGCCGGTTGACGTGGACAGAGTCAAGGCGCAGCTCACCGGCGAGGCTGACGGGTTCGACTTCGGATTCGAGGCGGTCGGATCACCCGGCACCATCCGCGCCACCTACGACGCAGTCCGACGCGGTGGGACTGCCGTGATCGTTGGCGTTGGGCGAGCGGATCAGGCGGTCGAGTTCAACGCTTACGAATTCGCCTACGGCGACAAGACGCTTCGGGGAAGTTGGTTTGGCTCCGGTGACCCTCGCGTCGAGTTCCTCCGCATACTGCGGGCATGGAGGGCTGGTCGGCTCGATCTCGACGGCATGATCACTGCGCGATACCTATTGCCGGATATCAACAACGCCTTCGACGACATCGAATCGGGCGAGGTCATCCGAGCGGTGCTCACGATGTGAGGCTCTCCATCCGGGACCAGCTCTGATCTCCAGCGGATCGACCAGATCACGATGGGCGAGGAGGCCGCCGTTGCGTATCGTGTCGCAATTCTGTGGCGCCGACATCGCGGATTGGAATCAAGGAGGATCGTCTCAGGGGCTGAGGTCCCAGAGCAGGCGGTAGTAGGCCGTCCGAGCCGGGTCGGGTTCGACGCCGTAGGCGTCGAGCACCAGCCCCTCATACCCTTCGCCGTAGTTCCAGACGGTGCTCCACGTCGCGATTGCGAGGTCGGCCCAGCGATCGGCCACCCCCAATGCTCCGAGGTCCGTGTGCCCGGAGCAGGTGCCGTCGTCGGCGATGAGCGTGTTGGGTGAGCACGCGTCGCCGTGACAGACGACCAACCGATCCACCGGCGGGATCTCGCTCAGGTGGGCGAGTACTGCTCCGAGGTCCAGCCCCTCGTGATCCTTGTGCCAGTCCTTGGGGTCGATCAGCCCGAGCGCGGCTCGGCGGTGGGCCTCGGCCACCCGACCCTCGGCGCTCCAGGAGAACGGGCACCCTTCGATCGGAAGGCCCTCGTGCATCGCTCGCAAACCCCGTCCAATGGCAACCGCTGCCGTGGTCGGGTCAGCTCGCCAGCGTTCGGACACCGCGCTGTCACCGGGGAGCGCCCGGGTGACGATCCAGGCTCCCTCGTCATCGGCTCCGGTCGACACGACCTCTGGCACCACAATGTGCGCGCCGGCCCATCCGAGGCGGACGATCTCGCCACCGACATCGATGCACGCCGTCTTCGGAGACCACTTCACGAATCGGCGCTCAGGTTCGGCTCCGACCTCGAAGGTCAGCCCACCGAGCATGTTCTCCCAGACCAGGCGGAGCGGCTTTCCCTCCGCGATGACTGCCACCGATTCGGGGATCGCGGTGGCTGGTTCGTGTGAGCCGACCGTCACCAGATGATCCTGCCAGAGGGTGGAACTAGGAATCCGGCCGGCCGATCACGTCAGCGATCTCTCGACGCGATCCCCCGGTGCCGACGGCGTCGCCGGCGACCAGGATGCGCGCGCGCCGGTACGATACCCGCCGACCTCGCCGGTCCTCGACGGGAGAGCAGCCAATGACCGACCGCACCCCCGGGAGCCGCTGACGTGCCGGGGCCGACCCGTGCCCCGACGGGCGCCGACGGCGATCGCAGCCCGACCGGTGCGAATTGGGTGATCGCCCACGGTGTCCAGGAGGCGATCGTCACGGAGGTGGGGGCAACGCTGCGCTCCTACCGGGTGGGGGATTGGGACGTGCTCGACGGCTTCGGCGCCGACGAGTGGTCCCAGGGTGGTCGAGGCCAGGTTCTCGCGCCCTGGCCGAACCGGTTGGGGGACGGCCGCTACGAGTTCGGCGGTCGCACCTCGCAGGCCGCGCTCGACGAGCCGGAGCGGGCCAACGCCATCCACGGCACTGTCCGGTGGTTGCCCTGGCGTCTCGACGCCCACCTCCAGAACGTGGTGGCGCTGGTCTGTGCGATCCACCCGACGCCCGGCTACCCCTACTCCGTGGCGCTCCGCGTCGAATATCGCCTGGGACGCGATGGCCTCAGCGTGTCGAGCGTCGCCACCAACACCGGGTTCGAGACGGCGCCCTTCGGGCTCGGGTTCCACCCCTACGTGCGAGCCGCCCCGGGGTCGATCGACGGCTGCGTGCTCCGCCTTCCTGCCAGCGAGCGCCTGGTGCTCGACGACCGGGGCCTGCCGACCGGCGACGTGCGTGATGTCGCCGGCACGGAGTTCGACTTCACGCGCGGGCGGATCATCGGTGGGACCCGGCTCGACACCGCCTACCGTTCCCTCGAGCGCGACGCGGGCGGTCGGGCCTGGTCGACGCTCGAGGATCCGGTGTCCGGCAGGGTAGTGGCTCAATGGGTCGACGAGCGGTTCTCGCACGTCATGTGCTACACGGGGGACACGCTCGGGCAGCCCGATGAGCGTCGCCGCGCCGTCGCCATCGAGCCGATGACGTGCGCGCCGGATGCGTTCCGCTCGGGGCGTGGGCTGATCGTGCTCGAACCAGGGCAGCAATGGGAGGGAACGTGGGGACTACAGACGACGAAACCGGAGACGGCGACGGGCGATCTTGGGCCGGCCGAACGGTGATCGTGACCGGCTCGTCGAGCGGCATCGGCGAGGCGGTCGCACGGCGGTTCGCCGCCCTCGGGGCGTCGGTGCTGGTTAACTCGGCGCACTCCGTTGAGGCCGGCCAGGCCGTCGCCGACGCCCTGCCCGACGCGCGCTACCTCCAGGCCGACATCACGAACGAGGAGCAGGCAGCGCGCCTGGTGTCCACCGCCCTCGAGACGTGGGGACGCCTCGACGTGCTGGTGAACAACGCGGGGGTGACGAAGCTCATTCCGCACCGCGACCTACAGGCCGCCACGCTGGAGGTCTGGCGCGACATCTTCAACGTCAACGTGTTCGGCACATGGTCGGTCACTGTCGCGGCGGTCGACGCCTTGAGCGAGCACGCCGGGTCAGTCGTGAACGTGTCGTCGCTTGCCGGGCTGCGCCCGCTCGGCAGCTCGATCCCCTATGCCGCGTCCAAGGCGGCGCTCAACCACCTCACGGTGCTGCTGGCCAAGGTCCTCGGCCCCAAGGTGCGCGTGAACGCAGTGTGCCCGGGCCTGGTCGACACGCCGTGGACGGCGAGCTGGGACGACTCTCGTCGGGCGGTGTCGACGATGGCGCCGATGCGACGCTCGGGCCGACCGACCGACGTGGCCGATGCCGTCGTCTACTTGGCGGGCGCCGACTACGTCACCGGCGAGCTCGTCGCCGTGGACGGTGGTTTCGGCAAGGTGATCTAGGCGTCCGGCGATGCCTGCTCGGGTGCTGCGGGGTCCGGGTTGCCGCCACTGAGCGCCCAACGCAAGCCGCCGCACCACAGCCGCGTGACCGGGACGACGACTGTCTGGTCGAACAGCGGTGGGTTCGGAATGCGCAGCGCGGCTCGGGCCCAACCTGGCAACACGCTCACCGCCGCCGCCACGACGATTGTGTGGCTGGCCCGGTCCTGGGGTCGGCGCGCCAGGCCGCGGAACAAGAAGTCCCGAGCCTCGATCGCCTGGTCGCCCGCGTACAGCTCGGGTCGCATCCGCGCGAAGTAGGCGGTGACCTCGGCGCGCGATCGTGGTGCCCACTGCGCTCCGAGCTCGAGCGCGAGGAGCGAGGTCTCGGCGAAGTACGCGTCGGCCTCCTCGCCGGTGAACCGCTCCGACCCGTAGCGCTGCACGGCCGCGAGGAAGCTGGCCATCTCGGCCACGTGCACCCAGGTGAGCAGGTCCGGGTCGTTCGCCGAATAGGGCCGGCCGTCGGGCGCCACCCCGCGGACCTTGCGGTGGACACCGCGGACGAGGGCGATGGCCCGGCGGGCCTCTTCCTTGGTGCCGTAGGTGGTCGTGCCGACGAAGGCCGCCGTACGGCGCAGCCGCCCGAGCGGGTCGTCCTCGTAGGCGGAGTGCTCGGCCACGCCCGCCATGGCGAGCGGGTGGAGGGTCTGGAGGAGGAGCGCCGCCATGCCCCCGATCACCATCGGCGGCAGGTCGCCGTGGATTCGCCGGGTCACGCTGGCCGGGTGCATGAAGGCCAGGTCGGGGTCGGTCTCGCGCGGCCGGGGGCGCTCGGAGACGCCCAGGGCCCGGCGCACGCCCCGGGTCAGATCGGCTCGGACTGGGCCGGTGGCGGACTCGATAAGGCGCCAGGGGGTCGTGACGGCCTGTGACAGGAGCGAGAACAGCGGTTCGACGGGATCGGCGGCCGGCACCCGGTCAGCTTCGCACGGCGGAGACGGCCGACTCCGATCACCGGGGCGCCCGCCGGGTGACTAGCCTCCAACAATGGTTCTGGTTGCCCCGGCCCCGACCGCCCGCCCCGAGATCGACTGGGAGCCCGAGGTCGGATGGCCGTCCGATGGCGGTTCCGGCAACGGCTGGGGTGGGCACGACGGCGGCGAGGGCGGCGGCGGGGGCTGGTGGAGCGAAGAGCCTGACGAGTGGGAGGCGAACGCCGATGCCGACCGTCGCCCTTCGGCGCTCCGGCGGGCGCTGACCCTGCTCACCGTGCTCGTCCTCGGTCTGGCCAGCGTGGGGGGCTACGTGCTCCTGCTCATCGGCGGCTCGTCCGGGGTGACCCTCGCATCGCGGGTCCTCTCAGTCGGCGCCGTCCCGACCGCTGCGGGATCGGCGACGTCGGCCCGGGTCGCCTTCTCGGTGACCAACGCAACGCAGACCTCCTCGGGCGCGAGGTGTGAGCTGAGCGTCTTCGGACCTTCCTCCGAGCTCGGTTCGACCTCGGTGCTCGCCGCCACGCAGATCGAGACCGGTTCGACCGAGCAGGGCAGCACGCTCGTGCCCCTCGATCGCGCGGGCACTCCCGTGAGCGCCACGGTCTCCTGCCGGCAGGCCTCGGTCTTCCTCTCCAAGTAGGCGCCGGCGCGGGTTCGCCCGACGCCCACCGGTCACCAGCGCAGGGAGCCTTCCGCCGTTACCCTGGGCACCACCCGTTTCGACGAAGGAGGACCCGGTGCAACACACGGTGAAAGGTTCAGTACTGCCGGTGCTCGAGGTCGAGCTCGCACCGGGCGAGAGCGTCATCGCCGAGGCGGGCGAGTTCTCCTGGATGACCGACAGCGTCCAGATGACCACCAACACCGGCGGCGGCATGGGCGGCAGGGGCCTGCTCGGTGCGGTGAAGCGGTTGGCCAGCGGGTCCACCTTCCTCTTCACGACCTACACGGCCGAGGGTCAGCCGGGCATGGTCGCGTTCGCGGCCAAGGTGCCGGGCAGCATCTTCCAGATCGAGGTGAGCGACAGCCAGCAGTACCGGGCGCACCGGCACGGGTTCTTGGCCGGGACCCAGGGCATCGAGATCTCCGTCGGCATGCAGCAGCAGTTCCGCTCCGGCATCTTCGGCGGCGAGGGGTTCCTCCTCCAGACGATCGCCGGCACCGGACAGGCCTGGATCGAGCTGTCGGGAGAGGTGATGGCGTACGACCTGGCTCCGGGCCAGACGATGCGCGCCCACCCCGGCCACGTGGGATTGTTCCAGGCCTCGGTGGGCTTCACCGTCGTGCGGGTCCCGGGCATGGCCAACCGCTACCTCGGCAGCGACGGCCACCACTTCGCCGTGCTCACCGGGCCCGGGCGGATCTGGCTGCAGTCGATGCCCGTCCCGCTCCTGGCCGGCGCCCTCCAGCCCTACGTCGAGAAGGACTCGCACCCGGCCGAAGCCGGGGCGCTCGGGGGCACCGTGGCCGGGGCGCTCGGCAACCTGTTCAACAAGTAGGCGTCGCCGGGGCCGCCCCCGACTGCACAACCGGGGTCGGCCTGCTCGACGCGTGGTTGTGACCGTCGAGATCCTTCGTTGCGGCGCGGTCGCGCCGGGCCGCGCTACGGAGTCATCGCGCCGGGGCGACCGGCCGCCTCCAGGCGGACGTCGAGACGGGCTGTCTCCTGGGTGTCCTCGTAGACCTCGTAGTCCTGCAGCCGTCCCCAGCGCAGGTGCCCCCACATCACGAAGCGGTTCGTATACCAACGGTCACCGCCGGGGCCGTCGAGATAGCTCACACCGCGCACGCACATCGTCATGTGCCAGGGCGGTCCCTGCACGACGATCTCGTCGGGCGTGATCTGGACGCCCAGCTCGACGAAGCGCTCCAGCCACCGCGCATGCTCCTCGGCGGTATCGACCTCGATCGCGAAGGAGCTCTCGCCCGGAAACCGGAACTTGATATCCGGGGCATCCATGCGGAGCACCGGCCCCGCATCTCCCGCGTTCAGCTTGCGCAGGTTCCGCACGAGCATCGGACGGGCCAGCCAGGTCAGCATGGGCCTCCTCCTTACCTCTCGCCCAGTCCTAGCACCGCTTCGGCGGGCGGACCAAGACGAAAGGCTACGCGGCGGGTCCTGCGGCCGGCGAGCTCACGCGCGCCAGCCGGCGGAAGAGCGACACCGACGGCGCCGCCTCGAAGCGGGTGTCGGCGCGTGCGGGTCCTGTCTCACCGAGCTCCACCACCGCGGGCTGGAGCTCCAACGCGTCGTGCAGCTCGGTGTTGGCGAGCACCTTGGCGACGGGACCGCTCTGACAGATGATGGACAGGTGACCGTTCTTGGTCGAGATGGCCCGCCAGGCGGTGGCGAGCCACGCCACTGCGTCCTCGTCGATTCGGGTCACCGCGCGCACGTCGATGATGAAGCGCCCGTCGCTGTCCGACCACCGCAGGTCATTCAGCCGGTCCATCAGCACCGGGATCGACCGGGCGTCGAGCGCGCCGCGCACGGCCAGCCGACCGGGAACCCCGATGTCGTCGACAGCGATTGACGGTTGAGGGGCGCGGGACCGAGGGTCGCGTAGGGCGGGGCGCGACTCAGCCGTCTTGGACCGCAGCAGCCGGGCGAGGCCACGCGGCGTGGGTTCCAGAAGCGCAGTCATCGTGATTGTCGTCACTTTCGGGACCGTCGGTGTCGCCGACCGTGCCGGGACGGGTCCAGTGGTTCCAATACCCGCTTCCGCTGGTTCCTAACTCGGGGGACCTGACGTCTCGACGGAGGCGTAGGCACCGGCACGCCTGCACGGTGCAGTGCCTGGCGTCCGGCACCCGACTGCCTGTTCGGGAGAGGGCGCGGTGCCGGGATGGCCGGCCGTGTGAGCCGGGGGTTGTCGACAACGCCCGTTGCGAGTGTCTCGGCAATAATCCTGCGTATGGCGTCCCGGGACCCTGGTCCAAAGGATCCGCTGTTCGTGTCTGATGGAGAGCGCAACGAGGCCATCGAGCGCCTCAACGGGTTCTTCAGCGAAGGTCGGCTCACCTTCGACGAGCTGTCGGCCCGACTGGACGAGGCCTACTCGGCACGGACCGACGTCGAGTTGGAGGCGCTCTTCAGAGGGCTGCCGAAGCCCATCCCGTCCGCGCCGAAGGGGATGGCCCGATTCAACCTGCGGCGGCAGGCCAACCGGATTGTCGGGACGGCGACCCCCGCCGCGGTCTGCACCGTCATCTGGGCGATGACGGGGCACGGGCCGTTCTGGCCCGAGTGGGTCTGGCTGGGCACCGGCGTCGTCCTGCTGGGCGAGCAGCGAGGCGCCATCCGCCGCCGGCACCGCCAGTTGGCGAGAGAGAGCCGCGCCAGCCGCTCCTCGATCGGCACCGGCGGCCGCTACGCGC
>Ga0070761_10003115_pt1 | contig 10003 bp, 9 predicted proteins | sample HubBroMetageREF1_FD_66724 | JGI IMG/M metagenome (GOLD analysis project Ga0070761, IMG submission 66724) | Reference soil microbial communities from the Hubbard Brook experimental Forest, New Hampshire, USA - Hubbard Brook CCASE Soil... | ecosystem: Environmental > Terrestrial > Soil > Temperate... | reverse complement strand
GACCGATTGGCCAGCCATGACCGACCCCATTTCAACGTCTCCGTCGATCACAGCGCGACGCAACGCGCCAGCCCAAAAATGCTCGATCGCCAGTTGCGCGGCTTCCTTATCCAGTTCGCCAGCCTGGAATTTATCGCGCGTCTCGGCCTGATGGCGGAGGAACGTCTTGGTGCCCGCGTTCACCAGGCCTCGCACCGGAATGACCGGGAACCGCTCGTCGAGTTGTATGGACGGCAGCGCGTCGCGGGCGTTGGCGCGGATGAAGGCCTTCTTGAAATTCGGATGCGCGATCGACTCGGTCGCCGCCGCGAAGCGGGTTCCGAGTTGCGCGCCGGACGCGCCCATCTCCAGATAGGCCAGGATGGCGTCGCCTCGTCCCAGACCGCCAGCGACAAACACCGGAACCTCGCGCATGAATGGCAGGATTTCTTGCGCCAGCACTGTCAGCGACACCGGCCCGATATGACCGCCGGCCTCCGAGCCCTCGATCACGATCGCGTCGGCGCCCGAGCGCACCAGCCGACGGGCCAACACCAGCGCCGGAGCGAAACAGATCAGCTTCGCTCCGCCATCTTTAACCGCCTTTACCGCGCCGCCGGGCGGGATGCCGCCAGCCAGCACGATATGGGTGACTTTCGCCTCGAGGCAGACCCGGACCAAATCGTCCAATGCCGGATGCATCGTGATGAGATTGACCCCGAACGGTTTGCTGGTCATCGCCTGGGTCGCCGCGATCTCGGCCGCCAGTTGGCCGGGATTCATCGAACCGCAGGCTATCACGCCGAACCCGCCCGCGTTGGAGATCGCCGACACCAAATGCCGCTCGCTCACCCAACTCATCGCGCCGCCAAGAATGGCCACGGGACAGCCGAGAAACGCCCTGCCGCGCGCCCATAGCCGGTCCAAAGTCGCCAGATCGGTGCCCTGGGTTACGTCGTCAGCCGGCATCGAGACCATACGCCGTATGCAACGCCCGCACCGCGAGTTCGGTGTATTCGGCGGCGATCAGCACGCTGACCTTGATCTCGCTGGTGGAAATCACCTGTATGTTGATCGCCTTGTCCGCCAAGGCGCGGAACATTGTGCTGGCGGCGCCCGCGTGGCTGCGCATACCAACGCCGACGACGCTGATCTTGGCGACGTTCGGGTCCTCCAGCACGTCGGTCCAGGCGACCTGGTCACGGATCGCGGCCAACGCGACACGGCTGCGCGGCAGGTCGGCCTTGCCGATGGTGAAGGTCATGTCGGTCGTGCCGTCGGCGGCGATGTTCTGCACGATCATGTCGACGTTGATGTTGTCCTCGGCGAGCTTGCCGAAAATCGTCGCCGCGATGCCGGGCCGGTCGGCGACCCGCCGGAGGGTGATCTTCGCCTCGTCCCGGGCGTAGGCGATGCCGGAGACAATCTCTTTTTCCACGATTTCGTCCTCATCCACCACCAGCGTGCCCAGTTTGTCCTCGAAGCTGCTGAGGACCTGGACGCGCACTCGTTCGTTCATCGCCAGCTCGACGCTCCGGCTCTGCAATACCTTGGCACCGACCGAGGCCAGTTCCAGCATTTCTTCGTAAGAAATCTTCGCGAGTTTGCGCGCCTGGGGAACAATACGCGGATCAGTGGTATAAATACCATCGACATCGGTATAAATATCGCAACGATCCGCCTTCAGCGCCGCCGCCAGCGCGACAGCCGAGGTATCCGATCCGCCGCGCCCCAACGTGGCGATCCGTTCGTCCGGCGCGAGACCCTGGAAACCGGAAACGACGGCGACCTGGCCGTTCGCCATGCGCTCGATCAACCGGGCGGCGTCGATCTCCAGGATGCGGGCTTTGGCATGCGCCGTGTCCGTGCGGATCGGGATCTGCCAGCCTTGCCACGACCGCGCCTCGACGCCGATCTCCTGCAGTGCGATGGCGAGAAGGCCGGTGGTCACCTGCTCCCCGGTGGCTACGACGGTGTCGTACTCGCGGGCGTCGTGCAGAGGCGCGAGACCCTGGCACCAGGCAACAAGCTGGTTAGTGGTGCCGGCCATGGCGGAGACCACCACCGCGACCTGATTGCCTGCGTCCACGACCCGCTTCACCCGCTGGGCCACGTCGCGGATCCGGTCCAGGTTGGCGACCGAGGTGCCGCCGAACTTCATCACGATCCGCGGCATCGTGCCTCACCGTCATCGTCCGACCCCAAACCGTCATGGCCGGGCTCGACCCGGCCATCTGCGTCAGCACGGTGTCCTGTGAGGCTGGGCCGCGAAGGGTGGGTCATCACGCCCGAACCGAGACGGTCGGGGACGGATGCCTCAACCGCCACGTTCATCGCCCGGCGCCGCGTCGGGGGTCGAATTTTCAGGATCATGTGGGCTAGATACCGGTGAGGGACCAGAGGGGCAACCTTGAGGGGGCAACCGTGAGTGGTGCGTCAGTATCTACGGCGGAAGTCGCCCGGTTCAATGCATTGGCCTCGCGGTGGTGGGATCCCCGTGGGCCAATGCGGCCGCTGCATGCGATGAATCCGGCGCGGATCGGCTGGATTTTGTCGCAAGCGGCACGGCGGTTTCCGATGACCGATGGGGTGCGACTGCTGGATGTTGGATGTGGCGCCGGCCTCGCGGCGGAGGCTCTGGCGCGGCACGGTTTCGACGTGCTGGGGATCGACGCGGCGAAGGACGTCATCGCGGCGGCCCGGGTCCACGCGGGCGATGCGGGACCGGAGTATCGCGTGGCGGTGGCCGAGGATTTGCTGGCAGAGGGGCGGCGGTTCCATGTCGTCACTGCCCTGGAGGTGATCGAGCACGTGCCCGATCCGGCTGCTTTCGTCCGCGTCCTGGTGGGAATGCTGGAGCCCGGAGGCGTGGTAATTTTGTCCACCTTGAACCGCACGCGGCGGTCGTTCCTGGTCGCGAAACTGGGCGCCGAATATGTGCTGCGTTTACTGCCGGTCGGCACGCACGACTGGCGGCGGTTTCTGACGCCGGTCGAGGTCTCTGGCCTGCTGCGGGACGCCGGCGCTCGGGTGACGGACACAGCTGGGCTGTCTCCTGGATTGAGCGGATGGCGAGTGACGCGGGATCTTGGAGTGAATTATCTATTGGCGGCGTGGGTGTGAGTAGCCGAGCGGCATGCGCTGATCGAGATTGAGCCGTCCAACCTGGTCGGCAACCCCCCTAACTCTTGCCAACGGCCACAAATGTTGCAGGTTTCCAAGAATATCTGTGTGAATCCGCGTGCACCCGCTGTTGAAAACTCTTCCTTTGTGTGAAATTTCCCTGACCTATCCAATGTGGCAGCTGGATTCGGGTACGCGCGCTGAGTTTGAAAGCAAGTATCTAACACGGATTGCACGGATTAAGGGCACGGGTTACACGGAACGTTGTGTCAGCCGCGCGTGACTCATCGCGGTGGACTGTATGTGAATGGCGACACCGTGATATCTTCCTTTCCGTGAAATTCGTGCCCTTAATCCGTGCAATCCGTGTTAAATACTTGCTTACGCGGTTTCATTTAATTGCCAGCCCTGTCGCTCACCTCCGTCGCCACTGCTTCCTCGGCCAAACTGTTATCAACCACTGTTTCAAATGGAATGTCCCGATCCAACGCGCCACCTGTACGCATCGCGGCCTGCAACCGTTCCACGCCCTCCCGCCGCGTGATCGGATCGGCTCCGTAAAGACCAAGCGCCCGATACCGGTCGATGGCCGCGGCGTAAATCGACCCCGGCACATCGGGAAAGAACGACCGCATTGACTGGGCGATTTCGGTCCCCGGCGTCGCGGCGAGCCAGCGCAACGTTCGGTGCATCGCCCGCACCATCGCCGCCAGTTCATCGCGGCGACTGGTCAGCACCGACCTTCGCGTTACCAGTGTCGTATACGCCGTCAATCCCCGGCTGGCCGCGGCGGACCATAAATGCCCGGCCCCCGACGCCAACAATTCCTCGGCATAAGGTTGAAACACCTGAATCGCGTCCAGCTTTCCCGCACGCAATGCGGCGGCGTTCTCCGCCATCGACGGACCATTCGTGCGAGTAAGCGCCGCCGGATCGGCACCATCGCGCCGAATGTCGTCCTGCAAGCACAACCATGGCGTAGGCACCTCGGCGACCGATGCAAAGCGCACGCCGACCAGATCGCTCGGACGGAAGTCCGGCCGCGGTTCCCGGCCAATCACGAAGAACGGATCGCGCGCGACGACGTCGCAGAAGCAAACGAGGTCAGAGGCCGGATCGGCCGCATGCGTCAGCAACACGCGCAACGGCCCGCCCCACATCACGTCGATCCGTCCGGCGCGCAGATCCGCCGCGGTGCGAGCCGGATCGGGCGAGTCGCGCAGCCGGACCTCGACCCTTTCCGTTTCATACGCTCCGGTCGCGTGCGCCGCGTAGAACGGCGTGTAGAACAGCGCCCGGAAATTCTCCGACAGAGTGATCATCGCCGTGTTTCCTCGCAACCTCGATACGACACTATCACATCAAAAACCCGCTGGTGGGCAATCCGGACGAGTTTCGGTAGACTCGCTTCGCCCATCCGAGGACGCGAACGATGCCCAACACGACCGCCATGAACGAAGTGCTGCGGGACGCCGTCGAGTCGGGCGAGGTGCCGGGTGTCACCGCCGCCGCCGCCAATGCCGACGGTGTGATCCTCGAAGCCGCGTTCGGCAAGCGAAGCCTCGCGAGCGGGGCGGCCATGACCAACGATACCGTATTCCGGATCGCCTCGATGACCAAAGCGGTGACCGGCGCCGCCGCGATGCAAATGGTCGAGCAAGGCAAACTGAGCCTCGATCAACCGGCCGGTGAGATCCTGCCGTTCCTGGCGAACCCCATGGTGCTCGACGGAATCGACGCGAACGGCGAACCAAAACTGCGGCCCGCCAAAGGCGTGATCACGCTGCGGAAATTGCTGACCCATACGGCCGGGTTTGTCTACGACACCTGGAACGCCGAGATGCATCGTTACGCTGCCAAGACGGGTCAGCCAGCCGCCAGGACAGGTAAAATGGCGGCACTTCACGCACCATTGGGCTTCGATCCCGGCGAACGTTGGGAATACGGCATTAATATCGACATCGCCGGACGCATGGTTGAAGTCGCCAGCGGTCAGAATCTCGAAACCTACTTCCATGAACATCTGTTCCGCCCGCTTGGCATGACCGACACGGGGTTCGTCGTCAAGCCGCAATGGAAGGAGCGTATGGCGCAGGTGCACCAGCGCGACGAAAAAGGTCTGACGCCGATAGAGTCGTTGCCCCCAGCGGAAAATCCGGAGTTCTACGCGGGCGGCGGTGGATTGTTCTCCACATCGCATGACTATCTGACATTCCTGCGCGCGTTGATGCGTGGCGGTGAGCTCAACGGCGCCCGCGTTTTGAAACCGGAGACCGTCGCGCTGATGGGCCAGAACCACATGGGCGCGCTGAACGTGCTACCGATGATCACCTACAATCCGCGCATGTCGAACGATTGTGAGTTGTTCCCGGGCATGGACAAGAAGTGGGGCCTGACGTTCCTGATCAATACGCAGGACGTTCCCGGCGCACGATCCGCCGGCTCTCTCGCATGGGCCGGCATCAACAACACTTACTACTGGCTCGATCCGGTCAAACGAGTCGCCGGCGTGCTGATGACGCAGGTGCTGCCGTTCGCGGACAAGACCGTTCTCGGTCTGCTGGATCGTTTCGAACGCGCTGTTTACGCGGCTTAGGGAGGTTCCAACAATGAAAGATCTCGCCGGCCGCATCGCGGTCGTGACCGGAGGCGGCTCCGGGATGGGACGCGAACTGGTGCGTCAACTCGTCGCCGAGGGTTGCAATGTCGCTCTATGCGACGTCTCTGCCGCCAACATGGCGGAAACGAAACGTTTGTGCGAGCAGGAACGCGTGCCGCAAGGCCTGCGCATCACGACGTTCGTCGCCGACGTATCGAACGAAACTGACGTGGAACGGTTTCGCGACGCGGTTGCGAACCAGCACGAAACCGACAAAATCCATCTGTTGTTCAATAACGCCGGTATCGGTGGCGGTGGCAGCATGATCGCCAATGACCGCGCCGAATGGGAGAGGACCTTCAACATCTGCTGGGGTGGAGTGTACTTAAATACGCGTGCCTTTCTGCCGATGATGATGCGAGCCGATCAGGGTCATATCGTCAACACCAGCAGCATTAACGGGGCATGGGCTTCGGTTGGGCCTCACATGCCGCACACCGCTTATTCGGCTGCGAAATTCGCGGTCAAAGGTTTTTCCGAAGCCCTTATCGCCGATCTTCGGCTGAACGCGCCGCATATCAAGGTCTCGGTTGTCATGCCCGGTCATATTGGAACGTCTATCGTCGCAAACTCGCGCAAAATTCAAGGCGGCAACGAAACCGACGAGATCGGTGCGACGGAGGTGGCGCAAGCTCGGGCGCGGATGGCCTCGTCCGGTAAAGATCCATCCGGGCTGTCGGACGACGATATTCGCACCATCATGAATGATCGCGCCCGTACGTTTCTGGAGGAAGCGCCCACGACGGCGATCCAGGCGGCGACGATTATTCTGGATGGGGTTAAGGCCGATCGGTGGCGGATTCTTGTCGGCGAAGATGCGTACGTGATCGATGAAATGGTACGCAAGTCACCGGAACGTGCATACGATATCGATTTCTTTGAAGAGATGGCCGCCGCGGCAAAGTGGCGGCTCGGTCGCTGAAGGGACCGTAAACCATGCGCATCGCAATGATCGGCGTCTCGCACTGGCATACGCCATTTTATTCCGAGCCCGTGCTGGCGATGACGGACGCCGTCATTGTCGGTGTCAGCGATCCGGATGCCGCGCGCGCGGAACCTCTGGCGACAAAAGCGAAATGTCCCATCTTCGCCGATTATCGCGACATGTGCGCTACATCGAAACCGGACTTCGCCTTCGTCCTCGGCCGCCACTGCGACATGGCGGATGAAGCGCGCTTCCTGATTGACAGCCGCATCCCGTTCGCCATCGAGAAACCCTGCGCCGTCAACGCCACCGAGGCGCATGAAATCGCTCAACGGGCTGCCTCCGCCGGCGTGTTCGCGGCGGTGCCGATGGTGTTCCGGTATTGCCCCATCATCGAAACGATCAGGGAAATCGCGGCGGGTGAGGCCATCCAATACCTGTCATTCAAATTCGTGGGCGGGATGGTGGACCGTTATCACCAGCAGAAAGTCGAGTGGGTCATCGACCGCCGCACGTCAGGCGGTGGACCGCTGCTCAATCTGGGGATCCATTTCGTCGATCTCTGCCGCGTGCTGTTGGATAACGCGCCGCTGACGGTGACCGGAGCGATGATGTCGAACCGCGCGGCCGGGCTGACGATCGAAGATCACGCCATCATGCTGATGCAAGGTGGCGGCGCGAGCAGCATGGTCGAAACCGGGTACCTCTACCCCGCGCCGAACTCGGTGTTCGACATGCACTACAGCATCCGAACCGAAAAGCATTACTTCGCCGCGCGCGACAACAGCGTGCTCGAAATCGTGACAAATGACCGGCAACGAAGCACGCGTGAGATGAAGCTGACGAACGTGTTTTTCTATCCGGAATTCGTTCGTGACACCTTGCGCCGGGTCCGGGATGGCCGCCCTCCGATCGCGGATTTGACGGATAACGCGGAGGCGGTGTCGTTAATCGAGACCGCGTACGCGATGTCGCCGCTTGTGACGTAGGGGCCGGCCGGCCTGGAAGCTTTGGTGCTTGCCCCTCGATCCGTATTGAACTAGACTAACCAGACTTAGTTCAGCAGGTCAGGCCATGCGCACGGTCAATATCCACGAAGCCAAAACGCATCTCTCCCGCCTCGTCGAACAGGCGGCGAAAGGCGAACCGTTCGTGATCGCCAAGGCCGGCAAGCCGTTGGTGAAGGTTGTCCCTTTGGACGAGCCGCCGAAGAAGCCGGTTCAGCGCATCGGGTTCCTGAAAGGGCAGTACTCAATCCCTGATGATTTCGACACCATGTTCCAGGACGAGATTATAAGGATGTTCGAGGGCAACCCCGAGTGAGGGTCCTGTTGGACACGCATCTGCTGTTGTGGACATCCGTGCGCCCAGACCTCTTACCCGGCGCAGCCCGCCAGCTACTTGAGGACCGGGATAACGAACTGTTTTTCAGCGTGGTGAATGTGTGGGAGGTCGCGATCAAACGTGCCCTCGGACGATCGCACTTCCAGGTGGATCCTGGCGTGCTTCGCCGCGGGTCGCTCGAAAATGGCTACACCGAACTGACGATCACCAGCGCTCACGCCATTGCCACCGGCCTTCTGCCGCCGATCCACAAAGATCCGTTTGATCGCATCCTGGTCGCCCAGGCCACCGTCGAGGCAATCACGCTGCTCACCTCCGACCCTGTCGTGGCACGCTATCCCGGCCCGGTTCAACGAGTGTGACCCGGGCCTTGCGCCGATTTCGCGGGAAGCGCACCCCAGATGGGGACCAGCCCGCTCGCCATTTTCAGTTTGACCCTCTGGCCCGTGCTTCCTACGCTTCACGGCCGGAGTCGTCGTCATGAACACCCATGTTCCACCTCCCGGCCGATTTACCGGCCGGACCACACCCCTGCCGCCAGGTCTCGACGCCCGCTCGGCCGCGGTACTGCGCGAAATCGTCGAGCAATACGTCGAAACCGGCGAACCGGTCGGGAGCCGGACATTGTCTCGCCGCCTGCCGATGAACCTATCCCCCGCCACCATCCGCAACGTGATGGCCGACCTCACCGATACTGGGCTGCTCTACGCGCCGCACACCTCGGCCGGCCGGCTGCCCACCGACCTCGGCCTCCGGCTGTTCGTCGATGGCCTGTTGCAGTTCGGCGAACTCAGCGATGACGAGCGCGGCTCGATCTCCGCGGCGCTGGAAGCCTCGGGCCGCAGCCTTGAGGATACACTAACCGAAGCGAGTTCGATGCTCTCGGGCCTGGCGGGTGCCGCCGGTCTGGTGCTCGCCCCCAAATCCGAAGGCGCACTCCGTCACATCGAGTTCGTTCCACTGGGCCCGGGACGCGCGATGGTTGTGCTTGTTGCCGCGGATGGGCATGTCGAAAACCGGGTGATCGAGACCCCGCCAGGATTGCCGCCGTCGGCTCTGCAGCAGGCGGGCAATTACCTCAACAACCGCCTCGCCGGCCGCGGTCTCGCGGAATTGCGCACCGTGGTCTCCGAGGAACTGGCCGCGAATCGCACCGAACTCGACGCGCTGTCCGCTCAGGTCGTGGCATCAGGGCTGGCGACCTGGACCGGGGAGGGCGGCCGCGGCGGCAATCTGATCGTACGTGGCCAGGGCCGGTTGTTGGCCGACGTGACGCAGATCGAACGCCTCGCCGCGATTCAGATGCTGTTCGAGCGGTTGGAGACGCAGGAGACGATGCTCAAACTGCTGGAACTGGCCGAGACGTCGGAAGGCGTGCGGATTTTCATCGGCTCCGAGAGCGGGCTGTTCGGCACCTCCGGCGTGTCGATGGTGGTGGCGCCGGCGCGCAGCGAGGGCAGCGGCCGGATCGTGGGGGCGATCGGGGTGATCGGACCGACGCGCATCAACTACGGACGGATCATTCCGGTAGTGGATTATACCGCGCGCGTGATCGGACGGCTGTTGGGGTAGGAGAGGCGCGGGACACGCCATTTCTTTCAACCTGACCGTGGTCCGAAGAATCGCGGTAGGTCGAAGCCCTTCAAATATGTAAGAAGCAAGCCATGGCAAACCTCTCACTTCCGGGGAATCCTCGGTATCAGCCGAAGGATCTGCAATCGGTCTTCGGCTACGACAACCTGTTTCGGGCCGTCGCTGAAGTAGAAATCGCGACGATGAAGACGTTGGCCGACATCGGGATAATTCCGGCGGCCGAAATCGCCTCGCTCACGCGCGTTGTTGAGCAGGAACTCCTCGCCATCACGACAACCGAAGTCGAAGACGTGGAACGCACGGTGACCAGACACGACATTCGTGCATGGGTTCGGATAGCTCAGAGCAAGGTGGACCCGGGACTTCGGCGCTGGATTCAT
>Ga0070761_10003114_pt1 | contig 10004 bp, 9 predicted proteins | sample HubBroMetageREF1_FD_66724 | JGI IMG/M metagenome (GOLD analysis project Ga0070761, IMG submission 66724) | Reference soil microbial communities from the Hubbard Brook experimental Forest, New Hampshire, USA - Hubbard Brook CCASE Soil... | ecosystem: Environmental > Terrestrial > Soil > Temperate... | reverse complement strand
CGCCGGACAACTCCCAGCCGTGCCCCTCACCGTTGAGGGCTACGCCACGCTTCACCAGATGATGCGCTTCCGCTGGAGCGCGTGGCGCTCCGCTCCCGAGAACGACCGTCTCCAGATCGCGAACGAAGCCGCGCAACTGCTGGCCGCGATGGAAGCGAAATCCGGTGGGCAGTCGGCGCTGTTCTCGCTGCTCGGACACAAAGGCGATCTGATGCTGGTCCACTTCCGCGATAGCTTCGATCAGCTCAATCAGGTCGAGCTTGATCTCGCGCGGCTTCGGCTCAATGACTTCCTGGAACCTGCGACCTCCTACCTGTCGGTGATCGAACTGGGGTTGTATGAGTCGTCCCTGAAGACCTACAAGGCGCTCGCCGATGGCGGCGTGGAACCACATTCAGAGGAATGGAAAAAGTCGATCCAGGAAACCATCGCGCGCCAGAAAGAAGCGATGAAACCGCGCCTGTTTCCGGCGATGCCGCCGAATCGCTACATCTGTTTTTATCCCATGGATCGCCTGCGCGGAGAAGACAAGAACTGGTACACGCTCCCCATGGAAGAGCGCCAGCGCCAGATGAACGAGCACGGCCTGGTCGGGCGCCGCTATGCCGGAGAGGTGAAACAGATCATCACCGGCTCGGTCGGGTTTGATGACTGGGAGTGGGGCGTTGACCTTTTCGCCGACGATCCTCTGGTGTTCAAGAAGCTGATCTACGAGATGCGCTTCGATCACGTCAGCGCCGTCTATGCGCTGTTTGGAACGTTCTATATAGGATTACGCTGCCCGGCAACCCGACTGTACGACTTGCTGGAAGGAAAACTACCGCAGCACGGTCAGTCTTAGCTGGTTGCGTGTCGAGACGGGGCTTGCCGCGTCTCTACGAAAACGGCGACTTCCTGGTAAATTTGTGCTCGTGCACCTTCATATCCACGCGCATGCCGCGAAAGGCAACGCCCTCCATGCGCAACCGGAATCTTTGTTCAGCACCATTTTCTCCGCCCAGCTTGATCGCGCCGCCGGAGCCGACGACGCGGTGCCAGGGCAACCCCGGAACCTCGCGCAGAATCCGCACCACTTGTCGCGCGGCTCCGGGCCAGCCCGCGGCGCGGGCTAAAGCGCCGTAGCTCGACACCGTTCCCGCCGGCAAGGCGCGAATGCAACGCACGACGCGCGCACGTTTGTCCTGCGGTGCGTTTCTTCCGGACTTAGCGTAAGCGGACTTCGATTTCGCGGATCTGACTTTGGCCGCAAGCCGAGAGTTACGAGCCGCGGGCGACCCGGTTGCACGCAGCTCGTAGCTCGCAGCTCGCGGCTTGTTTCGCGAGATCGCCGATTTGCGCATCCAAAATTACCAGGCGCCTATGTTAACCTAGGTTCACCAATACAAAATTTTACACGCGCCCGTAAAACCTGGGATTACGATATTTGCATCCCATGTCGTTATTCGCCACCAAAACTGCCTTTTGGAGAATGAATATGTTTCGCTTGTTGAAAGCCCTGCCCCTTGCGTTGGCCATTGTGGCTATTGTGGCCCTAGGCGTCTTCGCCGCCAGTTGCGGTAACAGTGGCAACGCGGAGGTTCGTGTAGTCAATGCCATTCCCGACGCCCCAGCGGCCCTGGATATCGATGTTAACGGGGACAAGGACTTCCCCAACATACAGTTCGGCAACGTTTACCCGACTCCGTCGCCCTCGGGCCCCGCGACGTACACTTCGGTAGTGTCGGGCAGTGTCACGATCGAAGGGTATGATACCGGCACCACCACCGTGGCCGTCGCTCCTACGACCGCGAACTTGAGCGCGTCGACCGAATACACGATGCTTTTGGGTGGATTTTTCAACAGTTCTCCCAGCGCTTTCGTTATAACCGACAACAACACAGTGCCGGTTACGGGTAACGTGAACCTCCGCATCATCAACGGGTCGGCCATCTCGGGCTCGAACGGGATCGACGTCTGTATCGCCCAGAACGGACTCCCATTCCCTTCCCCTTGTCAGGTTTCTGGCCTGTCTCTGGGCGCTTCGAGCAGCTATCTACCCATGACGTTTGAATCCAGTTATAGTTTTGAGGTTTTTTTCCACGGGAACGGCAACCCACAGTTTACCTATACCCCACCCACAGGTCTCGTGACGGGTGAGATTATGACTCTGGTGATTGTGGACGAACAGAACGGCCAAGAGATGTCAGATTTTCCCATAGTGCTGGTTGACGTCGATTAATCGCGGGGCGCGCTGCCATGTTCAGGAAAAGGCACCGGGCCTCAACCGAGGCCCGGAAAATCATCCTCGCCAGCTGTTGACAAACCTTCCTGCTCACCACCAAACTGCCATGGGAGACAAAGATGTTTCGCACGTCGACAGCCCTGCCCATTACGTTGGCCCTCGCCGCCCTGAGCCTCGTTACCACCAGTTGCGGCTCAACCGATAGAGCGCAGATTCGCATCATCAATGCCATCCCCGACAGCGGACCCACCGACATCTGGATCAACGGAGAGAGAATCCTTCAGGACCTGGAATTCGGCATGGTTGAGCCCAACACCTCGCCCGCAACCTATATGGCGGTGGCTTCGGGCGTCGACACTATTCAAGGGTTTGCACCCGGCGACTCCACCAACCCCATCTCCCCCGTTGGCACCGTTAATTTGAACGGTTCGACCGAATACACGGTGGTTGCGGTTGGATTCGAATTCAATGACGAACCACCCTTGATTCTCACCGACGCCAAGACGGCGCCGGCGTCGGGCAATTTGGAATTCCGCATCGTCAACGCGTCGCTCAATTCGCCCGCGGGCGGCGTGGATGTGTATATCGTTCCCCCGGGCACCGACATCACCAGTTATGCACCGCAGATTTCCGCGCTTGGCGAAGGCCAGGGGAGCGCCTACCAGAGCGTTCCTCCGATTGCCGGAGGTTATGCGCTGATCGTTACTGCAAAGGCGCAGAAGACGGCGCTCCTCACCCAACTCTCCACGGCGCCGTCGGGATCGATCACCACCATGATCCTGCTCGATAACGCAGGCGGTAACAATGGAATGTCGCAGACCCCGCTGGTGTTGGACGACATGAATTAATCGGGGGCCGACCATCGACTCTTGTCTGGGCCCGCTAAGCGACATCTTTCTCGAAGGACTGGGCGGCCGCTTCCTCGCTGTCAAACACTTCAAAAATAGTGAGCAGCTTGGTCACCTGCAGAAGGTCGCCCACCCGCTGGCTCAGGCGCGCCAGCTTTACCGCGCCGCCGAGGTTGCGGGCGCTGGTGTAGAGCGAAACCAGCGTTCCCAGCCCGCCGCTATCGATGTAATTCACTTCGTGCAGATTCAGCACCACTTTCGGGTTCTGGGCGAGCGCTTTCTTTACGTTGTCGCGCAGGCTGGCCGATTCTTCGCCAAACATAAGCCGGCCGCTGCAATCCACCACCAGCACGCCGCCCATCGATCGTGTGCTCATTCTCAGTTGCATGGACGATTTCTCCAATAATGGCGCTAGAACTTGATCCATGAGCGTAACCCGCCTGCGTCAGGCGTGCAAGCGGGCGAGCCCCGAGCTGTCGCGCTACGCGCCAGAAGTCTTGAGTCGCGGGCCGTCCGGTTTGCTCGAAGCTAGAAGCTCGCAGCCCGTAGCTCCCTGTATAATCAAGGATTCCGATGAGCTACCAGGTCCTGGCGCGCAAATACCGGCCGCAGAAATTTTCCGACGTCATCGGCCAGGAACATGTTACTCGAACCCTGCAAAATGCCATCGCGCAAGAGCGCATCGCGCACGGCTACATCTTCAGCGGACATCGCGGCATCGGCAAGACGACGGTCGCACGCATCCTGGCCATGGCGCTGAATTGCCGCTCGGCGGAAAAGCCGGTCCTCGAGCCCTGCGGCATTTGCGATTCCTGCACCGAGATTCGCGCCGGCAACGCGGTCGACGTCATTGAAATCGACGCTGCCACCAATCGCGGCATCGACGAGATCCGAGAACTCCGCGAGGCCGCGCGCTACCGTCCAGCGCGTGATCGTTTCAAAATCTACATTCTCGACGAGGCCCACCAGATCACCGATGCAGCCTTCAATGCGCTGCTCAAAACGCTGGAAGAGCCTCCCAGCCACGTCATCTTTATGATGGCTACGACGCAGCCCGAGGATATTCCGCAGACCATCCGCTCGCGCTGCCAGCACTTCAGTTATCGGGCGATGAAGTTCGACGACATCATGGGGCAACTGCGCGAGATCGTCGCGAAAGAGAAGATTCCCGCGGACGAAGACGCGCTGGCGCTGCTGGCCGAAGCCGGTGACGGCTCGATGCGCGACGCGCTCTCCATCCTTGACCAGGCAATCGCCTCTACATCGGGCCAGCTGACGCTCGGTTCGGTGCGCAGCCTGATCGGCTCGGCTCCGGCAGGGGCGCTCGAAACGGTAATGCAGGCGGTCGCGGACAGCTCCAGCGAGAGAATCCTCGTGCTGGTTGACGAACTAATCGGCGAAGGCCACAGCCCCACGCATTTCGCGCGGCAGTTGGTGCGCTTCCTGCGCAACGTCACGGTGGCCAAGATTGCGGGCAAGGATTCGGCGCTCCTGCAGATTTCCTCCGATGAGCGCGCCCGCGTGGGCCGCATCGCTGAGCTGTTCAGCGAAGAAGATCTGGCGCGGCATTTGCAAATCATGCTGCGCACCCACGGAGAACTCGGATACCGTCAGGAACAGCGCTTCCACCTCGAACTCGGGCTGCTCAAGATGGCGCACGCGCAGCGTCTGCTGCCGCTCGAGCAGTTGCTCAGTGACGCGGCGGCGTCCGCTTCCGGGCCGGCGCGCAACCCCGCAAGGCCAGTTCTCGCTGCGCCCATGGAAGCGCGGCGTGCCGAGCCCTCCGCGCCGGCACGGTCGAATTCCGTGTCTCCGTTCGCCGCCGACTCGGCGCGCAAAGGCAATCCCAAAGCGGAGGCGTCCGGCGAGATCACGGCATTCGCGGGCGAGGGCGCCCGAGCTGCACATCCGTCTGGTGCAACCAGTACCAATGTCGTCATCATGGGGTCGGCCGCCCCCGCAGTTGAGGAGCTATCGCCAGTACCCGGTCCGCAGCCAGCCGCCCGTACCCACGCAAAAACCGAGGTGAACGCCGTGTCTCTGCGCGATGCCGTTCTCAACGCCCTGGGCAGTCAGCAAATGCTGGTTTCGATCCTGGAAAATGCGGAGTGGACACTGGCAGGAAACTCGCTGACCGCGAAAGTAGCGGCTTCGAGCACGATGATCGAAATGTCATTCACCGCCGACGCGCGCCGCATCGCCGGCGCAGCCGCCAGCGGTCTGGCCGGAAGACCGATCAAGATGCAGGTCGAGTCCGGCGGAGCAATGCAGGCGGAATCGCAACCGACCTCGGCGCCACGCCGGGCAGCGGCGAACGGAAGCGCCCGCAGCCGCGCGGAACAGGATCCGATCGTGCAACGTATGCAGGAGAAATTCGGTGCCGAAATCCGCACCGTGATTGACTATCGCGAGAAACAATAAAGCTCGCCCTCGGCGTCTCGGCGGCGCAAAGGTATCTATGGCTGGATTCAATTTGCAGGAACTCATGTCGCAGGCCAAGCAGCAGTACGAGACGCTGCAGAAAAAAATGGAGCAGACCGTGGTCGAAGCCTCGGCCGGCGGCGGCACCGTCACCGTAAGAATGGATGGCCGCAAGCAAGTGCTAGGCATCGTGATCGATCCCGAGGCAGTAAAGGCCGGCGATGTCGAAATGCTGCAGGACCTGGTGATGGCCGCGTTGAACGAAGCCGGCCGCAAGGTCGATCAGGCGGTGCAATCCAGCGTGGGCGGAATGCTCGGCGGACTCGGAGGAATTCTGTAAGGCTGTCTATGTCCAAATTTGCCGAACCGATGTCCCGGCTCATCGACGAACTCAAGAAACTGCCGGGAATCGGCAGCAAGAGCGCCCAACGGCTCGCTTTTCACATTCTGCGTTCGAGCGAAAATGACGCCGAGGCTCTTGCCTCCGCCGTTCGCGACGTCAAGGCCAAGTTGCGTTTGTGCTCAATCTGCAACAACATCACTGACGTCGATCCCTGCGTCTATTGCAGCAGTCCTACCCGCAATCAAAAGCTGGTCTGCGTGGTCGAAGAACCAACCAACATTGCGGCCGTCGAGAAGACGCGCCATTTTAACGGCGTCTACCACGTGCTCCACGGCTCGATTTCGCCGTTGCACGGAGTGGGCCCCGAACAGTTGCGCATCGCCAACCTGATCAGCCGGGTCGGCAGCGGTGAGATCGAAGAAGTCATCCTGGCCACCAATCCCACGGTCGAGGGAGAAGCCACCGCCACCTATCTGGCCCAGCAACTGAAGCGGCAAGCACCAGGACTGCGCGTGACCCGCATCGCCATGGGAATCCCCGTGGGCAGCGACATCGAATACACCGACGAAGTCACTATGCTGAAAGCTATGGAAGGCCGACGGGAAATGTAGGGTTCGCCCAGGCGCTGGCAAACGAGGCTCCGTACGTCCGACCGTACCCTTCCAAGGGGTTACCAAAGGTCACTACCTTAAGGGCGCGCCTCCTCGTTATAATGGGCCAACTCCAACAGTTTCTCGAGGGGATCGACCTATGGGCCGTGTCTTCCGGTTTGCGCAACGAATCGTTTTCGGTGCCGCCACGCTGCTGCTGGTGACGGGCGCATGTGTGCGCGATATCTCCGCGCAAGATGCGCTGCCAACTCCCGCACCATCCGCGCCGCACGTCGGCGTCCCCGAGGATTGGAGCACCTCGCACGTCATCTACACCCGCAGCGGCTCGACCGAAGACATGATGAAGGTCCTCGACGATCCGCGCTTCCTGAACAACGTTCTTCAGCATTACCCGCGGGAAGGCGGCAAACTGCGGGGGCAATCCGCTACTGGCGGGTCGACCGAAGATAGGTTGACCCAAGATCGTTTGGGCGAAAGTAGTTCGTTTGAGGAAAGCCCCGGCCCCATTGCAGAGCCCTTGTCGCCGCCGCGATTCCCGAAGGATCCCATCCGCCCCAGGCCGCCCTTCAAACGCGGGCGCTCCCCGGTTGACTGGGCCGTCTCCCTTGGTGCCACGGGCGGAATGGCGGCTGGACAAAGTCCGGCCAAGTACAGCTTTAACCCCAACGCAACCCCAAGTTGTGCTACCGACTTTGCCGTATACACCATTAACGCCGCCGGCAGCATTGGCAGTCAGGCCAATCTGGTCGGCCTGAATAATCTCTACGTGACCGGCGACACCACTGGATATTGCTATACCAACTCAGGCGCCAGCTATGCTCTCACTCAGGTCATCGTGAACACCGCCAAAACGCTCGCTGTCACGAAGGTGGCAGCGCCGGTGGGCTCTACCGCGGTTTACACCTTCTCGACTGGAGGTGTAGTCGCCAACGCGTACAAGGGATTTGTGTTCGCAGTGACAGGATTGTCAAATCTGAATAACAACGGGACTTTTTTCTGCACGGGAAACACGGCTACGACACTCACTCTCATAAATCCTTTCGCAGTAGCGCAGACCAGTGCGGGGAGCGCGGCATCGTCCACCGGCTATACGACATATCTCTCCACCAGCACCGCCGCGACCTGGGAAGGAGTGACCGCAGCCATCACTGGCTTCACCAGTACGGGAAACAACATTACCGTCACCCCCGGCACCCTGCTGGTGGATCCCGGGTACGGCTTTGCGGTCGCGACGAGCGGCCAGGTCAGCGTGACGCAGGCCGGGACGATCACGTTTGACTATGAGGCGCCCACATTTCTATTTTCCTACGCGATTCAAACCCATGGCTCCGCCCTTTCGCCGGTGCTTTCGCTGGATGGCACAAAGGTTGCCTGGGTCGATACTGCGTCCCCAGCCATGTTGCACGTCACCACGTGGCAGGCTGGAGAAGGCACCAACGCCACGACCGGTTCGGTTGCCATTGATGTTGAGAACGGGACCTGCACTGCGACCGTTTCCTGCGACGTTACCGTCAGCTTCACCAATACCACCACCAGCGGCTGCGCGGTGGATTCAGCCATCGACTCCAATTCCAATCTCTACGTGGACTATCCCAGCGACAACGGCTATATCGCCGCCAACAACGGAGTCCTTTATCAGATCTCCGGCGTCTTCCATGGCACTCCCACCCTCACCTTCTGCACCTCGTTTACCCCGACTCCTGGCGCAAACGTCGGTAGCCCGGTTTACGATGCTCTGAATAACACCGTCTACGTCTCGGATGGGATAAATCTCTATGCCTATACCGTAGGGGCGACGAAGTTCACGGCGGCCTCTCCTGCCTCCTTCACGTACGGAAGCGCCGGCCTATCCAGCACGGGGCCGGTGCTGGACGCTTTTGGCGGTTTTATCTACGCGTTCTCCAACGACGACAATCAAACCGCCCACAAGACTTCCGTGACCCAGATTGAGACCACCCTTGCTTCCGGGGTCCGCGTGAACCTGGGTCCACCGTTTGGCTCCGATCTGGTCCCGCTGTACTACGGCACTTTCGACAACAACTATTACACCTATGGGGCGGCCTACGGGACTAACCCTGCGTCCACCCTATACACTTGCGGCACCGACTCGACGAAAGCGTACAATCAGGATCTGTTCGCGGTCAGTTTCAACGCCACCAGCGGGCTGGCCAATACAGCCGCCGTCATGACCAACAACTATAATGTGAACGGTGACGCGGCCGCCGGCACGTCGCAGGCAACGGCCGTAACCTGTTCGCCGCTCAGCGAGTTCTACGATGGGGCCAACGACCGGCTCTTCGTCAGCAGTGGGACGGTTGGCGCTGCCACCGGCCCCAACCTCGTGCAGATGTGGAACATCGACACTCAACTGACCAACACGAGCGGCACCGGCGGGACCGAACCCAGCTACGCGCTTGAAGACACGGGCTACCTGGGTGGCACCTCCGGCATTACCATGGATAACATCAGCACCGACACCGGAGCGGAGAGCATCTACTTTGGGACCGAGAGTACCAGTTCCACCGCCGTCACCAACAGCGGAACAGCGTATAACTTCACCGGCATCTACGCCAACGGCTCGGACTTCACAGTCGCCACCGGAATGGATGACGATGGCAATGCTTACTCGTCCACTGAACTCGGCACTACGCTAACCTGGAACGGAACCTCGTTCACCTTCGGGCCAGTGGGAGCGGCGAACGTCTGGGCGAACACCACGATCACGCTCCCTTCGGGTTCGTTCGGCTCGTTGGAGATTCTGGCCGTGGCAGTAAACGGCAACCAGACCGCGCAGACGTTCACCGTCAACTATACCGACGGCACTAACACGACGATTACCCAGAGCCTCAGCGACTGGTACACGGGACCGGTAGGCTACTCTGGAGAATCGGTAGCCGCAACCATGGCGTATGAGAATACCTATACCGGAGGCACGCGAGTTCACACGACCTATGTCTACGGTTACACGTTCAGCATCAACAGCAGCAAGACGGTAAAGAGCCTTACCTTGCCCGGCCGGGACGTGGTTGTTCTTGCCGCCGCTCTGGGCTCCAGCTGCGGAGCCAGCAACTACTGCGCCGTAAAGCTGACGCAGAGCGCGCTTCAGTAGCGAGCGGCGCGCCGCCGCCGCTCACGGAAAACGACGGGAATCTGGAACAAGCGCTGAAGCGCCGCGCCATCCCGAATTAAGGCGCTATACAGAGTTTTTCCGCAGTCTGCTACTAGGAAGTCTTCCGGTTGGTGCGGCACTGCTGTTGCGTGCCACCGAGAATTTTTCCGCAACTCAGCGCCTGAGTCTCAAACACTCGCTCGAGCCGGAATGCTGGTTTCGTGTAGGGCTTCTTAGATGGCTTCTTCTGAAACAGTCGCTGGTCTTCAGACTCCGGAGTCCCATTCGCCATGAACCATTTACCTCGAAAAACTAGCCTATTCCCGAGCGATTGGAACCCGCGTTGACGAAATTATACACTTCTCAACGCCTGGTTCCCAAACACTGCCTCCAGCCGGAATGCTGGGTTCCTGTACGGCTTCTTGGATTGCTCTTGCTGGGTAAGCCGCTT
>Ga0070761_10003109_pt1 | contig 10012 bp, 8 predicted proteins | sample HubBroMetageREF1_FD_66724 | JGI IMG/M metagenome (GOLD analysis project Ga0070761, IMG submission 66724) | Reference soil microbial communities from the Hubbard Brook experimental Forest, New Hampshire, USA - Hubbard Brook CCASE Soil... | ecosystem: Environmental > Terrestrial > Soil > Temperate... | reverse complement strand
GACAGCATCAATACAAACCCCATCACCGGCGGGGTCAATCTGATCGACCCGAACAACACCGTGTATGGCATCGTGACCGACAACCGCGCCGTTATGGTCGCTGCCAGGTATACGTGGGACCCGGTCAAGTTTTTTGCCGGCTACGAATACATCTGGCAGAATAACCCGTCGAACCCGTTGGGCGTGGGCGCCTCGGACCAGGGCGGTTATTTCATGAGCGGGGTCGAAGACAACAATCTTGATTCTGAAAAGTTGGTGAACATCTGGTGGACGGGCGTGAAGTACACCTACCACACCAAAACCGACGTCACTTGGGCCTGGTATCAACAGCGGCAGAACGACTTCCGTGTTCCGCAGACCTGCACGCCCGCAAGTTTCCGCAGTTCTTGCGCAGGCACCCTCAATGAGACGTCGCTCTATCTGGATCAGCACTTCACCAAGCGTCTCGACGGTTTTGTGGGAGTTGCGTATTCCTACGTGACCGGCGGTCTGGCCATTGCCATTCCTCACGGTCCCGGCGTCCCCTATAACTACCCGAGCAACGTTGCTCCGACAATCGGTGTTCGTTTCGCCTTCTAATCGTTTCCTGGGCGGGATAGACGGCTAATGGAGTCTTTCGTGCAAAGGAATCAACCGTTGAATCGCACACTCAAACGAATTGCTCTCCGTTTCTTAGTTCTGGCGGTGGTGTTCTGCGGCGCGGTGGGCCAAGCAGCCCCGCGGCTGCGCGCTGCAGGAGATGAAGTCACCGTTTCGGCGGCGATCAGCCTCAAGGACGTCCTGGACGAAATCAGCGGCCTGTATCGCACTGAAAATCCGGGAGTCACGATTCATTTCAGCCTGGGCGCATCGGGAACGCTGCAAAGGCAAATCGAAGAAGGCGCGCCCGTGGACCTGTTCATTTCCGCGTCCTCCAATCAGATGGATTCGCTCGCATCGCACACGCTGATTCTTGCTGACACTCGGAAGGACCTGGTAAAAAACAGCATCGTGCTGATCGCGCCAGAGGGACGAGCGAGCATTACCGCGTTTCAGGACTTGGTTCGCCCGGAAATAAAGGTGATCGCGATCGGGGATCCGCAAACGGTTCCCGCGGGAAAATACGCGCAGGAAGTGCTCACTCATTTCGGCCTCTACGACAAACTCAAGCCGAAATTCGTTCTAGCGAAGGACGTACGGCAGGTGCTGACTTACGTCGAAACGGGCAACGCCGACGCTGGAATCGTCTACGCCACGGATGCTCGGACTTCGACGCAAGTCTCGGTGATAACCACGGCGCCGGAAGACTCGCATTCGCCGGTGGTTTATCCGGTGGCAATTATCGCGGGCTCGAAGAATGTGGCCGCCGCCAAAGCGTTTGAGGAATTTCTGCTCGGCTCGAAAGCCTCCGCCATTTTCAAGAAGTATGGATTTGTTCCCACAGCTCGTTGAATCAGAGGTTCGCTTTCTCACCGACAGTGAATCGGCAAGAACTTCGAGGTCAGCGTCGAGCTAGAGAGGGCCGCGTAAAGAGCCGCAGCGGAGCGAGGACAAGTTCCACAAGTGGAGATGTCCGGGCCAGCAGCCGGCCAAGGATCAAGCGGCTGGCTGACTCGAGGTCGATGTGCCTGCGACGGCGGTGAATTCGAATGACTTTGCCGACAAATTGATCCTCAGAGACTTCAGGCGCGTCCGCTTCTGAAAAACTGCCCTGGGTGACAACGAAAGGACTCTCACCGGCCGCGGTGCGCCTGGCAACGGCCGCAATCACCATCGTCAAGCGAAGCCGCCCTTCTCGCTCGAGCAGAATGACGTTGCCTTGAGACAAGTTCCGGAAGTCGAACCGCCGCACGAAAGCGAGATCGCCGCGACGAATCCACGGGAACATATTCGAATCGAAAACGTGAAAGCAGGCCGAACCGCACGCTCTGACTTTTTCGGCGACTGTTTCCTCGGGTCTGGTTCGGGCAGCCGGAGAGTGGATACTTATCGGAGAAATATTGCTTATAGCGCTCATAAGATCCGGCGTGCCCCTAAAGGATTCGCAACCTGCACAAACCTAATGCTAGCGAGGCAGATGGCGCCTTTCCACGCGCGATTCGAGCGCTGTGCCGTGAACGCCATTAGATCATTGTCCGAATGAGGTGACGCGGGACCTTTAGGAGTGACTAGGCCTGCCGCTCGGCCCAGCCGTACTTACGGAGCAAACGCAAGGGGCGCAGCACGATGTAGAGAGGCGTCAAGGCGCGTGGCAATCGCAATGTCAACCAGTCCTCTTCCGCCGGAGCCAAGGCCAACCGCAAGGAATAGCGCCAACCCGCGGCCAGTCCGGGCACCAAACGGCGCCGAAAATTGAATCGAGCGCGCGCGTTGAACGGGCGCGAGTTCCGCCCGAGCAGATTCTGTTTCACGCGAGCAACAAGGGGCGCCACGGCTGAGTCGGCTTCCACATGCGCCACAACTTCCGGAGGCAGCCGGGCGTCGAGCAAGTCCCTGGCAAGGGCCACGCCGAAATACAGCATACGCTGGGCGCGCAACTCACCGGCTGTCTGCGCCACTTGATTCCAGTCGAGGTCAGGAAACGACCGAACGACCTCGGCAATATCGGCGACCCAAATCAGCTTCTGCCAAAAATCCTTCGCTCCGTGAACGCACAGGACCACCAACGCATCCTCGGGCGAAAATGTGCGAACGGGATGCCCGCCCACGTCGACCTTGACGGTCCGCCGAAGAAAATCATCGAGGGCGGGCTTCGAGGGAAAATGCCTTAAGGTAAGCTCGGTGTGAAGCTCGAGCATCGTCCGCCGCTCGGCGCTGGAGTAGCTGTACTCCCCGGGGATCAGGCTGGCCTGCACTCCGCGCGTGTGAATCCAAGGAAATCTCGCTTCGTAGCCCAGAGCCTGGATCGCGTCGTGCGCGCTTTCGAGATCGCGCTGGCGTAGAACGATATCCAAGTCCTCGAATTCGCGCAGAGTGATATCGGCGTAAGCCTGAGCAGCGATGACGGAACCTTTGTATGGAATTGCGGGAATGCCGCACGAATCGAGCGCGTCCACGATGCGAATCAATTCAGCGGAAAACGCCAGGCAGCGGACGGCGTTCGCCCGGGTTTCACTTTTCAGGCGTTCCGCAGACGCCGCCGGAACCAAATCGGGCGCTACGTTCCGCAACTGGCGCTCAAGCAGCGGGAAAATCGAATGTTCGTGAGCCTCGGCGAGAATGAAATTCCAGTCGAGCGGTTCCGCAAGGAGGTGGCGAATCTTCTGCGCCACGTGAGGAGCCGTGCTGGTGCGCGCGCAGCAGACGAGCAACTGCTTTTCCGGAGACACGCCGCCGTTGGAGGAAGGGGGCATTCGACGAGCAAGGTTCGCGTCCGGACAAATCTTACGTCAATCGAGCCATCGAAACGGCTAATTCCTGGCGGAGCTGTGACTTCGATGAGCGACCCCTTGGACTATGCGGCGAGCGGACGCGCCAACGGGCCTTCCATCTCGACGCGGCGCCCGATCTTCAACAGCTTCGAACGCAAGTAGCTCGGATCAAGTCCGGCGCAAGCGCAAACACCGTTGAAATCATCATCGGTTTCGAACAAGAAATGCTGAGCGGCGCGGCGTGCTCGCAGGGTGCCCGCCTTCCACTCCTCGATAGCATTTACGATCACAGCCGTCCAAAGGCGACGCTCGCCAATGAATTCTTCCGTCACTGAATCGCTGCTCACTGCTTGTGTTTGCGTCCTGGTTTCCATCTGTCCCCCAGTCTGCTGGTTCGGTTTCCTGGCGCCATGCCTGCGCTCCGAGACTTAGATGTGCATCCGACTGGCCAAGCGGTGACGCGTCTGGTGTCGTTTGCTGGAAGCGTCGTAACTGTCTAGGGCACAGTAACTTACGCTCTAGTCAGAACCCAAATGTCGCGGGCACGTGAAGGAAACGTTGAGGAGAAGGTGTTCGCTATGCGCAGCCGTTCGCGGATGGCACAGCGGAAATCGAGAGGACCAAGAGAGCTAGGCCTACTGCGCGACTTCAACTGCGAGAATCTCGCGCAGTTTTTCGGCGAGGGTCGCGAGCGTGAACGGCTTTTGCAGGAGTACAGCGTCATCTTCGAGGATACCGTGATGCACCACGGCCTGGTCGGTGTAGCCCGACATAAAGAGCACTTTGATTCCCGGACGCAGTTTTTCAATGCGCTCGGACAGTTCGCGCCCACTCACGCCCGGCATGACGACGTCGGTCATCAGCACGTGGATCGGACCCGCATTGGTCTCGGCCATTTCGAGGGCCTTGCGGCCGTCCGCGGCTTCCATCACCGTGTAGCCGCTCGCTTCCAGATATTCGCGCGCAAGTTGGCGGACTCCATCTTCATCTTCGACCAGCAGGACGGTCTCAGAACCTCGCAGCACTGCTTTCGACTCCGGCCGGCGCTCTTTGACGGGCTGATAGGCTTCTTCCTCGATCCGCGGCAAGTAGATTTTGAAACTGGTACCGCGGCCGGGTTCGCTGTAAACCCATACGTATCCGCCGCTCTGCTTCACGATTCCGTACACGGTGGCAAGGCCAAGCCCAGTGCCCTTCCCCTTTTCCTTCGTCGTGAAAAATGGCTCGAAGATGTGCGCCTGGGTTTTCGCGTCCATGCCGCAGCCGTTGTCCGTAACAGCGAGCATCACGTATTTTCCCGGCGCGAGGACGACGGAGTGGTGAGTAAACGAGGAATCGAGTTCCACGTTGGCCGTCTCGATGGTGAGCCTTCCGCCCTGGGGCATAGCGTCGCGCGCGTTCACGGCGAGGTTCATGATTACCTGTTCGATCTGGCTGCGATCGGCCTTCACGAGCCACAGGTCCGCCGGGGTCGAAGTTTCGAGTTGAACATCTTCGCCGATCAAGCGCCGCAGAATCGTTTCCATGTCGGAGACGACGCTGTGAACGTTCAAAATCTTCGGTGCAAGCATTTGCTTTCGGCTGAACGCGAGCAGTTGGCGGGTGAGAGAAGTGGCGCGCTGGCTGGCCATTTGAATCTGCTCGGCGTTTCGCCGCAACGCGTCGCCCTGGGGCAAACGATCCAAAAGAAGGTCGGCATAACCCTGAATCACCATCAGCAAGTTGTTGAAGTCATGTGCGATTCCCCCCGCCAGCCGCCCCACCGCTTCCATTTTCTGCGCTTGGCGCAGTTGCTCTTCGAGCTGCTTGCGGTCCGTAACGTCGAGTGACATGCAAATCGCGCCGTGCACATGGCCCTCGGCGTCCCTCAGGGGCTCCGCGTGGCACGCGTAGGAACCACCCTTCCACTCGATGTGGAATGTGACGGGCTCTCCCGCCACCGCTCGGCGGTGAGCTGCAACGGGGAGGAACGTCTGGTCCGACGTCTCGAAGTATTCGAAAAGCGACATGCCGTTGACTTAGTTCGGCTTCAGGCCGAGTCGGGTCAGTCCCGCGCCCACGCACGAAGTAAATCGGAGATCCTGGTCCACAGTCCAGAGCACCGCCGGCAGTTGTTCGACGAGGACGCGCAAGCGCGCCTCGCTTTCACGTACGCGCGCGTCCGCGCGCTTGCGGTCGATGGCAAGCGCGATCTGGCCGCCCACCGAGGTCAAGAACTCGAGGTCGCGTTCCGTAAAGGCATCCGCGTCTTCGTAGTGCTGCACAACGAGAACGCCAATCGTCGCCGCCGGAGTCCTCAGCGGAACTCCGAGCCACGAAGGTGAAGGAGTACCGACGAGTTCAACGTCACCGTCCTCGGCCAGTTTGTCGAACACCGTCTGCGGAATCAGCATCGCGCGGCCGGTGTGATAGACGTACGCCGTGCAGCTGCGGCCGACTTTCTGCGGCGCGGGCGCAACGTCATACCGGTCCACGAAAAACGGAAAGTGAAACATCGAGGTGGAGGGCTCATACAGCGCAACGAAGCAATTCTCGGCGTACAAGACGTTCCTCAGGGCGCTGTGAATCATCTTCAGCAGATCGTCGAGATTGTCCGTAACATTGACGCTGTGGATGATCTCGGTGGTGACCTGCCTCTCGAGTTCGGATCGCTTGCGCTCCGAGATATCTTCCACCGTTCCCTCGTAGCTGACGATCTTGCCCCGGGCGTCGCGAACGGCGTGCGCGTTCTCTGAAATCCAGATCTTCGCGCCATCTTTCCGGCGAATCTGGTACTCGAAGCCTTCGATGACGCTGCGTTCCTGGATCAAACGCTTGAACTCGTCCCGGCATTGCGGATCGGCGTAGACCGTCCGGCCGACGTCTCGCACCTGGGCCATCATTTCCTCGGGCGACGAGTAGCCACACATTCTGGAAAGCGCCGGATTCACGCTCAGATAGCGGCCGTCGACGGTGGTCTGAAAAATTCCCTCCACCGCGTTTTCGAAAAGACTCCGAAACTTCTCTTCCGCCTGACGCCGGGCTTCCTCCGCGCGACGACGCTCGCTGATATCCTCGTACATTGCGAAGCTGCCAAATCGCTTTCCGGCTACCGCCAGAGGCACACCGATAATATGGACGTCCAAGAGGAGACCGTCCCGGCGGCGGCGCTGCGTGGTGGCACGAGTGACTTCTCCGGCGGTGCGGGCTGTAAATTCCGCAGCCTCGGTCGCCCGGTGATGCGGAGCTAGCACGGAATCGAGCTTTACACCCGCAATCTCCGACATTTGATAGCCGAAAAGACATTCAAAGGCGGGATTGCACATCTGGACGGTGCCGTTTACGTCGAGAACTACAATGCCGAGAGGATTGTTCTCCGAAAGCGCCTGCAGGTAGGCGGCGTGGGCCGCGATGCTACCCGGGCCAGACGCGTCAGAACGAGCGGAATCATCTGCCTGGGATGCGTGTTTTGCGTCCCCGGACGAGCGACCTGCGGCCTTGCGCTTGGGACGAAGCGTAGAAGTTCGACTCGACATTTTTCGGACTTTTACCCCAGGTTTTGAGCAGACGACGAACGACCAAGGATCGCCCGCACTGAACTTCATGGTAGGGTCCGGGCCAGCGTGTCACAATGGTACGTTCGTACTAACGGACGGTTTTTCTTGGACTTACGTAACTTTCTGGGAACATTTGGGCTCGAAAATCACAAATTCCGCGGTGTCGAGGTCGCTGGATAGAGGATTACGCCAAGACAGTGGGGCCGGAGTCGCGTCTACTTCAACGGCGGCGGCTCAGGGACGGCGGCGCCGTCTTTTCGGGGGTCGGAGGCTCCGTAGTTGACGCCTTTCGCGAAATCGCGCCGGACGGCCTGGCCGCCGCCCATATTGGCGGAGTAGTTTCCGCGAACTTCAATCTTGTGGCCGCGTCCGGCGAGCGCGTCGCGCACGGGGCCGGGGATGCGGTCCTCGACCTGGACGTCGCACCCAGCGAAGGTAGGCTTCGTGAAGCGCGCGGACTCGAGCGAGTCCTGAATGTTCATCCCAAAATCGACGATGTTGGACACGAACTGCGCGTGCGCCTGGGCCTGATTGAATCCGCCCATGATACCGAATGCGATTCTTTCATCGCCGCGCGTCATGAACGCGGGAATGATGGTGTGCAGCGGCCGTTTGTGCCCCGCGAGCGCGTTCGGCGATGACGGATCAAGGCTAAAAAGGCCGCCGCGATTCTGCAGCGCGAAGCCGGTCCCGTCGGCAACCAGCCTCGAACCAAAGCCCGAGTAGTTACTCTGAATTAGCGAAACCATGTTGCCGTCACGGTCGACGACCGTGAGATATGTGGTGTCGCCGCCCGTTGGGAACGCAGGCTCGCCCGGCGAAACGGTGCAATTCGCCTTCGACATATCGATCAGCTTGGCGCGTTGCGCCGCGTAGTCCTTCGCGAGCATGCCTTCCACGGGCACGCGACTGAATTTCGGATCGGCGACGTACCGGTGCATGTCGGCATACGCAAGCTTCTTGGCTTCGATCATCGCGTGCAGCGCGTCCGCGGAATTGTGCCCGAACTGCGCCAGCGGGAACGATTCCATGATATTGAGCATCATCAAGGCGGCAATTCCCTGCCCGTTCGGCGGAATCTCGTATACGGTCCAGCCGTGATACGTGGTCGAAATCGGCTCAACCCATTCGCTGGAATAGGCCGCCAAATCTTCCGCGGTCATTGTGCCGCCAACCTTGGAGGAGAAAGCGACGATTCGGGCGGCTGGCTCGCCCTTGTAGAACGCGTCGCGTCCGCCGGAAGCGATGAGCTCGAGCGAATGAGCCAGGTCAGGATTGCGGAAGACGTCGCCGACACGGGGCGCATTGCCATCTATCAAGAACGTCGCCGCCAGATTCTTGTCCTGTTTCAGGAACGACTCTTCGGTGGCCCAATAGGCGGCGTCCCATTCGGGAACGGGAAAGCCCTCGCGCGCGTAGTGAATGGCCGGCGCTAGGACATCGGAAAATTGCTTCTTGCCGAAGCGTGAAAGCAGCTTCGACCAGCCATCCACCGCGCCCGGCACTGTGACCGATTGGATTCCCACTTGCGGCATTTCGCCGATGCCCTTGCTCTTGAGGAATTCGATGGAGAGCTTCGCGGGCGCCCAGCCGCTCGCGTTCAATCCGTAGAGTTTTCCGGTTTTCGCGTCGTACACGATGGCGAAAAGGTCGCCGCCGATGCCGTTCATCATCGGTTCGACCACGCCCATCGCGGCATTTGTGGCCACGGCCGCGTCAATCGCGTTGCCGCCATGAGCGAGGATTGTGGCGCCGGCCTGCGCGGCCAGAGGACTTTCCGCGGCGACAATTCCGCCCTGGCTGACTACCATCGACCGCCCTTGCGAGCGGTCTTGCGCTCCCGCCCCTGCGACGATGAACGTCATCGCAACGGAGCCTGACAAGAAGATGGCAGCGAGTTTGGTGAGTCGTGGCACGTGGTTTGGTTGGTCAGTTTCGACACACTTATTTCTTCGGACGCGACTCCGGTGGAACCACGCCGTTGTTGCGGTAGTAGGCGACGAGCTGACCATAGTGCTCACCCATGTGCTCGTCATACCCGACCCAGTAGTACAGGTTCTTCACTACGCCTGCGTCACCTTCCTTCTGGATTTCGGCGGCGCCGTCAGCAACCGATTTCTTCAGGAAGGCGACGGTTTGCTCTTTGGTTTTGTAATCGGCCACTGCAGGATCGTTGCGCGCGTCTCCTGCCTTGGTCCCGGTGGCGTGATTCAGCATGTCGTAGTTCGAGCCTGCGATATGCAACAGAACCTGCTGGAAGGTTCTGACGTCGGCATTCGGCCGATACGTGTATTTGTCTTCTGGCCAGTCTTGCGCCATCGCGACCAGCCGGTTGCCAATGTCATTCCAATTGGCAAGCATGGCTTCACTGGGAGTGCGCTGCTTCTGGGGCGCGCCCTCCTGGGCCCTCACGGAAGATGCGAACATGGCGCTCGCAAGCAGCACAAGCAAGAACAACGAGCCTCGGGCAGTCTTCATCGGCGATCTCCTTCGTGAATTATCCCGCCCCCAGGACCGCGATAGCCTATGCGGGTTAGCTGCCATTTGCAACCGGACAGTGCCAGGCGTGAATGAGCGACGATTCGAGTTCCGAGGCGACATCAGGGGTTTAGCGGCGTTTAGCGCGAAATAGCGGCGAGGCTTTCGCGGGTAGCAGCGATGGCGTGGTCGATGTCGGCATCGGTGTGAGCGGCGGAGACAAACAGGGCTTCGAATTGCGAGGGTGGCAGAAAGATTCCGCGTTCGAGCATCTCGCGGAAGAACGCCGCGAACCGCTCCGTATCTGACTTTTTAGCGTCCGCGTAATCGCGCACCGGGTCGGCAGTGAAAAACAGGGTGAGCAAGGAACCGCTGGCATTCACGCGGCCAGGAACCTTGGCCTCGCTCAACGCCGAGCGCAGGCCGTCGGCCAACCGCTGTGATTTCTCGTTGAGCGAATCGTAGAAGCCAGGAGCCGCGAGTTTCGGCAATGTCGCGAGGCCCGCGCGCATCGCCAGCGGATTCCCTGAAAGCGTTCCGGCTTGATACACAGGTCCCAACGGCGCGACCGTCTCCATGATGTCCCGGCGGCCGCCGTAGGCTGCAACCGGAAGTCCCCCACCAATAATCTTCCCCAGCGTGGTCAGG
>Ga0070761_10003108_pt1 | contig 10013 bp, 10 predicted proteins | sample HubBroMetageREF1_FD_66724 | JGI IMG/M metagenome (GOLD analysis project Ga0070761, IMG submission 66724) | Reference soil microbial communities from the Hubbard Brook experimental Forest, New Hampshire, USA - Hubbard Brook CCASE Soil... | ecosystem: Environmental > Terrestrial > Soil >... | reverse complement strand
CGCTGGCCGCCGACGTGCCCGACCCGGACTCGTTCGCCGACCCGGACCAGCGCGCCGCGGCCGAGCGCGCGCTGACCTACATGGGCCTGACGGCCGGCACCGCGCTGCGCGAGGTGACCGTGGACACCGTCTTCCTCGGCTCGTGCACCAACGGCAGGCTCGAGGACCTGCGCGCCGCCGCCGACGTGCTGCGCGGGCGGCGGGTCGCGCCGTCCGTCCGGATGCTGGTCGTCCCCGGGTCCATGCAGGTGCGGGCCCAGGCCGAGGCCGAGGGCCTGGACGCGGTGTTCACCGCGGCCGGAGCGGAGTGGCGGGCGGCCGGCTGCTCGATGTGCCTGGGCATGAACCCGGACAAGCTCGCCCCCGGCGAGCGCAGCGCGTCGACCTCCAACCGCAACTTCGAGGGCCGCCAGGGCAAGGGCGGGCGTACCCACCTGGTCTCGCCTGCCGTTGCCGCCGCCACCGCCGTCACCGGCCACCTCGCCGCACCCGCCGACCTGTAACAGGAGACAGCTCCCATGGAACCGTTCACCACCCACACGGGCCGCGCGATGCCCCTGCGGCGCACCAACGTGGACACCGACCAGATCATCCCGGCCGAGTACCTCAAGCGGGTGAGCCGGATCGGGTTCGCCGAGGGCCTGTTCGCCGCCTGGCGTGAGGACCCGTCGTTCGTGCTCAACCAGCCGCAGTACGCCGGGGCGACGATCCTGGTCGCGGGCAACGACTTCGGCACCGGGTCCTCCCGCGAGCACGCGGTCTGGGCGCTGACCGACTACGGCTTCCGCGCGGTCATCGCCCCCCGCTTCGGCGACATCTTCCGCACCAACGCGACCAAGGCCGGCCTGCTGCCGGTGATCCTGCCCGAGGCCACCGTGGCCGCCCTGCAGGACGCCATCGAGGCCGACCCCGGCACCGAGATCACCGTGGACCTCGGCGCCCGCACCGTCCTGGCCGCCGCGGCGGGGATCAAGGCCCCCTTCGACCTGGACGACTACACCCGCTGGCGCCTGATGGAGGGCCTGGACGACATCGGCCTGACCCTCCGCCACACCGACGACATCACCGCCTTCGAGCTCTCCCGCCCCAACTGGCTCCCCCTCACCGCCTGACGAGCGGCTTACCTCCAGCTCACCCAGGTATCGCCCAAGATGTTACCTATACCCCATTGCGAGCGGCACCGGCGCGGGCGAGACTGGACCCGCCGCGGGCGGGCGGCGACCTCGAACACCCCGGCATCTCGGGTTGGCAGGCCCGGCCCGGCAGCCGTGCATACGGCACGGCGGACCCGAGCGGGAGGGAACCGGGCCATGTCCATCAGGAGCAAGATCCTCGCCGCCGCGGCGGCGCTGACCCTGGCCGGCGGCGTCGCCGCCGCGTCGGCGACGCCCGCCCATGCGGCCACGCCGGAGTGCGGCCCGCAGTGCATTGACCTGTTCAGCCTGGCGAACAGCACCCACGCCAGCCCTGGGTTCATCCTGGACGCCACGGGTGAACAAACAGGTGACCCGGTAGTCACGTACCCCGCCAGCGGCGGGTATCCGGGGGAAGACTTCACCGTGCAAGACGAGGAGCCGGTGGTCGACTATTACGAGGCCGGCATAGTCTCGACCGGGGTAGGGCTGCACTACGGCTGCGTCGCGGGCGTCGAGGCCGCGAACTGCGACGGCAATCCGGATGACTACGCGTTCGAGCTCCAGTACTCGGCCTATGGCGCTCCAACCGGGGAGTGCGTGGGCCTCGCCAGCACCGCCGCCCAAGGCACGGTGGTTTCCCTTCAGCCCTGCGGCGTAAGCAGCAAAACCCTCTGGATCCTGGACACCGCGCAGCCGCTCGGCAGCTCCTCGTACTTTCCGCTGATCGCCGCCACCGACACGAACTTCACCACTCCCTACGTGCTTACCGACGCCGGGGCGGTTAACGGGCTGTCGTTCGAGCAGCAGGTCGAGACCGCGACGCTGCAGGAGAACCCCGCCGGGCAGGTATCCAGCAGCCAGCTGTGGGGCGCGGACTTCGGCGTCCTGGCCATTTCGCCGCTGACGATCGGCACCACCAGCCTGCCGGCGGCCACCGGCGGCGCGGCGTACACCGCGACGCTGGCCGCGTACGGCGGCGCCACCCCCTACACCTGGTCGGTCACGGCCGGGTCGCTGCCGCCGGGGCTGAGCCTGGACGCCTCGACCGGCGTGATCTCCGGCACGCCCACCGTGGCCGGCACCTACGATTTCACGGTCACCGTGACCGATGACGATGCGATGACCGCCAGCCGGGCGCTGTCGATCTCGGTCAGCGGCCCGGTAGTGACCGCCCTGAGCCCAGATAGCGGTCCCCCGTACGGGGATACCCCGGTCGTGATCAAGGGCACCGGCCTGGCCTGCCCGCCGGGCGAGCCGTCCTGCCGGGTCACCGTGAGCTTCGGTGGCGACCCGGCGTGGGTGGCGTTTGTGCGGCCGACCGAGATCGGCGTGATCGCCCCGGCCGGCTCGGGGACGGTGACCGTCACCGTCACCGTCGGCGGCGTGAGCAGCCAAGCCACCCCAACCACCCAGTTCACCTACCAGGGTTTCCCTTTCTGACCCTCCAAACCCATCACCCCCAGCCCGGGCACCTCGCCCAGCGCACCGATGGAACATTGCTGCCGTTCCAGCAGCACCGATGGAACATCGGTGTCGTTGCAGGCAGGCTTACGGCTAACCCGTCTCGTCCCACTGCCCCCAAAGCAAACACCAGCCACTGGTTCACCGCGCGCTGGCCTCATTCAAACCGGCCCGATGGAACATCAGGCCGGTTATAACCGGCCCCATGGGGCATCGGGCCGGTCCGCACCAGCCCAAGCCGGTCGGCCCCGAAGGCACCGCAGCGCCCGCGGCGCGGTTAACAACGGTCTGACCACGGGCGTATCCGGAAAGTAGTATGAACCGGTCAAGGGACTACGTTCCGTACACGCGGCAGGTCCGCAGCGGGGTCATCTTGGCCGACACGAAGCCCAATGTGGCCGAGGTTATTGTGCAACGGCGCTGGATCGCCTACTTTCGGGCAGGTCAGAGGTCGCGCGCCTCGCATCGGAGGATCGGAGCCCACGCGACCTGTGGGGGAAGCGCAGGAGTGAATATGAACAAGCGTGATCTGATCGACGCGATCTCGGGACGGTTGGGAGACAAGAAATCCGCGACCGAAGCCGTGAACGCGGTGCTTGAGGCCATCCAGTCGGCCGTCGCGGCCGGCGACAAGGTCGCCATTACCGGGTTCGGCGTCTTCGAGAAGAGCGAGCGCCCGGCTCGCACCGCCCGCAACCCCGCCACCGGGGCCACCATCCAGGTGCCCAAGAGCTCGGTGCCGAGGTTCCGCGCGGGCGCCGACTTCAAGGCCCTCGTCAACGGCGAGAAGCCAGGCGGCAAGAAGTAACGCGCAGTCTCATCGCCAACGGCGGCGGGCGGCATCCGGGGACCTTGCCTGGGCGCCACCCGCCGCCGCACGGGGCCAGGGACGCCGCACAGGGCCAAGGACCGCCGCAGCCAGGGCCAGGGACCGCCGCAAGCCGCAGCCAGGGTCAGCGCGGGCCGGGGCGCTTGCGCAGGGCGGTCTGGATGATCCGGTCGATCAGCTGCGGCAGCGGCAGGCCGCTGGCCGCCCACATCATCGGGAACCCCGAGGCGGGCGTCATCCCCGGCATCGTGTTGATCTCGTTGAACAGAACCCGCCCGTCCGGGGTGTAGAAGAAGTCGACCCGGGCCAGGCCCTCGCAGGAGATGGCCTCGAACGCCGCGCAGGCCAGCCTCCTGACCTCGGCGGCGGCGGCCGCCGGGATCGGCGCCGGGATATGCATCCTGGTCCCCTCGGTCAGGTACTTGGCCTGGAAGTCATAAAACGACGACCCTGGGTCCACCACCACCTGCCCGGGCACGCTGGCCTCGGGCGGCCCTCCGTCGAGGCCCTCGAGGACGGCGCACTCGACCTCCATCCCCTCCACCGCGGCCTCGACCAGCACCTTGGGGTCGTGCACCCGCGCGGCCTCCACCGCGGATTCCAGGTCGGCGGCACAGACGACGCGCGTGATGCCGACGCTGGACCCGCCCCGGGCCGGCTTGACGAACACCGGCCAGCCCAGCTCCGCGATCTCGTCCAGCACCCGCTTGCGCTCGCCCAAGCCAGCAGCGCCAGCAGCGCCAGCAGCGCCGGAAGCGCCAGAAGACCAGTCCCGATCCCTGACCACCACGTAGCGGCCGGTCGGCAGCCCGCGCGCGGTGATGATCAGCTTCATGTACTCCTTGTCCATCCCGGCCGCGCTGGCGAACACGCCCGCCCCCGCGTACCGGGTGCCGGTCATCTCCAGCAGCCCCTGGATGGTGCCGTCCTCGCCGTAGGTGCCGTGCAGCAGCGGCAGCACCACGTCGACCTCACCGAGATCGCGGGGCACGGCACCCGGCGCGGAAATCACCAGCGAACCGCCCGTCCGGGGGATGATCTCGGAACCCGCCACCGCCACCGCCTCGACCGACGGCGATGACCCAGCGGACAGCGCCAAAAGACCCGGGTCATCCGAGGTCAGCACCCACCGTCCGTCGGTGGCGATGCCGATCGGCAGCACCTCGTAGCGGTCCCGGTCGATGGCCGAGAGCACCAGCCCGGCGCTCGCGCAGGACACAGCGTGCTCGGTGCTGCGGCCGCCGAACACCACGGCCACGCGGACCTTCCCCGTCACCCGCAACCTCCAAAACTAAGGTCTGCTGAGGGACTCGAGGGCCACGTACGCGTCCGAGATCAGGTCCTCGGGGTCCTCCAGGCCAATGGAGAAGCGTACCGCTCCCGGGTCGATGCCGCCGGCCGCGAGCGCGCGATCGTCCAGCTGGCGGTGCGTGGTGGAGGCCACATGGCTGACCACCGTGTGCGTCCCGCCCAGCGACGTCGCCACTTCCGAAAGCCGCAGCTTGTCGGCGAACGCCATGCCCGCGTCACGTCCGCCGTGCGGGGTGACCGTGACGATCGCCCCGAACCGGACGCCCTCCGGACCCGCGTCGAACAGACGCCGCGCCACCTGGTGCCCCGGATGCTCGGGCAGCCCGGGGTAGTCGATGCGAACCACGGTCGGGTGCCGGGACAGCGCGGCGGCGAACACCGACGCGGTCGAGCAGGCCCGCCGGACCCGCAGCGGCAGCGTCTCCAGGCCCCGCCGCAACAAAAACGCCTCATCGGGCGCCAGCGAGGCCCCCGTATCAACCCGCACGCTGCGGATGTTGCTGATCAGCTCGATGCGCCCGGTGACCACGCCGCCGGTGACGTCGGAGTGGCCGCCGATGTACTTGGTCGCCGAATGCAGGACCAGGTCGGCGCCGTGCTCCAGCGGACGGCAGATCACCGGCGGGGCCAGGGTGGAGTCCACCACCAGCAGCGCCCCGCTGTCGTGCGCGATCTCGGAAAGGCCCCGCAGGTCGGCTACGGCCGTGGTCGGGTTGGCGATGGTCTCGGCGTAGATGATCCTGGTCGTGGGCCGGACCGCGGCCCGGACCTGCTCCAGGTCGGTGATGTCGACGAAGTCGGTCTCCACCCCGAACCGCGACGCGACGTTGCGCAGGAAGGAGTAGGTGCCGCCGTACAGCGCGGAGGACGCGACCACGTGCGCCCCAGCCCGGGCGAAGGTCCAGAACACCCCGCTGATCGCGGCCATGCCCGAGGCGAACGCCTGGGCCGCGGGCCACCGCGGCAGGTTGACCCCCTCCAGCGCGGCCACCGCGCGGGCGAACGCGTCGACGGTGGGGTTGTCGATCCGGCTGTAGGTGTAGCCGGGCATCTCGTCGTTCAGGACGGCGCGGTATTCCTCCGATGAGCCGAACGAGAACGCCGCGGTGCGGTACACCGGCGTGCCGAGCGGCTGCTGCGTAGGCGTCGGCGGAGCCGGGAGATGCACCGCCCGGGTGTTCTCCCCGGCCTGCTTGCGCACTATGTCCACGAAAAACCCATCCCTCGAAGACCAAGCATCACGGGCTCGGCTGACCGTGACGCTAGCATCGACACGCCCTCCACGACCGCCGCTCTCATGCCGAGCCGCCTACGGCGGAATCCCAGGGTACGGCGGGCGGCGTCTCCTGCCTGATCGTGGCCAGCAGCGCGGTTATGCCGGCCATGATGTCCGCGGTCGCGGCGCGCAGCGTCGAAGCCGACAGCTCCTGGCCGGCGTAGGCAGACAGGTCCACCGGCGGCCCGGCGGCCATCCGGACCGTCTTGCGCGGCCACAGCCGGGGCCAGCGCGCCCCGTAGGGGAGGATGTCCTGGGCACCCCAGTGCGCGACCGGGATCACCGGCGCGCCGGTGGCCAGCGCCAGCCGGGCGGCGCCGGTCTTGCCCACCATCGGCCACAGGTCCGGGTCGCGGGTGGCGGTGCCCTCCGGGTAGACGATCACGCACGCGGCGGCCGCCAAGGCCTGCTCGGCCGGCTTCAGCACCTGGCCGGCGTCACTGCTGCCCCGGTACACCGGCAGCTCGCCCACCTTGTACATCAGCGGCCCGATCAGCTTGGTCTCGAAGATGGCCGACTTGATCATGAACACCGGGAACCGGTGCCCGTAGGCGTCGCTGAACAGGGCGACCGTGGGCCAGTCGGCCCAGGACAGGTGATTCGGGGCCAGGATCACGCCGCCCGTCTGCGGGAAGTTCTCCCTACCCTGCCACCGGTGGCTGATCAGCAGCCGCAGCAGCGGGCGCAAGATGACCACCGTGAACAGCCGCCAGCCTGGTGAGTACCCCCACTCGCGCTGGGCCGTAGGCTGGTCAGAACTCATGGGGTCAGTCTCCTGGTTCAGGTGGTGCGGTGTCGAGGCAGGATCAACTACGTGACCGATAATGCCCGCTTCACCTGGTCAGTGCTGATACCCGTCAAGGTGCTCGCGCAGGCCAAGTCCCGGCTCGCCGAGCTGGCCGGGCCGCGCCGGGGTGAGCTGGCCCTGGCCCTGGCCGGGGACACGGTGACCGCGGTGCTGCGTACCGGCCAAGTCGCCCGCGCGGTCGTCATCACCGACGACCCGGTCGCCGCGGCCGCCCTGGCCCAGCTGGGCGCGCTGGTGACACCCGACGAGCCGCGCGACGGCCTCAACGCGGCCCTACGGCACGGCGCCGCGTTCTCCGCCAAGCACTGGCCCAGATCCGGCACGGCCGCGCTGTCGGCCGACCTGCCCGCCCTGCGCCCAGCCGAGCTCGCCGAGGCCCTGAAAGCCGCCGCCGCCTGGCCGAACGCCTTCGTAGCCGACGCGGCCGGCGACGGCACCACGCTGTACACGGCGGCGCCGGGCACCGCGTTCCGGCCCGCCTTCGGGCTCGCGTCCCGGGCGCGGCACGCGGCCGGCGGCGCCGCCGAACTCGAGCTGACCGACATACCGGGACTGCGCCGGGACGTGGACACCCCTGCCGACCTGCGCGCCGCCACCGCGCTCGGCCTCGGCCCGCGCACCGCGCCGCTCGCCGCCGACCTGCTCAGATGTGCACCACGGGGCAGGTGAGCGTCCTGGTAATCCCGGGCACGGCCTGGATGTGCGCCGCGACCAGCCGGCCCAGCTCGTCCACGTTCTCCGCCTGGGCGCGCACGATGACGTCGTACGGGCCGGTGACGTCTTCGGCCTGCGTCACTCCGGTGATCTTCCCGATGTGCGAAGCCACGTCGGCGGCCTTGCCGACTTCGGTCTGGACGAGGATGTACGCCTCCACCATGAGGTCCTCCCAAGGGCCATGGTTGGACAGGTGACCCTGATGGCTCACGCTACCGTAGAGGTCTGGACCGGTGACACACGCGGGAGGAACGATCGCCGACGAAGGGACCCTGTCCGCACTGGGTGAATTCGGCCTCATCGCAGAACTGTCCGCCCTCCTGTCCCCGGGCCCCGGCACGCTGGTCGGGATCGGAGACGACGCGGCGGTCCTGGCCGCCCCGGACGGCCGCGTGGTGGCCAGCACGGACTTCCTGATCGAGGGGCGGCACTTCCGCCGGGACTGGTCCAGCGCGCAGGACGTCGGCCGCAAGGCCGCGGCCCGCAGCCTGATCGACGTCGCGGCCATGGGCGCGGTGCCCACCGGCCTGCTGGTCGCGCTGGCCGCGCCGGGCGACCTGCCGGTCAGCTGGGCCCGCGGCCTGGCCGAAGGCCTGGCCGCCGAGTGCGCCCGGGCCGGCGCGAGCGTCATCGGCGGCGACACGTCCCGCGCCGGCTCCGTCCTGATCGTCACCACCGTCCTCGGCGACCTGGCCGGCCGGGCCCCGGTGCTCCGCTCCGGCGCCGCCCCCGGCGACCTGGTCGCGGTGACCGGCGTGCTCGGCCACGCCGCCGCCGGCCTGGCCCTCCTGCAAGCCGGGCTCCCCGACGGTCCCCTCGTCGCGGCCCAGCGCAGGCCGCAACCGCCCTACGACGCGGGCCCCGAGGCGGCCGACCTGGGCGCCACGGCCATGATCGACATCAGCGATGGCCTGCTCGCCGACCTCGGTCACGTCGCCGCGGCCAGCGGCGTGCTCATCGACCTCTCATCGGCCCGGCTAGCCCCCGACGTCGACCTGCTCGCCGCCGCCCACGCCCTCAATTTGGACCTAACGGACAGTGGCTCTACCCCCCGGCACCCCAGCGCGCTGGCCTGGGTCCTAGGCGGCGGCGAGGATCACGCGCTCGCCGCCACCTTCCCGCCGCGCGCGGCATTGCCGCCGCGCTGGACGGTAATAGGAGAGGTATGTAACGGGGACGGCGTCCTAGTCGACGGCCAGCCCTGGACCGGCTCAGCCGGCTGGGACCACTTCGCGATTAGCGAGTAATCCGCCCTGCCTTGATGCAAGACGTGCACACGTTGACGCGCTTGGGCGTGCCGCCCACCACAACGCGCCTGCGCTGGACGTTCGGGTTAAAGCGGCGGGGGGTGCGGCGGTGGGAGAACGAGACGTTGTTGCCGAAGCCCGGCCCCTTGCCGCAGATCTCGCAGACGGAAGCCACGGTTCGCTCCATTGTTGAAGGTTGGATTTCAGGCAGCCGTCGAAGCTTACCCGAAGCCCCGCCGCCGCGCGAACTCAGGGCCTGAGCGAAGCGAAGTGCGGGGGGTGCGGGGGGTCGTCCCCCCGCGGGTCAGCAGAGTTATGTCGGCGGGCCCTTCTATGCTGCCAGGTGTGAGCACGCTCCGCGAACCGCTGACCCGGACGCTGGGCCCCAGGACCGGCAAGGCGATCGAGACCGCCCTCGGCGTCCACACGGTCGGCGACCTGCTGCGGCACTACCCCCGGCGCTACTACTCTCGCGGCGAGCTGACCGACCTGTCCTCGCTGCGCGAGGGCGACCACGTCACCGTGCTGGCCCGCGTCGATCACGTCAGCCTGCACCCGATGCCTCACGGCGGCCCCCGCCAGCGGGGCGAGGTGATCATCACCGACGATCGCGCCAAGCTGATGCTGACGTTCTTCTTCCGGAATGCCGGGGCCCAGTACAAGTTCCGCGGACTCAAAGCGGACGTCGTGGGCATGTTCGCGGGCACCGTGTCCAGCTTCCGCGGCCGGCTCCAGCTGGTTCACCCGGAGTACGAGGTGCTGCCCGGGGCGCCGCCCAACGCCGACCTGACGCCCGAGCTGGCCGCCGAGTTCGCCACCGAAGTGATCCCGGTCTACCCGGCCACCGCGAAGGCCAGCTCCTGGCTGATCGCCCGGTCGGTCAAGACCGTCCTCGACAGCCTGGACGCGGGCCCCGACCCGCTGCCCGCCGAGGTGATCGAACGGTACGGGCTGTACGGGCAGGCCGAGGCCATCCGGGCCATCCACCGCCCGCTGGACTGGGCGGACCAGAAACGGGCCGTGCAGCGGCTCAAGTGGGACGAGGCGTTCATGCTGCAGGCCGCGCTGGCCCAGCGCCGGATGGCCGCCGCCGCCCTGCCCGCCATGCCCCGGCCGCACATCGACGGCGGCATCGCCGACGACTTCGACGCCCGGCTGCCGTTCACCCTGACCGCGGGCCAGGTCGCGGTGGGCCAGACCATCTCCGCGGACCTGGCCTGCGCCTACCCGA
>Ga0070761_10003107_pt1 | contig 10015 bp, 11 predicted proteins | sample HubBroMetageREF1_FD_66724 | JGI IMG/M metagenome (GOLD analysis project Ga0070761, IMG submission 66724) | Reference soil microbial communities from the Hubbard Brook experimental Forest, New Hampshire, USA - Hubbard Brook CCASE Soil... | ecosystem: Environmental > Terrestrial > Soil >... | reverse complement strand
TCGAAGATCTCGGGCGCGCCGAAACCTTCGATTTCGAGCGGCCGGAAACCGGCGGGCAGCACGCCAACCACGGTGAACGAAGCGTCGCTCAACCGGATCACGCGGCCCAGGATATGGGGATCGCCGCCGAAACGCCGCATCCAAAGGCCGTGGGCGAGGATCACCTCGAAGCGACGGTCGGGGCGGTCCTCCTCCGGCAGGAAGGTGCGGCCGATCTGCATCCGGATGCCGAGCGTATCGAAGAAATCGTAGTTCACGCGGAGGCCGTTGAGCAATTCGGGCGCGCCGCGCTCCACGATCGCGCCCGCCGCGGTGCGATAAAGAGACATGCTCTCGAACGAATGGCTCAGCCTGCGCCAATCGTAGACCGTCGTATAGCCGATGGTACTGGCGGTGGTTTCACCCGAATCGGCCTCACCCAGCTTCACGAGGCGTGCCGGATCGCGATATGGCAGTTGATTCAGCAGCACGGCTTTCACGGCGCTGAAAATGGCGGTGTTTGCGCCTATGCCCAGCGCCAGGGTGGCCACGGCGGTGAGAGCGAAGGAGGGACTCTTGCGCAGAACGCGGAAGGCGTAGCGCAGATCCCCGCGCAGTTCGTCTATGGGACGCAGACCGCGCGCTTCGCGGCACCCTTCCTTGTATCGTTCCATACCCCCGAACTCCAGGCGCGCGCGGCGGGCGGCTTCGGCAGGCGGCACGCCGGAGCGCGCCAGATCCGCGGCGCGGGTTTCCACGTGGAAGCGCAGTTCCTCGTCCATGTCGCGCTCCATGGCTGGGCGTCCGGACAGCGCGCGCCACAACAACCGCAGACGTTTCAGCATTCTCAGACCTCCTGAATTTTGGCGCCTAGGGCCGCCGCAACGGCCGAAGCCGAGCGGTTCCAGCTCTCCGTCTCCGCGCGCAGCCGCCTTCTTCCCGCCGCTGTGAGACTGTAGAACTTGGCTCTCCGGTTGTTATCCGAAATCCCCCACTCGGCGTCCAGCAGACCTTGAACTTCGAGGCGATACAGGGCCGGATACAGAGCGCCTTGCTCGATGGTCAGCGCGCCTTCTGAAATCTGACCGATACGCAGCAGCACGCCGTAGCCATGCAGCGCTCCCAGCGACACGGCCTTCAGGATCAGCAGATCCAGGGTGCCCGGCAGCAGGTCGGCCTGTTGGACCATATTCTCTACTAAGCTCCTTAGGAGAAGTATACAAGCGCTCTCCTAAGCTGTCAAGGGGAGTTTTCGAGCGTATTTCCACCCGCGATTCGCGGTAGAATTGCCCTCGTGCACTTCCGTCGATTCGCTTGTTTCCTCTTAGGACTCTGGCTGGGTGGTGGACTATTCATGGATATGGTGGTCACCCAGAACTTCCGGTCGGTGGACCGGTTGCTAGCCAAGCCCGCCCCCGCCGCCGCGCAGCAGTTTGACAAGCTGGGGCCGGGCGCCGCGCGCGTCTTGCTGCGGCATCATGTGTCCGAACAGAACCGCTGGTATTTCGAAACATGGGGTCTCATCGAGATCTTGATCGGCGCGGCGCTTCTGCTGATCCTGCTGTTCGGCAGCACCGAAAAGAACTTCTCCCTGCTGCTTGCCTTGCTGATGCTGCTCATCGCCATCGTGCAACGATTCGCGCTGACGCCGCAAATGGTGTTCCTGGGACGCCTCATCGACTGGATTCCCACGGACCAGCCGTCGCCCGAGCGCTCGCGCTTCTGGATGCTGCACCATGCCTACGTCGGCCTGGAGCTTCTGAACTGGGCGCTCGGCATTGTGCTAACCGCCAAGCTGCTCTTCCGCGGCAGAAGGCGTGGCGGGGATCAGGACGCCGAGCTATTGGACTCGCGCGACCGGGCGGCGAGGTGATTGCGGCCCACGACTATGCAGGCGCTTTGGAGGGCGCCTTTCAAACCGGCTCAGGCGAGCGTAGCTGCCTAAAGCGGGGCTAAAGCCCCGCGTCTGGAGATTGGCCATTTGGTGGGGCGGGCGTCCACGCCTGCGGCGGGTCTCCAGACCCGCCCGGCACAGGCTTTAGCCTGTGAGCACAGGCTTTAGCCTATGAAAGCGGGGCTAAAGCCCCGCGCGGACTAAAGTCCGCCCCCCCAAGCGGGACTGAGGCCGACACCAAATGGCCATTTCAGTCGGGCAACCATCGTGGCGCAGCCACTCGTGGCTGCCGCGACCGCACTCCTGCAGTCGCGAGCGAGCGAAGCTCGCCCCCTCGGCACCATTATCTATCCAGCTCCGTCCAAATCCACCCGGTCGATAAACCCGATTACCGCCATATCGATGGGCGATTGCATCCGGCCCACGCTGCTCATGGCGGCGTAGCCATCGGTAGTCAGCAACACCTTGTCGCCGATGCCCGCGCCGATGGCGTCCAACGCGACCACCGCGTCGCCCCGATTCGACCCGTCCAATTCCAGCGGCTGCACCAGCAGCAGGTTGCGCCCCTCATGGCTGGGGTGCTTGTGGGTGGCGACCATCTCACCGACGACGCGCGCAATCAGCATACCTCAGGCTCTCTTCAGATGGATGGAGTCCACAATGCCTGTAATGGTGGCGTCGACCGGCGCCTCCGCGGGCAGGAGCGCGTAGCTGGCTTCCTTGCTGCGCGTCCAGTAAACCAACTCGCCCGCGCCGGCGCCAGTCCAATCCGCGCACACCAGACGCTTGCCGGCTGGCTTTAGTTCGGGCGTCATAGGTTGCACCAGCAGCAAGCGCTGGCCTTCCAAATGGCTGTCCTTAACCGTTGACCAGACACACCCGACCACGCGGCCCAGCAGCATGTCAATCCAGCCGCACGTCGTCGACGATGCCGACGATAGCGGTGTCCACGGGCAGGTCCTTGCAACCTTCCGCCATGCGCGCCGAACTGCCCGACACCACCAGGACGCGCTCCTTGAATCCGGCGCTGACCGTGTCCACGGCCACCAGGTAGCCGGCTTCGTCCTTGCCCTCGGGCGACACCGGCTTCACCACGATGAGCTTCTTGCCTTCCAGGCGCGGGTCTTTCCGTGTCGCGACCACGGTGCCCACCACACGGGCCAAAATCATCGTGACCCTACTGAGCGGCTACTTCCCGGCCGCGGCATTTTGCGTCTTGCCGATCGGCAGAATATCTTCCAGGCTCTGGTGCGGACGCGCGATCACATGCACGGCGATCAGCTCGCCCACGCGGCGCGCCGCCGCCGCTCCCGCATCGGTAGCCGCCTTGACGGCCGCCACGTCGCCGCGGACCATTGCCGTGACGTATCCGGAGCCGATCTTCTCCCAGCCGACCAGCGATACTTTAGCGGCCTTCACCATGGCGTCGCAAGCCTCGATCATGGCCACCAGTCCGCGTGTCTCGATCAATCCTAACGCTTCACCCATCTAGACTCTCCCAAACCGCTTCCTAAGGGTCGCGGCTCTGAATTCAGCTCACACCGCGCGCCCGCAGCGCCTCGTCCACCATGCCGATCAATTCTTCGCGCGTGACATAGAATCTTTCCTGCTGCTGCGGCACTTGTTCAGCATACACCGGACAGCCCGCCTCCATGGATGTGCGCGCTTTCACGCCATAGCGCGTTCTGGAATCGAACAGCTTCTCCACTTCCAATTTGGGCAGCACCGTAGCCCCGCCCAACAGTTCAGCCACCAGCGAAATGCGCGCGAAGTGCTCCACCGTCTCCATGCGGAAGAATGCCTTGTAGACATCTTCGCCATAGCTCACCGCGCCGTGGTTCCCCATCATAATGGCATCGTATTTGGGGATGTACGGGATCAGCGGCTCGGTTAGCGCCGGAGTGCCGGGCAGCCCGTATGCGGCCAGCGGCACGCAGCCCAGCCCGATGATCACTTCCGGCAGCAGCGCCAGATTCAGCGGACGGCCCGCCGCCGCGAATCCCGTGGCCACCGGCGGATGCGCATGCAACACCGACTGGATATCCGGACGCATTTCGTAAATCTTCATGTGCATGGCGACCTCGGAGGTACACTCTTTGCGGCCGCTTAGTTTCTTCCCCTGCATGTCGATGACGATGAGGTCGTCGACATGCATCATGCCCTTGCTGACGCCCGTGGGCGTCGCCAGAATGCGCTCCGCATCCAGGCGCACCGTGATGTTGCCGTCGTTGGCGGCCACCCAACCCTTCTGATACACGAGGCGCCCGATATCGATAATGTCCAGCCGGTACTCTTGTTCCGTCTTCGCCATCGCGGGAAAAACGATTGTATCAGACCGAGGGCGGAGGCGCGCTCGCGGCCCAGAGTGACGTGTGCCGCAACATCGTTTTCGGTGGTCTGCCGCTCTTCGCGCGGCCGGCAGACGACGCAAACCGATCGTCTGCCCCACTGGGCTGCATCCTAGGTGAACAGCATTGCCCTTTAACCCCCCACGGTTCGGAGCTTGCGAAAGGGAAAGCGAGTTAGGAAATAACGATACTCCTCGACGGCGGCGTAGCGCGGTCCATCCGCTCCTTCGAAGCGCGCAAGCAGGACTGGCCGACCAGCCTGCCAATCGACAGGCCAGGAGAGATTGACGTTTCCGCCGGCATCCGCGGCGGGCCAGTTGGCCCAGCCTTTGAAGACGCGCCGCTGGTCCACTGGGGCGCCATCGGGGAGAACGAACACAACCCGCACAAGCAGGAACAGACGAGTCTCGTTATCGACGCCTGTGAAGCCATCCGCCTCATCCAGAAACCGGCCGAGAGCGATCTCCACTTCGTCGTGTTCCGAGTTCTGCACCAGCTTGGCGGCGTCCATGTAGGGCAGCCAGTCCGTCTCGAGGAAGTCCTGGGCGTTGCTCCACGGCGCCAGTCTGCGGAACGCGCTCAGTAAAGTCCCGACCATTTGCGGAATCTGCTTTCACTCCCGTACACGATCATGGCTGGATCAGGGCTTGGCCGAGAGGTCGAAGGTCTGTTTCGCTTTGTCGGCATCGCAGCAGTTCCACGACGCCTGGGCTTGGCGATTCGCGGGTCCTTCCACCGCAGCGCCGCTCCACCAGGATGGCTCGCTTGGAGTGGAAGGCAGAGCCCCGGAGGTTGGGACTTTTCCAGGTCCCCAGGCGCTCTTAGGGTCGGCCGGGGCCTGACCGAAATCGCCTAGGTCGCCAGTGGTCGCTTTGGTGAAGAACTTGACCGTTCCCAAAGCCATATCCGAACCATTCGTGCCGGGACGGTTCGGGCGCGAATTGCTATCCGTCCATTTATCGCGGACCGTAGTCCAGTCCTCCTTGTCGCCTTTCTTGACGAACCACGCTTCCCAGTACGTGGGCAGCGGAGCGGGCGGGCCATTGGCCACATCGGGGCAGGTTGCGACAAACTCGCTTTTGTCGACCTGTTGCACGATGTAACCATCGTCCGGGGCCGACTTATCGAGGCTGAACACCCATTGGATATTCCGTCCACCGCATGTCCCCTTCGTAAAAGCTTGCCGGGTGATAGCCAGCCGCTGGATATGCGGCTGCGCGTGCCCCTGCTGCACCACGTGTGCCAATTCGTGTGCCAGCAAGCGCTTCCCCTCCCCGGATTCGGGGGAATATTCCCCGGAGCCGAACACGATACTCTCTCCTAACGTGAAGGCACGGGCATCGACACTCCGCGCCAGCCCCGCAGCTCGCGAGTCCGTGTGGATCCTCACCGCTGCGAAATCGTGTCCGAACCTTGGTTCAAAGAATGCGCGCGATGGCGTGGGGAGAGGCGAGCCGCTGCCCTGGAGGTCGCGTATTCCGGACGCAACGCGGCCATCGATCTCGTCGGCCTCGGATCCACCCCCCTTCCCTTGCAAACCTTCTTCATGCTCCGCGCACTCCCGGCACATACGCTGCAAAGTTGTGCTTGCCGAGAGGGGCGCCGCCTGCGATGAACTGTCGGCCTCGCGATCCGGCATACGCATGACCTCGTCGGCCACCCGTTCGGCCTCCTGCTCCCCTGGATCTCCCGGCGTGCTGATTGTCATTTTCGCCTGAAGCACCTGCGGCGCATTACCGTGCACTGCTATTCGGCTGAAATCATGACCGAACCGCGCGGCGTCCTTAACAGTTAAGGGGTTCGATATCCGATCGCGTGCCGTTAACTGAATATTCGAGTTCCCAGGATGGCTTTGCTGCACGCGGAGCCGGCCGGATATCGTAGACTTCGCAGCCGTTGCGTGCTCGCTTGTCATCCCTTTCTGTTCGAAGGTGGGCATGGCTATGTCATCTCACCCGACCGCCAGAGATCCAACTGAACCAGGATTCCAGTGCCGACCTCCCGGCCAAGACGATTATACACCAAACCGGCCCTTCCAACGGGGCCGTAAAAGCGAACGCATCCGGAGAGTGGGCGATCACCCAACGCGCGCCAGCCGCCGCACTGCCACGGCCGACAGCGCCAGCGTAATCCCAGCCAGCACCGCGGCGTGCATCCACGCGCCGCCGGCCGACGGTTGTCCAAGTGCGCGCAACGAAAGCTGCAGCAGGTGATACGCCGGCCACACCGGCGCGGCCCCTTGCAAGGACTTGGGCAGCGGAATGAACAGACCCGAGAGCCACATCATCGGCAAATAGATTAGGTTCACGAAACCGGGAGCGGCGGATCCGCTGACCAGCACGCCGATGAAGAGGCCGATGGCGCAGAACGGCAAGGCCCCCAGGATGTTGATTGCAGCCAGGCTCGCCATCTGCGGCCAGCCCAACGGCAAGCGCGCAGCCCATAGAGCCGCCGCAATCATGGTGACCATAATGATGGCATTGAACAGCATCGCCATGCACATCTTGGCGACGAAATAGCCCGCGCGGGGCGCCGGTAGCGCGCGTCTGAGTTTCAGCAGGCCATGCTCGCGCTCCATCGCCACGGCCACGCCGAAACCGAACATGCCCGGTCCCATCATGCCGAATACGGTGAGGCCCGCGAACATCCCTATGGCGGCCTTCGGATCGTGGCGCAGCGCGGCTCCGAAGAACACGATTCCCATCAGCAGATACACCATCGCCGGGATGAGCAAGAACGGCACGGCAAACGAAGGCGCGCGCAGCATGCGCAAGGATTCGTATTTGGCTTCCGTCAAATAAGCGTTGAGTACCCGGCGGTTCATGAGGCCTCCTGTGTAAGTTCCATGAAAGCTTCGGCAAGCCCCGCGCGGCGCACCTCCAATTCCTCCAAGTGCTCGTCGGCAGCTAACAGGCGCCTTACCACTTCTTCCGCGTTGCTGGCGGTGATGTGCAACTGGCGCCGGTCGCGATCCACGCTGTCTACACCCGGCCAACTTCCAACCTCCCCGGCCGAAAGCGCGCTGGCGCAACTGATGCGTTTTCGTCCCACCACGGCGCGTATCTCGCCGACCGTACCGGATGCAATCGAGCGTCCGTTGGCGAGCACCACGACGCGGTCGGCCAGCGCTTCGGCTTCCTCCAGGTAGTGGGTGGTCAGGACAATGGCGGTTCCGGTGCGCAGCAGATCCGCGAGCGTGTCCCACAGCAGTTTGCGCGCCTGAACGTCCAGGCCCACCGTGGGCTCGTCCAGAAACAGCAGCTTGGGACGGCCGCAGATGGCCATAGCAAACTGCGTCTGGCGTTTCTGCCCACCGGAAAGCTTGGCGTAAGGGCGGTTGGCGATGGCCACCGTGTGAGTCAGTTCCATGACTGCCGCGGCCGGGAGTGGCGCAGGGTAGTAGCTGGCTACCAGGTCTATGTGCTCGCGCACGCGCACCTCGGGCGCGAGGCCCACCTCCTGCATCATCACGCCAACTTGGCGCCGGTCGCAGAGCCGCGCCATGCCGCTATCGGGCCGCTGCAACCCCAGCAGAATCGAAATCGCCGTGGTCTTCCCTGCCCCATTGGGCCCCAGCAAAGCGAGCAGTTCGCCGGGCATTACCCGCAGGTCCAGACGGTCCAACGCCATCGTTTTTCCGAAGCGCTTGGTCACGCTTCGCAGTTCCGCTAAGCAGCCGTTTACCATAGAATCGTCCAACAGGCGGGAGTACGCGATCCAAACCGAAGAGTTCGCGCTTTTCGGCGAAGAGCGGCGGGCTACCGGTGAACCGCGACCGGCGCGGGGCTGGTCACCCACTGCTCCCGCGCCATTCGCGATGAGGCGCTGTTCCAGCGCTTCGGCCAACGCGGGCTCATCCACCACAGGCCCGCGCGACGTGTTCACTAGAATGGCTGTCGGCTTCATCAAGAGCAATTCGCGCGCCGATCATGTGGCGCGTCTCCGGCATCAGCGGCACGTTGCTGTCGCTGCGCGCGGTCGCGATCTGCTAACGTGAGTAACGCGGCGGTGTTGACCTGACAACGGCTATGCCAACCGAGACAAACGCACCACGGCGTTGCTTCCTTGCTTTGCCGCGGGACTCCAGCTACAGCGCGGTATCAAAGGCTTTGCGAAAGGGAGTCGCCGACGGAGGCTTTCGCTTGCTCAGCCTGCCCGGGAAGCTAGCCGGCGGTTGGATAGGCGCTCCCATCGCAGACACGATCGCGAGGGCCGATTGCCTAGTGGCGGACGTCACTGGCGGCGATCCCGCGGTCTTTTTTGAACTCGGCCTCGCGCAAGCCTTCGACAAAGCCATTTTCATGGTAAGTCGCGACCAAGTGACGGCGCCCGGCGACGCCGTGATGGCGCCCTTGCGGGTCGACTCGGGCGTGATCAATGTTCTACGCTACGAGTCCAGTCCCGAGGGGCTTCGAGAACTGTCGAAGTCCATTACGAGCGCGCTACGCGAATTTCGACGCTCTCCACGGCGTCCTCGTCCTCTCCTCGGCTCCCAAACCCGGGACCTCTTCGCCGTAGACTGGGATCGCCTGAACCGCGAAGATATGGAAAACCTGTGTCTTGAACTCCTGACGCATATGGGCTTCAGGCGGCTCGAGTGGGAAAAGGAAACGCCGGAGATTGATCTCATCGCGGAGCTGTCCAAGAGGGACCCGGACGGATTTGAGTACAGGGAACTTTGGCTGGTTTCGCTTGGACGCAATTTTCCTCCTGGTGCACTACTCGACATGTTCAGTCACGACCCGGACTATTTTGTGCGCAGGCTTTTGCGAAATAGCGAGAGGCTCGCACCACTCCTGAAGCGAGATCTCGACGTTCCGATCACGTTCCTGCTTATCGCTCTGGATCGAGTTCCGCTCCAGGCAGAACTCTTCGCGCCAGACCAGCGCGTTCTACGCCGCGAGCAACCTCTGAGCTACCCGCGAGTCCGTGTTTGGGACAGGAACTATCTCACCGAGTTGGTGCAACAGTTCCCACAGGTCGGCTTCAAGTACTTTTCAGATGAGGGCCGCGCTCAGTCCAAGAACCGCAAGACACCGGAAGAACTCTACCAGGAAACTGTCGATCTGAACAGAAGCCTGAGGGACGCGAAGGCCGCACTCAAGGATGAAAAAAACAAGAGGGTCCGGGCCGAACGGGACGCCGTGTGGAAGGACATCTCGTTCTCGGCCGCCCACAAGATGGGCAACCCCATTTTTGCGATCGAGACAAATCTCGATCCGCTTCAACTCCGTATCGAAGACGGCAGGACCTCGGAGGCTACTGAGATCATTCAGAGTATCCGCAGATCGGTTGAGAAAGCCAAGGCAATTGTCGCTCAGTTCAAATCTCTCACTATTGCCCAGCAGGTGACACCAGTTCCCACCCGGTTACGGCCACTTCTCGACGAGGTATGTTCGGTCGCGGGGGCGAAAGGCGTGGCCTGTTCCGTCGACTGCCCTGCCGACCTGCAAGTGTTAGGCGACCGCGAACGCCTCGCTGAGTGCTTCGACGAACTCCTCTCGAACTCGATGCACTGGTTCGACAAACCCGCGCACAGAATCGATATCACCGTGTCGTTGCCCGGATTGGACGCGGTGCCGGACCAGTTGGATTCCGTCGCCCCTTACACCCTGATCCATTTCAGGGATATCGGTGCGGGAGTGCCGGTCGAAAACAAGAGCAAGATCTTTGACGCCTTCTTTTCTACGTACCTTCACGGGACGGGGCTGGGCCTGGCCCTAGTGCGGCGCATAGTGGAAGGCCACGGAGGCCGGATAGCGGAAACTGGTGTGCCCGGGGAGGGCGCTGACTT
>Ga0070761_10003106_pt1 | contig 10015 bp, 10 predicted proteins | sample HubBroMetageREF1_FD_66724 | JGI IMG/M metagenome (GOLD analysis project Ga0070761, IMG submission 66724) | Reference soil microbial communities from the Hubbard Brook experimental Forest, New Hampshire, USA - Hubbard Brook CCASE Soil... | ecosystem: Environmental > Terrestrial > Soil >... | reverse complement strand
ATTCTCTATGCCGATCGCATGACCGACTCGATGAAAAAAGCGTTAGACGAAACGAACCGCCGCCGCGCCATCCAGCAGTCTTACAACGAACAAAATGGAATCACGCCCGAATCCATCATTCGTCCGCTAGACATGACGCTGGTCGCAATCGTAGGCGCCGACTACGCCGACCTGACCGGCTCCGAAGCCGAAGGTATTCCCGAGCTGAAATCGCAGGAAGAATTAGACGCCTACATAGGTAAGCTGGAAAGCGATATGCGGGAAGCGGCCAAGCGATTTGAGTTTGAAAAGGCGGCCAAGCTGCGGGATACGATTAAGGAGCTGCGGACTAAGGAATTCTTGTTCGCGTAGCGACAGCCGCTCTCGCTGTCGAGCCGAGCGGAGCTCGGCAGGGTTACGGCCCTAGGCCTCTTCCCTCCGTCGCGGCCGAAGATTACTTTTCTTTGCCAGCATCTTTCGCGACGCTGAGCCGGGTTTCCGCGCGCTGCAGTGCGTCATCCGCGCGCGTGTAATCCACCTGCGGATCGTTGCTCTTCAGGCGCTGTTCGGCACGGTCCTTGGATTTTTGCGCGCGCTCTGTGTCAATTTCCGGAGGACGCTCCGCCGCCTCAGCCAGGATCGTCACCTTGTCTGGCAGCACTTCCATGAAACCCCACGCCACCGACAGCGTATGCGTAGCGCCGCTCGCCTTGTAGGTAATCACACCTACGGCCAACTCCGTAATCAGCGGAGCGTGTCCCGGAAGAATCCCCAGATACCCGCTCAACCCCGGGATCTGCGCTTCTTCCGCCGCCTCCTTCACCAGGAGCCTGGAGGGGGTGACGATTTCGAGTTGGAAAGTATTGGCCATCGGTCGTGAGTCGTCAGTCGTTGCTCGTTGGTCGTTAGCGCGCAACGTCAGCCGCCGGACTTTTGCCAGCGACCAACGACCTCTCTTACGCTGCCGCGCCCTTCATTTTCTCTGCTGTCTCCAGCACTTCGTCGATCGTTCCCTTCATGTAGAAAGCCTGCTCGGGAATGTCGTCGTACTTACCTTCGACGATTCCACGGAAACCTTTCACCGTGTCGGCGATCTTCACATAGCGTCCCGGAGTGCCGGTGAACTGCTCGGCCACAAAGAACGGCTGCGAAAGGAACTTCTGAATCTTTCGCGCTCGCGCCACCGTCACCTTCTGGTCTTCACTCAGTTCGTCGATGCCCAGAATGGCGATGATGTCCTGCAGGTCTTTGTAAGTCTGCAGCGTCTTCTTCACCATCTGCGCCACGTCGTAATGATCCTGCCCAACAATTCGAGGATCAAGAATCCGCGACGTGGAAGCGAGCGGATCGACCGCTGGATAAATTCCAATCTCCGTCAGCGCACGTGAAAGCACGGTGGTTGCATCCAGGTGAGCAAACGTCGTCGCCGGCGCGGGATCGGTCAAATCATCGGCGGGCACGTAAATCGCCTGCACCGACGTTACCGATCCTTTCTTAGTTGAAGTAATGCGCTCTTGTAACTCTCCCATCTCAGTCGCTAAGTTGGGCTGATATCCGACGGCGCTGGGCATGCGGCCCAGGAGGGCCGATACTTCGGAGCCGGCCTGGGTGAAACGGAAAATGTTGTCGATGAAGAGGAGTGTGTCGCTGCCTTCTTCATCGCGGAAATACTCGGCTACCGTAAGAGCGGTCAGCGCCACTCGTAGACGCGCGCCGGGAGGTTCGGTCATCTGGCCGTAGATCAACGCGGCTTTCGACTCCGCGGGCTTGCCGGGTTTGATGACTCCTGACTCGCTCATTTCGAGCCACAGATCGTTGCCTTCACGGGTACGCTCGCCTACGCCGGCAAACACCGAGAATCCGCCGTGCTGTTTGGCTACGTTGTTGATCAGCTCCATGATGACTACGGTCTTGCCCACGCCGGCGCCACCGAACAGGCCGATCTTTCCACCCTTCAAGAACGGCTGGATGAGGTCGACAACTTTTACGCCGGTCTCGAACATCTCGGCCGTGGTCGACTGTTCATCAAACGCCGGCGCGAGTCGGTGAATCGGCATTCTCTTGTCGCAGGCGATGGGACCGAGGTCGTCCACAGGTTCGCCGATGACGTTCATGACGCGACCGAGGGTGCCACGGCCGACGGGAGCGGAGATCGGCCCACCCTGATCGATCGCTTTCATTCCGCGCACCATGCCATCGGTGGCTTCCATGGCGACGCAGCGGACTCGGCCTTCGCCCAGATGCTGCTGCACTTCGAGAATTACGTTGATGGGGGAAGGCACGGTGAAGCCGTCGCTGACGACTTTCAGCGCCTGATAAATGGGTGGCATCGCCGCTTCGGTGAACTGCACGTCGACGGCAGGACCGGCGATCTGGATAACGTTTCCGATATTTTCTGACATAAGGCCTCAAAATCTGGCAGTGAGCATTGAGCAACGAGTTTGGAGCCTTAAGGCTTCGCTAAGTGCCAAACGCTAATTGCTAATTGCCGATTCACTGTGCTGCCGCGCCACTTACTATTTCTATAATTTCCTTGGTGATCTTGGCTTGTCGCGCGCGATTCATTACCAGTGTCAGCGAATCGATCATATCGCTGGCGTTGCTGGTGGCCGCATCCATCGCCGTCATGCGGGCGGCGTGCTCGGCGGCTACGGACTCGAGCAACGCATGGAAAATCTGGATGCCGATGTACTTGGGCAGAATGCCCTCGAAAAGTTGCTCTGGCGGTTGCTCGTAGATGTAATCCACGGGCAAGGTTGCGAACTTTGCAGCGGCCTCGTCGACGGCGCTGGTGTCGGCTGTGCGCAAACCGACGTGGGCCGACTTTGCCGCTTCGATTCTTTTTTTGCGTTCCTCTTCGGAAGGCTCTTCGGCCATCTGGAGGTCGACTTCGCCGATCTCTTTGATCGGCAGCAGGCGTTCGGCGACCAGGCGTTGCGCGATCACCGACTTGAATTCGTTGAAGAGAATGTAGACGCCGTCGATTTCGCCGCGGCAGTAGCGCTCGATCAGGCTCTGGCCTAGGGTGTTTGCGAAATTATGGTCGACCTTGCCGAGAACTCCTACGTATTCGCCGGTGATCTGCACTTTGCTGGCGCGGGGCGGAGCGGATTCAGTTTCGGGCTGGGCGGGCGAGGCGCCCGTCTCTCCACCGGCGGGCCTCTCTGGGGCCATTGGGTAGCGGCGGCGCATAAAGTCGCGGCCTTTGCGTCCGATGCATTCGATATCGATATTCGCTTCTGGTTTCGACTCGACGGTCTTCGATATGAACTTGGAAGCCATCTTCAGGATATTGGTGTTAAACGCTCCGGCCAGGCCCTTGTCTCCGGTAACCACGATCAACAGGACGGTCTTTTCCGGGCGCTCGGCGAGCAGAGGATGGCGTGGCTCTCCGGTGATGGGATCGTAGATATCGGCTCGCGACACCAGCGATTTGAGAACGTTGGTGAGCATTTGTGAATAGGGGCGCGCGGCGAGCGCAGCCTCTTGCGCGCGGCGCAACTTGGCGGCGGAGACGGTCTTCATGGCCTTGGTGATCTGCCGCGTGTTGACCACGCTGCGGATACGGCGCCGGATGTCGAGAATGTTGGCCATGGTCGGTCGTTAGTCGTTAGTCGTTCGCTGTTCGTAGTTCGATCTTCGTTACAAGCCCTACTTTGCTACTGCTTGTTTTGAATCTACGAACTGTTGTTTCGCTTCTTTGATTACTCTCGACATCTCTGCTTTCAGATTGTCGTCCAGGACTTTCTTTTCCATGATGGTGTTGAGCAGGCCAGGATTGGTGGCCTCCACGTACTTGTAGAGATCTTTCTCGAAGTCGCGCACTTGTTCTACCGGCATGTCGTCTAGCGCTCCGCTGGTGCCGGCGAAGATGATTAGAATCTGTTTCGAGAACGGGAGCGGGCTGAACTGGCCTTGCTTCAGGAGTTCCACAAGACGTTTCCCGCGATTCAGCTGTTGCTGCGTGGCTTTGTCCAGATCGCTGCCGAACTGGGCGAAGGCGGCTAGTTCGCGATACTGGGCTAGTTCGAGCTTTAGCGTTCCGGCTACCTGGCGCATGGCCTTGATCTGGGCGCTGCCGCCCACCCGACTTACTGAGAGTCCTACGTTCACGGCGGGGCGAACGCCCTGGTTGAATAAGTCGGTTTCAAGATAGATCTGGCCGTCGGTGATCGAAATCACGTTGGTCGGAATGTAAGCCGAAACGTCTCCGGCCTGAGTTTCGATTACGGGGAGCGCGGTTAGCGATCCTCCGCCGTTTTTGTCGCTGAGTTTGGCGGCGCGCTCTAACAGACGTGAGTGGAGATAGAAAACGTCTCCAGGATAAGCCTCGCGACCGGGAGGACGCCGGAGCAGGAGCGAGATCTCGCGATAAGACGCGGCGTGCTTGGAAAGATCGTCGTAGATGCAGAGGGCGTGGCGTCCGGAATCGCGGAAAAATTCGCCCATGGCGCAGGCGGCGTAGGGTGAGATGTATTGCATGGGAGCGGGTTCGGAAGCCGATGCGGCTACCACGATGGTGTATTCCATGGCTCCGGCATCTTCGAGAATCTTTACTACCTGCGCGATCGACGATCGCTTCTGGCCGATGGCGTTATAGATGCAGATCAGGTTGTTGCCCTTGCTGTTGATGATGGTGTCGAGGGCAACGGCGGTCTTGCCGGTCTGGCGATCTCCGATGATGAGTTCGCGCTGTCCGCGGCCGATGGGGATCATGGAGTCGATGGCCTTCAATCCGGTGGCCATCGGTTCGCGCACGGGCTGGCGGGCAATGACGCCGGGAGCAAGGCGCTCGAGGGGAATGAATTTATCGGTGGCGATCGGACCCTTGTCGTCGATCGGCACGCCCAGCGAATTCACGACGCGGCCAATCAGCGCGTCGCCGACGGGGACGCTCATGATGCGGCCGGTGCGCTTGACTTCGTCGCCTTCCTTGATCTCGGTGTATTCGCCGAGGATGACCACGCCCACCTGATCTTCTTCGAGGTTCATGGCGATGCCGGCGATGCCGTGCGGGAAGCTGAGCAGTTCTCCGGCCATGACCTTGTCGAGGCCGTAGACACGGGCGATGCCATCACCGAGGGTGATGATGGTGCCGACTTCGTCGACCGCGATCTTCGATTCGTAGTTCTCGATTTGCTCGCGGATTAATTGGGTGATTTCGTCTGCTTTGATTTGTGCCATAAAGTCAGCTATCAGCTCTCAGCTTTTTCGTTTCGAGCTCCGGGCCAACCCGATTGCTCACAGCCCGTGGCTCGTGGCTCGAAGCGGCTAGTTCTCCACCAACTGCTCCCTCATACGGTCCAACTGGCCTTTTACCGAACCGTCGTAGATGGTGCTGCCTAGTTGCACTACGGCTCCACCTAGTAACGACGCGTCTTGTTCGTATACTGCCCGGACCTTCTTGCCGGTCATTTTTGTGATCTCGGCTTCCAGCAATTGCTTTTCCGGGGCGCTTAGCTGGCGTGCGCTGCTTACTTGCGCTTCCGCGAAGCCCTGGCGATCGTTCAATTCCTGTTCCGTCTGCTTCAGGATTTCGCTGAATAGCGGAAGTCTTCGGTTATCGGTCAGTACGGCTACGAAATTCCGCACCTGTCTGGTCGTGCCCAGACGCGTGCTAATGGCGTCGAGCACGGCGCGCTTCTGCTCTCCGGGAATGGACGGGTTTTCCATGACCCGGCGCAACGGATCGCTTTGCCTGAGCAGAGCTTCGATTCCGTATAACTCCCGCAGCACGCCGTCGGGATCGAGCTTGTTCTTCGCCGTCATCACAACGTCGGCGAAGGCGCGGGCGTAGGTACCGACGACGGAGGCCATAGTTAGCGGCCGTCCTTTCCGCCGTCGTCGTTATTATTATTTTGCGACGCCAGCTTCGAGGCGAAGGTACGGACCAGCACCTGGTCGGTGGTGGAATCGACGTTAATCTGCTGGCGTGCCAGGGCGATGGCCAGGTCGGCGGTATGAGTCGCCAATTCGCGCCGGGCTTGCTTGGCGGCGGCGACGATTTCCTGCTCGGCGGCCAGCACTACCTTACGAATGTCTTCTTCCGCGGCTTTCTGAATGCGGCCTTCCTCGGCGTCGGCCTCCTGTTCCGCGGTGGCCTGCATTCGTCCGATTTCGACATCCAACTGGCGCAGGCGAGTCTCGATGTCGGCTAAGCGGCGATTCGCGTCCTGGCTGGCGGCGCGCGCTTCTTCCAAATCGCGCTGGATGGCGGCGCTGCGCTCGCGCAATATGCCGGGCACGTATTTGCGCACGGCCCAGACGACGACAACGACAATGATGGCGAAGTTCAGAGAGAGCGCCAGCATGTGTGCGTGATGCACGCTTAGGCCGGTTTTACGCGCCAGCCATTGCACCGGAGCGGCGTGCTTCAGATTTGCATTCTCTTCCTGGCCTTCTCCTTCGGCCTCGCGGGTCTCTTCGACGAGTTCTCCGCCGATGGACTTGTGTTTGGGAGCGGGCTCGCCGGCTTCTTGCTGGTTGGCTTCTTGCTGAGTTTCCGTGGATGCTGGCTGGGAAGACGGCGGTTGGGAAGACGAGGGCGCGGACCGCTCCTGCGCGCCGGCTTGCGTGGAGAGCGGCGGCACGAATGCCAGAAGAACGAGGGCCAGCAGCGGGCTCAGCTTCACCATAGCGAATCCGGATTTGCCGTGGGCGCGGGAGGCGGCCGAACTGGGCTCGGCTTGGACAGTCGAGGGAGGCTGTCCCCACGCGAACTCTAACGCCATTTTCATTCGGCACCTACCTGGCCGGGCGAGGCCATGGGGCGCAACACGGAGCGCACGATGTCGGTTGCCAATCTGGCCGCGTCGGATTGCAGTTTCGACATGGCTTGCTTCTTATCCTCTTCCAGCCCGGCGCGGGCTTGTTTGACTTGCTCTTGGGCGCGGGTGCGGGCTTGATCGACGGCCTGGGTGCGGGACTGGGTGGCTTGCTGACGGCGGGCCTCCTGCTTCTTAAAGACTTTCTGACGGGCTTCGCGGAGACGCTGCTCGTAGTCGGCGGTGCGGGCTTCGGCGGAAGCGATGTCGGCGCGCGCTTTTTCCATAGCTCCCTGGGTGCGGATGCGGCGTTCGGCGAGCACGGCGGTCAACGGGCGATGGACGATGAAGGTATAGAGGATATAAACGGTCGCGAGAAGGATCACGGTGGGCATGGCTCCGAGCAGTAATTCGCCTAGTTGTCGGAGAGTCTGGTCCATTTTCTGTTTCTGATGATCGTTTCCCGATGACCGTTTCTTGTTGATCCTGCTGGAAGAAGAGCCGTCTCTAAAACCACTAAAAATAACACCGTGGCGAGGGGGGTGTCAATGATTGGATGTCAGGATTGGATGTCAATGATTGGAGGGCGTTTGGCCGGGAATTTTCCAGGAACGGGGATGCCGGGAAGCCATGGAAGTTGATCCTTGACAATCGAGGCAGAGGGATTACCATGTAGATATCACCTCCGATCCCAGTCCGGATCGAATGGGCCGATAGCCAAGGAAACGTCACCGCTTCTTGGCTGGCGGCCCATTTTATTTCTGCGCTGCTTCCTACAGACGAAAATCGTGACGATAAGTTGACATTTATGTGACAACTGCTGCGCTGGAGATGGCAACAATAACCGGGTCAGCCTGGAAATCTGGCCGGTCCGGCGGGATGACTCTCTCTCCACCCCGTCGGACCCTTCTTGTCTTTTTGTCTCTAATTTTGCTTTTAATTTTTGCGGTTAGCGGACCGGCTCGGGCTGAAGCAGGGCGGCGATGCGCTCGAGCACCAGGTGCATGCTCAGGTTCGAGTCGACGACGGCGTCCACCGCGTGACAGTGAGCGCCAGCGTGCATGATCAGAACCTTCGTTCCTTCATGGGACTTCTTAACCATGTAGGGAAGATGATGGCGATCATCCTTGGACAAAGTGGCGCCGAGGACGACCAGATCAAAGGCATCGCGGTGCAGGGCTTCCTGAACACCCTGACGGTTGAGGGCAGTGGTGACGTGATGTCCGGCTTTGGCCATGGCGGCGGCCTGGGAGGAGAGAGTGTGTTCGTCGGACTCGCCGTAGAGAATCTTGATGGAAGCTTTGTGAGCGGTCGCGGGCAAGGGCCCTCCTATGTAGTAGGAACTCCAATAAGAGCTTAGCAATTGAGGGGCGTGGTTCCGAGGTCACGGAAGATCAGGGCCGACTGGCGCCGACCGCTCGGTCGGCAGGCAGCTGCCAGAATCTCCGTCGAAGTCCGACGGGGGTTACTAACTTGGAGAACTTAACTTTAGAAGAGTTTCTCATTGCAGCGGCCGCTGGCGTTGATCTGGCCGATCATAAATGCGAGACTCCAGCGCTCGTTCGCGGGGTGAGCCAGCGGGTGGAACATTTTGTGCAGAAGTGCGCGCGGCGGATGAAGAAGTTGATCACCAGCGTTCCGAAGACAACCATGGATGCGCGGATGGGCTGGGAGTGGCCGGGGAATATACGGGAGTTGGAGAACTTCACCGAGCGGTCGGTGATTCTGAGGCAGGGGTCGGTGCGGGTGGCGCCGCCAAGCGAGCTGAACCCGATTCCCACGAAAGAGAAAAGCGCGGATGAAAGCCCGGAGGCAACGGAGCGCGCGCACATTCTGCGCGCTTTACCGGAGAGCCGTGGACAGATTGGCGGCCTCAGAGGCGCAGCCATGCGCTTGGGATTGAAAGGCACAATGCTGCAATCGAAACTGAAGCAGTTGGGAATCAATCCGCGCGCGCGACCGGCGCAGAATTAGAACTACGAATCCGGCAGACGCTGCTAGTTGGTGGGCGAGGCGGATAACAATTCAAATTCGCCGATGAGGGATTCGTCGTCGGTCAGCGCCGCGCACCGCTGGTCGAAAGCGTCGTAATCGGCTCGATGAGCCTGTTTGAATTGATCGAACGTGGCGCGTGAGGTCCAGCGGTCAAAGGTCAGATAGCGTCCGGGGCGGTCGGTATCGCGGACAAGTTGAGTGCCGCGATAGTCGGGACACTGGCGGAAGAGCCGCGCCCAGTCGCCTTCGGGGCCGTAGGCTTGTTCAAAGGCGAGTTTCGTTTCCGGTTTGACCTGGAATTCCCAGATGACGAGATAGTGAGGGCTGTCGGTGTTCAAGCAATCGAGTCGCCGCGGGCGAGCCTCCTGACGGAGTACATTGTACGCGGCCCTTAATCCAAAGGCGCTGCCTCTCCGGCCCTCTCTGTCTGACACTTTAGACCGCAAAATTTGGCTAGATCTTTCCTGCATTTCTTCTCTCTGGCGATCTCCTCAGTTGACCGGCGCACTTTGAGCGCCGCCGTGTTTTGTAACCAGCACCACGCGGAACCGCGCTTTGCCTTGCATCATGCGAGCGTAAGCCTCCGCAGCCTGTTCGAGAGGAAATGTCTCGATCATCGGGCGGATATTCTCGAGGACGCTAAATGCCAGCGTGTCCTCGCCATCAATCGGCGTACCCGTAAGGCTCCCGTAGATCGCGCGGCCTCCAAAGACGAGCGGGAACGCATCCAAGTGGATCTGGTCCTGCGGTACACCTGCCACGATGAGCTGGCCGCGAGCCGCAAGACCGGCCACCAGTGATCCCATGGCATCACCACTAGTCCCTGTTGCAAGAATCGCTCTGGCCCCACCCATACGCTGCAGCACCGCTGCGGCATCGTCGGTGGCACTATCGATGTAAACGTGTGCCCCCAAATCGTTTGCCAGCCTTTCCTTGTCGCGTCCGCGCCCGATTGCGACAGTACGGAATCCCATGTGCCGCGCAAACTGAACACCAAGATGCCCAAGGCCACCGATGCCCTGCACCGCGACCAGATCTCCGCCACGCAAGCCGGCGTTGCGAAGAGCGTTGTAGGTCGTAATCCCCGCGCACAGAAGGGGAGCGGCCTCTGCGGACGTGAGCTCATCCGGAACAGAACTGATGCCGCGCGCTTCAGCGATCATCACTTCCGCATATCCTCCATCCACGGTTACTCCCGATGTCACAGGGTTCTGACAATTCACGATGTCTCCGCGGCGGCACGGTTCGCACACCCCGTCTTCTCCGGCAATGAGGCC
>Ga0070761_10003104_pt1 | contig 10018 bp, 7 predicted proteins | sample HubBroMetageREF1_FD_66724 | JGI IMG/M metagenome (GOLD analysis project Ga0070761, IMG submission 66724) | Reference soil microbial communities from the Hubbard Brook experimental Forest, New Hampshire, USA - Hubbard Brook CCASE Soil... | ecosystem: Environmental > Terrestrial > Soil > Temperate... | reverse complement strand
TCGCGGGCGCCTGTGGACGATGCGGCAGTTCGCGGGATTCGGCACGGCGCAGGATACCAACGCGCGCTTTCGTTATTTGCTGGGGCAGGGGCAGACCGGGCTTTCGGTGGCGTTTGATTTACCGACTTTGATGGGTTACGACGCGGATCATCCGCTGTCCGAGGGCGAAGTAGGTAAGTGCGGAGTGGCGATCAGTTCGCTGGCCGACATGGAGGTCTTGTTCGACCAGATTCCCCTCGCGGACGTGACCACTTCAATGACGATTAATTCGCCGGCGGCGGTAATTTGGGCGATGTACCTGGCCGTGGCGGAAAAGCAGGGCGCGGACTGGAGGAAGATTTCCGGCACGCTGCAGAACGACATCTTGAAGGAATATATCGCGCAGAAGGAATACATCTATCCGCCGGAACCTTCCATGCGGCTGGTGATTGACACGCTGGAATTCGGGGCGAAGGAAACGCCGAAGTTCAATCCGATTTCAATCAGCGGGTATCACATTCGCGAGGCTGGCTCGACGGCGATTCAGGAATTAGCGTTTACTTTGCGCGACGGGATCGAGTATGTCGAGTGGGGCGTGCGACGAGGGATGGACGTGGACGAGTTTGCGCCACGGCTGTCGTTCTTTTTTAATGCGCACAGTGATTTTTTCGAGGAGATCGCGAAATACCGCGCGGCGCGACGCATCTGGCACAAGACGATGACGGAGCGATTTGGCGCGAAGAATCCGCGCTCGTGGGCGCTGCGTTTTCACACGCAAACAGCGGGATGTTCGTTGACGGCGCAGCAGCCTTACAACAACGTGGTGCGTACGGCGTTGCAGGCGCTAGCGGCGGTGATGGGCGGGACGCAATCGTTGCACACCAATTCGCTGGATGAGGCTTGGGCGCTGCCGACGGAGTTTGCGGCGACTTTGGCTCTGCGCACACAGCAGATTATTGCGCATGAGAGTGGGGTGACGAACACTGCGGACCCGTTAGGTGGTTCGTACTTTGTGGAAGCGCTTACGAATGAAGAGGAGCGCGGGGCTTGGGATTACATCAAGAAAATTGATGCGCTGGGCGGGATGGTGGCGGCGATCGAGCGCGGCTATCCGCAGCGGGAGATTGCGGAGGCGTCTTACAAATATCAGCTGGCGGTGGATCGCAAGGAAAAGATTATTGTGGGCGTGAATGATTACGTCGCCGAGGAAAAGGGCATCGATATTTTGCAGATTGATGAGACGGTAGCGACGCGGCAGACGGCGCAGCTGATTAAATTGCGTGCGGAACGGTCGAATGCTGAGGTCGAGCGGCGGCTGGCGGCTTTGCGAAAGGCGGCGGAAGGCAAAGACAATCTGATGCCGTTTATTTATGACGCGGTGAAAACCTACGCCACACTGGGCGAAGTCTGCGACGCAATGCGCGCGGTCTTCGGCATCTACGAAGAAGTGGCAATCACTTAATCATGAACAAAATAAAGCAGCGACTTTTCTTATTGACCGTCGCCGCATTCGCGATGGTGTGCGCGGTCGCGATTTTTGCTGGCGCGGCATCAGCTGCGGCTAAGGAGAAGAAGCCTGGAGAGCGGAGCGGGTTTGTTACTACTTCGGATGGCGTGAAGATACATTACATTGAGGCGGGGAAGCTGGCGACTTCGCCTAGCGCGCAGATTGGCAATCCGATGCCGAAGGACGCGGTGATCAAGAAGGGGGAGATTGGGCTTTCAACAGCGCACCAGTTCCCTTCTATCCTTTTTGTGCCGGGATGGACCATGCCGGCGTGGATCTGGCAGAGCCAGATTGATTATTTTGCGCGCGATTATCGCGTGGTGGCGATGGACCCGCGTTCGCAGGGGCAATCTTCGCAGACGAATGATGGGCTGTATCCTGCCGCGCGCGGTCGGGACATCAAGGCTGTGGTGGATCAGTTGCACCTGGCGCCGGTGGTGATCGTGGCGTGGTCCATGGCGGTGGTGGAGACGATGGCGTATGTGGATCAGTTCGGCACCGGAGATTTCGCTGGGTTGATTCTGGTGGATAACGACGCGGGAGGACGCGCGCCGGCTGACGCGGGCCAGGATTTCGGATTGTTGAAAGGAGTCCTGGAGGACCGGAAGAACTCCGCGAACGGTTTCATTCGGCAGTTGAACCTGAAAAAGCCGCATCCCGAGGACTACGTTAACAAGCTCGTGCAAGCATCTCTGCAGATTCCGACGAATTCGGCGGTCGCGCTGCTCGTGGGTTATTTTGTGGCGGATTACCGGCCGGTGCTGCCGAAGATTGATAAGCCGGTGGTGGTTTGCGCCGCCAAGAGTGGATACATGGGCACGATTGTCGCAATGCAGAAAAACATACCGAATTCGAAGCTGGAAATATTCGAGGGCGCTGGGCATGCGCTGTTTGTGGATGATCCGGACAAATTCAATGCGCTGGTGGAAGATTTCCTGCTGAATCTGGCGCGATAGAACCTCGCGGAACCGCGCCGCTATCGTTTTACTGGGGATATCGAGTATTCTTGCGTACATATGCCTGACAAGAAAATTAGGGTATTGATTGCGAAGCCAGGGCTGGATGGGCACGACCGCGGCGCGAAAATTATTGCGCGTGCGTTGCGCGATGCGGGCATGGAAGTGATTTACACCGGTTTGCGGCAGACTCCGGAAATGATCGCTTCGGCGGCGGCGCAGGAAGATGTGGACGTGATCGGGCTTTCGATTCTTTCCGGCGCGCACAATACGCTGTGTCCGCGATTGATGGAACTGCTGCGCGGGAAAGGCATGAACGATGTGACCGTGCTGATCGGCGGGATTATTCCGGAGGCGGACATTCCAGCGTTGAAGCAGGGCGGGATTGCTGAGGTCTTTCTTCCTGGGACCACCACGCAGGCAATCGTTGATTTTATACGCCAGCGCGTTGCGGCTACGCCGCGCGAGGCGTGACGGCGGTACTGCGGCGCCTGAGCGAGTCAAAAGATTTAATGCACAGTGCGCGGAAGTCAGAGCGCAGAGTACGAAGAGAGAACCTGAGCTATTACGAATTGCAGAAATTCATCGAGCCTACGTCGAGTTTCCAGTTGGGCCGGGCGACGTTTCCGGCACAGGCGTAGGTTTTAGCTTAGGCTCCTGTAACGGGATGGGCTCGTCTTCCCCGGTCACATCTACTTCGAGCGTTTCGAAATTCCAGTGATTGCCGTGCTTCTTCCCTACCACGATGATGTCGCCTTTTCCGTTCGGCCCGGAGACTGGAATGCTGAGGCTGGCGTTTCCTTCTGGTCCGCTGAGATTCACGTTGCCGGAAACTAGCCAGCCGATCTGCAGAGGCGTCCCGAGCTTTGCAGCGACCGCCGGCGATTCCGTGGCACGCTTGACGGCCAATTGATAGGGGTACGACGACCGCATGATTGACATAACCCCCCAGAAGATGCCGCCGACGAATAGCGTTAGCACCAGAACGCCGGCGACGACGACAACGGGGACAGCCCATTTCCAATTTCGTTCGAGCCAGTTGCGCGGGCGCGGTTGAACCGGGAATGCTGCGCTGGGTTGTGATGGCGGTAAGGTCATTTGTCCGTCCGGACGACAGGCGTTTCATACACCAAATTTGCAGCGGTGCCAATTGTTAGTCGCGAATTGATGCGATGCGCGTATTGCGAGGGCGGCTCTGAGAACCGCCCCTACGCACAAATCATGTCGCAGCCGACTCCAGGCCCGTACTCGCTGACTCGCCGCGACTAGACAGGCGGGAGGGTTAATTTTGTGCGTGTGTAGGCCACGCGGAAGCCGCTGCGTTCGATGTTGCGGTGCGAGATGCTGCCGGGTTGCGTGATGCTGACGGCGAGGTCGCAGCCTTTTTTGCGCGCCCAGGCGAGGCGTGTTGCGAGCAGGGCTGACTGCACGCCGCGGCGGCGGAATGCAGGCAGCGTACTGGCGCCGAAAAGGCCGCAGACGCGGTGCTGGGCGGAAACGGCGGCGCCGCCGGCGATTGCGCCATCTACAAACGCGAGGAAACAGCAGGCCGTCGGGCGGTAGTAGAAACCCTCCATCAAATCTAGCATCGCTTGGGTCACGGGATAATGTTCGGCGAAGCCTTGGGCTACGGTGAGCGTCCACACTTTCGATTCCTCGGGCGTGGCGATACGGACCGTGACTCCTGGGGGCAGCTTGTCCGAGATGCGCGCTCCTTTCAGATCATCGAGCAGCAGGACATTCGAAACTTCGAGCAGATGGTAATTGCGCGCGGCAAATTTCTCGTAGAGGCTCATGTCCACCAGCGGGCACACTTCGAGAGCGGACGGGGCCTTGCGGCTGTGAAAAAATTCTCCGAGCGCGTCGAGGTCGGCGTCGCTTACTTCACCTTGCAGGCCGACGCCTATGGCTTGCGTGACCGGCGAATCCACGCCGGCGAAAACGGCGATGCCTCCGGCGATTTCCGCTACGGCGACCGGGAATTCCGGGTGCAGGCGATGGCAGGCTTCGGCACATTCGCGTCCGGCGTGGGCTTCGGCCATTTCCACGCGGCGCGCCAAATCCAAGTCAATGAAATGCATTTGTGATTCTCCTCTGCGCGCATGGGCGCGCGGTTGGCGGATTAGGTCGCGGACACGGAATCTTGGCGCCCATGAATTCGCGGCCCGATTCGGCTATTTTCAACTGGAAGGGCGGGCACGGCATGCCGTGCCCCTGCGAAGGTCGGAGCCCCGGCCGCCAGCAGGGCGGCTAGCGGGGCGAGCCGGAGACAGACCTATCCTTCGCGTGGGAATCGCTGCGCATAGGCGCCTCCAGAGGAGAGATGTGGTTCACGGCAGAACCGCGAGCCGCCGAGATTCTAGCGCACCTGCGGCGCCAGTCAAAACAATTCGAGGGTGGGCGCGAACGTGGTATCTGATGGTGTGCGCGTCACGCGGGTTCCATCAGAAACGCTTTAGGTGCACGCGCTTCTTCAGCATGAGCGCACCAAATAGCCCGGTCGCGAGCAGGAGGATGGTTCCGGGCTCCGGAGCAGCGACTCCGCTCGTCGAGGCCGTGACCAGATCCGAGTACGTCTGCATGCTCGGGCTCGCCGAATCAATCGTGATCGTGAGCAAGCTGCCACTGCCGTCTGGGTCGCTGCTGGGGAGCGGATTGCCGTTGGGATCTACGATGAAGAGGGCGAATTCATCGGGAGCGGGCGCGGCGTTCGCGACATTTGCGGTGAGCGTGAGGTCGAAGGAAAGCTGGCTGCCTGCGGTGAAAAATCCGGCGAACACGTTAGTGAACTGATCGTCGAACATAGTCGCGCCGTCTGCCAGATTCAGTCCGTCGGTAACGTCGCCAAACGTGTTCGCCGCATCCGCCGCGCCGCCCGAGCCGCCTGCGCCGAAGGCAAAATCGCTTAACGCCGCGGAGTTGGTGCCTGGCGTGGGAGCGTTGCCGTCGGTCAGCACAAAAAATACTTCGGACTGGCCAGGCTCGCCCACCAGGGACGAGGTATTCACGGTCACGGTAGAGGAAACGCCGTCAGCGAATACGCTGCGCTGCCCGCCCATGAAGAACAGTGCGGCGAAGCACACTAACCCCATGAGGAACTTCTTGCGTGCGCCTGTTTGCAGCGCTCGAATCGTTCGTTTGTGCGTTTTGATGTTGGTCATGGTTTCTCCTTTATGGCGCGCCGCTGCCTGCTTCGATCGCCGTGCTATAGGTGATCGCGCTGCTGGTGCTCGAATTACTGAACTTCAACGTAATGCTCGTTCTACTTCCCGGAGCGAGTGAAACGATGCTATCGGTGATGTACGTGGATCCGATCAACGCTGCGCAGGTCGTGAGGCCCGATGAATCGAGCAATCTGGCGTTGCTGCTGAGACCGAAAATCAGCAGCGAAAGCGGTCCCGGAATCGCAGCGCCGCTCGTATTTGTAAGAGTGATTGTTTGCGTGTATTGATGCGTGATCGGACTGTAAGTGAATCCGCCGCGCGTGAGCGTGATACCGCTGGAAACGAGCGCCTGGCAAGGCGTGGAGGCGGTAATCGTCACGGTGTCGGTGACCGTAATCAGTTCGTGGTCGACAATATCTGCAAACGTTGGAGCGTCGGTTATCGTGATCGTTTCGGGCACAACGATTGACACCGGAGCAGGAGGGCCGGCGAGAGGCGTGACGGTTAACGTGGCCGTAGCCAGAACGCCGCCGCTAAGGCTGGCGGTGATGGTTACAATTTGGGTCTGCGTGACTGCGGTCGTCGGCAATGGAATCGGTATCGTGATCTGGCCCGCATTGGCAGCAATTCCAGCAGGCGGGACGACGGTTGAGTTACTGCCTATGAGTAATATGAAAGCTCCTGCAAACGCAGGTTGGTTCAACGTAACTGTGGCTGTACTGGCTGTGCCGCCGGTTACATTGCTTGGATTCAGTGTCAAAGTTGCCGAAAACGCGGGATCGACAACCAAGACGTAGTTCTGACTGCCGGTGTCGCCGCTCCCGTCCGTCGCCACCACTGTAAAGGGATAGCTTCCGGCGCTGCCTGGGGACGGCGTGCCAACGAGCTCCGGTTCCATCCAGTTCAAGCCCGCCGGAAGGAGTCCAGCCGGACACGGCGGGCCTAAGCTCTCCGAGCCTGGCGGACAGCAAACGGCGGTGTTCGGCTGGCCTGACGGCAGAGTCGCGCAGATGTTGATGCTGGAACCGTTCGTGGCATTTGGAGCTGTGAAGTTTAAATTCGATCCGCTGGGCGGGTAAAAAAGGCCAACGTAAGCCGTGGGAATAGAAGCCGGACTGATGGTGAGAGTGTGATTTCCGGTCCCGGTGCCGCTGAGTGAAACCAGCTGCGGAGTATCGGGCGCGTTGTCCAAAAATTCCAGGCCGCCGGTTACGGCTTGGTTCAAAGTTGGAGCGAAGACGACCATGGCGCTGCAACTATCCCCAACGCCCGTGCTGGCCGAAACGGTGCAAGAACCGCCAGCGCTGGAGAATCCGCCCGTACCGATAATCGTGGGAGAGGGCACGATAGCCGGAGCTGTGCCACCATTCATCACGGTAAAGGTTTCCGGTGAGCTGAACTGGCCGACCGCGACGGATCCGAAATTAAAGGCTAGCGGAGAAATCGAAAGTTGCGGTCTGGCTGCTGGAGCCGGCCCATTGAAAATATCAATTTCGGTTGTGTTTGGCGTGGAGTTCGAGACGTATGCAACGTGAGTGGCGGGATTTACGACGACGGCAAAATCTCCGCTCACCGAATTGAGGCTGCTGATCGGACTGCCGAGCGCAAACGTGGTTGTCAATTTCTGCGATGCGCCGTCCCACAGATTTAGTGCCGCGCCGTTCGTCCCGTCGCACGTCGTAAAGTAGGCCTGATCTGTGCTCGAGTCCACTGCGACGGCCGTACCGGAAAAGCCGCAATTCTCCGCCGAGGTGGCTGAAAAGCTCGGCGTGTTTACGGTGCTTTGCGATCCGCCCTCCAAATTTATCTGGCTGATATTGCCGTAACCGGTGCTGGCGTACGCAATTTCGTTCGCGGAGTCAACTACCACGGTTGTGGGGAAAAAGCCTTCGGAGAAACCTTGCAGCTGCCCCGTCTTCGGATTATAGATGTGGACTGCCTGGTCTTCCGTGTCAGCGATGACGACGAGCCCGCTGCGCTGATCCACGGCCAGCGCGTTCGCACCGATATTCGTGAAGCCGGCGTTATTCAGGTACGAAACCGTGTTTGTAACCGTCAATGCCACGCCGTCGATAATAGCGAGCGTGTAGTTTTCCGAACCGATGTTCGCCGGACCAGCCACGATTGCATAGACGGTATGGCTGTTGGTATCCACTGCAATCGCGCCGAGCGGAAGATCCGCGGAGATGTTTTGCAGCAGGACTGCAGAAGTCGTTATGGTGGTTCCACCCGAAATTCTTACCGGCCCACGGATGGCACTAATGGTGGTGCCATCCGAATTCGAAACGTATGCGGTGTTGACTCCAGGGTCAACTGCTATCCCCAGCGGACTCTTTCCGACGGTGATCGTCGCGTTGATGGTGTCTGTGACGCCGTCTATGACTTCTACCGTGCCGTTTTGGCCGGAAGACGCGTAAATGACGTTGTTCACCGTGTCCACAGCGAGGTAAGAAACGGGGGCACCGGGAATATTCGCGACGACCGTGTCGTCCGCGGTGCTGTAAACCACGATATCACTTATCTGGCCGCCATTCGTGGTAGTTCCCTTGCTCACTGGGACGTACAACTTTTTCGTCACTGGGTTGACGGCGGCATTCAGGCTGAAATTAGGAAGCTTGTCGCTATTCGGCAGCGCGGTCGGCTCTGTGAATAGTCTTCTCACGCGATTGTTGCTGGTATCAGCGACGAAGATTCCGGCTGGACCTATGGCAAGGCCATTGGCGTTGCTAAGCTCGGCTAGGAGAGCCGCTCCACCGTCGCCACTAAATCCGGCGCTGCCGTTCCCTGCAATGGTGGCAACGGAGTAAGCGGCGCCCGACGTCGGCGAAATTTCAGTAACTAAAACCGGAGGCGTGACTACGATCGACAATGGCGGGGCTTCGGTGGCGTAGAAGTTCCCGTTTGAGTCGATGGCCAGGCGCGTGGGTCCCACAAGGGTGCGGCTCTGCTGCAGAAGGCTAAGCACCCATTGAGAAGACGACTGGAATGCGTTGATCGGAGTTGTTGTAAACGTGAACTTCGCGATATTTTGAAGTTGTGGCTGATTGAAGGCGCCCCGGACGGTATAGACGTTTCCACTCGCATCTACCGCGACACCTTGATATTCCTCATCGAACTCAGAGTCAATGTTCATACTTACGCCCGCAGCCGAGAGAGTGTCGAGCGTCCATACCGGCCCGTTCATGTCTGTGCTGTCGTAGGACGATTGCACGAACAAATCCCCGGCGCTGTCGCACGCGATGGCCTGCGGCTGAACGGTCCCTCGCAGACCGTTCGTTAGCGTAAAGTTTATGGCAATATTCTTGAAGGCCCCGCCTGCCACCGTGTGAAGGCCCGTGTTTGTTGAGGAACTGGTGTCCGCGATGTAAACGGTTCCGTTACAAACCGCGACATCCACCGGATGATTTAAGCTGTCCAGAGTCGGTGTCGCATTGCTGTACGAGCCAGCGCAATTGCCGGGCTCGCCTGCCAGTACAAACGGTTCGCCCCCCGTGCCTGGAAACTCCCACACCACGCAATTTCCGGTGTCCGCGATGTAGATGTTTCCGTTGGCGTCCGCAGCAACGCCGGTAGGCTGCGCTAGAGTTGTCTGATTACCACCGGAAGGCGTGAAAGTGTTCGCGTAGGTGCTGATCGTGAAGGAGGGCGTTTGTGCGTTTACCACGTTTCCGCAAACCAGAGCGGCGAAGATGACCATTGCCAGGATCGGCAAGCGTCGCGCCAAATCGTTAGACAACGCGAATGCACCCCTCAATCCCGCTGCTGTTGCTGGCAGCTTTCGTTCTGTTGCTCTGTTCTTCACGGGTCCGTCCTTACTGTCCTTCGCAATGCATGTAAATGCCCAGTGTGGCCGCCCGCCTTACGAGAAGCTGATTAGAACCGTGACGGAGACACTTTGGTTCGGCGCTACTTGTACTTGACAGGGAGATTGGTTCGCCCCGCCACAGCTACCAGCGGCAGCTAGACTCGCCGACGTGAAGGAGTAAGCGGCAGAGAGCACCTGGTCAGGCGCTGTAACGGAGCCCAGTTGGTTCACCTGAAATACGAACAGGCTGTCCCCGACCGTAAACTGCACCGTGGAAACGTAGGTCGCTACTTGAGTGATCGTCACCGTTGCTGCAGCTGTCGACAATACGGATCCCGAGAGCTGAATCTGGTTGCCATTGATTACTTGTTCGGAAGTTGGGATAACGCAGCCGACTCCTTGGCTGAACCCCACGGTGCAGGGGCCGGACGGCAAGGTGGTTACGGAATCAACCCCTTTCTGCGCTACAGTAGTGGTGTTCAACCCAATGCTGAGATAATTTGCATATACGGTCACAAAACAATTGGAGCTACTGATCGTCGCAGACTGCTGGCCAAACTGCTGAACGAAAGTATCAATGGAAGTGGACGATATCGGAGATGCGGCA
>Ga0070761_10003103_pt1 | contig 10019 bp, 7 predicted proteins | sample HubBroMetageREF1_FD_66724 | JGI IMG/M metagenome (GOLD analysis project Ga0070761, IMG submission 66724) | Reference soil microbial communities from the Hubbard Brook experimental Forest, New Hampshire, USA - Hubbard Brook CCASE Soil... | ecosystem: Environmental > Terrestrial > Soil > Temperate... | reverse complement strand
CAAATGGCGGATGCCGCGGTGGGCGTCACGCATAGTGGCGCGTTTGGCCGCTATTCGACCGCGCTGCCCTCCTGCGTGGCCGAAGCCGCAACCTGGGATCCGGATTTGGCGCGCGATTACGGCGCCCTGATCGGGATGGAACTGCGCGACCAGGGCTACAACATGTCGCTGGGCGGCGGCGTGAATCTGGCGCGCGAGCCACGCAACGGCCGCATCTTCGAATATAAGGGTGAAGATCCGATCCTGGCGGGCCGGCTCGTGGGCGCCGAAATGAAGGCGCTCCAGGAGCAGGGCATTATTGGCGATATCAAGCATTACGCGCTGAACGACCAGGAAAGCGGCCGTTCGTACGTCAACGTCAAGGCCGATAAGCGCGCCATGCGCGAGAGCGATTTGCTGGCGTTCGAAATCGGCGTTAAGGAATCTGGCGCGGGAGCCGTGATGTGCTCCTACAACCTGCTGAACGGCGACTACGCTTGCGAGAACAGTTACTTGCTCACCGACGTCCTAAAAAGGGACTTTGGTTTCCAGGGATTCGTCTTGTCGGATTGGGGCGGCACTCACAGCACGGCCAAAGCCGCCCTGGCGGGCCTGGATGTCGAGATGCCCACCTCCACTTACCTCGCGGAGGCGCTCAAGAAGGCGGTGGAGACTGGACAGGTGCCCCTAGCGCGCGTCGACAACATGGTCCACCGCCTTCTGCGCACCGAATTCGCCGTGGGCCTGTTCGACCGTCCTCCGCAGCCGCAAGTGCCCGATGTCTTCCACGGCCTCGAAGTGGCGCAGCGCGTCGCCGAGCAATCGATCGTATTGCTGAAGAACGCGAATGGACAGTTGCCCCTGGCGCCAACGCGCGTCAAGACGATCGCGGTTATCGGATCGCATGCCAACGTGGGCGTGCTTTCCGGCGGCGGGTCCGCCCAGGTCGATCCTATGGGGGGCAATGCCGTGCCGCAGCCTGCTAATACAAGCTTCTTCGATCGCGTTGTCTGGCACCGCTCTTCGCCGCTGAAAGCGATTCGCGACAAAGCGCCGCATGCCGACGTGGTGTACGATGGCGGAACCGACCCCGCCGCCGCGGCGCGATTGGCAAAGGCGTCCGAGGTGGCGATCGTATTCGTCAACCAGCCTTCCAGCGAAGGCAGCGATCACCCCAGCCTCTCTCTACCGGACAACCAGGACGCGTTGATCGCCGCGGTGGCCGCGGCTAATCCGCACACCATCGTGGTGCTTGAAACCGGCGGCGCGGTGACCATGCCGTGGATCGGCAATGTCAGCGCGGCAATGGAAGCCTGGTATCCGGGCATTCGCGGCGCGGAGGCTATCGCTAACATCCTGTTCGGAGACGTCAACCCTTCCGCCAAGCTGCCGCTGACGTTTGCCAAATCGGAGGCCGACCTGGCGCACCCGCAGCTCACAGGGCAACCTCCTCCGGCGGGCGATACGGACATGCACGAGATGTTTCCGGGTTTCAAAGTCAATACCAGAAAGTTCGACGTGACTTACGACGAAGGATTGTTGGTCGGCTATAAGTGGTACGACGCCAAGGATAAAACCCCTTTATTTGCGTTCGGGTTTGGGCTATCCTACACTACCTACAAATATTCGGATTTAAAGGCATCCAAAGATAGGGTGACCTTCCAGGTGACGAACACCGGCGCGCGCGCCGGCGCTGAAATCGCCGAAGTCTACGCCACGCTTCCGCAAGCCTCGGCCGAGCAGTTCAATCGTCTGGTAGCCTGGGAAAAAGTGCGGCTCGCGCCCGGCGAATCTAAGTCCGTGACGCTGCGTCTCGATCCGCTCTATCTCTCAATCTTCAACGCGGACAAGGACGCGTGGGAACTGGTTCCGGGCGAGTATATCATTCAGGCCGGCGCCTCATCGCGCGACTTACCCCTTCGCGGTTCTATTCATTTGGACTAACTGCCGCGGGCTGTTCCACAAAGCCATCGTCGAATCGAGGGCCTGTCATGAAATAACTGTGCCATCTTGGATCTGGGCTGGCTCGATGTGGGGTAGGGCAATCCTGCCCGCAGGCGCTTTTCAGCGCGCCAAAGCCGGCTGAAAGCCGGCTCGCAGCCAAGATTGGCCGCCCCACCAAAGATAGAGCCGTTGTTTCGTGACAGGCCCTAGCCGCGACATCCAATTCTCCTTTTGGCAAGTGGGGCCCTGGCTTACTGGGTGGCGTTTGCCAAAACCGCGATCCCGATGGCGAAGGGCGTTCGGCATTGAGAAGTTTCCCCGGGCCGGGCCACTAACCTGACGGCCCATGCAAAACTTACTCCCAGCGCCGACGGCTGCTAATGCCGGAAATAGGCGCATAACCCCGCCCGCTAGACGCCGGCCGGTGCCTGTAGAACTCATCGGGCAGAAAATTTACGTCATTCGCCGCCAGAAGGTCATGCTCGACTCCGGCTTGGCTGAACTGTATCGGGTCGGAACCAAAGCCCTCAACCGGGCGGTGAAGCGCAATCCAGCACGTTTTCCCGTAGACTTCATGTTTCGGCTCACCGATGGCGAAGCCCAATCTTTGAGGCGCCAAAATGGCACCTCAAACGACGGCCGCGGCGGCCGCCGCCGCAAGATGGAGCGCTTGGAGCAAACCCAACAAGACCACGACGCGGTCCTGTCGATAGTCGTTAAGGATATTCAGAATATCGAAAAGAAGGTGAAGCGGGGATTCAAGAGTCTGAGGACCCCCAACCGGCGCAAGCCGCGCATCGGTTTCATCACTGAGAAACCGTAGCGGTGCCCCATGCAAGATCCGTTGGTCCCGCCCCTGGCTGCCATCGCCACCGGCATCCTGGTATCGCGATTCATCACATTCGAGACTGGCGAGCTGTTCCTCGTCATAACGGCGTTCGCGATCCTGTCGGCCATCGCGCTCTGGCGGCACACGCGCGCGCTGGCCGGCGCTTGCTGCCTGCTGGGACTCGGGTGCGCGGGCGCGCTGGTCGATCTGGCGCATCGCCCAGGCCCCCGCCCGGAGTTGGATGCCGAGGGGCGCGAACCCGTAGTCCTGAGCGGCTGCGTGGTACAGCCGCCCGCCCTTTCGGGGGACCGCGAACGCTTCGTCGTGGAGTTGGATCCGGGCGCGCGCGTCCAGATCACCGCCTACGCGCGTGAAGGCCAGCCACCGCCCGCGCTGCGTTACGGCCAGCGCGTGGAACTCGAAGCGCGCGTGCGCCGCCCGCGCAATTTCGGCAATTCCGGCGCATTCGACTACGCGCGTTATTTGGCGCGCCGCGACATCTATTGGACCGCCTCCATGAACACCGGCGCAGAGGTCACGGTGTTGCCCGGCCGGTGCGGATCGGGCTTCCAAGCCGTCATCATGGGCTTGCGCGTGATGGTCCTCGACCGCCTCGCACAGCTCTACCGAGGCAAACCTTACGATATCGCCATGATGCAGGCCATCATGATCGGCGAAACATATCAGGTGCAACGCGTTTGGACGGAGCAGTTCCGCAACACTGGCACCTACCACGCCATAATGATTTCGGGCACGCACACCGCCGTGCTGGCCGCCTTCCTGATGCTGGTGTTGCGCCTCTGCTTCATGCGTCGCGAGGCCGCCATGTTCGTCACCTCGGCATTACTGTGGCTCTATGCCCTGGTCACCGGATGGGGATCGCCGTGTGTACGCTGCGCCGCCGGCTTTACGCTGTTCGCCGTGGCGACCTACTTCTCAAGGCAGCGGCGCATCCTGAACATCCTCGCCGCGGTGGCTATAGGCTTCCTGGTGCTCGATCCCGAGCAACTATTCGAGGCCAGCTTTCAGCTCACGTTTTTGGCCGTGGGTTTCATCGGCGCCTTCGCCACGCCATTGCTGCAGCGCACCGCGTACCCGCGCGCCCGCGCCCTGGCCGATCTCCCCGATACCGGGCGCGATCTCCACCTGGCGCCCGCGGCCGCGCAGTTCCGTGTGGAGATGCGCCTGCTGGCCGAGACCCTGCGGCTTTGGACCCGGCTTCCGGAACGCGCCAGTTGTCTGGCGATCGGCATTCCGGCGCGTGTGCTGCTTTATGCGTTCCAACTCGCCGTGATCTCGGCCATCGTGCAACTGGGCCTGGCGCTGCCGATGGTAGTGTACTTTCATCGCATCGGATTTTCGGGCGTGTCCGCCAATGCCATTGTGGTGCCGCTGATGTGCGCCGTGATCCCGGTGGGCTTCATCGCCATTTTCACGGGCTGTGCGTGGGTGGCGAAGGCGGCCGGGTGGCTGCTGGCGGCGTCCCAGGTGGCGGTTAACTGGCACATGCACCTGGAACCGAACTGGCGCATTCCGGATCCGCCGTTGTGGCTTGGAATCGCCATCGGCGCCGGGCTGATTCTTGCGGTGGTGGCGAGCCGCGCGGGCCGCCTGTGGTTCACCTGCGCCGCCGGCGCACTGGCCGTGTTCCTGACGCTGCTGGTGTGGCATCCTTTCCCCCCCGAAATCGCGCCGCACCAACTGGAGATGACCGTGGTGGACGTGGGACAGGGCGACAGCATCCTGCTCGCCTTCCCCGATGGCAAGCTGATGTTGGTGGATGGCGGCGGCATTCCCGCGTTCGGTCGCCACGCGCCTTCGCAAATGGACATCGGCGAAGACGTAGTCTCGCCCTACCTGTGGAACCGTTCCATGGGCCGCATCGACGTGATGGTGTGCACGCACGCGCATGCCGATCACATTGGCGGGCTGCCGTCACTGCTCGCGAATTTCCACGCCAAGGAGCTATGGACCGGCGCAAATTCGGAGAACCCCGCATGGGACAACCTGCGGGATCGCGCGCGTAGGGACGGCGTACGCATTGTGCCTCTGCATCGCGGCCAGCGCTTCCACTACGGCGGCGCGGAGTTGGAGGTGCTGGCGCCCTCGCTGGACTATGTGCCGAAGGAGGCGCCCCACAATAACGATTCGCTGGCGTTCCGCGTTACTTTCGGGCGCCATTCGTTCCTGCTGAGCGGCGATATTGAGCGGCAGATCGAGGCGGAATTGGTCGCCGAAGGCCTGGTGCGCAAGACGGACGTGCTCAAGGTGCCGCACCACGGCAGCAACACGTCCAGCACGGCCGCGTTCCTGGATCTGCTGCGGCCGGCGTTCGCGGTGATGTCCGCGGGCTTCGAGAACTCCTACGGGCATCCCCACCCCAAAGTGCTAGGGCGCTATGAAGAGCGGCAGGCGTGCGTGCTGCGCACCGATCTGGATGGGCTGGTGACGGTGCGTAGCGACGGACGCCGACTGCGGATGGATATGGGGCGCTGGTCGGGGAATTTCGGCAGCGCTCCAGGCGCGCTGTTGCCGCGGGTGTTCTGAAACCACCTACCCCGATTCCGGCTCGGTCTCTTCCACAAGCTGCGACACATGAATCTTGTAGATGGCCGGCTTCCCGTCCCGGTCGCTCTCAAAAAAGATCTGCTGGCTGTCGGCGGAAAAGATCGGCGCGGCCATGGAGGGATTGCTGGCGCGGTGCTCGCACAGCGACAGCTCGCGGCGCGTCAAGCGCAGCAGGATCAGGATGTAGGGCGCGGCGCGGTTCTGGCTGGCGCCCACGAAGACGGATGTATTGGTATTGCACCCGAAGTGCGCGAACTGGCTGGTGCGCGCCACCAGCTTGTCGCTGCCTTGGTCCGGAAAGCATTCCCGAATGGCGTGCAACTGTGTGGGGTCGTCCGGGAAATTCAGGTACAAGATAGTGCGACCGTCCGGCGACCACCGGGCCGGGCCGACGCGCCCGTCAGCCAGCGGCAATTTGCGGTTTTGGGTGCCGTCGAGATTGACCAGCCACAGCGCCTCGTCCGCCTGCCGATAGAGGATCTGCGCGCGTTTGGGCCGCGCCTGCGGGTGCGACAGGATGAAGGGAGCTTCGGTGACGGTACGGGCGCCGCCTTTCTGCAGCCCAACGACCAGCAGGCGGGATGTGCCGTTGCGGCCTTCTCCGACGATCGCGGTGCCATCGTCGGCGACGCTCGATCCAGGGCAGCGATCCCAGCCCTCGGCGACCTCGTAAACCTGACGCGCCCGCAGATTGCCCAGCGCAATTTGATGCAGCGCAGGGCCGTCCCAATAGCAGAAGCCGCGCTCGTCCGGCAGCATGGCGAGGGAGGAAGCATCCAGCTTTGCGGCTTCCGTCAAGCGGCGCGATTCGCCGCTATGCAGGTCCATGCGATAGGCCTGCGCGGAGCCTGTATCGTCGCTTGCGTAGAGCAGGAATGCACCGCGCCGCGCGAGCGTCCGGTTGTAGTAAGCGGGCAGCCAACTGGAATGGGCCGGGTCGGTGAGCCGCAGCACTTCGAATTCGGTGGCAGGGTCGGAGTAGCGATGCCAGGCGGACGGCAGCAGGGCGCCCTTCTGCTCGGCGGATGCCCAGGACGCCAAGCCGGAAACCAGAAAAGCGCGGCGCGTCCAGCGGCCCATAAGAAAATGGTAACAGTAGGACGGGCCTCCTGGCCTGTCCACCTACCGATGGCTCGTCTCGTAGTGCCGCTTCAGCAAATCCACTCCAAAGTCGCCATTGAAGTCGCGCCAGACGGAGTGAATGTGGTTGGCGTCGTTCTGGGTGTCGTCGTATTCGATCAGGAAAGATGCCGTCTGCACGCGATAGTAGTGCGGTTCGCTCTTCTCGACGCCGCCGGCCCAAGCGAAGTAGATGTCCTTGCCCGCCTTCTTGATCTGCTCTTCGCGCGCCTCCGCGATCTGGTCCGGCATGTTGCGCGCATATTCTTCAAGCAGGACCATCAACAATTCGAACTGTTTGGCGTTCATTTTGGAAGCCAACAGTCCGGAGGGCTGGCCCTTGAGCGCAGCCTGGCGGCTATCGAACGTAATGATATCCTTGTATGCGGTCGGATCCACGATCGCCACCTTGCGCTGTTCCGGATCCAGCGCCTGGATCACGGCGCGTCCCAGATCTTCCTCGGCTGCCAGCACGCGCAAACCTTTTCGCGGGCCGTCTCTCACCTCGGCGGGATTGGCGCCGAAGAAACTGGGCGCGCCCGCCACATGCCCGCTCACCACTGTGTAGTTCTGGCTGAGATGATGGCCTTCCACGCGATAGCCCCAGGTTCCGTCGCCCGCAGGCGTGCCGAATATGGAGATAAAGTACTTCTCGGGATCGCGCTCCGGACCGGTGCCGTGTTCGACGATGCGCAGCACGTCTTCCAGGCTCATGACCGTTTCCGCCTTGAGGTAGCCTTGCTGGCTGAGCCCTGCCGCGAGCAGCGCCGTGGCCAGATGCTTCTGCGCGGGAGTCATTTCGCGCAACGCCAAGCCCTTTCGCTCGATGGGGACGAAGTGCCAATTCTGGCGCTCGTCTTCTTGGAAGGCGAAGGTGGCCTTGGCGCGTTGCTCGGGTGTCAGAGAAGCCAGAAAACGATTGGCGGCCTCGGCCATGAGCGAGGATGAGTTCAGGCGGTGATAAGCCGAGGTCAACAACATGACGCCAAGAGCAGCCGCCACGAGGCGGAAGTAGAAGGTCCGCATGGGTACCTCAGCGACGCCACGCCGGCGTCAGAATGGAAAATCCTTCTTGACCATCTGCACGACGCCCGCCCGCGCTAGGTACTGATGAGGATTCACGGGAGCGCCGCCGATCCGGACTTCATAATGCAGATGCGGAGCGGTCACCCGCCCGGTGCTGCCCACCGCGCCGATCTGGTCGCCGCGCCGCACTTCCTGGCCCTCTACTACGCCAAAGCGCGAAAGATGCGCGTAATAGGTCTCATACCCGCCGCCATGGTCCACAATCACCAGTTGGCCGTAACCGCTGTTCCATCCGGTGAACGTCACGATGCCATCTGCCGTGGTGTGCACGGGCGTGCCGGGAGGCGCAGAAATGTCCACGCCGGTATGCATCGCGCCTTCACCGGAGAACGGATCCGTTCGCTCGCCGAAGCCGCCCATCAGGCGGCCCTCCACCGGCCAGATACTGGGCTGCACGTTGGTGTGCCACCGGCGCGCGAAGTTGTTCTCGACGCCGTGATAACTGCGCAACACGCGATAGGCAGCTACGGAATCCGAGTACGAAGGCAGCAACCGGCCTTCCGCCGCAATTCCGGCCGGGCCTTCCAGCTTCTGCTTGATGCCGTAGGCGATGGAGACCTCATTGGCGAACATTTCCAGACTGGCCATCTGCTGATTGGTCTGGTTGGTCACTTTCTGCAGCCGTTGATAGCGAGTGCGCAAGGCTTCCACTTCGCTGCGCAATGCATTATAGTTGGCGACTTTCCAGGCCATGCGGGCGTAACTGGAAATAAAGCCGAATATCGAAATGCAGCCGAGCAGGGCCAAGGCCATCACGGCGTAGACCATTTTCAACGGCACGCGAATACGCCGCAACTTGCCGCGGAGGGAATGGGCTAAGACCAAAATGAAATAGTTCTGCTGCATAGTCTTCTCAACCGAACCTGGCAAACAGAACTCCCTTTGCCGTGTCCAGAGGGCTATTAGAATTGGCGAAAGGTGAATGTAACAGGGCCGACACTTCCGTGTCAAGAGAATGTTTGGCTTGCAAGTTATTGAAAAAATTGGTAATGTTGCCGTTTGGACATGTTTTTTCGATTTCCGGGAGCGCTTTTTCTGCGAAATCTGGTGGAACGGCGCAGCCTGCTGTTCCAGCTTGTGAGGCGGGATTTCGAGCAGCGTTTCGTGGGATCGGCGGTCGGCTGGATATGGGGTGTCATCCAACCGCTGGTGCTCCTGGCAAGCTGGACTTTCGTATTCAGCATCTGCCTGAAGCAGAAAATGCCGGCCGGCGAAGTGACCGACAGCTACCCACTCTTTCTGTTCGCGGGGATGCTGCCGTGGTTGCTGTTCACCGAGACCGTGCAGCGGTCCGCGTCGAGTCTGCTGGAACAGGCCGGGCTGATCACGAAAACCGTGTTTCCGTCCGAAATGGTGCCGGTCTCGATCTTCCTTTCCTCGCTGGTGAGCCACCTGATTGCGCTGGCACTGGCGGTGGCGGCGGTGGGCATCTGGCTGAACCACATCGGGCCCGGCTTGGTGCTGCTCCCGGTGTACATGCTGCTGCTGGGCATGTTCGCGGTGGGCTTTGGGTGGATTCTGGCGAGCTTGCAAGTTTACCTGCGAGACACGGCGCAGGTGCTGACGGTGATCCTGACATTCTGGTTTTGGCTCACGCCGATTTTCATCACCGAGCAGCAGTTTCCGGCGCGGGTGCGTTTCCTGCTGGCGGGCAATCCGCTGGCGTACCTGGTGCGGGCGTATCGCGAGCTGTTGCTCTCCGGCCGGTGGCCGCGGCTGGATGAACTGGGGATCATGGCGGCATTCGCGGTGGCGATGTTCCTGGCGGGCGGGCTGTTCTTCCGGCATATGAAGCGGGGATTTGCGGACGTGTTGTAAACTGTGTTGGGCGTATCGCAAATGTGACCCAGCGGCCGGGGTGCAAATAGTGCGCGGCGGCTGCGGTAAATTTGGCATCGGGGTAACGTAGTCTCTACGAGTTATGGAAGCGATTGTGTGGGCAAGCGAATCCCTCCCCCTTCGCCGGATTTTCAGCTGCGCCTAATTCCCGCACGATGGCGGATTCTTCGTGCAGTACTCGTAAATCCCGCCGCCGTCCGCGGAGTTCGGAAATGCATTGAACAAATCCTGCATAGGCTCGGTGGTGCCCAAGAGCGACGCGCTGGGAGCGAGCACCGGCGTCGCCAGCGGATTCGCCGATTGCTTCACGCCATTGAAATTGTGCAACACCTTGAATGACGAGGTCGGACTCTGCACGTTCATTCTGAACAGCGTGCCATCGCCCTTCGATCCTCCCAACGACGCCACGCCATAAAGCGTTGCGCCCTCCAGAGACAAACCCGCCACGGGATTCGCTCCATCGCTCACGCCCGTGAACGGGTGCAGAACCGTCAGGGTTCCTTTCGTCGTCACGGAGAACACCGTCCTGGCCGCCCTGCCGCTCGCCACCGGCCACGCCGCCGAAGCCACAGCCGCCCTTCGCGAGAGCCTCGCCCTGTTCGAGCGCGAAAATCGTGCGCGCGAGGCCCTCGAAGCTCGCACTCTCCTGGCCGAA
>Ga0070761_10003099_pt1 | contig 10027 bp, 9 predicted proteins | sample HubBroMetageREF1_FD_66724 | JGI IMG/M metagenome (GOLD analysis project Ga0070761, IMG submission 66724) | Reference soil microbial communities from the Hubbard Brook experimental Forest, New Hampshire, USA - Hubbard Brook CCASE Soil... | ecosystem: Environmental > Terrestrial > Soil > Temperate... | reverse complement strand
AAGAAGCCAGATGTCCGACGGCGACCGAAATCAAATCACAAAGGCCATTCCGAGAGCCGCCGCCTCAAGCGGCTTGTCGCGGGGCGCCTCACGACAAATCGCATGCTAGTCGGTTCTCGCCGAATTGGCCAGCCACGCGCAAACACGCGTCGGTCGAGCGGCGCGCGCGGCAGCGTCATTCCGCGGCGACGGTCTTCGCGCGGGCGCGCGCGGCGGCCGCCGCGGGCTCCGCCAGCACCGCCACCAGATGCTCGCGGATGTCCTTGAGCCTACGCTCATGCTCGACCTTGTGGCCGAACAGGTCCTTCACATAGAAGACGTCGACGACCTTCTCGCCATAGGTCGAGATCTTGGCGCTCGAGATCTGCAGATTGAGGGCGGTGAGCGCGCGCGTCACCTCGAAGAGGAGACCGGGCCGGTCGCGACCGTTCACCTCGATCACGGTGTGCGTCAAGCTGGCGCCGTTGTCGATCAGCACGCGCGGCGCCACGGTGAAGACGCGCGTGCGGCTCATGATCGGATCGGGCTTGGCAAGTTCGAGATGCGGCTTGGTGCGCCCCGACAGCACGTTCTCGAACATCACCGCGAGCCGCGCCAGCTTGTCGCCGCGGTCGAAGGCGCCGCCGCTCTGGTCCTGGACCCAGAAAGTGTCGAGCGCCATGCCGTTCGACATCGTCAGGATCTTGGCGTCGACGATGTTGGCGCCGGCGAGTGCCAAGGCGCCGGCGATGCGCGAGAAGAGTCCGGCATGGTCGGCGGTGTAGAGCGTCACCTCGGTCACCGCGCGCCGGGTATCGACCCTCGTGTCGACGGTGAGCGGCGCGTTGGTGCGCTCGGCCTCGCGCGTCAAACGCGCATGGCGGGCATGGGTGGCGGAATCGAAAGAGAGCCAGTAGGACGGATAGCCCTTGGCGATGAAGGCGGCCATCTCCTCGGCGGTGAAGTCGGGCAGGAGCGCGCGCGCGGCATTCTGCGCCGCGGCGATGCGCGCATCGCGGCTGTCGGCGACGAGGCCGCCCGACATTTCCTCGATTGCCTGGTGATAGAGCTCGCGCAGCAGCGTCGCCTTCCAGCCGTTCCACACGCGGGGACCGACCGCGCGGATGTCGGCGGCGGTGAGGATCAGCAGCAGCTTCAGCCGCTCCGGCGACTGGACGCGCTCGACGAAGTCGCGAATGGTCTGGGGATCGTCGATGTCGCGCTTGAAGGCGGTGTTGCTCATGAGGAGGTGGAAGCGCACCAGCCATGCCACGGTCTCGGTCTCGTCGGCGGCAAGCCCGAGGCGCGGCCCGAGTCTCTCCGCCACTTGGGCGCCCAGCTCTGAATGATCGCCGCCCCTTCCCTTGGCGATGTCGTGAAGCAGCACGGCGAGATAGAGCGCGCGGCGCGAATCGATGGTGCGGACGATGTCGGAGGCCAGCGGCAGCTCGTCCTTGAGCGCGCCCGCCTCGATCTTGTGCAGGATGCCGATGGCGAAGAGCGAATGCTCGTCGACCGTGTAGACATGGTACATGTCGTATTGCATCTGCGCGACGACGCGGCCGAAATCCGGCACGAAGCGGCCGAAGACGCCGGCCTCGTTCATGCGCCGGAGCGCGATCTCGGGCTCGTTGCGCGAGGTCAGAATCTCCATGAAGAGGCGGTTCGCTTCGGGATTGGCGCGGAGATCGGCGTCGATCAGCTTCAGCGACTGGGTGACGAGGCGGAGCGCGCGCGGGTGAATGTCGAGCCCGTGCTCCTGCGCCACATGGAAAAGGCGGATGAGGTTCACCGGGTCGTCGCGGAACGTGCTCTCGCGCGCGACCTGGAGGCGGCCGGCATCGACGGCGAAGCCCTCGATCAAACGCTTGCGCCCGCTCCAGGGGCGCCAGGAGAAGCGGGGCCGGTACTCCTGCTCGGCCTCGAGCTGAGCGCAGAAGATGCGCGTCAGGTCGCCGACGTCCTTGGCGATGAGGAAGTAGTGCTTCATGAAGCGCTCGACGCCGCGCGTGCCGGCATGGTCGGTATAGCGCATGCGCCGCCCGACCTCGGTCTGCCGGTCGAAGGTCAGGCGATCCTCGGCGCGCTCGGTCAGGAAATGGAGATGACAGCGCACGGTCCAGAGGAAGTCTTGCGCCCGCATGAAGCGGTGCGCCTCCTTGGCCGAGAGCACGTTCAGATCCACCAGCTTCTCGACGTCGTCGACGCGATAGATGTATTTGGCGATCCAGAAGAGCGTGTGCAGGTCGCGCAAGCCCCCCTTGCCTTCCTTGACGTTGGGCTCGACGACGTAGCGGCTGTCGCCCATGCGCGCATGGCGCTGGTCGCGCTCGGCGAGCTTCTGCTGCACGAATTCGGCGGCGGTGCCCTTGATGATCTCGGCGTCGAAGCGGCGCTTCAGCTCCAGGAACAGCTTCTCATCGCCCCAGATGTAGCGCGCCTCGAGAACGGCGGTGCGGATGGTGAGGTCGGTCTTGGACTGGCGCAGCGTCTCTTCGACCGAGCGCGTCGCCTGACCCACTTTGACGCCGAGATCCCACATCGCATAGAGCATGTATTCGACGACCTGCTCGGTATGCGGCGTCGGCTTGTAGGGCAAGAGGAACAGGAGATCGATGTCGGAATAAGGCGCGAGCTCGCCGCGGCCATACCCCCCCACCGCCACGACGGCGAGCCGCTCGCCCTCGGTCGGGTTGGCCAGCGGATAGACATGGGCGCCGACGAAATCGTAGACCGCGCGCACGAGCTGATCCATGAGGAAGCTGAGCTCGCGGACGGTGGCGCCCCCCTTGCCGCGCTCGTCGAAGCGCCGGCGCACCTCGGCGCGCCCCTGCTGCAGTGCCCCGCGCAGGACCTCGACGACTTTCGTCCGGGGCGGCTCGGCACCGCCGTCGGCCAGCGCGTCGAGCGCCGCCGAGACGGCGCGGCGGTCGATGATATCGCGCTGGTTCTGGATCTCGCTCATTGCCGCCTATTCTACACCGCGGGCGGCAAAGATCGCCATCGCCGCCCCGACGCCGGCTGAAGATGGTGAAGAGGGTCGGCCGGGCAAGGGGCAGACTCGCCCTTCCCTACCGGAGGGTGCTGATGTGCGAAATCCGGGTTAAACTCGCCGCAACCTGGGCCAGCGTGAGGGAGGACGCATGTATCGCATTCTATGCTTTGCCACGGCGCTCGTGCTGTTCGGGCCGGCCGCCCGGGCCGACACGGCGGAGCAGGAAACCAACAAGAAGACGGTCCTCGAATTCTACGAGGCCGGCATCAACCAGAAGGATTTCGCCAAGGCCGCGCAATATTTCGGGCCGCGCTACACGCAGCACAATCCCAATGCCGCCGACGGGCCCGAGGGGTTCAAGCACTTCCTCGATTTCCTGCGCGAGAAATTTCCGAACTCCCACAGTGAGATCAAGCAGGTCTTCGCCGACGGCGATTACGTGATCCTGCACGTCCATGCGATGCGCGAGCCCGGCAGCCGCGGCTCCGCCATCGTCGACATCTTCAAGCTCGAGAAAGGCAAGATCGTCGAGCACTGGGACGTCGTTCAGCCCATCCCCGAGCAGGCCGCGAACAGCAACGGCATGTTCTAAGTCGAAGACCCGCGACTGAAGGTCGAGGGTTCAAGTCGCGGGTCCCCGCAACCACCGATCCCGGCGCTCTGACCACCCGGGTGTCGGAATTGCTTTTCCGAGCGCGCTTCGCCGCCCATTCGTCCATTCCATGGCGCCGTTCTCGTCGGCGATGTGCACACCTTGACCCAAGGTAACGCTAGGCATAGCATCACATAACGACACGAAGAGACGTCAAGGCGATGGAAGGCGGCGAGATACTCAAGGGGCATATGGACATGATCGTGCTCGCCGCTCTTCAGGCGGGTCCGGCGCATGGCTATGCCGTGATCCAGGAAATTCATCGGCGCAGCGGCGGCGCCTTCGATCTGCCGGAGGGCACGATCTATCCGGTGCTCCATCGATTGGAGCAGACGGGCTTGCTCGCGAGCCGCTGGATCACTGCGGAATCCGGGCGGCAACGACGCGTCTACGCGTTGACGCCGCGCGGGCGGCGGGCACTCGCCGATCGCCGCGCCGTATGGCGGCGCTTTACCGAAGCCATTGGTGGCCTTCTTGGGGATCTCGGCCATGCCAACATCGAGTCCGGTCGCTGACTACCTCGACGCGCTCTCCCGCGCGCTGAGCTTCGATGCCGCGCTCGCACGGTGTGTCCGTTGCGAGGTCGAGGATCACCTCTTGGAAGCAGCGGCCGCGGCGGCCGACGGGCGAGAGCCGTCGGTCGAGGCGCAACATCGCGCGCTCGCCAGGTTCGGCGATGCTAGCGACATCGCGCAGGGCTATGTCGCCGCGTCGCTCTTCCGCCAGACGCGGCGCAACGGCCTCGTCGCGCTGCTCGTTGTCGCCGGGATCTTCTGCGTCATGAAGCTGCGCATGGCATATTACGGGCCGGCGCCTCTTGAGTTCGCCGAGGACGTGCAGAGGATTCGCGCGCTTGCGCTTCCTATCAGCGGTTATGCGTTCAAGCTCGCTCTTGTCAGCGCCGTACTCGGCGCGGTCTACATTGCGTGTCGGCGCGTTCCGGCCCGATTTCATCGCGCTTACGACCGCGAGCTCCGTCGCTACTTCGGCCTTTGCGCCGTTGCCGTGGCCGCGGTGATCACTTCGGTCTTGAGCGACGCCGTCTTGACCGCAACGCGGCTGTCGGCCGCGGCGCCGCCATCCGCGCTGGTGCCCCTCCTGTCGATGGCCGCTGAGATCGCCTTTGCCGGAGGGCTCATCCTGCATCTTCGCCGGACGCTGCGACATATGGCATGCGCGGTGACGCTGTCCCGGATCTGAAGAAGCATAGTCGGGTTGTTGAGGCTGCGAACCTTCGAGCCGCCGCTTGCCGGGATCATCCGCTCCCCCCGCGATGTTGGTACCGATAGCTGGACAACTCGCGGAGCGAACCAATGAGCAAAGTGAAAACCGCCGTCGTTCTCGTGCTGATGGGCATCGGCATCGCCGGCAGTCTTACCGGCTGCTTCGTCGAAGACGGCCACGGCGACGGCTGGCATCATCACGACTGGCGGTAGAGGACCGGGCCCGCGGTTTTCTCGATCAGTAGTGGATCTCATATTCGATCTGCCAGCGCGGCGTCACCGCGGGCACGGCCGGGCTGAGGCCGAAGAGGACGCCGCCATTCCACTCGAGCGTGCCCGGCCCGATGTTGAAGATCTTGCCGAAGAGTTGCGGCCCGGCGCGCTCGTCCTGCTGGCCCCAGCGGGCGAAATGGCCGATCGCGCCGGGCGTGCCATAGATCTGGAACCCCGGCTCGACCGCGACATGGCGGCCGAATTGCATGACCAGGGAGTCGAGGCGGGTCTCCGCGGCAAAGCTGAAGACCGGCCGTCCCGCGGCATGGTCGCCCAGATCCTTTTCGAGGAACAAGTCGACCGTCGTGCTGGTGCCCCAGAAATCCTTGCGGAGGATCGGGCCGAAGGTCGTCCCGCTTGGCGCGTTCCGCAGCGTCGATTGGCCGTACTCGGCGAAGAATCCGGCATCGAGCCAGTACTCGCCGCGTTCGGTGAACTGGAACACGTTCTCCGAGGTGACTTGGTTGAAGAAGATGTCCTGGCCGGCGCCTGCGGCGCGGTTGAACTCCACCTCGAGCTCAGTCTGCCACCAGCTCGTCACGCCGTATTCGAGCTCCGAGGTATAGCTCTGCTCGCCGCTCTTGTTGCGGTTGGGATCGAAGCCGGCATCGCCGACGGTCTCGAGCTCCAATTCGCCGCTATTGGCATCCGGCGTGATGACCTTGAAGTCGGCCGCGGCCGGGCCCGCATAGAGAAGCGACAACGACCAGACCGAAACCGCAGCGCCGATCGAGAGTTTCGCGCTCAAATGTTCCCCCAGCTCAGCGCGACGCGGCGCCCGAGGCGCCCACCGATTATGACCTGGCCAGGTCTCGTCTCGGCGACGCCGCGGGCATGCCGCCGAGGAGCCGCATCAGCGAGCCGATGATGACGAGGGTCGCCAGGTAGAACACGACCTGGATGCCCGTCGGCTGGGCGCTGTAGCCCAGCAGGACATGCACGACCTGACCGGGCAGGCTGCGCTCGCTCAAGAGAAATGACGTGTCCCAGAGATTGTTGCCGAGCGCCGGCAAGAGGTCAGCCTGAAGCAGAAAAGCGGCGCCTTGCGAGGCCATTCCGGCCGCGAGAAACAGAATGAGCCAGCTCGTCACCGTGAACAGATGGCGAAGCGGAATGGCGAGCAGGCCGAGATAAAGTCCGGCCCCGGCGCCGACGCCCACGGCGAGCCCCAGCACGCCACCGGCAATCATGCTGGTCGCGCTGCTGCCGCCGGCAACGGCGATGCTGTAGAGGAACAGCACGATCTCCGACCCTTCCCGCAGCACGGCGACGCCGACCACCACTGCCAACGCATAGAGCGGACGCGTCCCGGCGAGCACCGCGCGGCCGATCTCCGTCGCGCTCTGCGCCAGCTCGCGCCCGTGGCGCTGCATCCAGATGTTGTGCCATCCCAGCATGCCGACGGCGGCAAACAGGATCGCGGCGTTGAACAGCTCCTGGCCGACGCCTTCGACCGCGGACGCGATCTCGCCGGCGAGCGACGCGACGATGAGAGCGCCCAAGACCCCGCCGGCGATGCCGCCCGAGATCCACAGCCGGCGGCGCGGCACGCCGCGGCTCGCGGCCAGCACGATGCCGACGATGAGGGCAGCTTCCAGAACCTCGCGGAAGACGATGATCAGCGTCGCGAGCATGCCGGACCCTCTTTATTTCGCGACCAGATGGCCGCGCGTTTCGGGATGGAAATCGTCGAAGAACTCGTAGCTCCCGGGGTCGAGGGGGCCGACGAACAGCGTGATCTCGCTGCCCGGTTGAACCACCTTCTCGCGATGGAACGCGACGCTTTCGAATTCCGAGGTCGTCGTGTCCTCGTTGCGGACGACGATCTTGACCTTTGTTCCCGCTGGAATCTCGACCATGTCGGGAACGAAGCGATGGTCCTTGATCGTAATGGTGACGCCGCTATCCTCGGCCATGGCCGGTGCCGCAATGATCGCGGTCAGAATCGTCAGGGCGAGCAAGAGGCGATACACGGACTGTTCCACATCCCTAAAAGCGCGCAACTGCGACTTATTCTCAATCCTACCGGTTGGCTTTCTTCGCCGTCAAGTCCCTGATACCGACGACGCCCCAGGTATTCCCCTGTCTTGCGGGCGAAGAGCGGGCAGAGGTGCAAATCCTCCCTCCGCCACCGATCTCCCGACGGCTCCCTCGACCTCGACGTCCGATGACGTTCCGCGCAGGACGGCAGCGCCGCGGCACCGTCTGCGGAGCGCGGAACCCCGGGCGCCGAGCAGCGACAGGTTGCGAAAATCCGCGGCGAAAATCCGCCGAGCCGACCGCGTCCTCGTCTAAGATGACGATGCCCCTCGGCTCCTGACTGTCTCGATTGGAGATATCCCATGCTCGCTGCGGCCGATAACGACATGCTCACCCTCACCGGACCGGGCGCGCCGATGGGCCAATTCTTTCGCCGCTTCTGGCAACCCTTCGCCTTGTCGCGCGAGCTGCCCAAGCCGGATTCGCCGCCGATCCGCGTCAGGCTCATGGGCGAGGATCTCGTCGCCTTCCGCGACAGCCGGGGACGTATCGGGCTGCTGGAGCCCCGATGCCCGCATCGCGGCGCCAATCTATTCTATGGCCGCAACGAGGAATGCGGCTTGCGCTGCGTCTATCATGGCTGGAAGTTCGACGTTACCGGCAAGGCGGTCGAACTGCCCAATGTTCCGCCGGACTCGCGCTATCACGAGACCATCGCCGTCAAGGCCTATCCGACGCGCGAGTTCGGCGACATCGTCTGGGCCTATCTCGGCCCGCCCGGGCGTGTTCCCGAAGTTCCTCAGCTCGAATTCGGCGTGGTGCCGGCCGAGCAGCGCTTCGTGACCAAGAAGCTGCAGCAATGCAACTGGGCGCAAGCGGTCGAAGGCGCGCTCGATACCTGTCATTTCTCTTTCCTGCACATGCCGGCGCCAGGCGTCGCGTCGAATCGGAATCCGGCGGTGGCCGCCGACGAGACGCGGATGCGCTGGGTCCGCAATGATCCGATGCCGCGCTTCTCGATCGTCGAGCACCCGGTCGGATTCGTCGCCGGCGGCGCGCGCAAGGCCGATGGCGAAGACCTCTACTGGCGCACCACGCAATTCATGCTTCCTGCGCATGCCACCACGCCCTCGACGCTGCCGGGCGAGAACTACTTCGGCTATACCTTCGTCCCCATCACCGACGACAGCTGCTGGATCTATACCTATGCCTGGAACCCCGAGCGCCCGCTGAGCGACGCCGAGCGCGCGAAGTTCGCCGCGGGCCACAGCGTGCTTGCCGAGGTGGGCCCCGATTACGTCCCGATCAGGAACCGCGACAACGATTACATGATCGACCGCGACGAGCAGAAGCATCGCAGCTTCACCGGCGTGCGCGGTGTCGCCGAGCAGGATGCCATGATCCAGGAGAGCCAGGGCGGCATCGCCGACCGGACGCGCGAGCATCTGACCCCGACCGACGTCGCGATCGTGCGCTTCCGCCGCCTGCTCCTGGCCGGCGCCAAGGCGCTCATCGAGGGGCGGGAGCCCGAGGCCCCCTGGCGCGACGCCGCCTACCGCCTGCGCTCGGGGAGCTGGGTGGCGGCGGCCGGAGTGCCGTTCGAGACGGTGATGAAAGAGCGCTTCGGCGACCCGATCGGCGCCGTGGTTTGACCCGAGAGCGCACAGCGGGCTTCCCGTCGAAGCGCCGCCTGAGCGAAGGTTGACGCGATCGGACTGCGGCGCCCGGCGAATGTCGGTTGCAGTGGCTGCGGGTCACCGCAACCACTTTCGTTATAGCGCCCGCGAAATCCGAATCTGAAAAACGGCGCGCGGCGCAAATCCGCGCGCCGAGTCGTTGCGTTCCGCTCACGCCGACAGCGCATCGCGCTCCGCCGTCATTTCACGGATGACGTGTTTTACCAATAATTCACCAGCGGCAGGCAAATTCGCACCGACATACGCCTGCCTGCGGATCTTTCCCGCGCGTTCGAAAGAAACGGCCATGTTCATTCTCGATCGGTTGAGGATCAAGGCAAAGCTCGGCGTCCTCGTGGGAGTGTCGGTGGTCGCGCTCGCGCTCGCCATCGTCCTGGCCGCGTCTTTGCAATATCAACGGATGATCGATGATCGCATCGCGAAGCTCCGCGGCATCATCGAGATCGCCGAAGGCGTTGCGCGCGCGCTCGAGGACGAGGTCATCGCCGGCAAGACCACACGCGAAGAGGCGATGGCGCGCTTCCGTACTTATGCCCATTCGATGTGGTACGACGATCACCACGACTATCTTCTGGCGCTCACCATGGACGGCTACTTCTACATTTACACGCCCGACCTGAAGCAGGAAGACACGGATCGACGGCAAGGCAAAGACGTGACCGGCAAGCCGCTTTACGGCTCGATGGCCGAGATTGCCCGGACGACCAAGGAAGGAGCACTCACTTACTATTACAAGAAGCCTGGCGAGGACACGCCCATGCCGAAGCTCACTTTCGTCCGGCTCTACCAGCCTTGGAACATCATCCTCGCCACCGGCGTGTGGATCGACGACATCGAGGCTGAATATCGCGCGGTGCTGCTGGAGCTCGGCGGCGCCGCGACGGCGCTTATTGCCATGGTGTGCCTCCTCGCCTATCTGATCAGCCGGAACATCGCGGCCCCCCTCGGCAGCCTCAAGCGGAAGATGGAGAAGCTGGCCGCCGGCCACCTCGCCACGGCGGTCGAAGAAGTCGAGCGCCGCGACGAGTTCGGCGAAATGGCGCGCGCGGTCCGGGTCTTCAAGGACAACGCCATTGCCATGCGCGAGATGCGGGCGGAGCAGGACGAGCTCAAGCGCCGGGCCGAGGAAGAGAAGCGAAAGGCGCTCGCGGCGATGGCCGATACATTCGAGGCGCGGGTTCGCGGCATTGTCGGTACGGTGTTCCGCGCGACCGGGGCGATGCAAGGG
>Ga0070761_10003096_pt1 | contig 10041 bp, 10 predicted proteins | sample HubBroMetageREF1_FD_66724 | JGI IMG/M metagenome (GOLD analysis project Ga0070761, IMG submission 66724) | Reference soil microbial communities from the Hubbard Brook experimental Forest, New Hampshire, USA - Hubbard Brook CCASE Soil... | ecosystem: Environmental > Terrestrial > Soil >... | reverse complement strand
CGGCGTCAAGTCCGAATGGGTGACAGCGCCCGGTGCCGACGCCAGCCGCGCCATTCTTTATCTGCACGGTGGTGGCTATGTGATCGGCTCGATCAATACTCATCGCGCTTTGGCGGCGCGACTCTCGACGGCTGCAAAAGCGCGTGTGTTGGTGATCGACTATCGTCTCGCGCCGGAGCATCCGTTTCCGGCGGCCGTTGAAGATAGTGTTGCCGCGTACCGCTGGATGCTCGCGCAAGGGCTGAAGCCATCGCGCATTTCGGTCGCAGGTGACTCGGCCGGCGGCGGCCTCACGGTTGCCACCCTCGTTGCGATTCGCGAGGCCAAGCTGGCGCTCCCCGGTGCCGGAGTTTGCCTGTCACCGTGGATCGATCTCGAAGGTCTTGGCGATTCGATGAAGACCAAGGCGGCCGCCGATCCGATGGTGCAGAAGGACGCGCTGCTCGAGATGGCAAAGCATTATTTGAAGGGACAGAATCCGCGCAGCCCGCTTGCCGCGCCGCTGTATGCTGATCTCGCCGGATTGCCGCCGCTGCTCATCCAGGTTGGCACGTCAGAGACGCTACTCGACGACTCGAACCGCCTGGCCGAGCGCGCGCGCAAAGCCGGAGTGAGAGTCACACTCGAGCCCTGGGAACACATGATTCACGTTTTCCAGGTTTTCGCGCCGATGCTCGACGAGGGTCAGCAGGCGATCGAAAAAATCGGGGAGTTCGTCCGCGCCAACGCCGCGTAAGACTGGCGCGTCCATCGGCGATCGTATAGCGGCGCTCGACTGGGCGCGCATCGAGCGCGACCTCGACGCACAAGGGTACGCGACGACGGGGACCTTGTTGCGCGCCGCCGAGTGCGCCGAATTGATCGCGATGTACGGCGACCGCGACCGCTTTCGCAGCCGCGTCGTGATGGAGCGTCACCACTACGGTGTCGGCGAGTACAAGTATTTCGCGCGGCCGATGCCTTCGATGGTCGAGGAGTTGCGGGTCGCGATGTACCGCGAGCTGGCGGCGACGGCCAATCGATGGGGCGTGCGGATGCGCTCGCGCGATTCGTATCCACCTTCGGTGGCGGAATTTCTGAAAGTCTGCGCCGCTCATGGTCAGACCAGGCCGACGCCGCTGATCCTTCGCTACGAGAAGGGCGGCTACAACTGCCTCCATCAGGATTTGTACGGCGAGGTCGCGTTTCCGCTTCAGTTCACCTGTGCGCTCAGCCGGCGCGGTCGCGACTTCGAGGGCGGGGAATTATTGCTGGTCGAGCAACGGCCGCGGGCACAATCGCGCGGCGAGGCGATCGCGCTCGACTGTGGCGAGGGAATAATTTTCGCGAATCGCTACCGTCCCGCGCCAGGCACAAAGGGGTACCATCGCGTGAACCTGCGTCACGGCGTCAGCACGGTTAAATCAGGTGTGCGCTACGCGATGGGCGTCATTTTTCACGACGCCGCGTGAACCCAGCGAACCCGCCTACGGGTGATCGTCGGCCGGGCACTTGCCGTCGGTGCACTCGCAAGTCGCGCCTACATTATCGGTACGCCACTGACCGCAGAAATCATTGCAGGGGGTCAGGTTGTCGTCCGTGTTGTAGAAGCCCTTGCACCCCGGCGCGGCCGGCGTCTTCGGATTGCTGAAGTCCGCGTGACGATCACGGTCAGACCCGGCAGCCAGGGCCAGCCCCGCAATCGCGATCGCAAACAACCCCGATATGATGATTTTTCGCATCGAATCGTCCCCTAAGCACGAAGCCCCCAAGCCGCGTGCGAGAATCGTTTGACCGTATCAACCCCCCACCCCATTAACAAACCAGCCCTCGATACGGCGGGCGCTTCGCAATACATTCTGGCATCTTTCACACTTTGTTGTCCCCGAAATAACATTTGCGCTTGCGGTGATGGACCCGGGCTTTTAGCCTCGTCTGCGTGTCGCGAGAATGGGGGCGCGTTGGATAAGATGAGTGCGCGCGAGGCGCTGGCAAGAGCCGTGGCTTGGCTGGATTCGTTGCGAGTACGACTTCCACTGGGACGGCGCGGAGAACGGGCGGCGGAGAAGTATCTGCGACGCAATGGCTATCGGATCGTCGCGAGGAATTTTCGCGCGGCGGGAGCGGAGATCGATCTCGTCGCGATGGACGGCGAGACACTCGTGTTCGTCGAGGTGAAGACGCGGCGGAGCCGTGACGCGGGTGCGCCGGAAGAAGCTGTCGATGAACGCAAGCAGAAGCAGATACGGCGCGCGGCGGAACTTTTCGCGACCCGTTATCGCGCGGACGAGGTCACGATGCGCTTCGACATTATCGCGGTTGACGCGTCGGGCAAGCGGCTGGAGATTGAATTGTTGAGGAACGCATTCTGAATGCTGGATATCAAGCTGATTCGTGAACGGCCCGATTTCGTGAAGGGCGAGCTCGCCAAGCGGGGCGTCGATCCGGCGGAAGTCGATCGGCTGCTCGAGGCTGACCAGAAGCGGCGCAAGCTGCAAGCCGAGGTCGATCACCTGCGCGCCGATCGCAAGCGTCGTTCGCGAGAAGTCGGCCAGCTCCCGCCTGAGGAGCGCGCTGCCGAGATCGCGAAGATTCGCGCCGAGGAAGCCGACGAAGAGCGACTCGCCAAGGGTGAGGCAATCGATGCCAGCAATCCCCGGCTCGTGCTGGGAGCACAGCTTGGCCTGGCGGAGAAGAACGTCGAGGAGCTGGCGCTCACTCTTCCCAATATCCCACGGCCGTACGTCGTCGTCGGTGCGAGCGAGGCTGACAATCGCGTTATCAAGACCGAGGGCACGCCGCTCGAGTTCACCGCGTTCAAGCCGCTCGCGCATTGGGAGCTTGGCGAGCATCTCGGGATCATCGATTTCGATCGCGGCGTGAAACTCTCGGGGACGCGCTTCTACGTATTGAGCGGCGCCGGTGCTCGACTGCAGCGCGCGCTGATTACCTGGATGCTCGACGTCAAGCGCGAGCAAGGTTATCTCGAAATAATTCCGCCGCTGATGGTGAGTCGCGAGACTGCGACCAGCACCGGCCATCTGCCCAAGAATGCGGACACGATGTACCACGACGCCGAGGATGATTTCTGGTTTATCCCGACGGCCGAGGTTCCGCTCACGAGCCTGCATCGCGACGAGACGCTCGACGAGAGCAGCCTGCCTATCTACCTGACCGCGTACACGCCGTGCTTTCGGCGCGAGAAGATGTCGGCGGGGCGCGACGTGCGCGGTATCAAGCGCGGGCATCAGTTCGACAAGGTCGAGATGGTCAAGCTGGTGCGTCCGGAAACGTCGGACGACGAATTTCACAAGATGGTCAACGACGCTGCCGAGATTTGCCGGCGGCTGCAGATTCCTTTTCGGGTCGTCGAGCTGTGCACCGCGGATCTAAGTTTCGCGAGCGCGGTGACTTACGATCTTGAAATGTGGGCGCCCGGATGCGGCGAGTGGCTCGAGGTCAGCTCGGTTTCCAACTGCACCGACTTCCAGGCGCGGCGCGCGAAGATTCGTTTCAAGACCAAGGGCGGCAAGCCCGAACTGGTGCATACGCTGAATGGATCCGGGCTGGCGCTGCCGCGCACGATGATCGCGGTGCTTGAGAATTATCAGAACGAAGATGGCAGCGTTACGATTCCCGAGGTCTTGCGCCCTTATATGGGTGGAGTGGAACGAATACGCAAATCTTAAAGTGAAACTTTACTTTCGCCCGCTGGCGGCGCCGAAGTAGTCTCCGCCCTTGGCCTTAGCATCGTCGGTCCCCCACTCTCGTTCGAGCTCAACCTTGCGCATCATAGGAATGTGCTTCGAACAGTGGATGAATGCCTCGTCGACGGTAACCATCACCCAGCGTTCGAGAATTGGCGGGTCGCTATTGAGGATGCGCTCGAGGATCGGATCCTGCCACAAGTCTCCTCCGTCCGCCCGATGATCTTTCATCAGCCGCGCGAACTCTTCGTGCTCGACGATCCGCGCGCTGCCGTTCACATGGAGCCCGATCCGGTCTTGTGTGAAATCGATGAACATCAGGCCGACATGCGGGTTGTCGGAAATATTCCCCATGCTCGACATCACCCCATTGCCGTGAAACTCCGGATACGCGAGCGTTCGCTCGTCGATCACCTTGACGAAGCCCGGATGACCGGCGCGAAAAGAGGCGTCCGCGTGTCCTCCCGCATCAGCGGTCCCCACAAACATCATTTCCTGGCGCGCGATGAAAGCCTGCATTGTGGAATTGAGATGATCGATCACCTGGCGCTTGTAGAAGGCAAGCGCCTGCAGGCTCTTTCCATACTTCGCCTGCAACTCATGCTCGGCGTCCGATCCGGGAAGCGGAACTTCTTCCGTTCTGCCGCTCGCATCCGCAGCTTGGCCTCCGCAGGCCCACTCGACGACTTCGCGCACCATCGACTCGCATGAACCGCAGGCCAGGCCGGCCCGGGTTGCCTGACTGACGGCCTCATATGTGCGCAAGCCGCGGTTGACGCAATCGATGATCGTGCCCTTGTTTACGCTCTGGCAGTTGCAGATTTGCGCATCGAGCGGGATCTGCTCCAGCGTAACCCGCTTGGGTGGAGCGCCGCCGATATCGAACAGCAGACTGGTTCGCTCCGCGGGCAGCGCACTGTTGCTGTCGAAGGCGTGCAGCAGGTAGGCGGCTTTGCTCATGTCGCCGAGCAGGATGCTACCGACCAGACGATCGTCGCGAATGATCAGCTTCTTGTAGGTCCCGCGCCGCGGTTCCGTGAACTGCACCACCTCGTCGCGATCCAGACCGGGCTCGATCAGTCCCATCGAGGTCAGCTCGACGCCTATCACCTTGAGCCGCGTGGCCGTCCTGGATCCGTGGTAAGCGGCATCGCGATCCGCTCCGGTAATATGGTCGGCGAGCACCTTCGCCTGCTCCCACACCGGCGCGACTAGACCATAGGTCTGTCCGCGATGCTGGATGCATTCGCCGACCGCGTAGATGCGCGAATCGTCCTCGCTGCGCATGTGGTCGTTGACCACGATCGCGCGCTGGACGGTGAGCCCGCATTGAGTGGCGATTTCGGAGTTGGGCTTGATTCCGGTCGCAAAGACTACCAACTCGCATTCAAGCGTCTCGCCGTTCTTGAATTTGAGTCCGCTGACCCGATCGCCGCCAAGGATCTCGATCGTGTCCGCCCCGAGATGCACGCGGATACCCTTTTTCTCGACGATCGACCGCAGGATCGCGCCGGCAGCGGGGTCGAGCTGTTGATTCATCAGATGGGTCGAGCGATGGACAACGTCGACCTCGAGGCCAAGACTGCTCAGTCCGTTCGCGCACTCGAGACCGAGCAGACCACCGCCGATCACAGCGGCGCGCTTTTTCCCGTGGGCGTACTCGGCCATGCGCGCGCAGTCGTCGAGTGTGCGAAAGCCGAACACGCCCGGCTTCACCGCGCCGTCCGCCGCGTTCAATCCCGCAAGCGGCGGAATATAGGGCCGGCTGCCGGTTGCGATAATCAGCAGGTCATACGGCTCCTCGGACTCATCGGCGCCGATCACGCCCTGGGCGAAGCGCAAGATACGCGAGGCATACACCCCCGCGTGCAAGCGGATACCATTTTCCTCGTACCACTTCAGCGGGTTGAGCAGAATTTCGCTCGGCTGACGCGATCCGTCGAGCACTGCGGAGAGCAGGATGCGGTTGTAGTTGCCGAACGGTTCGCCGCCGAACACGGCGATGTTGAACATCTCGGCGCCACCGCGCGCGAGAATCTCCTCGATAGTGCGCGCGCCCGCCATGCCATTGCCGATGACGACGAGATTGAGCTTGGCGCTCATCATTCGAACTCCAGGAAGCCGACATCGATCATCACCTTGGCCGCGAGCCCCTCGGGCGCCGCGATCCTCAGTTCGACGACGCTGCCCGGCAGGCAATCATCGATGATCGCAAGCTGTACGTGCATTCCGCTTTTTGGACCGCACGGGAACAAACGGAGCGATTTGCCGTCGCGCTGGAGCGCTACGTAGAGAAATTCGGTGGTCGGGTTGCCGATCCGTCCGTAGATGAATTGCGCGCGCTTGTCCGTCGGCACCGTGTAGACAGCCTCGGGCGTTAGGCGAACGAGAGTTTCCAGTCCGCGACCCTCGAACCCGAACATCCCGATGAAAAATTTGTGGGTCTCTAGCATAGTCCCCCTTTTGCTCGGCGTTTTCGCTTTGAATATTCGATAGTCATGCGAGATACGCTGCACGGCCCGCGCCCGCAAGGGTGGATAGTAGCAGGTTGCTGATTTCGCCTTAAATTCGCGGTTCACTCCGATTTTCAGGCCACGTAACATTGTCGAAACAATTGATGCGTATGATTACTGCGACGGATGGTCCGGCTCCGAGGGCCGCGGACCGCTCGGCGTGAATGCGATTAAGAATTCTGCAGGAAGAGATCGCTTGTCCGAATTAGACGGTTCGATGGCCGATAGTATCCCGGCGGTCCGGCGCGAGCGCACGACCGCGCCCGTGCATGTGCGTCTGTTCGGCGATCGAATTTTCAACACCGCTACATTTATACTCGCGCTGTCGATTCTCGCGTTGCTGTTCGGACTTGCGGTTGCGTTGATTGCCGACAGCTTTCCCGCGATTCGCGCGTTCGGGCTGCATTTCTTCATCAGCACCGACTGGGATCCTGTCAACGACCAATACGGCGCGCTGCCCTTTATCTACGGGACCTTCGTTTCATCGTTTATCGCGCTGGCGGTCGCGGTGCCGCTGAGCCTCGGCGTCGCGCTATGCCTAAGCGAAATGGCGCCCGACTGGCTGAGCCATCGGCTCGGCTTCCTGGTCGATTTGCTCGCCGCGATTCCGAGCGTCGTGTACGGCCTGTGGGCCGTGTTCGTGATGGGTCCGTGGATTCGCGACTACGTCGAGCCGCCGCTGGCGCACTATTTCGGCTGGCTGCCGTTCTTCCAGGGGCCGAAGGTCGCGGTCGGGATGCTGTCGGCGGGAGTCATTCTCGCCATCATGATCATTCCTTATATTTCGTCGGTCTGCACCGACGTCTTTCGCGTCGTGCCTCATACGCAACGCGAAGCCGCGCTCGCGCTCGGCGCTACGAAATGGGAGATGGTCAAGACTGCGGTGATTCCATACGGCATGACCGGCGTGATCGGCGCGATCATCTTAGGCTTGGGCCGCGCGCTCGGCGAGACCATCGCGGTCGCGATGGTAATCGGCAATTCGGCGGATATTTCCGTGTCCCTGTTCAAGCCGGCGGCGACGCTGGCGAGCGTGATCGCCAATGAATTCGCGGAGGCCACCTCCGACCTGTATGTCGCCGCGCTAATCGAGCTGGGACTCGTCCTGCTGATTCTCGGAATCGTGCTCAACGTCGTGGCGCGGGCGCTGGTGCTCGGCGTGCAGCGGCGGCGGTACCAGGAGGCGGGCAAGTAATGGCGGCTGGCGTCACCACGCTTCACGGCGAGAGCAACTATCGCTACCGCAAGTTCAAGAGCGACGCGATGATGGCGGTGACGGTCGGCGCCACGATCGTGACGTTGATCCCTCTGTTCCTGGTATTGGGCTATCTGCTGACGAAGGGGGTCGCGAGCCTCAACTGGGCGTTCTTCACGCATATGCCGGCGCCGGTCGGCGAAAAGGGCGGCGGGATGGCCAATGCGATCGTCGGCACGCTCGAAGTGGTGGGTATCGCGTGCCTGATTGGAGTGCCGATCGGAGTCGGCGCGGGTCTTTACCTCGCGGCGAACCGCGCGAGCCGGTTTACCAACTGGGTGCGCTTCTCGGCCGACGTGCTGATGGGTGTGCCGTCGATCGTCGTCGGAATTTTTGCCTACGCGGTGATCGTGCGGCCTTTCGGCGGGTTCTCGACGCTTGCTGGATCGGTCGCGCTCGCGGCGATCATGATTCCGCTGGTCACCCGCACCACCGAAGAGATGGTGCTGCTGGTGCCGCCGGAACTGCGCGAGGCATCGCTGGCGCTGGGCGTGCCGAATTGGCGCACGATGCTGTCGGTGGTGGCGCGCACGGCGCTGTCGGGAATCACCACAGGCGTGATTCTGGCGGTCGCGCGAGTGTCAGGTGAGACGGCGCCGCTGCTGTTCACGGCCTTCGGCAACCGCTTCTGGTCGACCTCGTTGTTTCATCCGATCAACACTCTCACGGTTCAGGTTTACACTTACGCAATCTCGCCGTTTGCCGACTGGCAGCGGCAGGCATGGGCGGGCGCGCTGGTGCTGACGGCGATAATCCTTGCGCTCGAGTTGGGCGTGCGGTGGGTAACGGGCGGTGCGGCGAAAGCGCCAAGGTAGCCATGGCTGAGAAGCTGGTCGTCAAAAATCTCAGCGCGTTCTTCCATAAGAACCGCGCGCTAAAAGAAGTGAGTCTGTCGTTCGAGGAAGATCGCATCGCGGCGATTATCGGGCCGTCCGGATGCGGCAAGTCGACGCTGGTCCGATGCCTCAACCGGATGCACGAGGTCGTGCCCGGCGCGACCGCAACCGGCGAGGTGCTGCTCGACGGCAACAACATCTACGGCGACGAGGTCGATCCGGTGCAGGTTCGGCGGCGAATCGGGATGGTGTTCCAGAAGCCGACGCCGTTCCCGACCATGTCGATCGAGGACAACGTCGCCGCCGGCCTGACCCTCAACGGCGTGCAGGTGAGCCGCGCCGAGCGCGATTCGATAATCGAGCGAAGCCTGCGCCAGGCGGCGCTTTGGGAAGAGGTGAAGGATCGCCTGCGGCGTCCCGGCGGCAGCCTGTCGGGCGGACAGCAGCAGCGCCTGTGCGTCGCGCGCGCGCTGGCGGTGCAGCCAGAGGTGCTGCTGATGGACGAGCCGTGCTCGGCGCTCGATCCGATCTCGACCGCGCGCATCGAAGAACTATTGCTGGAACTGAAGTCGGCGTACACTATCGTCATTGTGACTCACAACATGCAGCAAGCCGCGCGCTGCTCCGACATGACCGCCTTCATGTACACCGGCGACCTGATCGAGTACGGCGAGACCAAGCAGATCTTCACGAACCCGACCAAGCGCGAGACTGAGGACTATATCACCGGGCGATTCGGCTGATCTCGGGGAAAGGAAAAATGGATAGTACGCAGCCGCAGCATACCAACAGGCAGTACGAAGAGGATTTGCGCGGCTTGCGCGCGGGCCTGCTCAAGATGGGCGGACTGGTCGAGCGTCAAATCGCCGAGGCGGTCGACGCGCTCGTCAATCGCGACAGCGAGCACGCGCGTGAAGTAATCGCGCGCGACGAAGAAGTGAATCGGATGGACAACGATAACGACGAGCAATGCATCCGGCTGCTCGCGCTGCATCAGCCAACCGCCAGCGACCTCCGCTTCATCACGACCGGACTGAAGATCACCACCGACCTCGAACGAATCGGCGACAACGCCGTCAACATCTGCGAGCGGACCCTCGAGCTCAACGAAGTCCCGCAACTCAAGCCCTATATCGACTTGCCGCGAATGGCGGAAATTGCGCAGTCGATGGTCAAGGACAGTATCGACGCGTTCATGCGCGACGACACCGACCTCGCCGACCAGGTGATCGCGCGCGACGACGAAGTCGACCTGCTCAACTACCAGGTTTATCGCGAGCTGTTGAGTTACATGGCCGAGGATCCGCATACGATCGCGTCGGCGACGCGGCTCCTGTTCGTATCCAAGTATCTCGAACGGATCGCCGATCACGCGACCAATATCGCGGAGATGGTGACGTTCATGGTCAAGGGCAAAATGATCCGTCACGTGGAAACCAAGAAGCGGGGAACTTGATTTACAAGGTGGAGGGGGTGCGATGAATCAGACCAGCCAGGCCACGAGTACGACTGCAGAGGCGCAACGCGGAATTCGCTATCGCGTTCTGATCGTCGAGGACGACGCCGACATCCGCGAGCTGATCCGCTACAACCTCGCGCAGGAGGGCTTCATCGTCGAGGAGGCGCCCGACGGCGCGCAGGCGCTCGACAAGGTCAAGCGGCGCGTGCCCGACCTGATGGTGCTCGACCTGATGCTGCCGGGGATGCCGGGCTTGCAGGTCTGCCGCCAGATGCGCGCCGAGCGCGAGACG
>Ga0070761_10003095_pt1 | contig 10044 bp, 7 predicted proteins | sample HubBroMetageREF1_FD_66724 | JGI IMG/M metagenome (GOLD analysis project Ga0070761, IMG submission 66724) | Reference soil microbial communities from the Hubbard Brook experimental Forest, New Hampshire, USA - Hubbard Brook CCASE Soil... | ecosystem: Environmental > Terrestrial > Soil > Temperate... | reverse complement strand
TCGCACGCTCCGCGACGCTCGCCGCGCCAAGCACTACCGGCTGTGGATAAAAGTAGCGGTAGAGATGGTGCCCGCTTCCCGTTCAACTGCCACTGAAATGACGAACGCGCCGGACCCTCGTAATCAGGGTCCGGCGCGTTCAGTGCGAATCTAACTAATAGCCGAACTATTGATGATGGTGCTGATTGTACTGAGCGTGGGCCTCGGCGGCTTCCGCGTGATGTACTGCTTCCTCATGATGCATCGCTTCGACCGGATGCCGGAACCATTCGGGATGTGCATTTGCGTCGGCTCTCCATTCGGGATGGTTATTCGCCCATTCAGGATGGTGCGCGTACATCCAACCGGGATCGTGATCATGCCACCAGCTTTCGTCGCGCCACACATGACCCGAGTCGTAGGCGCCTACTCCGTGCTGTTCGAGCCTCTTGTATTCGTTGGGATGGTTCTGCATGAAGGTTTCCAATTCCGGATGATCGTGCCGGAACTGGCGGTCGTAAAGCAGCGACGGATTGGCGCGCACTTGAGCACCTAGTTCCGGATGGTCGTTGAGAAACCTGTCCATTTTCGGGCCCATCTGCTGAGCCAACGCCATCGAGCTGATCGCGGTCGCGAGGAAGAAAATCGCGCCGGCTACTACGGTTTTAGGGTGTTTCATGTCTGATTTCTCCTGCTTCTCGGCTCCGTTTCGTGTTAGACGCCAACCGCCCGCTTCCTATTCTAGCAAATCCGTGGGAACCACACTCGTTTCCCGCAACGTCAAATTTACACACTCAACAAGATGTACGTAGCCACCAGATTTCGGTTGCCGCCAAGTCATATGCCGCCTCGAATCTGCCGGATCCGGTTGCCCTTCCCGCTCGGGAAGGGGCTAGGGGTTAGGTTCTTCTGCCAGCATTGCCCCAAGCCGCCGACTCGCGTATCGCAATCCTATGATGCCGCGCGATCTCGCCCCGACGCTTCGAACCCTGGCCGAAAAATACAAACTTCCCGGCGCCGTCGGCGCCATCCTTCGCGGCGATCGAATTGTCGCGCTCGGCAGTACCGGCGTTCGCAAGGTCGGCGACCCGGCGCCATTTCTGGTTACCGATACGATCCATCTCGGCTCCGATACCAAGGCCATGACCGCGATCCTCATCGGTCAATTGATCGACCGCAATCAGCTCATGTTCGACACAACGATGGAGGAAATCTTTCCCGACCTCGCTCCTGCGATGAATCCCCTGATGGCGAAGAACACGGTGCGCAATCTGCTGGATCACAACGCGGGCTTTCCGCACGATCTCGATTGGTCGGCGCTTGACGCCACTCATCTGCCGCTCCCGGAGCAGCGTCGCAAGGCGGTGGAGCAGGCATTGTCAGTGGCGCCGGCGACACCGATCGGAAAATATTCGTACTCCAACGTCAGCTACGTCGTGCTCGGCGCGATCATCGAAGCCAAGACCATCGAAGCCAAGAGCGGCAAGTCGTGGGAAGAGACGATCGAGCGCGAGATCTTTCGTCCGCTCGGGATGACCAGCGCAGGCTTCGGCGCGCCCGGCACGCCGGGACAGGTCGATCAACCGTGGGGCCATGTCGATGACAACGGGAAATTGAAACCGATCCAGATCGACAATGAGCCCGTGCTGGGCCCGGCGGGCGCCGTCCACTGCTCTATTGGCGATTGGTCGAAGTTTATCGCGGAGACTCTGCACGGCACACACGGCCATCCGACACTGGTATCGGCTGAAACCTTCAAGCAGTTGACGACGCCGGCGCTCATGCCGAACTATGCGGGCGGCTGGCTCGTCACTCTGCGCCCGTGGGCCGCCGGCCCGGCGCTCACTCATTCCGGTTCCAACACGATGTGGTTCTGCACCGCGTGGATCGCGCCCGAAAAGGACTTCGCCGTGCTCATCGCGACCAACTACGGCGGCTCTTCGGCCGCGCCCGCCGCCGACGAAGGCTCCGGCAAACTTATCGAAATCAACTCGCAATTGAGTGGCAGCTAATTTCGCGAAAAGAGCGATCCTGCTACACTGGCTTATTCATCATGCTTTCACTTGCGCGCGGTAAAGAGGGAAGTTTCAAGCTGGTCTCGGGCTACAAGCCTGAAGGCGACCAGCCCGCCGCGATCGATTCGATCGTCGCCAATCTCAACGACAAGGTGCCGCACCAGGTCCTGCTCGGCGTCACCGGCTCGGGCAAGACTTTCACGATGGCCAACGTGATCGCGCGCGTGAACCGGCCGACGCTCGTGATGGCGCCGAACAAGACGCTCGCCGCGCAGCTCTACAACGAGTTCAAGAGCCTGTTCCCCGAAAATGCGGTCCGCTACTTCGTCTCGTACTACGACTACTACCAGCCCGAGGCGTATGTTCCTTCGACTGACACGTTTATCGAGAAAGACGCGAGCATCAACGACGAGATCGACAAGCTGCGCCATTCCGCGACCAAGGCGCTGCTCGAGCGCAACGACGTGCTGATCGTCGCGTCGGTCTCGTGCATCTACGGCCTCGGCGAGCCCGAAGTGTACTTCGAAATGGTGGTGTTCCTCGAAGAGGGCCAGACTATCGATCGCGACAAGATGCTGCGCAAGCTGGTGGATCTCCATTATCAACGCAACGACTACGATTTTCATCGCGGCACCTTCCGCGTGCGCGGCGACACGGTCGAGATTTTCCCCGCCTACGAAGAGCAGCGCGCGGTGCGGGTCGAATTCTTCGGCGACCAGGTCGAGCAGATGTACGAAATCGACGCGCTGCGCGGCAAGGTTGTCCGCAAGCTGCAGAGCGTTGCGATCTACCCGGCGTCGCATTACGTCACCACCTCGGACCGGATGGAAACCGCGGTCCGCAATATACGCATCGAGTTGAAAGATCGCCTCGAGCTCTTCCGCACCGAGAATCGGCTGCTGGAAGCGCAGCGCCTCGAGCAGCGCACGATGTACGACCTCGAGCTGCTGGCCGAGATGGGCTTCTGCCCGGGAATCGAGAACTACTCGCGTCATCTGACGGGCCGACTGCCCGGACAGGCGCCGCCGACGCTGCTCGACTACTTCCCGAACAACTCGCTGTTCTTCATCGACGAGAGTCACGTCACGGTTCCGCAAATCGGCGGGATGTATCGCGGCGACCGCTCGCGCAAATCGGTGCTGGTCGATTTCGGCTTCCGGCTGCCGTCGGCGCTCGACAACCGTCCGCTTAATTTCGAGGAATGGGAATCGCACATCGCGCAGGCGGTCTACGTCTCCGCCACGCCCGGCGATTACGAGCAGCAGAAATCGGGTGGCCTTGTCGTCGAGCAGCTTATTCGTCCGACCGGACTTATCGACCCGCAAATCGAAGTGCGCAAGGCCGGCACGCAAGTCGATGACCTGCTCGAGGAAATTCACAAACGCGTCGCCGTCAACGAGCGCGTGCTGGTCACCTGCCTCACCAAAAAGATGGCCGAGGATTTGACCGACTATTACCACGACCTCGGCATCCGCGTGCGCTACCTGCATTCGGACATCGAGACTATCGAGCGCGTCGAGATCATCCGCAGCCTGCGCAAGGGCGAGTTCGACGTGCTGGTGGGTATCAACCTGCTGCGCGAAGGCCTCGACCTGCCCGAGGTGTCGCTGGTCGCGATCCTCGACGCCGACAAGGAAGGCTACCTGCGCTCGGCGCGCTCGCTGATTCAAACCACCGGTCGCGCCGCGCGCCATATCAACGGCCGCGTCATCATGTACGCGGACGTCGTCACCAAGTCGATGGAACAGGCGATTGGCGAGACCAACCGCCGGCGCGCGAAGCAGGTCGCATACAATGAGCAGCACGGCATCACGCCGACGTCGATCATCAAGGCGATCGACGCGTCGCTGGTCGAGATGTACTCGCCGGAGTGGGCGGTAGTCCCGGAAATCGGCGACGACAAAGCCAAGGAAGAAGAGTTCATCCCGGCGCACGAGCTGCCTGACCGGATTACCGCGCTGCGCCAGCAAATGATGGCAGCGGCGGAAAACCTCGACTACGAACACGCCGCAGACCTGCGCGACCAGATTAAAAAACTCGAGCGCCACGCCTTCGGGATGGATCAGCCGCGCCATCCGGTGCTGCCGTCGCAGCCGCCCGGCTCCGCCCATCAGCCGCGCTACGAAGGCTCCAAAACAAAAGACAGCGAAAAAAGCATCCCGACCAAGACTCGCGGCCGTCGCGGTGCAGGCGCCGCCACCGGGGCCGCCGCAGGCGCGATGCGCCCGGCGAGGCAGAGCAAGCTCAAGCTGATCCCCGACGCACCGAAGTAGCCGCGCGAGAGACTAAATTGAATGTGAAACCCGCGGTGGGTTTCACGCTTCCTTCGGCAGGGCTGAGCCCTGCACCCAGTATTAAAGATGCGGGGCTGCGCCCCTGTTAGAAAGGTGAAAGGGAAGAGCCGTCTCCGCTCTTCGCGATTGTTCCCCTTCCCGTACGGGAAGGGGTTCGGGGTTAGGTTGTTCGCAATTGAGGATCCTGCGGACCGCTTTACGCTGCCTGTAATTCCTTCCGGAGACGCGATTTGCTCTCGGGTGATCGGCGAAAACCCCTGATACTTATTAGCTGGAATGCTTATTGCTGTTTCCTCTTCAAGGCTGAGGAGGCCGTATTTATGAAGCCATCAATCAGAAAAACTGTCCTCGGCGCAGCGCTGGCACTTTCTCTTGGCGCTTTTACAATTCCAGCGGGCGCATCGGTGCCGCCGCTACGTCCTGTAACGTACGTCGGCAACGGCAAGAAAGTTGTCGGCATTCAGATCGCGCAGGTCGAGCGCGGGCAGACGAAGACCGCGACTCGTTCGATCCATTAGACCACTCGATCGAATAACAAAGGGGCCGCCAAATCTGGCGGCCCCTCTTTTGATCTCTTGAAGCGATCCGCGCACGGGCGCTTCCGTAGCTGATCGGATTCCTGCAGCCGCGCACGATCAGCCATCAAGTTTTATAATAGACATACGACACACTTTCGTGGTTTGATGCGCGCCTATTCGAGGCTGAGCTCGCGTCATGAATGGCATGTCCGCGAGGTTGGGAGGGACTACGCTCATGACTGGGCTGTCGTATCTGCGGAATCGCGGACGAATCGCTTTTCTTGCCTGCTTCATATTGGTGATGTTCGCCGTCGCGATCGCGCAGACGCCGGGCTCTCCGGGCGACGTGACTGCGGACCTGGTACTCGGTCAAGCCGACTTCACGCACAACAACACTGGCATGGCGCCTAATCAGATTCTTTTCGAGAATCCTACCGACGTGGCGATCGATCCGAGCACGGCGCACTTTCGAGTCTACGTCGCGATCGAGGGCGAGAATCGGGTGTTGGGATGGGACGATGCGGCTGAGCTCGCCAATGGCGCGAAGGCCGACCTGGTGCTCGGGCAAACGAACTTTACCAACATCGGCTTTTCTCCGACCGTCACTGATGCCGTTTTTAATTCACCGACCGCCATCGCGGTCGATTCGAAGGGGAATGTTTACGTAGCGGATACGGCCAACGGCCGCGTGCTCGAGTTCAACACTCCGTTCGTGAGCGGATGCACCGCGACCTCGCCCTGCGAGGGGCAAGCCGCCAACCTGGTCCTCGGCAAAGGCGCGTCCGGCACCGACTTCGCCAGTTTTGGATGCAACACGATCGGGTCGACGGTTGCCGTAACTGCGTCCACGCTATGCGGTCCGACGGGACTCGCTTTAGACTCGAACGACAATCTGTATGTTGCGGATCGGCAAAATTACCGAGTCGTGGAATACGACAATCCGCTTGGCACTTCCGGCGGATGTACGCCGAATCCGGATGGGACAGGATGCCCCGGTGACGTCGTCGCGGACCGGGAGTGGGGCTTCGGCACGACCGGGAACGAATTCACCCTGGGGAACTCCCCCAGCTCGTCGTTTGGCGCGACGGATGCGGTCGCGATCGACTCCGCCGAAACTTTGTATGTCGCTGACTCGGTGCATTCGACCGTATATGCATTCGAGACCGCATTGACCAACTTCACCAGCAACTTCCAGTTCGGCGGTGGCGCAGGCCCGAGCGGGATGTCGCTGCCGCAAGGCCTCACGGTCGATTCAAAGAACAACCTCTACGTCTCGGATTCTGGCGAGAACCGCGTACTCGAATTCGATCAACCTACTGCGTCTTCGGCCGGATGCGCCGGCGCGGGAACGTCGCCCGGATGCCCGGGCGATACGGTTGCCGATCTCGTCTTTGGGCAGGGCGCCGCCGGCACCGATTTCACCGACGCGTTTTGCAACGATGATTCCCCCCTGTCTCCGACGGCAGTAACTTTGTGCTTCGAGAATGTTTCGGGGATCCAGACAGATCCCAGCGGCGACCTGTGGGTCTCAGACTACGACAACAATCGCGTGCTCGAGTACTTACAGCCGCTCGCGACGCCGGGCAGTCCGACACCGACGCCGACAGCCACGGCCACTCCAACTGCAACTTCGACGGCGGCAACTCCCACGGCGACCCCCTCGAGGACTGTTACGCCAACGGCCACGGCCACCGCGACGCCGACTCCAACTGTTACATCGACCCCGACCGCTACGCCGACTCAGGTCCCACCTCCGAACCCGACGATCAACCATAACTCGCTCGCATTCGGAAATAATGTGACAGTTGGAAAGACGAGCAAGCCCGAGACTATCACGATCAAAAACAGCGGCAAAAATAAGAAGGGTGCGGCACTGATTGTCGAGATGGAGGACGTGACGAATCCGGTATTCGCGCTAAAATCGAAATGTATGAAAACTCTGAAGCCGGGGAAAAGCTGCAAGGTGTCGGTGACCTTTAAGCCGACGGACACTTCACCGCAGACCGGAGCCCTGATGATTATCGACAACGCGGCCAACTCGCCGCAGCAGGTGGGACTCTCGGGGACGGGAAAGGCGCCCAAGTAGTCTTGTGACGCGACGACGATTTCTTGCATTGGCAGCGCGCGCCGGCGCGATCCTTTCGATGACCGCCGGCAAAGCGTTCGCGTCGATAGCGCGCTCGGGCGGGATGCAGTATCGGACGCTTGGCCGCACCGGCGCGAAGGTCTCGCTCATCGGGATCGGCGGCTACCATATCGGGCAACCGAGGGACCCGCGCGACGGCATCGCGATCATCCGCACCGCAATCGACAACGGCGTGACCTTCATGGACAACTCGTGGGATTACCATCTCGGCGAGAGCGAAATCAGGATGGGCAACGCGCTGCGCGACGGTTATCGCGACAAAGTTTTCCTGATGACCAAGGTCGATGGCCGCACTCGCTCGACCGTGGACTGGCAGCTCGACGAATCGTTGAAACGCCTGCAGACCGACCATGTCGACCTGCTTCAGATTCACGAAGTGATCCGCGACAACGACCCCGACCGGGTCTTCGGCAAAGATGGCGCTATCGAAGCGCTGCTCGCGGCGAAAAAATCCGGCAAGATTCGCTTCTTCGGATTCACGGGGCATAAGACGCCGGCGATGCTGCTCAAGATGATCCGGCTCGCCGATCAATATGGCGTCACCTTCGATACGGTGCAGATGCCGCTCAACGTGATGGACGCGCATTACGACAGCTTCCAGCGCAATGTGCTGCCGGTCGCGCTGGAAAAGAATATGGGCGTGATCGCGATGAAGTCTTTCGGCGACAATTTCATCCTGCAAAGCAAAACCGTCACGCCGCTCCAGGCGCTGCATTATACGATGAACCTGCCAATCAGCACGCTGGTCGTCGGATGCGAATGGATGGTGTTTCTGCAGCAGGCGCTGAACGCGGTACGCACCTTTCGGCCGCTCACGGAGAATGAGGTCACGGGGATCCTGGCCAGGACGGCGCAGGCGGCGATTGGCGGACAGTTCGAATACTACAAGACGCGCGACACGTTCGATGGAACCGCGAGAAATCTGAAGTGGCTCGGGTAGTCAGTGACTATTTGTGCGCCGGAAATGATATCGGAATGAGGTGCGTCGGATTGACTACTGGCTCGGGCGCCGAGGTAGTACCTCGGAACACGGCCTGCAGCGCGTAGAAGCCAGCGCGCGGTGTAAGCACGTCGGCGCCGCCATTCAACGATCCCGCGCCGTCATAGGCAGTGAGGACAGGACCGTCAGCACGGCGGCCGGGGCCTGGCGCGACTGACATCAGGCCGAACCATTCTTCGTCCCAGTACGACGCGAAGCCGCTGCCGGTCTCGCCGAACGGAAACTTGCTCTGCTCGATCGTCGTGTCGTGCGAGGACCAGGTGGCGGGCCGGCTCGCAGCTTCCTTCCACCATTCGTCCTGGAACTCGAACACATAGCCGCCCGACAGGATGCCGCCGCCGGTGGTCGAAAGCGTCGACTGCGGTCCGTAGATGTCGGATGCGATCCTCTCGATCAGTTTTGCCGCGCGATATCCGGGAGCGTTGTGGAATTCACCGGGCGCGGCGGGGCTGACGCTGACCCATTGCGGATTCGGCGGCGCGGGCGGCTGTCCGTCGCGGGTGCGAATCGAAGCGGGCGCGCCCCATTCGGTCAGAACGATCGGCCGCGGAGCCGGATTGGGCGGCTCAGTCCCCGTCCCGGTACCGTTGGTGTAGTGACCGTCGACGATCCAGTGCTTGAAGTTTGCGACGTCTTCAGTCTCGGGCTTGCGATAGGCGTTGAATCCCCAGACATCGAGCGCATAGATGTCGGCGGGATAAGCCCGCCGGCGATGCGCCGACTCGCAGTCAGGACTGGGATGTGCGCCGTTGGAATTGACGCAGACCGGAACCGTGCGGCCGCCGGGATGAGCGTTGGCGGCATCTCTGAAAGCGACTAATGGCTTCAGGAGCATCGGCGCTTCAGGCGATGGATAGTCCTCGAACGCCGTCATCGTCAATTTGTCGGGGGCATAGTGCTTGGCGATGGCGCCGAGCCGATTAAGATACTGCCAATAGTCAAGGTACCGGTCGGTGCCGCGCGCGAATGGCAGGTTGGTCTCGTTGCCAATAGCAAATCCGAGCACGGCGGGATGATAACCGTAACGCTGCGCCAGCCACTGAGTAGTGCGCTCGATAAACATCCGCTGGTCGTGCAGTAACGCGGGATCGGAATTGGTGCCCGGAAAGGCAGACCATGGATCGACCGATATGCCGATGACTACATAAATCGGGTTGACGCCATGATTCCAGCACAGGTCCAGGAATTGATCGCCGCCGTCGTGCGCCGGCCATGACGCGAAACCCGCGGGCGTCGTCGTCGCGCCGTAGCGGACTCTCGGCGTCACGCTCCAGTCGAGCATGCTCCACTTCGCATAGTCAGCCGGCGTCATCGGAACCCATTTCCACCAGGCGTAGGTACGGATGCTGTTGGCGCCGAGCTGACGAACGAGTCCGTCGGGAAAATTGACGCCCGTTTCGTTGTCGTTGTAAGTCGTGCCCCACAGATCGCGCGTCCAGATTGGTGCGTAGGTGAGGTGAGCGGGATCGCCCCAGAAGTAATCGGAGCCGGGTATTGTCATCGCGGCGTCGTTGATCGGGCGTGGCGAGTAGTCGACGCCCTTGATGACAAAGGGGGTCGGCGCGTTTCCGTTCAATGACAACAGGATGGTCTTGCGATCGCTTGCGACTGACCACATGGTGGTCGAGGACCCAGGCGGCAGGAGTGTCGTCGCGAACGCGTCACCAGCGTTGATCGCGATTGCGACGCCGACAACAAATGCGAAGATTCGGATGTAGCGGCTTCGGGTCGTCAAAGGCTGGATCAATTCGTAGAACTCTCCGGCTCGTAGGCGGCCGGGTTGGATACCAGCTCAAAATGCGCCCGCTCAAATGCAAATCACGTACCTTGGATATCGCAGTGCTTTCAGTGTGTCGAGTCGGATCATTCGTACAATTGGCAATCAGATGCCGCCGTCACGTGCAGCATCCGACGATAGTAACTGACTGTTCAGACCCGATTTTTCTAGAAAGGTATATCTTCGTCATCCATCGGCGCGACGTCGTCGCTCGCGCCGCCAGCGCCCGCGGGTGCACGACCGCGAGCACCGCCGCCGAAGTCACCGCCGTCATCGGTCGCCGGAGCGCCGCCGCGCGAGCTCAGGAACTGGACA
>Ga0070761_10003094_pt1 | contig 10047 bp, 10 predicted proteins | sample HubBroMetageREF1_FD_66724 | JGI IMG/M metagenome (GOLD analysis project Ga0070761, IMG submission 66724) | Reference soil microbial communities from the Hubbard Brook experimental Forest, New Hampshire, USA - Hubbard Brook CCASE Soil... | ecosystem: Environmental > Terrestrial > Soil >... | reverse complement strand
CCGTGCGGGCCTGATCAGCAAGGAAAACGAGCCGGGCTCGACATCTCCGACGCGGGCTAGATGCTGCCGGGCGACTCCGGCTGGATGCCGTACCGGGCCGCGACCGGGTCCCACACTTGGATGAACGCCTCCTTCGCGGCGTTGGCCTGCTGGTCAGCCTGGTAGGCGGCGTCGTAGGCACTCGATTGAGTAGCCGGGACGCACCCGAGCTTCAGCTGCTGCGCCCAGGCCAGGTAGTCCCGGTCGGCCTGCAGCGAGCTGCGTAGTGCCGCGGTCAGGTCGGTCTTGACGATCGCGCCGTCGGCCAGGGCGGAGGTTGACAGCGCTGACGCCTGGTTGTACTCGGTGCTGCGCTGATTGACCGCATCCTGGATCTGGCCGATCGCGCTGGACAGGTCCGTGCAATCGCGGGCCTCGCCGACCGCGCCCTGCAACGCCTTCCGGGTGGCCGCGCTCGAACTCAGCAGATCGCTCACGGCGGTCGCCTGGTTCGATGCCAGCGGGGGCGCTGATGCCGATGCCGGTGCCGATGACCGTGCTGAGGTCGGCGCCGGAGAGGACACCGCCGGCTTGCTCCGCGCCGGGCTGGCTGACAAGACGACGCCGATGGCCACCGCGGCGGCGATGCCCACTGCGGCGAGAGCAAGGATGAGGGCGGTTACGCGCGAGCGGTGCCGGGGCAGCAGGGGCTGCCGGGGCTGCCGGGGCTGCCGGGGCTGCCGGGGGGAAGGTCCGCTCACCCAGTCAGGGCTCGCTTGACCTGGTCCGGGCTCGGGCCCGGATCCGTGCTCCCCGGCCGGGTCATCTGGCTCACCGGGAAGGAGCCCGAGCGCTGTGCGCAGTTCTTCGGCGAACTGGCCACAGGTCGCGTACCGGCCTGCCGGGTTCTTGGCCAGCGCCGTGGCCAGCACCAGGTCGACTGCCGCGGGTAGGTCGGGGCGCCGCGCCGAAGCGGCGGGGGGCGGTGCGTACAGCTGTGCGTACATCACGGTCAGGCCCTGGTCCGGCCCGAAGGGCGGCGTGCCGCACAGCAGCTCGAACGCGGCGCAGGCTAGCGAGTACTGGTCCGTGCGTCCGTCCACGACGCGCCCCTGGATCTGCTCCGGCGCGAGGTAATCGAGGGCTCCCGCGTGGCCCGCCGCGATGATCTCACCTGGCGACAAGTCCCTGCCTATCCCGAAATCAGACAGGTACACATGGCCGCCGGCACCGAGAAGCATGTTGGCGGGCTTGACGTCGCGATGGATCAGGCCGTGGCCGTGAGCGGCATCCAGAGCCGACGCGGTCTGGGCGATGACGTTCCAGGCCGAGGCCAGCGGAAGCGGCCCGAGCCGGCTGAGCAGTGACCGGGCATCGCCACCGCGGACGTAGCGCATGGCCACGTACAAAATGCCGCCCGCATCGCCGGCCTCGTAGGCGGGAACGATGTTGGGGTGGCCGATCGCGGCGGCCGCCCGTGACTCGTAAAGAAACCGGGCCCGGAAGGCGGCATCACCGGCCAGCTCCGGGGCCAGGATCTTGACCGCCACCTCACGGTCCAGGCGCTTATCCCGGGCGAGATAGACGACAGCCACGTCGCCCCGGCCGATACACTCCTCCAGCTGGTAGCCTGCGACCTGGCCCGACATTCCCAGGTCGGGCAGGACCGGATCCGTCTTACTCACGGAGGCACCACCTGGCGGGACGCGATCAGGGGCCGGCGGGCGCCAGCCGGGTCCGCCGGGCTGACCCCACCCCGATGGCAGTAATGGTTTTCGCCGCGCAGCTCACGAGCCTCCGTTCGTCGGTATGGCCCACAGCCCAAAATGTCACGATAGTGGCATTTCGCCAGGCCTGTATCGCGAACAGGAATCAGGTTGGCTCAGCTCAGGGAGGCAAGTTGTGGTGAAGCGGGTACTGGAGGGCACGGTCGCGCTGGTGACCGGGGCTTCGAGTGGCATCGGCGCGGCCACGGCCGTCGCGCTCGCCGAGCAGGGCGCGGCCGTCGCGCTGGCGGCGCGGCGCAGGGACCGGCTGGAGGAGCTCGCCGCCGGTATCCGGGACCAGGGCGGCACCGCGCTGGTGCTGGAGTGCGACGTCACGCAGGAGCAGCAGGCGGCAGACGCTGTGGCGCGCACGGTCGCCGAGCTGGGGCGTCTGGACACGCTGATCAACAACGCCGGGGTGATGCTGCTCGGCCCGGTGGTCGACGCGCCGCTGTCGGAGTGGCAGCAGATGGTCGAGCTCAACGTGCTCGGCCTGCTCTACTGCGCGCACGCCGCGCTGCCCCATCTGCTGCGTGCGGCCGGAGACGGTCCGCGCCAGGTCGCCGACATGGTGAATCTCAGCTCGGTGGCGGGCCGGGTGGCCCGCAACGGCAATGGCGTCTACTCCCTGACCAAGCACGGCGTCGGCGCGTTCAGCGAGTCCCTGCGCCAGGAGGTGACCAGGCGCTACGTACGCGTCAGCCTGGTCGAACCGGGCGCGACCGCGACCGAGCTAGTCAGCCACAACCGGCCCGAGGTGCGCGAGAGCATCCGGAACCAGTTGGGGCAGACGATGCAGGCCGAGGACATCGCCGACGCGATCACCTACATCGTGACCCGGCCGCGGCACGTCGCGGTGAACGAGGTGCTGATCCGCCCGACCGAACAGGAGCGGTAGCCCGACGCTGCCGGCTGGCGGTCAGCCGGACGGAGCGTTGCCGCTTGACTTGGCCGCCTTCCAGGTCGCCGTGCGCGCCGCGATGTAGTGGTCGTAGTCCGCCGGCGTCTGCTGGGTGGCCAGCAGCGGCGCGGAGTGCAGTTCGCTCAGCGGAACCTGCAGCTGCGATGTCAGCTGGGCGTTCGCCAGCTGGAGGTCCGACACTTCGGCCGCGGCCGGGTTGGCGCCGGTCGAGGTCGGCGCGACCAGGCCGGTGGGCAGATCGGTGGTCCGGGGGGCGGTCAGGCTGAGCACATCTCCGACGTCAGGCGCGGCGGCGTCCCGTTGGGTCAGCGCGGGCAGCCCCCAGCGGGTCTGGATGGTTTTCAGTACGGAGGTGTGATCCAGCGGTGTCGGCCCGGGTACCCGGAACACCGTGCCGGCCGGGATCAGCGGCGAGACCAGCACCGCCGGGACCCGCACCCCGAACCGGGTGAAGTCGAACCCGAACTCGCCGGGCGCGGATGTGGTGTTGTCCGGCGGGGTGGCCCCCGATGGCGGCGGCACGTGGTCGTATAGGCCGCCGTGCTCGTCGTAGGTGATGAACAGCAGCGTCTGGTTCCAGCCCGGGCCGTTGCGGACGGCGTTGTAGACGTCCAGGATGAGCTGCTCGCCGAGCGAGACATCGTAGTTGGGGTGCTGGTTGTTGCCGGTCGAATCCCAGCTCGGCTCGAGGAACGAGTACTGGGGCAGCGTCCCGGCCGCGGCGTCGGACTGGAAATCGGGGAACAGCCCGAAGCAGGAATCCGGGGCGCTCACGGTGTCCGGGAAGTTCTTACGGGTCAGCGGCTCCTGGTTGTAACCGTAGATCTTCCACGTCAGGTTGTGCGCGGTCATCAGCCCGAAGATGGTCGGCACGGTGAAGGACGCCGTGCCGTCGTTCATGTGTCCCTGGCTCGTCGCGGCGCAGGCGAAGGCCCGGTTCGGGAAGGTCTCGGTGGGCACTGAGCTGTACCAGTGGTCGCAGACGGCAAAGCCCGCGGCCAGACCGGAAAGTACCGGCAGGGCCGCGGGCGGGAACACTCCCATGATGTCCGAGGCGGTGGTGCCGGCCTGCACGCTGCGGCGGGAGCGCTGGTCGTAGGCGATGGCGTCGGCGAAGTTCGTGACGAAGCCGCTGTTGGTCGCGGCCGGCGGGACCGGCGGCTTGCCGCTGCCGAATAGCTGTTCGTTGGTATTGGAGTATCCCTCACCGGGGTCAGCGCCCGGCATGAAGTAGGCGCCCGGCGCCGTGTGATCGATCTGGTAAACCGTCACCGTATTGCCGCTGGCGTCGGTATTAGACTCGCTGCCGGCCAGGCCCTCGAAGCTGTCGGACTTCGGATACAGGAACCCAAGCATGTGGTCGAACGAGCGATTCTCGAGCATGAGCTGGACGATGTGGTTAATCGACGGCAGCTGATTCCCGGCCATATGTCCCCACCCATTTCCGGCACCCGCGGTCCGGCGGTACCGCGCGGCCCGAGGGCGACGGCGGCAGCCGTCGAGCGCACGCGCCACTATCGCTATGCTTCGGGCTGATCCGAGAATTTTCGCATACTTAATTACCGTTTTCCATAGAAACGCGGCCGAGGCAGCCGCGGTGCGCGGCTGCCTCGGCTTTCGACGTCAGGCGTTCAGTAATCGGCGGATTCGAGCGTGCCGCGGAGTTCCGCGGCACGGCGCCACGCCTCGATCATGCGGCGCTCGGCTTTGTGCTCTATCCGGCGCGCCCGGCGCAGCGTGAGCAGATGGCGCGAAGGGCGCAACTGCTCGGCCAGCTCTATTTTGCTGCGACATTCCTCGGTCGCGAGCTCTTCTACCAAATACATGCTGATCACTCCGTTGTGCGCATTGTGTGCATTTACCGGCCGCGCGGCCCCCGTCGGCCGCGCGGCCCTTCCCCGTTCTGGACTGACTGTTCTGGGCTGACTGTTCTGGGCTGACCGCTTACGCGGCCACCTCGGTCTTGCGCGGACGTCCGCGAGGCCGCTTGCGAGGCACGATCGCGCCGCGCATGAGCAGCTCGCCACCCCACACGCCCCACGGCTCCCGGCGCTCGAGCGCCCCGGTCAGGCAGGCGATCCGGGCCCGGCATTCCCGGCACATGGCCTTCGCCTGCTCCACGTCCTGCGGAGACTCGGCGAAGAACAGCTCCGGGTCCTCCGTGCACGGAAGATCCACGCCTATCGGGAGTGCGGTCGCGGTGCTTTCCAGGCCTGCCACTATGAACTGATCTTCAGTCGACCCCTGCCGTATCGCAGAGCCGAACACCTCGAACCCCGTCGTGTCGCCTCCGACGGTGGCATCGCGCCACTGCATCGGTGCCATCCCCTCTCGCTTACCGGTCCTAGTTGTCACCGTGGCGATTTCTCGCCTTCCTGGGACCTAGGCCTTTGATAGCTAAGGCCGCGGACCCTGTGTGCGGGTCCGCGGCCTCAAGGGGATTTCTGGCCGGCCTTTCTAGGCCGGTTCCCTATCTGGAGGCGGACCCGATGCGCCTTCGCCAACGGCGAGAACGCAGGTCATGTGGTTGTAGTTATTCGTCTGGCCGAGCTGCGCCATGAGGGCGGCCTGCGGGACCGGGATGGCCAGGGCGACCTTGTCCCGGACGCGCGGAACCGACTGCACGACAACGGACGTGCCGGTGCCACCGCCACCGGGCACACCTGTCCCCAGGGAGGCCGAACGCGGGCTGAAGGCACCCAGCCGCGCACGCCACGGCTCCGCTGACAAGCCGCCTGCCGCCAGGACACTGGCCGTCAAGACACTGGCCGTCAAGACTTCAGAGTTGATGTGAGTCACGTTGGGCACCTCCCTCCAGGAGCGTTCGACAACTAGCCCACGGACATGTAGGCAGCCTAAGTGCTGCCCCCTTAAGGGGGCAACACTTTTTTGAGCTGCGGTTTTCAAGTAAGACCGGGTGCACGTCGGGCGCGACGCGGATCAGTCCCTCTTGCATCACCGACACCACCAGCTGGCCCTCGGCGGTGAACACCTCGCCGCGGGCCAGCCCCCGGCCGCCGTAGGCCACCGGTGAGGACTGCGCGTACAGCAGCCAGCGGTCGGCCCGGAACGACCGGTGGAACCACATGGCGTGGTCCAGGCTCGCGCCCGTCGTGCGGCCGTCCAGCCAGGACAGGCCGTGCCCCAGAAGCACGGTGTCGAGCAGCGTTATATCTGAGGCGTAGGTCATCAGGCACACGTGCAGCAGCGGGTCGTCGGGCAGTTCGCCGTCCACCCGCAGCCAGACCATGTTCTTCGTGGTACGCAGCGCCGGGTTCCGTTCGGCCTCTATAGAAAGCGGGCCGACCGACCTGAGGTCGAAGGGAGTGTCGAACGGCCGGAGATGGCCCTGGCCCAGGGCCTTGGCCCAGCGGTCGGCGTTCCGCTCGACCCGCTCGGGCGGTGGCACCTCGGGCATCGGGTCGGCGTACTCGGGCCCGGGCTCTGCGTGGTGGAAGGACGCGGACAGGGTGAAGATCGTCCGGCCGCGCTGAATCGCCGAGACCCGGCGGGTGGTGAACGACCGCCCGTCCCGGGTCCGGTCGACCGTGTAGACCAGCGGCACGGTGGGATCACCGGGCCTGATGAAGTAGGCGTGCAGCGAGTGCACCGGGCGGTCCGGGGGCACGGTCCGCCCGGCGGCGACCAGCGCCTGCCCGGCCACCTGGCCGCCGAACACCCGCTGGCGGCGCTCGTCGGGGCTGCGCCCGCGGAAAATGTCCAGCTCGATCTGCTCCAGGTCGAGCAGGTCGAGCAGGGCGTCCAGCGCCTCACTCACCGCCACCTATCCTCCCTGGGACCTTCTTCGTCCGGCCCAGCCGGATGTCATCGAGGAAACGCGACCGCTGCCGGGCCGCGGCGCGGCCCGCCCGGGCCCGGGACCAGGAGAGGTACAGGTGCTGGCGGGCCCTGGTCACCGCCACATACAGTAGCCGTCTTTCCTCCTCGATCGCGGCGGGCGTCTTGGCGTGCACGATCGGCATCAGCCCCTCGACCAGGCCGGGCAGCAGCACGGCGTCCCACTCCAGCCCCTTGGCCGCGTGCATCGACGCCAGCGTCACGCCCTTGACCGGCGGCGCGTGGCCCAGCTCGGCCCGCTGGGACAGCTCGGCGGCGAAGTCGGTCAGGCTGGCCTGCGGCCGCGTGGCGTACATGTCGTCGGCCAGCTGGGCCAGGGCGGCCAGCGACTCCCACCGCTCCCGGGCCGCCGAGCCGCCCGCGGGCGGACCGCCGTTAAAGCCGATCCCGGTCAGCACGTGCCGGACCGCGGCGGGCAGCGTGTCCCGCCCCGCGTCGCCGATCGCTTCGGAGGCCGCCTCGCCGCGGGCGGCGCCGCGGAACAGGACCAGCGCCTGGCGGACCACCGGCCGCTCGTAAAACCGCTCGGCGCCGCGCACCACGTAGAGCACGTCGGCCTCGGTCAGCGCCTGCTCGAACCGTTCGGTGTCGGCGTTGACCCGGACCAGCACCGCGATCTGGTGGGGCGGAACGCCCGCCGCGATCAGCGCCCGGATCGCGGTCGCCAGCCCGGCCGCCTCGTCCGCGTCGTCGGCGTACTCGGTGAGCACCGGCCGCGGCCCGGGCGGCTGCTGGGCCACCAGCGCCGGGCCGGAGCGCATCAGCTGGTTGGCCACGTCGACCACCTGCGCCGTCGAGCGGTAGTCGCGCACCAGCCGGACGACCGTCGCGGCCGGGTACTCGGCGCTGAAGCCGGTCAGGTAGTCCGAGGTGGCGCCGGCGAAGGAGTAGATCACCTGGTGCGGGTCACCTACCACGCACAGCTCGTCGCGGCCGCCGAGCCAGGCGTCGAGTAGCAGCTTCTGCAGCGGGTTGACGTCCTGGTACTCGTCGACCACGAAGTACCGGAACGTGTCGCGCACCTGGTCGGCGGCATCGCGGTGCTCGAGCACGATGGCGGCGGTCAGCTCCAGGACGGACTCGAAGTCGATCAGGTTCCGCTCGCGCCGCAGTCGTTCGTAGCCGTCGTACACGGCCGCCATCGCGTCGGCGCCCACCGCGGGCGAGCGGCCCGCCGCGGCCGCGGCGCGGGCGTAGGTCTCCGGCCGGATCTGGATCGTCTTGGCCCACTCGATCTCGCCCGCCGCGTCGGCCAGCCCCGGGGCGTCCAGCCGGACCCGGACCTGCTTGGCTGCCTCGCGCACCAGGCTGGCCTTGGCGTCGATCAGCCTCGGCGGCCGGCCGCCGACCACGCGCGGCCAGAAGTAGTTCAGCTGGCGTAGCGCGGCCGCGTGGAAGGTGGACGCGCGCACCTGCGCGACGCCGAGCTGCCGCAGCCGCCCGCGCATCTCGCCCGCGGCCCGCACGGTGAAGGTGATGGCCAGCACGTGCGCCGGGTTCATCACCCCGGCGGCCGCGGCGTACGCGATCCGGTGCGTGATCGCGCGCGTCTTGCCCGTACCCGCGCCGGCCAGCACGCAGACCGGACCCCGGGTGGCCAGGGCCACCTCGCGCTGCTCGGGATCCAGCCCGGCCAGCAGCGCGTCGGCCGCGAGCTCGGTCACTGCACACTCACCTGGCTGTCCTCCTTCCGGGAACGCAACCAGCGTCGCCGGTGTTACATGATCCGGTATCTCCACCCACTTCGAGGAGGCGGCGGTTGTCCGGCCAGCTGATTATGTACACCACTCCATGGTGCGGCTTCTGCCGGAACCTGAAGAGGCAGCTCGCCCGGGACGGGATCGAGCTCACCGAAGTCGACATCGAGCAGGACCCGGCCGCGTGCGAGTTCGTGATGTCGGTCAACGGAGGCAACCAGACCGTCCCCACCATCGTCTTCCCGGACGGTACTACCCTGGTCAACCCGTCGGCGGCACAGGTCCGCGAACGGCTGGCCGCGGTGAGCGCGGGTTAGATAGGCCGAACGGGCCGTGGTCTAAGCCCGCAGGACAGGTTAAAGCCCGCAGGACAGGTTAGGGCCCGCAGGACAGGTTAGAGCCCGCAGGACAGGACGGACATGGGCGCGGAGACGACGCGGCACAAGGACGAGCACGCGGCCCCGGGTGCAATGGGCGGCGATCCGGTGGTCGTGCGCCGGTCCGGGCAGGGCTGGCAGGTGGGGGCGGAGGAGACCGCCGACCTGACCAGCGCCATGGTGCTGGCCGACCTACTGGCCGCCGACCTTGGTCTGCCCGCTGCTCCCCCGGCGGGGCCAGCCGACGAGGCCGACGCCGCCGCGCGGCTGGCCGTGACCGTGGCCCAGCTCGAGCACGCGCTGACCGCCCGGGTCCGGGTCGAGCAGGCCATCGGCGTGCTGGCCGAACGCCACCGGCTCCGGCCGCGCCAGGCGTTCGACCTGCTCAGGAACGTGGCTAGGACCCGCGGCGAGAAGGTCACCGACCTCGCCGAGGCGGTGGTGGACAGCGCGTCGAACCCGCTGCTGCAGCTGCCCGAGGAACTGGCCCGCAAGCAGCCTCCGCCGCGTAAGCGCGGTCGGTCCCCGCGACACGCCCGTTCTAACGAGAATGTCGCCGCGGAGCGCTAGAGTCCTTCGACATCAGTCCTTCGATATCGACGAAGGAGGGCGGGGTGGCGGATCTTGAGGTGGTCGAGATCTGTGCCGGGGCGGGCGGGCAGGCCCTCGGGCTGGAGCGAGCCGGCTTCGAGCACGCCCTGGCCGTCGAGCTCGACGCGGCAGCGTGCGCCACGCTGCGCGCCAACCGGCCCGCCTGGAAGGTCGCCGAGGGCGACGTGGCCGACCCGGCGCTGTGGCGGCCGAGCGACTACCGGGGCGTGGCCTTGCTGGCGGGCGGGGTCCCGTGTCCGCCGTTCACCGTCGCGGGCCGGCAGCTCGGCGCGACCGACGAGCGCGACCTGTTCGCCTGGGCCGTCGAGCTGTGCGGGATCATCCGGCCCCGGGCCCTGCTGCTGGAGAACGTCCGGGGGCTGAGCACCAGCCGGTTCGGCGCCTACCGGCAGCACGTCCTGGACCGGCTGACCGAGCTCGGGTACGTGCCCGGGTGGCGGCTGCTGCACGCGGCGGACTTCGGCGTGCCGCAGCTGCGGCCGCGTACCGTGCTGGTCGCGCTGCGCCGCGAGGACGCCGCCTGGTTCGGCTGGCCGTCCTCGTCGCCGTACCCGCCCGCCACCGTGGGCCAGACCCTGGGCGACCTGATGGCCGCGCGCGGCTGGCCGGGCGCGGCCGCCTGGGCCCGGCGGGCCGACCGGATCGCACCGACCATCGTGGGCGGCTCCAAGAAGCACGGCGGGGGCGACCTCGGCCCGACCCGGGCCAAGGCGGCCTGGGCGGATCTCGGCGTGGACGGGCTCGGCATCGCCGACGCGGCCCCGGCCGTTTCCGCGGACCCGGCCCTGCGGCCCCGGCTGACCTGCGAGATGGTGACCAGGCTGCAGGGCTGGCAG
>Ga0070761_10003093_pt1 | contig 10048 bp, 4 predicted proteins | sample HubBroMetageREF1_FD_66724 | JGI IMG/M metagenome (GOLD analysis project Ga0070761, IMG submission 66724) | Reference soil microbial communities from the Hubbard Brook experimental Forest, New Hampshire, USA - Hubbard Brook CCASE Soil... | ecosystem: Environmental > Terrestrial > Soil > Temperate... | reverse complement strand
GGACGGCGGCGACAACTCCGACGATTACATCGGCGGCTTCCTGCAGAATTTCTCGCCGGACGCGGTGCAGGAGTTCGCGGTGCGCACCGCGGGAGAAGACGCCGACACGGGCCGCACCACGGCCGCGTCCATAGTAATCACCACCAAGCGCGGCACGAACGACTTGCACGGCGAAGGCGCTTTCTACGACCGGCAGGCCGCGCTGAACGCGCGCTTCCCAATCGAGAATCCCGCGCCGAATCCGAAGCAGCCGTTCTCGCGGCAGAATTACCTCGGCACGGTGGGCGGACCGATCGTGCGCGACAAGATTTGGTTTTTCTCGTCGCTCGAGTACGTGCACGAGAACGCGAGTATCGCCTACAGCCCGACGAGCCAGACGCAGTTCAACGCGCTGGCACAGCTCGCGCAAATGGGCCTGGTGGATGTGAACGGCACGTTGGTGAGTTCGATTCCGACGCCGAATATCGTGCCGGTGCCGTTCCGCGATTATCTGGCGACGACGCGATTCGACTGGGCGCAGTCGGCGAAGTCGCAGTGGTTTCTGCGCGCGGCCATCGACAATTATCTGACGCATAACGCGCTGGTGGAGCAGGCGGCGCTGCCTTCGACCGGCGTCGAAGAGCACAACAATTACATGAATCTGGTGATCAGCAACCAGTTCACGTTCAGCCCCACCTGGCTGGGGTCGTTTGTGTTCGACGCGAGCGGCCTGCACCTGACCGCGGCGCGCAATTCGGATCTGGGATTCGCGCTGGCGTTTCCGTTCACGGCGACGTCGGCTACAATTTCGGGATTCGAGACGTTTGGCGACAACCAGTTCATCACGCCGATCACGGCGTTTCCCGTGGTGCGCAATCAGGAGAAATACCAGCTCCGCTATGACATGACGCACACGACCGGGGCGCACTCGATCCGGTTCGGCGTGAACTTCATTCACGAGCCGGTGTTGAGCGGGGCGCTGACGAGCAATCCGGAGACGATCGCCGTATTCGCGGAGGACCCGACGGATTACTTGGCCGACCCGGCGCAGTTTACGGCCGATTTGTCGCTCTGCACGGCGACTCCTTCGCCGAACGCGAATCCAGGATCGTCGTGTGGGACGACGCCGGCAGGGAATGGCACCTTCGGGCAGAACATTCAGAGGCTCGGGTTTTACGCCGAGGATTCCTGGCGCATCACGCCGCGGCTGACGCTGAATTACGGTTTCCGCTACGACCACAGCTACGGCTTGTTTACCGCGTCGGGGCAGAGCCAATTGGAGAATCCCGCTTACCTGACGCTGAAAGCGCTGCAGATTCCTCTACTGAATGGGGCGCCGCACGATTTCAACGGCGCGGTGGGACCGCGGCTGGGAATCGTGTACGGTCTGGGCGAATCTGAAAACACGGTGATTCGCGCCGGCATCGGCATTTACTCGAACGACCTGGCGCAAAACGGCTGGGTTCCGGCACTGCAAGCGGTGAACACGCCGCCGGGCGTTTGCGTGAATCCTGGCGATCCGGGGTGCCTGCCTCCGGCGGCGAGCACGGGGCCGATCGGGACCGTCGCGGGCTCGGGCGCGATCATCGCGCCGGGTTACAAAACGCCGTACGCAATGCACGTCACAGGAGGAGTGCAGCACGCATTTAATCGGAATTGGCTGCTCAGCGTGGACTACACGTACGAGAAAGGGAACCACGGTTTTGCGCGCTATCAGTATCAGGCGGGGTTCACGCTGTTCTCGCCGCTGTTTTCTCCCGGCAACGGATGCCCGGCTGCCGAAGACGTAATCGACTGCCAGCGAGACAACGTTCCAAACGTGACGGTTTTCAAGTCGGACAATCGGTCGGCTTTCAACGCCATGATGATTCACTTGCAGGGGAATGTTTCGCGGCGGTTTAGTTTGGTGGCGAATTACACGCTGTCGAGGGCGGACACGTGGGGATGCATACTCGGCGAGCTGTTCGATTACGTGGACGGCGTTTGCAACCCGCTGAAGCCTTTTGGCCCGGGAGACTATGGCCCGTCGGGAGAGGATGTGACCAGCCGGTTCGTGCTAGCGGGGACGTTTCACGTGCCGGGTGGGGTTGAGTTGACGACGATGATACAGGCGGAGAGCGCGCGGCCGATTACGCTGACGACTTCGACTCCGGTGACCGGCCTTGGCGATGATGTCGATGACCGGGCGGTGGTGAACGGCGTGACGACTAGCCTGGATGAACTGCGAGGAACGCCGTACATTCAGGCGGACCTGCGCGTGACCCGGCCGATCCGAATCGGCGAACGCTGGACGGTGGCGCCGTTCGTTGAGTTCTTCAATCTGTTCAACCGCAACAATCCCGGCGCGAACTACGTGACGGATGTGGGCGCGATGCCGGTGCCGCAGTCGGAAGTGGCTGCCGGCAACATCACGGACCTTTGCACGAACGCCGCTTGCACGACGACTACTCCCATCACCAGCGTGAAGCAGTTGCGGTTCCCGGGCGGGGCGCTGGGGGACTTCTTCGGGCCGGGAACGACGGTGGGGATTCCGTTCGCGGCGCAGATCGGCGCGCGCGTCACGTTCTGAGACAAGCCTCTCTCATAAATGCCCGGTTGGATCAAACAGCTTGGCTTCAGGGGCTAAAGCCCGTTCTTATTGCGGGCTCGACGGCGGGGCTGCCCTTCCTTCGTCAGGGTAAAAAGCCCCTCCCTTCCGGGCTGCTCCCAAATTTACGCAGGGCTTTATTGAACCCGGATCTCTAATTCTGGTCGGGATCTTTGACGCGGTGGCGCATGCCGGGGAAGTGGAAGCTGCCGAACATGGTGTGCGGGCCGCCGTAGAGGAATTCGAGGGCGACGTTCTCAGCGGCCTCGGCCGCCAAGTTGTAATTCCCGATGCGGAAGCCGTCCGCCGGTTCATAGCGGCTCGGATACCAAACAAGCGTCGCAGCCATCGTGCCGGCGTACGGTGCGCCGATGGCCGCCAGCGAAAACACGCGATGACCGTCGTCGCCGCGGCGCGCGGTGACGGTGGAAATCAGCGCGTTTCCAAGCCGCGGGAAAAAGCCGCGGCACGCGCAACGATAGTAGATCGTGTCCTCGCGAAACGCCTCGGCAAGGGCATACCGCGTCGTAGTTGTGACCAGCTGAATGCCGTAGTTGCTGCCGAGGCGCACGCCGTAGGAGTCCCACCCCTGGCCCCACTCGGGCGGCGTGCTATAGGCCTGCTGAATGCCGGCGCTGGCGGCGGCTGCGAGGAACGGATACGGGCCGAAGGCGTCGAACGCGAAGTCGCGAATTTTTTGGCGCTCGGTGGGCCGGTGATACGCGATGGCCGGCTCCGCCTGTGTCGTGGCCGTCGACGACGAACTCGATGACGAATCCTGGCGCGGCGGCTGTGCGGGCTGTCCACTTGTGCCGGCGCCGGCAGCTCCCTGCGCTCGGGCGGGAGACGACGCCATTGCGAAGCCTGCGAGGGCGGCGAGACAGACCAGTAGCCGGTGCATCTTCATGATGTTCGACTTCTCCTCTTCAAACGGAACGCGCGCCGGTGAGGGTCCGGGACGCCGCCGCGTACGCAGACCTTCGCGTCGCGGCGTGCGATTCAGCAGTTACTCGAAACTTGCCTCGACGATTTCCGCGACTTTCTTCCCGAAGTCGTACGTGGCTCTCAGATTGCCGCCGAGAAAGCGCACATTGCCCGTGACGTCCTGGTCGCCGTAGGATTTGCCGCTCTTGTCGTAGAACTCGCAATGAACCTTGATCTGAGTGGCGCCGGCAACGGTGGTTACTTGACGCTTCTCTTCGCTGCCTTGCTTAAACCCGTAGACATTGCTGTGAAGGACGACCAGATCTGGCGCGTCCGCGGCGGCGTGGTCGCCGTCGCGGTAGACGTGCTGGAACTTCTTGGTCTTTTCCACCTGCTCGATCATGTTCTCGTAGAGAGCCAACTGAAACGGAAGCGGAAGCTTCACTTCGTTGGACTCGACCATAAGGATTTGAATCGAGGACGCCTTGATCTTCGGCTTCGGGGCCGGTGGCGTGGTCTGCTGCGCGGACCCGCTGCTTGCCGCGAAGAGAAGCACGACGGCAACAAAGGCAAGAGAGATGAGGTAGCCGGACTTCTTCACGTTAATGCGCGTGTTCCTGCTCATGTTGATGTTCATGGTTTTCTCCCCTGCGGCTTGGGCGCCGATGCCGGCGGAGTGGCTCCCGGCTCAATCGGAACGCTGGTCTTTGCGCCCTGGGCCAGCAGAGCTACCTTTGCGGCCGTCGACGAGCCCTCCGGCATACTGAACACCACGCCATGCACGCCGCCGGAACCGTCGACATAGGTGAGCGATAAGGTGTCAATCTTGGTGCGGAACAGGCTTAGGAATCTTCCGGAGCCGTAGGGCGCGAACATCGTGAGCGTGCCAACGGTGCCGCCGATGGTTCGCTGGGTATCGGCGCCGGTGAGCACTTCGGTGATCGAGGCGGCTGGGACGTCCGCCTTCTTTGTGCCTTTGGTGAACTCCAGAGTGCCCTTTGCGATCGTCAGGGTTCCGGTGGCATTGTGGTCGATTCCCTCAAGACCTATGACTTGTTTGGTGTTTGGGACTGTGTCCGTACCTTGATCTTGCGCGAAGCCTGGCAAGGCCAACGGCCCGACACCGATCAGAACCGCCCCGGCGGCGAGAAGAACCGGCAACGCGCGACGCAGAATCATCTTTAACTCCTTTGAAGAAGAAACAGGGCCGACGTGAGGATCAGTGGCGGCCTACAATACACCTTTTTGGCCTTTCGAACACTAAGAATCATCGGCAGGGAAGGCCGGGGCGTCCAGTCCGGATGGGCTGACCTCCCGCGCAGAAGACAGTGCTTTCGGCGGCCTGTGTGAAGGGCTACTCGTACCGCAACGCAACGATGGGATCCACCTGCATGGCCCTCCGCGACGGAAGATAGCAGGCCATCAGAGTGACGAAGCACATCAGCAGAGTTATGCCGGTGAAAGTGGCGAAGTCAGAGGCGCTCACACCGAAGAAGATCCCGGCCAGCAGCCGCGCCAGCGCCCAGGACACTGGAAGACCTATAAGAAGCCCCGTGGCCGTAATGATCAGGCCGCGAGTGAGCACCAACCGCAGGACATCGCGGCTTCGCGCCCCTAGCGCGATGCGTACGCCGATTTCATGGGTACGCTCCGTAACGGAGTAAGCCATCACGCCATAAACGCCCACGGAAGCCAGCACCAAGGCCATGACGCCCAAGACGCTCAGCATCACCGCTACGTAGGAGAGCCCCAGCAGCCCGTTGGCAATCACTTTTTCCAGAGTCATGATTTCGGAAACCGGCTGGTCCGGATCGATGTTTTCCACTTCGCCGTGAACAGCCGCGACAAATGCCGATGGGTTTCTATCGATTCGGATCGCCATGAAGCAGAAGCCTTGAGGCGATTGTTGGTAGGAGAGGTATATCGGCGGCGTTTCCTTCGATCCCAGGATGCTGTAATGAATGTCGCCCACAACTCCCACAATCCTGATCCATGGCGATTTCGAATCTTCGGCGCCTCTTTTGACGAATTTCCCCACGGGGTTTTCTCCGTGGAAGTAGCGTTGCGCAAAGCTCTGGCTCACCACCGCCACGGGAGGCTGATCCGCTCCGTCTGTGTCCTCGAAGAAGCGGCCCTGCCGAAGCGGAATATTCATGACGCGGAAATAGCCCGAGTTGACGCTCTGCACATCGGCCTGGCGATACTCGCCGGATTGCAGCGGCTTTCTCTGGATGGAAACGGTGTCGTCCTGCTCATAAACGCCGAAGGGCACATTCGTGGCGACGGCGGCGTCCTTTACGCCGGGCAGCGCTTGAAATCGCTGAAGCGCCTGGGTGAAGAAGGACGCCCTTTGCTGCGGCGTCGCGTATTTCGAATCCGGCAGGCTAAAGTGCATCGTCAAAATTTGCTGCGGGTCAAGATCTTGATTGACCACAAGCAACGCGCGAACGCCTTTGGATATCAGTCCGGCGCCAACCATCAAAACCAGCGACAGAGCCACTTCAACAACCACAAAAATGCTGCGGAAACGCTGATTCGCGCGACCTCCCGTATTGCCGCGGCCTCCTTCCTTCAATTCCTCGTGGACATCCGTCCTGGACATTTGGAAAGCGGGCGCGAGACCGGCAACCAAGCCCGCAAGGATCGCCAGGGCAGCCGTGTACCAGAAAGCGTCTGATTCCAATCGGACGTGTTTCCACATCGGAAGGTACTTTTCCACCTCCGGGGGCATGTGGGAGCGGATGAGTCCGACCCCCCATTGCGCGAGCAGCAGGCCGAGGCCCGCTCCCGTAAATCCCAGTACCACGCTCTCCGTCAAGAGTTGCCGCACGATCCGCATCCGGCTGGCCCCCAGCGCTCGCCGCACGGCAATCTCTTTCTGGCGGCTGGCGGCTCGCGCGAACAGCAAGTTCGCAACGTTGGCGCAAGCAATGAGAAGCACGAAAAGGACCGCGACCATGAGAAGTTGGCAGTATTCGTCCGAAAGTTCGCCCGCCACCCACACTCCAATCGGCTGCACCTTCACACTCCACCCGCTTTCGGATTGAGGAAACTGCTTCTGAAGGCGGCCCTCGATTGTGGCCATTTCGGCCGCTGCCTCTCGCAGCGGAACGCCCGGCTTCAGCCGTCCCACGGGCATCATGTAGTGATTGCTGCGCAGGGTTTTCTCTTCCGGGGCCAAGGCCAGCGGCCGCCAGATCTCCACCGCGACGGGAAAAGCAAAATCCTTCCCCATGACGCCGACGATGTCACACGTCTTGTGGTCCAGGGTCATGGTCTCGCCCACGATGTTTGGATCAGACCCGAACCGGCGCTGCCACAGGCCGTAGCTGAGAATGGCTACCTGGTCGTGTCCAGGCTGTTCTTCCTCCGGGCGGAAAGGCCGGCCCATCGCCGGCATCACACCCAGCGTGTCGAAGAAACTGGAAGGGACGCGCGCGCCCGCCAGTTTTTCAGGATCTCCGTTGCCGGTGATGTTCCAGCCGTCCCATTGCCACGCCGTCATTTCTTCGAACGAGTGGCTCTGGTTTTTCCAGTCGAGATAGTCAGCCGGCGACACCTCGCTCCAGCCAAGCGTTTGTTCTGGGGCGAGGTTGGTAACCATTACGAGGCGATCGGACTGGGGAAACGAGACAGGTTTCCGCAGGAAGGCGCTGGCTACGCTGAAGACAGCCGTGTTGGCTCCGATTCCCAGGCCGAGCGCTACCACCGCCAGAGCCGTGAATCCCACGTTCTTGCGCAGCATGCGAAGGCCGAGACGAACGTCCTGCGCGAGTTGCTCGAGCCAAACGAAACTCCACACCTCGCGCGTTTCTTCCTTGACGCGCGTGACGTTGCCGAATTTGCGCAGAGCCGTGTAGCGCGCGTCGTCTGGCGACATGCCGCGCTCGATGTTGTCCTGCGTTTCGCGTTCGATGTGTTCGCGGATGTCCTGGTCAAGTTGTCCCAGCATCTTCTTGCGGCGTGTCATGATTTGATCTCCTGCCGTCGGGTAAATCTTCACTCAAAGGTTCGTCACTCGTGCCGCAGCGCAACCATCGGATCGACGCGCATCGCGCGACGCGCCGGGATGTAGCACGCCATCGTGGCCACCAGCGCCAACAGCGCGACAATGCTCACGAACGTGTAGGTATCCGTTGATTGCACGCCGTACAAAAGGCTTTGCAAATAACGCGTGACGCCTGCCGCTGTTGCGACGCCAATTAGCGCGCCGATGAGGGCGAGCGCGAGGCCTTGCCTCACGACGAGGTGGAGCACTTGGTGTTGTTGGGCACCGAGCGCCATACGGATTCCGATTTCGTGCGTGCGCCGCGCAACTTCGTAGGACAGCAACCCATACAGGCCGATGCACGCAAGAAGCAGCGCGAGCGCGCCGAAGAGCGCGGAGAGGCTCGCGACGAGCCGTTCCTGGTACAGGGACTGGTCGATCTGCTCTGTTTGAGTCTTGACGTGCGAAACGAGGATGCTGCAGTTGACTTGAGTCACGGCGCCGCGTACACCGGAGATAAACGCACTGGGATCGCCCGCAGTGCGCAGTTCGAATTCGGCTCCGCCTTCCTCTCGCAAGGGGACGTAAACCGTCGGTGGGGCCTCGCTGCGGATGTATGAATATTTTGCGTCTCTGACAACGCCGATGATGATTTGTGGAGTGTCGAGACCGGGTTGAATGAACTGGCGCCCGAGTGATTTTCCTTTCCCCATAAGGCGGCGGATGAACGCTTCGTTCACCACGGCTGGTTCTGGCTTGGTCTGCGTCACGAAATCGGTGGAAGCGAACGCGCGCCCAGCGAGCAGCGGCACGTGCATCGTCTCGAAGAAACGCGGCCCCACGGGGAGAACATTTGACTCGACGCTCTTGTCGGGGCTTTCCGGAAGGGCGAACAGGCTGTCCATGTTGGAGCCGCTCAACAACGGAACCATGGAGTAGCTCGCTGACGTCACTCCCGGTAGTGCGCTGAGTCGGTCCTGCAGTTGGCGATAAAGGATGGTGGACTGACCGTCCTTAGCGTGGGTCATTGTGGTGTCAGCGTAGAAAAGCAGAACGTTGCGTGTGTCGAATCCGAAGTTCAGGGTCTCGAGATTGACGAGGGTGTGGACGAGCAAACCGGCCCCGGCGAGCACGACCACCGATAGCGCGACCTGCGCGACGACGAGGAAGCTGCCGAATCCAAGCCGGCGGCGGCCCAAAACCGCGGAAGCTTTGCCGCCAGCCCCTTTCAGCGCGGGCGCCAAATCAACCCGCATGCTGCGCGAGGCGGGCGCGAGGCCGAACAGAAGGCCGGTGAGCACGGCGACGGCAATCGTGAACCCTAGAACCATTCGGTCGGGATGGACGTCGAGTTCGACCGGCATATACCAGTTTTTCCCGAGGAATGCGGCGAGCACGCCAGCGCCCCAGTACGCAAGGAGGATTCCCACCGCCGCACCGGCCGTGGCCACGAGCAAGCTTTCGGTCAAGAGCTGACGGACGATTCTTCCGCGAGTGGCGCCGAGCGTGAACCGCATGGCCATCTCTTGGTGGCGCGACGCAGCCCGAGCAAGTGAGAGGCCGGCAACGTTGGCGCACGCAATCAGTAGGATGATCCCGACGGATGCCATCAATAAGAACAGTGGCTGCGAGAATTCCTGGCGCAGTGAGACAAGGCCGCGGGCGGCGCTCCTCAATTCGATTCGAGGCAAATCGGCCGGCTTGAAGATGGCGCTGGGCCCGCTGGTGGAACGAGCCGCGAAAATCACGGCGAGAGCGGATTGCGCTTGCGACGTCGAAACACCGGGATCGAGGCGGGCCAAGATCTCAATCCATAGAGAGTTGATCGCAGTGGTTTTTGGTAAATGCGGAGCGATAAGACCCTGAGAAGACACAGGTGTCCACGTGTCTGTCGGCAGTCCCGGATCCACACCGGAAAATCCCGGCGACGCTACTCCGACCACCGTGAACGGCATGTTCTCGAGCAGTACCGATTTGCCGACGATCGAAGGATCACCGCCGAATCGATTCTGCCAAAAACCATAGCTCAACACCGCCGCAGGCTGAGCGCCTAAGAGATCGTCCATCGGTTCGAGGGTGCGGCCCACGAGGGCGCGCACACCGAGGGTTGAAAAGAAGTCGCCGGATACAAGTTGGCCGGTCGCAGTGCTCACGCGACCGTTGGCGGTTACGTGAAGCTGGTTGGATCCGGTGAAAGCAGACACGGCAGAAAAAATGTTTCGTTCGTCACGAATCTCCTCGAACATCGGATACGAGAATGAGCAACCACCCGGCGTCTTGGTCGACCCGTTCGACGCGTCGGGGCAGCCGGTCCAGAAGTAGCTCGAATTCGAACTTGGACCGCGCAACGCAGTCCATCGGAGGATCAGTAGGTGTTGGGGGTCGCGAACGGGCAGCGTGCGGAGCATAACGGCGTCAATCAGGCTGAAGATGGCGGTGTTGGCGCCGATCCCCAGCGCCAGAGTGAGGACGGCGACGGTGGCGAAGCCGGGATTCTTGCGCAGCGTACGGAGGCCGAAGCGAATGTCCTGGGCCAGATGTTCGAGCCAGACAGTGCTCCAGACCTCGCG
>Ga0070761_10003091_pt1 | contig 10048 bp, 7 predicted proteins | sample HubBroMetageREF1_FD_66724 | JGI IMG/M metagenome (GOLD analysis project Ga0070761, IMG submission 66724) | Reference soil microbial communities from the Hubbard Brook experimental Forest, New Hampshire, USA - Hubbard Brook CCASE Soil... | ecosystem: Environmental > Terrestrial > Soil > Temperate... | reverse complement strand
CCGGTCGATGGTACGTCGCTGCCCGGGGCTCCGAAGCTGGGTAGGGTGATGCTGGCTGTGGTGCCGCCTTGCACGGATACTCCGGGGACCGCGGGCGCTCCGGTGGTGCCGTTGCCTGCGCCGCCGGTTCCGGGGTAGGGCGAGATGCCGCCTCGGGCGTTGGGGTCGGTGCCTTGTCCTGCGCCTTGTCTGCCTGCTCCTGAACCTTCTCCTTGCAATCCGCTGCCGGGGCCGTTGCCTTTGCCTATGCTTGATCCGCCACCGCTGCCTCCGAGACCGGTCTTGGCCGTGCCGGTGGTCGACATGGCTAGAGCTCCGCTGGTGGAGTTTGGCAGTCCAACCTTTGTTCCGGGTTGGTTCGAGATTACGACTCCGCTGCCGGCCGCGTTCCCTCCGGCGTTCTTCGGGGGAGCTACTGCGGAGCCTAGATCGAGCGGGCTACCGGCTCCTGCGCCTTTGTTGCCTCGTCCGCTGCCGGAGAGGGCTTTGCCTCCGCCTAATCCGGGTGGAGGTGGAATTACGTCGGCTGCGCCTAGCAGCGCGTTTGGCGATTGACCGGAGCGGCCGTTTCCTTGGGTGCCGTTTTTCCCGCCCTCGATGTTGGCGGGCGGTGGCACAACCTGCGGCGTTAGCGTCGCTGCTCCGGATCTTGCTAGTGAGCTTCCTCCTCCGGATGCGGTTGGTGGCGGAGGCACTGGCTTGGTTTGCATGTCTCCGGTGGCTGAGCTTCCCCAACTGTTGAGGTCGCGGCTGACTTGCGACGGGGGCGGCGCTACGACTGCGGGCGCGGGCAGCGACATCCTGGGCGTCGAAGACACGTCGCGCTGGGGCGCGGAAACCGGCGGCGCAACTACGTTCACGGTTTGCGTCATCGGGAGACGGGAACTGGCCAGATCTCGCTGCGTGTCTTGCGGAGCGGGTGCAATGACAGTCTGCGCGAGCGGATTTGCGGTCTGCATCTTGTCGCGCGAGACATTCGGCGCGGGTTCGACTACGGTGGTGCCCATGGTTGCGGAAGAGCGCGTGTTGGCGCGCGAGACTTCGGGCGTGGGTGGGATGACGTTGGTCGTCATGCCACTCGCTGTGCGGCTGCTTGAGGAGTTCAGCTCCGGCGTAGGCGGGATGACGTTGGTCGTCAAGCTATTCGTCGTGTGCCGTGTCGATGAATTCAATTCTGGCGAAGGCGGCACTACGCTCATTGCCGGCAGAGTTGGCGCGGTTAGAGTGGAACGCAGGCCTTCGGCGGGCGGCGGTCCGGGATTCGATTTGAACGCCAGCAAGTTGGCTACCTCGGAATCGGAATGCGGCAGATTTACTTTGGGAGCGTCCACAACTTTTTCGCTGGGTCTGTCGCCGCGCGCTACGCGGATGGCCTGCGTGCGATGGTGGGCTTGCTCGCCGCCGGCGCGTCCGGACTTGCCGGACTGCGCGCCGCCTCGATCTTGCGTTTGCGGCAGTTCGTCGCCGGAGTAATAGATTACGTCCCAGTGAAGACGGTTCGGAGCAGCGGGCATTTGAAGACTCTCGAAGCGTCCGGGGAGCACGATGAGCGCGATCAGCAACAGGCATTCGAGCAGCCAGCTGGCGAGCATTCCGCGATACGGGAAGATGCCGATGGGCGCTTCTCCCGCCAAAGCTTTCGGAGAGCGGGTGAGCGCGGGACCGAAGGCGGACTTGAACTCTTCCCAGCGCGAGGACCATTCCACGAGCAGGCGCGGCGGCTCGGGCCATCGATCGTTTGGCCGACGATCGAGTACTTCGGGAATGGTGGCAACTTCGGACATTATCTCGACTGCACTTCCGACGGCGTTATTTTTCTTGGGGAGTCCTACCAGTGTAGTGTGCCAGAAGGATGGTCGGATTATCGCGGTGACTTTGGTGTTTTTTGAGTCGTTTGTGCCATGAGTTCCTGGTCGTTCTGAATGTCGAATGCTTGACGCGAGGTGTTCACCAGCTAGTACCCCTCAATACCTCGGCTATTGGAATCATTGACTTAGAGAAAAACTCCTTCCAGGTCCATGGGGAATAAGGACTTACAGGTAAAGTATTCAGGAATAATTAGTTAGCTTGGATTCCGGCTGGTTCTGCGCGTCCTTGGTGGTGACCGCCGCGGGAAATCAATCACTTAGCAGCGGTCCTCCCTGCGGGTTTCCAGGTTGTTTTTAAAGTATTCAAAGAAATGGAGTTATTCGCAATGCGCCCGATAAACGGGTCGTAGAGGTCGGCCACTGGGAAACAATGAACCATGCCGCTCGGATCAGTTGTCAAGGAGCAGGTGGGGCTTCGGCAAATGCCTGTTTGGGTTGATTTTAACAGGGGAGTCAAGGGCCGGTTTTCACAGCTTCAACGCGAGAAGTGGCGCCCCAATGTCGGTTGGATCCACGACTTTCACGCGGCTTCGGTGTGAAACGGACGTTCTTCGAAAGAAATGTCTACCTGGTCGCCGAGGGCGGTCTGGGACTCTCGGATCGTGCCGGCGGGAAGCTCGAGCACGGACGCGGCTTGGATGCGAACGGCGGCCAGGCGCCAGGGCTTGAGTCCCTCTTCGATGTGGATGACGATGTGGTCGTGATCGAGGTACACGGCGTCGATGGGAAAACGCATGGCGAAGGTGTGGATGCCGTGGGAGGGGTTGATCCAGAGTCCCTGGCCGCGCGGGAACTGGGAGGAATCTTTGGCCATGAGGCCGCGAAAGCGGGTCCAGTGGGTGCGTGCGATCAGGAGATCGGTCGCGAGATAGGTGGTGCGGGTGCGGTTAAAGGCGTATCCCTTGCTGCCGCGCGGGGGCATGAACAACCTCAATTTGTAATTGGTGATCTGTAATTTGTAATTTGAAACCGGGAGCGTCGATGCCGGTCCCGCTCTTGCGATTACAAATTACAAATCACCAATTACAAATCCGCTTAGTGTTTGCCTCCGGCGGCGGGCATGAATATGTGAAGCAACTGAATTACGGCTGGGCCGATGGTGACGAAAAGCAGAGAGGGCATTACGAACAGGACCAGGGGAATGATCATTTTGACGGTGGTTTTGGCGGCTTGTTCCTCGGCGCGCTGGCGGCGCTCGGTGCGCAGGGAATCGGAATGCACGCGCAGGGCCTGGGCCACGCTGGTTCCGAAGCGGTCGGTTTGAATCAGGGTTCCGACGAGGGAGCGGATGTCGTCGACTCCGGTGCGTTCGGCCAGATTGCGGAGAGCTTCGACGCGCGGTTTTCCGGCGCGAATTTCGAGGTCGAAGAGATGGAATTCAGCGCTGAGTTCGGGGTGCGCGTGGCCCAGGTCGGTGCCTACGCGCGACATCGCTTGATCGAGGGCCAGTCCTGCCTCGACACAGATCACGGTTAGGTCGAGGGCGTCGGGTAGACCGAGGCGAATGCGGAGCTGGCGCTCTTTCATCTTTTTTTTCAGCAGGAAGCGCGGTACGAAAAAGCCGAACGCGAGCATGCCTAGAAGCAGGGCGGGTGAGTCGAATCCGCTGAACAGAAAAACCGAGAAGAAGCCAATGCCGGCGAACAGGACGCGCATACCGTTATAGATCGTCACGTGCTGCGGGCTGCGATATCCGGCCTGGATGAGCCAAGCGCGGGTTTGCGAAACTCCGGCGGGAGAGACGGGTAAGGCGCGGCTGAAGGGATCGAGAGCCTGCTGCATGCGTTCGCGCATGACGGGCTTGGCTTGGGCTTTGGGGCGCTGCCAGCCGATTTCGCGCAAGCGGGATCCGAGGACGGAGGATGGCGCAACCGAGGCGGCTCCGAAGGCGAAGACGACGACCACGATGGTCAGGAAAACGAAAATGGAGAGTGCCAGGGTCATGGATTGGACCTTACTTCAGTCGCTGGTTGCCGGTCGTTGGTCGTCGCTCGTTGGCAAAACCTCCGAACGACTGACGACTAACGATTCAGAACTACTAACCACCAACGACGAACGACCGATTCATCAAACTTGTATCCTTATAATTCTGCGTATGAAAAAGTAGCCTAGCGTTTGTAACGTGATGCCACCGACGATCAATGCGTGTCCTATCGGATCGGTGAACAGCGGGCGAATGAAGCCGGGGTTGAGGACGGTCATGACGACCACGATGGTCGGTGGCAGAGCCATGAGCAGGACCATGGTGAGGCGTCCTTGAGCGGTGTGGACGCGGACCTGGCGCAGGATTTTGAAGCGTTCACGGATGACGTAGGAGAGATTGTCGAGGATCTCGGCTAGATTGCCGCCGGTTTCGCGCTGCAACATCACCGCGGTTACGAAAAACTTTACGTCGACTAGAGGAATGCGGTCGGCGAGGTTGAGCAGGGCATCGCGGACGGGGAGGCCGAATTTCTGTTCCTCGTAGAGCTGGCGGAATTCTCCGGCGACGGGTTCGGAAACTTCGTTGGCAATCATTTCGAGAGCGGTGGTGAAGGCGTGACCGGCGCGAACGGCGCGGGCTAGAGTGTCGATGGCTTCGGGAAACTTCTCCTCAAATTTCTGGAAGCGCCGGGTACGCATGTGCGAGGCGTAGGCGTAGGGAATGAAAAAACCGAGCAGACCGCCGGCCCATCCGAACGCCACGTTGCCACCGGCGACGAAGGCGATGACGGCGAAGATCAGGGCGGAGACGGCGCACAGCATGAGGAAGTTTCCGGCGCGGACGTCGACGTTGCCTTGAGCCAGCACTTTTTGCAGAGCTGACACGCGTTCCGAGCGGCGCAGAAAGGTGTCGAATGCGGGGATCCGGCTGAGCACCTCGTCGCGCAGAAGAGCCAGGTCGGGCGCGGCTTGGTCGGATGGCTTCTGAACGGTGGAGAGGCGATCGCGGAGGACGCGAGCCTGGGCCTTGCGCTCGTCGAACAACGACATGACGGCAAAGACCGCCATGGAGACGACCACAAACACCAGCAGGGCAATGAAGATCGGCATCGGCTAGACCTCCATCCGGGATTCGAAGATCGCCGGACTGAGGCGGCAGCCGGCGGTGGCGAGGCGCTCGGCGAAACGCGGCGGTTGTCCGGTGGAACGGAAGACGCCGCGGACTTTTCCGCTCTCGTCGATGCCGCTGCGGTCGAAGACGAAGATGTCCTGGAGCGCGATCATTTCATTGTCCATTCCGGTGACTTCGGAAATGGTGATCACTTTGCGCGAACCGTCGGAGAGACGCGCGACCTGGACCACGGCGTGGACGGCATTGGCGATCTGCTGGCGAATGGCGCGCTCGGGAATGTTGAGATTGGCCATGGAAACCATGTTTTCGATGCGGGCCAGGGCATCGCGCGGCGAGTTAGCGTGGACGGTGGTGAGCGACCCCTCGTGACCGGTATTCATGGCTTGAAGCATGTCGAAGGCCTCTTCTCCGCGCACCTCGCCGACCACGATGCGATCGGGGCGCATACGCAGGCTGTTGATGACGAGCTGACGCATGCGGACAGAGCCTTTGCCTTCGATGTTGGGAGGGCGGGTTTCGAGACGGACGATGTGTTCCTGTTTGAGCTGCAATTCGGCGGCGTCTTCGATGGTGACGATGCGCTCGGAGTTTGGGATGTATCCGGAGAGGACGTTGAGGACCGTGGTTTTGCCGGCGCCGGTTCCTCCGGAAATGATGACGTTCAGGCGACCCTTGACCACGGCGGAGAGCAGTTCGAGCATGGGCTCGGTCAGGGTCTTGTTATCGAGCATGTTGCGCGCGGTTACCGGATCGCGGCCGAAGCGGCGGATGGAGAGGCAGGCTCCGTCGAGCGCGAGCGGTGGAATGATGGCGTTGACGCGCGAGCCATCTTGCAAGCGGGCGTCAACCATGGGCGAAGATTCGTCGACACGGCGTCCGATGCGGGAGACGATGCGGTCGATGATCTGCATTAAGTGCTGGTTGTCCTTGAACGACAAGATGGTTTTTTCAAGCTTGCCGCCGCGCTCGATGTATACGCGGTCGAAGCGGTTGACGAGGATGTCGGAAATCGTGGGATCTTTGAGCAGCGGCTCGAGCGGGCCCAGTCCGAAGATTTCGTCGAGGATCTCGCGCGACAACTGCTCGCGCTCGGCGAAGCTGAGCGGAACCGCCTCGGCGTTCACCGAACTGCGGATGAGGATGAGAACTTCTTCGCGCGCGGAGTCTCCGGTCGTGCGGCCGAGTTTCTCGAGGTCGAGGCGATCGAGGATCTTGCGATGCAGGTCCGCCTTGACCTGCTGGTACTCGTTCCGTTCGAAGGCTTGCAGATTGGCCATAAAAACTAGCTCTCGGCTTTCAGCTCTCAGTTCTTAGCTCCTGGCTCGAAGGCTGAGAGCTGACCGCTGAGAGCTAATTTATACCGTCTTAAACAACGACCAGGCGGCGCGCTTTACGTCTAAATCGTCTCTGGTCAGGAGTTCGGCCAGGCCGGAAATGGAGCGGGAAATTTCGGTGCTGCCCTGCTGCATCAAGGGAATGCCGCGATCAATGGCGCTCGAGACGGCGAAGTATTGATTGGGAATTCGCCAGAGTACGGGTGCGCCGATGGCAGCCTCGGTCTCGGCTTCATTGAAGCCAGCCACTTTGCGATAACGGTTCAACACCAATGCGAAACGATCGCGTGAGCCGCTCTCGCCGAGATACTGGGCTACTCTTCCGGCACTCCAGAGGGAAGCGACATCGGCGTGGGCGATGAGCAGAATTTTTTCCGAGAGGTTGCTGACCAGACGAGTGGCGCTGTCGAGGCGGGAGGAAGCGTCGACGACAATGTAGTGAAACAGGCCCGCCATGGTGTCAAAGAGGCGGGCAAAATCGGACGCGGAGGGCTCGATGGCCACGGGAGCCGCAGGGCCGGCCAGCACCTGCAATCCGCGATCATGACGCGCCATGAAGCTGTCGAGCAGGGAGGAATCGAGGCGGTGCAGATTGGTGATGGCATCGGAGACGGTGAAGGCGGGCTTGAGATTGAGATGCAGGGCACAATGACCGAGGGGCGCCAAGTCCACCAGCGCCGTGCTGTGGTGAACCGCCTGCAGGGCGAGCGCTAGATTGACGGCTACGGTGGTGGCTCCGCTGCCGCCTTTCGCGTTCACTATGGTGAACACCTTTCCCCGGGAACCTTCGTGCACGGGCTTGCGACGAGTGGTGAGGCGGACAAAGGCGTCCAGCAGATCGGTGGTGGTGGTGGGGCGCTCAATGTATTCACGCACACCGGCGCGCATGGCACCGACAATCAACTGCGGATGGGTCATGGGGCCGACAGCAAACACGGCTGAATCGGGAAGTTCCTGATGCAGCAGCTCGATCGCGCGCACCGCCGCGGTGGTGCCGTCGCTGGCGATATCCACCAGCACCACGTCGGGCGCAAAGGTTTGAGTTTTCCGGATTACCGGATCATGGGCGGCCGCAGGCAAGGTTGAGTCGGTGCACACGGTGCGAGCCACGCCCGTGCCATCCACCAGAACCTGCAGCACCGCGCGCTGGTCATTGTCTGTCGCGAACACGGCTACGGACAATTCCGGCATGCCCCACCACCCCCAAAAGCATTGAATCATTCAATCATGGAGGCATTGAATCCTTAAAAACCCATCGCGCGATTTTCAATGACTCAATGATTCACTGTCTCAATGACCAAATCTCTTGATGCCTCAATTCGATTTCTTGCTGTCGAACTTGCCCTTATCCAGATACGGTTCCGGGTTTGCGGGACCCTTCGGCGGCTGAGTATTGGGCGAAACCCGCCGCACCGTGCATAGGACCATCAATTCCGAGTTACTCTTCTGGTCGCTTTTGCTTTTGAAGAAATTGCCGATAATCGGAATATCGCCCAGCCACGGAACCTTGTTGCCTGTGTAGGTGACCCGGTTATCCAACAAGCCGGCGATTACGAAGCTCTGACCATCCTGCAGTTCGAATTCGGTATCCGCCTTGCGCGTGCTGATGGCGGGAATGGTGGTTCCGGCAACGGTGACCGCATCGGCGAAGTCGAGCGTACTCACCTCGGGAATCACGTGCAGGTGGATGTTGCCGTTCGGCTGAATCACGGGAGTGAACTTCAAGCGCACGCCAAACTCGCGAAACTGAATGGTGACGGTGGCGATTCCGCTGGCGTTCTGCTGCGCCACGGGAAAGGGAAATTCTCCTCCGGCCAGGAAGCTGGCTTCCTTGCCGTTGACCGCGATCAGGTTGGGCTCGGCCAGAATCTGCAAAAGATTTTGTGTCTTAAGGGCCTCGATCACGGCGCCCAGATGGACCTGAGGATTGAAGAAGAACATGTTAAGTACGTTCGATACCGTCGCCGTACTGGGATACGGGCTCGCCGATCCGGTATCGGTGATGCTCCCGATGCCGGTGACTCCGCCGAACTGGCCGGTGGTGGTGGTGCCGAGCGTGTTTCCCGAGCCGGTCGAAAACAGGTTGATGCCCGCCTGGGTCAGAGCCGTGCGATCCACTTCGGCAAACTTGACTTCGAGCAGAACTTCTTCCGCTCCGACGGGGCCGAAGGTCAACACGTTCACCACGTTCTTGGAATACGCCGAGGCGAGCAAGCCGGCATGCTTGGCGACATCCTCGGTGGTTACATGACCGGAGAGGACAATCGCGGAGCGCGAAGGGGTCACGCTGATTTGCTCATCGGGGAAAAGGCGATGCATTTCCTCCGAAGCCGCAGTGATATCGACATCCACCCGAAGATCGAAGCTGCGCGAGCGCTCCAGTTCATCCCAGATGAGCAGCGAGACCTCGCCGGGAGAGAGTCCATTGACCAGCACTTGCGTGGGTGTGACGACCAGCGCATCGGCCACGGAGGGATCGGTGACCGAGACCCGTTTCAGTCTTTCGGTAGTGTTAATCAGCAGAGACTTACCCACCATCACGCGCAGCGGAGCGGCACCGGGCGTTACAGTCTGGCTGGATGCAGGCGTGGTCGTGGTGGCGGGTTGCGCGGCAGCCGGATTGGGAGGAGGCGCTGCCGATGTGCCTTGTGTGGTGCCGCTCGGAGCGCCGCCGCCGGGATCCGTGGTGTGCGCGAGCACTCCTGTGGCGGACATGGTTGTTGTGGTTGCCGTCGCACCGAGAAGCAGAGTCGCTGCGACGAGGGTAAGAGCTTTCATGAATTCGGACCTCTGCGAGACTGCACGGATAAATCCATCGAGGCATTGGGCGGACGCGAAGCGCTGCGGTATCGAGGGCTCAGAATCACTTGTTTTCTTCAAACTTGGTCTCATCCCGTTTGCTGCCGCGAATCATTTCCACCTGATAGGGTCCCGGCGGAGCCGCCGAAACTTTTGTTACTACCACCTTGTGCGCTTTGGGCTTGGCTACGGACACCACTGGTGTCTCGCCCAGATAAAGAGAACTTGTCCGGGTGGCGCCGATGCCTCCTTTTTTTGTGTCCAGAGGATTGCGCAGGGACAGCTGAATCCGTCCTTCCTGCGAAACCAGCGCGAGTTTCTGCGCGTCGTCGGGAGAGACCAGGAGCGTAATCACAGGGGCGGTCTGCGCATCGTTGGAGGCGTTGCGGTCCAGACTTTTGCCGACGGCGATGACCGCGACGTTTTCGAGGACGGTGGTGGTTTGACGGTCGTTGCCCGAGCCTTGCTCACCGGTGGAGAGCACATCCACGCGCGTGCCCGGTTGCACGAAGCCCGCCACCGAGACCACATCGTTGACGCGCACCGAGACGGCGCGCATTCCGGGCGGGATGAGCGAGGGCAGGCCGGCTCCGGCGTTCACCGCCGCCAGCTTGTAGGGCAGAATGAAATCTCCCTTGGCTACGGGCAGAACCGCGCCCCGGCTCAGAATTTGCGATGTTCCGGAGAATGCGCCGGGCGGGACCGCCGATTGCGGCAGTTGAACCAAGCGGACATCGTCGGCTGCCAATTTGATTCCGACCTGAATATCGCGGGCGGCCACCGCGACCGCTACGACACGTTCATTGCTGGTGGCGCCGGCGGAGGTCCGGAGCTTGTTATAGACGGTATAGGCGGCAAGCAGGCCAAGGGCCAGCGCCAAGCCTCCGATCATCAACAAACGGCTTCGGTTCATTCCGCTCCTTGCGGGGCAACGCCGGACTCATGCGTTGTCACGGCTAAGTTAATTCCGCGTGGCAGCCTACTGGATGCTG
>Ga0070761_10003090_pt1 | contig 10053 bp, 8 predicted proteins | sample HubBroMetageREF1_FD_66724 | JGI IMG/M metagenome (GOLD analysis project Ga0070761, IMG submission 66724) | Reference soil microbial communities from the Hubbard Brook experimental Forest, New Hampshire, USA - Hubbard Brook CCASE Soil... | ecosystem: Environmental > Terrestrial > Soil > Temperate... | reverse complement strand
TTCATCCCAGCGATAGCCCAGAATCTGCGCGCTAAGCTCCGTGTCGAGATACAGGAAATGTCCCTTCGGATCGAATAGCAGATGACGAGGACCCGACCCCGACGGCGTGGACTCGTACGGTGGGTCCGCCGGCGTCAGCGTTCTCGTTGCGCCGTCGAAGTGATAGACGAAGATTCGATCGGCGCCAAAATCGGCCGTCAGCACGTAACGATGCGAGGGAGCCGCAGCCACTCCGTGAGTCACGGGCTTATTCTGACGCGGCTGCGGCCCTGTGCCGTACTCCTTCTGAGTGGAAACCACTGGCCCCAGACTGCCGTCCGGCTTGAGCGGCAGCGCCGTCAGTGTGCCACTGCTGAAACTGGCGACGAATAGAGTTTTCGAAGCGGCATCGATGTCCAGATGCGTGGCGTCGATTCCGCCTGCACTCACTTTATTGATTGGCGAGAGTTTGCCGGAGGAGGGGTCCACCGCAAAACTGTGGATGTTCGACTCAGCCGATACGCCGCCGCCGGAATCCGCCACCGTGTAAATCGCCGGCAGTCGAGGATTTGCCACCAGCCAGGTGGCGCGCTCGAGTTCGGCTTGAATCCCTAGAGGCGATAGTTGCCCGGTCTTGAGGTCGAGGCGTGCTGCATAGATCCCCTGCGGCGAACTCGTGTCCTGTCCCGGTTGGGGCTTGCCGCTGCCGTGTGTGCCGATGTAGACCAATTCGCTGGTCTTTTCTTTGGCATGAATGGGGAAGATAGCCGCTCCAAAGCATAGGGCCGCCAATACTGCTTGTCGCTTCATGGATGATTCCTCACTTCTCCGGATCAACGAACAGGTTTTCGATCGGCATTTTCCCCGGCGTCAATTTTTGTCTAAAGGCCGTGTCCCTGAGCGCTTCGATGGTCTTTAGATTGGCGGCCATGCCATACGGCAGGGGGTCAGGGCCGACTATCTTGCGCAGCTTGGCGTATTTCTGGTCTGAGGCGCTCTTCGCCTCGCCGGCATCGAGACGTTGCAGCCATTCGCTCTTGGCGCGCGAAAACGCTTGATACAGTGATTGGGCGACCCAGGGATGTTCCGCCAAGACGGAATCCTTGACTACGATCGTTCCGTGCATGGGGTAGATGCCGGTTCGCTTGAACCACTCCGCTTCCAGTTCCTCGGCATTCGGGAACAAGTCGGGATAATGAGCTTCGACGGTTTTCCAGCCGCCGGTGGGGGATCCGGAACGGCCGACGCCCGCGTTGCCGTGGAAGCCGGCAGCCAGTTCGCCATCCGCCATCATTTCGGCAAGGGAGCGTCCCGGCGGTGTGTGGATGACGTTCGACGGCAACTTCAGTTGCGTCACGTGTTCCTCATCGTCCACCACCCAGGTGACTTTCGAGCTATCCAGACCATACTCATCGATCAGCACGGCGCGGGTCCAGACCCCAGTGGTAACGGAATAGGCACGCACGCCCACTTTGCGGCCCTCGAGGTCCTTCGGCGTCTTGATGCCGGAATCGGGGCGCACTAGGAGCCCGGCGTGATGAAAGCGGCGCAGGACGAAGATGGGCAACGCAACAAACGGCGCGCCGTAAGCGCGTGCAATGATGTACGTCGTCGGCGCCAATTCGCACACGTCAAATTCGACCTGGCGGACCATGCGCCGGAAGGCTCCGATTTGCGGCTCGACCGTCACGATCTCCGCTTCGACCCCTTCGATGGGGATGCTGCCGTTTCTCACCGCCGCCGTATGGGGATAGTCCGCGACCGCGATCTTAAGATGAACTTTGCCCGCCAATTGTATTCTCCCGTGCAAATATGCCACGCCGTCGTTGAGAGCAACACAATGCCCAGTTTTGTGCGCTCTGCCGCAATCAAAAAGCGACTCGGAGATATAACTTCTTCCTTCTTATGGGCGCTGCTGCAAAATCAATGTTGCGTTCCAACTCAAATGCATTAGGTTCTACGACCATGATTATCGACTGCCACGGGCACTTTACCAACGGCCCGAAAGCTCTCCCGGAATGGCGCAAGCGGCAGCTTGCCGCCGTCAACGATCCGTCAAACGCGCCGAAGAAAAGCGATCTGAAGATCTCCGATGATGACATTCGCAGCACGCTAGAGAGCGGGCAGCTCAAAATGCAGAAGGAGCGCGGCGGCGATCTAACAATTTTCTCGCCGATCGCCGGTCAGATGGGGCATCACCTCGGAAACCAGCAGACCAGCCTGCTCTGGTCCGAGGTATGCAATGACTTGATTTATCGCGTGTGTCAGCTCTATCCCGACAGCTTTGCCGCGGTCTGCCAGCTGCCGCAGTCGCCCGGCCACGCGCCCGCTAATTGCGTTCCGGAGCTGCGGCGCTGTGTCGAGCAACTGGGATTCGTCGGCTGCAACTTAAGCCCTGATCCTTCAGGCGGCTATTGGAAGGATCCGCCGATGACCGATCACTCCTGGTATCCGATCTACGAGGAGTTGGTTCGCCTCGATGTGCCGGCGATGATCCATGTCAGCTCATCCTGCAATCCATGTTTTCAGGGGACCGGCGCGCACTACATCAACGGCGACACAACGGCGTTCATGCAGTTTCTGACGGGCGACATATTCAAAGACTTCCCGACGCTGCGACTCATCATTCCCCACGGCGGCGGAGCCGTGCCTTATCATTGGGGGCGCTACCGAGGCTTGGCGCTCGACCTGAAGCGTCCCACGGTTGAGTCGATGATGAAGAATGTCTTTTTCGATACCTGCGTGTACCACTATCCGGGGGTCGACCTTCTCACGCGGGTGGTGCCGATCGACAATATACTATTCGGATCCGAAATGATCGGCGCCGTTCGCGGCAGGGATCCGAATACCGGAGAGTATTTCGACGACACGAAGAAATACGTGGATGCGTGCCGGAATCTCACGGCCGAGGATCGCCACAAGATCTTTGAGGCCAATGCCCGTCGCGTTTATCCGCGCCTCGACGCGCAGCTTCGGGCGCGTGGCAAGTAACCAGAGAAGTATCTAGGAGCACTTGTGACAGAACTCCCGCGTCTTAACGGCATCATCCGCGCCTGGGAAGAAGGGCGGCCGGCTCTGGCGTCCTGGGCGCAGCCAGAGCGGCAGGTGGCGATCGAGGCCAGTATCGCGCCGAACGACTGTGTCGTGTTCGAGATGGAGCACAATGCATGGGATGCCAACGCGCTCCAGGATTCCCTGCAATACCTGCTCAATCGCAAGCAAATCGTCGAGGCGGGCTCACTTGCGCCGACGGTGACGCCGATGGTCAGAATTCCCGCAAACGGCGGGGAAAACAACCAATGGCTGGCCAAGCAGGCGCTGGATCGAGGCGTTTACGGCGTCATTTGGCCCCACGTCAGTAGCGTCGAGCAGGCAATGAATGCCGTGTCGGCGTCCCGCTATCCCCGCCCCAAGACTGCGCCGTTCTACGAACCCGTGGGAGTGCGCGGCGACGGGCCGCACGCCGCGTCGCGGTACTGGGGAGTTTCGCAACAAGACTATTACGTCAAGGCGGATACCTGGCCGCTGAATCCGAAGGGCGAGATCCTGGTATTCCTGATGATTGAGGATGTGCAGGGAATCGCCAACCTTGGGGATATCTTGAAGAATGTTCCGGGCATTGGCTGCGTATTGATCGGCGAAGGCGACCTGAGCCAGGAATTGGGGGTTCCACGGCAATATGAACATCCAATCGTCGTGGAAGCGATGGCGAAGATCGTCAGTACCTGCCTGCAGCACAAGGTCCGTGTCGGTCATCCGCACGTCACGACCAAGAACGTGGAAAGCGTCATCGCACAGGGCTACACATTCTTGATGTCGGCTCCCCTCAAGAGCTACGGCGCTTTCGACAAAGCACGCGCGATGGCGCGCGGCTGATACTCCTAACTTAGGATCCCTACGTTATGACAGTCCGTTTCGTTGATATTCACCCCCACATCATCTCCGGGAATACCGAGCGCTATCCGCACAGTCCGCTGTTCGGCAAGCAGTCCGATTGGTCGAAGGAGCGTCCGGTTACGCCCGAGGGCCTGATCGCCGCGATGGACGAGGCTGGCGTCGACAAGGCGGCCATAGTGCAGTCCTCGACCTGTTACGGTTTCGATAACTCGTATGTCGTCGATTCAATTGCGGCGTTTCCGTCTCGGTTTACCGGGGTGGCGTCGGTCGACATGCTTCAGCCCGACGCGCCGGAACGCATTCGCCAATGGGTCAAGCGCGGGATCACGGGCCTGCGGCTGTTCACCGGCGGCAGCACGGCTGCCTTTGACCCGAGCACGCTGGACGATCGACGCTCCTTTCCCTCGTGGGAGCTGTGCGGCGAGTTGGGCCTGTCCATGTGCATCCAAACGGATCCTATTGGTTTGGCGCAGGTGGCCGGACTTGCCAAGCGATTTCCAACGGTGCGAATTGTTCTGGATCACCTAGGCAGACCGGACGTGACGGACGGACTCCCCTACAAGAAGGCTTCCAGCCTATTTGGACTCGCACCGTTTGAGACGATTTTCCTGAAGTTGACGCCGCGCATCTTTGGCGATGTTAGCCGCGGCAGTGCATCCGCGGACACATTCTTTCCGCGTCTCGTCGAGGAGTTTGGCAGCAATCGCCTGGCCTGGGGCTCCAACTTCCCGGCGTCCGAAAAGAGCATGAAGGACAACCTGATAGTCGCAAAAAAATGCCTCGCGTCCCTGTCGGTGGAGGATCAGAGTTGGATCTTTGCCAAGACGGCGCTGCGACTCTATCCGTCGCTCGCCTAGGGGACGTCGGGAGTTGCATCGATGGAAGATCAGGGCGTCAAGTTAAGCGTCCGAAATATCCGCAAGGCGTTTCGTTCGCGTGACAATCTGACGCACCAGGTGCTGGATAATGTGAGCTTCGATGTGCGCCAGGGCGAAATCGTATCGCTCATCGGCGAGAGCGGCTGCGGAAAGACCACGCTGCTTCGGATTATTCAAGGACTGATTCGCCTCGATTCCGGCTCCGTTCTGGTGGACGGCACGGCCGTCAAGGCCCCGGGCCGCGACCGTGGGTTTGTATTCCAGCAGGCAAGCTTGCTGCCGTGGCGCACCGCCCGGCAGAACATCGCGTTCGGTCTCGAGCTGCAAGGTATGCCGAAGGCGGACCGCACTAAGCGCGCCCTGGAACTGCTCGAGCTGGTGGGTCTCGAGGCTGCGGCAGAGCGGTATCCCCACGAACTTTCCGGCGGCATGCAGCAACGCATCGGCTTGGCGCGGGCGCTCGCGATCGATCCGGCAATCCTGCTCATGGATGAACCTTTCAGCGCGCTCGATGCCCAGACGCGAGAAACTCTGCAAAGTGAGCTGATGCGGATCCATGAAAAAATGGAGAAGACGACGCTGTTCGTGACTCACGATCTCGACGAGGCCGTCTATCTCAGCGACCGGGTGATCGTGCTCGCCGCGAAACCGGGCCGCATTCAGCAAATAATCGATGTACCGTTGGTACATCCGCGCCCGGAACTCGCGGAGCTGCGGATCGATCCGCGGTTCCAGGACATCCGCCGCGAGATCTGGTCGTTGATTCGAGTGCGCCCGCAGGCGGCCGCATGAATAGCAAGCGGGCCTGGCTGGTCAGGATCGCGTCAATTGTCACCGTATTGGGTACCTGGGAAATATTGGGGCGCCAAGTCAATCCGTTGTTCATGTCGTTTCCGACGGCCATCGTAAAGGCGGGATTCACGATGGCGGCCAACGGCGAGCTTCTGGTGGCGCTCAGGAGCAGCCTGACGACCTTATTGATTGGATTCGCTGCCGCTTCCTTCATCGGTATCGTGGCCGGACTGCTGATTGGGCGCTATCGCTATGTGGACGCAGCCACCGACTGGATCGTGAATGCGCTGTATGCGACTCCGCTCATCGCGATCATACCCCTAGTGATCCTATGGTTGGGCCTGGGGGATCCCGCCAAGCTTTTCATCGTGACCGCCCTGGCCGTGTTTCCGGTGCTCATCAATACCGCAGCGGGCGTTCGCAACGTGCCGAGTGCATTGATCGATGTGGGAGTCGCGTTTGCGGCCAACGAGCGGCAGGTGTTCAAGAAAGTCATTCTGCCGGCGGTCTTGCCATACATCATGACCGGCTTGAGGCTTGGAATCGGCCGAGCGATCATCGGCATGGTGGCTGCGGAATTCTTTACGGCCATTACCGGGCTCGGCGCACTTATCGTCAAATACGGAAACCAATACGACACGGCCTCCATGTTCGTTCCGATATTGATTCTGATGCTTCTGGGGGTGTCGCTGACGGCGTTGGTGCGCAGGATAGAGGACATGCTTGCCCCGTGGCGCTGGCACGAGGAGTAAAAACTGTGCCGAGCGCGTTTGGCGCATTATTTATAACTCTATAGCTGGTTTGGATTGGACGCTTCCTCCCCTAGAGGCGCAATGTCGCACGCTCATTAGATCGCAAACTAGAGACCCCATGGACATCGCTGCCAAACCACTCAAGCTACGGACGAATTTGGCGGATTACCCGGTGACGATGGCCATGAAAGAGCGTCGCGTCACCTCTCCCATCGTAGAACTTGAGTTTTGCGGCCCAAAAACCGCGCACAACGGCTTCAAGGCCATGATTCGCGAAAACGCATTTGATGCGGGCGAACTTGCCATCGTCACTTTTTTGCAGGCCAAAGCGTACGGCAAGCCTTTCGTGCTGTTGCCTACGCCGATTTCCGGGCGTTTCCAACACCATTGCATCGGGTTCAACATCGAACATGGCGAGCTCAAGCCTAAGGATATCGAGGGACGGTTGGTCGGCGTACGGACCTACGCGCAAACCACCGGCTTATGGGTGCGCGGCATCCTGCAGCACGAGTACGGCATCGATCTCGAAAAAGTGACGTGGCTTACGGTTGATGAGTCGCATTTGACTGAGTATCGAGACCCACCGAACTGCCGGCGAATCCCGCCGGGCAAAAAGATCGACCAAATGATGCTGGATGGCGAAGTCGCGGCCGCTATTCTAGGTAACGACATGCCGGTTGATCCTCGGGTTCGTACCCTTGTGCCGAACCCGCACGAGGCAGCGCAGAAGTGGTATGACCGCGAAGGGGTCATCCCTATCAATCATATGTTTGTCGTTCGCGAGGACATCGCAAAGAATCGCCCCGATGTGGTGCGCGAATTGTTCCGTATGATTGTCGAGAGCCGCGCCGCGGCGCCTGCCAAAGCGGCGGCATCGATACCGCCGCTGGGCTTGGAGGCCAATCGCAAGGGCTTGGAGATGGCAATTGAATGGTCTTTCGAACAGAAAATCATTCCGCGCCGTCTCGAAGTCGATGAGCTATTCGATGAGACCACTGCGAACCTCGTTGTCTAAAATGGCCGCCGATCCAAGAAATGACGCGGCGGTGCAAAAAGTCACCGGAGGCGAGATTTTGGTGGCGACGCTGCGCAGCCAGGGCGTTGATCGCCTGTACTGCGTGCCGGGCGAAAGTTATCTGGACGTACTGGACGCGCTGCACGATGCACCCGAGATTGCGGTCGTGAGCGCACGCCACGAAGGTTCGGCCGCCAATATGGCGGAGGCCGACGGAAAACTCACCGGCCGGCCAGGCATCTGTTTCGTCACCCGCGGCCCTGGGGCGACCCACGCCTCGGTAGGCGTTCACACGGCGTTCCAGGATTCAACGCCGATGATTTTGTTTATCGGTCAGGTTGCGCGGCACGCGCGCGATCGCGAGGGATTCCAGGAAATTGATTTTCGCGCCATGTTTGCGCCAATGGCGAAATGGGCCGCGGAAATCGACAGCGCGACGCGCATTCCCGAGTACGTCGCACGCGCGTTTCGGGTGGCGACGACGGGTCGCGCAGGCCCCGTAGTATTGTCCTTGCCCGAAGACATGCTGGCGGAAGAGGTCCCTCCACCCGCATACCCGAAGCCGGTGGTGTCGGCCACGGCGACGCCGCGGGAAGACGATCTCGACACGCTGTCGGCTATGCTGGGAAAAGCCGCACGCCCGCTGATCGTCGTAGGAGGCACGGGCTGGACTCAAGCCGCATGCGGGAATCTGCTCACCTTCGCCCAGCGCAATCGCTTGCCGATAGTCGCGAGTTTTCGGCGCCAAGATCTAATCGACAACCGTCATGAGAATTATTGCGGTCACCTGGGCCTCGGCGCAGACCCCGCTCTCACCGAACGGTTGAAGTCAGCAGACTTAATCGTCGCCGTGGGCTCGCGTCTTGGAGAAAACACCACGGGTGGATACGCGCTGATGACGCCGCCGGTGCCGCGGCAAGCGCTGATACATATTTACCCAGACCCCAATGAGCTGGGCCGCGTATATCAGCCGGAATTGGCGATCGCCTGCGGACTTTCCGACTTTGCCAATGCATTACCGACGATCGAAGTGGGAGGCAACGAAAGACGCACCGCCTGGCTGCAAGACGCGCGCAAGGCCTATGTCAAATTCAGTACGCCGCCCCCGTCGCCTGCACGATTCGTCGACCTGGCCGCCGTGGTGGCTTGGCTAAGTGAGCATCTCAAGGATGATGCCGTGGTCGCAAATGGGGCTGGAAACTACACGGTGTGGGTGCATCGCTTTTTTCGTTATCGCCAGGCGCGGACCGAACTTGCACCGGTCAGCGGGGCGATGGGGTACGGAGTCCCGGCGGCGATCGCCGCCAAGCTGCGATATCCCGACCGCGAGGTGGTCGCCTTTGCCGGCGACGGTGACTTCCTCATGTACCCCCAGGAAATTGGCACCGCCGTGCAGCACCACGCGAATATCGTCATTATCGTGGTCAACAACGGTGTTTACGGAACCATTCGCATGCATCAGGAGCGCCGCTATCCGGGCCGGAAGATCGCGACCGACATCCTGAACCCGGAATTCGTCGCCTTGGGCCAGAGCTATGGCGCCTATGCCGAAAGAGTCGAAACCACCGAGGGCTTCCCTGAAGCCTACCGCCGCGCAACGGTGAGCGGGCGGCCGGCGCTCTTGGAATTGCGAGTCGATCCAGCTCAGCTAAGCCCGGCGTTCAGGCTGAAGGACTAGCGAATCCTGGCTCGATTGACGCTGACTGGGCTTTAACGGTATACAAGTGCAGACGAGCGGCAAAACTCGCCTGACATGTTCCTGCGGATAACTATAAATGATGTGGCAGGGGTCGGATAAGACTGGGCGGTGAGCGCTGGCTGCGGCGGGGGCATTATGATTGATCCAGAGTTGGAACGGCCGGACTTGGAACGGCCGGAATTCACCACGAGTATCCGCCACCTCAAGGTATTCGATAGCGTTGGGCGGCTGAACGGCGTGCGTCGAGCATCCGATGAATGCCATTTGTCCCAGCCTGCGGTCACTCAGGCCGTCGCGAAGCTGGAAGAGCAGATCGGCGTGACATTGCTAGAGCGGCGCGCCAGCGGAAGCTACCTCAACGAATTCGGAGTGATTTTCCATCGGCGAACACAGCGGCTGTTCGCCCAATTCGAGAAGGCGCTGGTGGACCTCGGTGTTCCGACCAGATCCATCCCGGTACCGCGCCTCGCCGGCCGCATTTCAAAATCGCAGATTCGAAGCCTGATCTCCATCGTTGAAAATGGCACGTTTGCAAAGGCGGCGCGTGCGCTCGGCGTGTCGCAAACATCCTTGCAGCGGGCCGCGCGCGATCTAGAGCGAAATCTCCGAACCCCTCTCTATGCTCAAACGGCATCGGGCATCGTGGCGACCCCGGCGGCGGCAGAATTCGCCGGCAAGGTGAAACTGGCGCTGCGGGAGATCCAGTGGGGAATCGAGGAAGTGGAGGCTGCGCGCGGCAATATCGGCGGCGAGATCGTGATCGGTGCGATGCTGCTTGCGGGAAGCGTGATGCTTGCCTCGGCGATCAACGAATTCGTGTCGGTTTACCCCAACGCCAACGTACGGATACTGAACGGAAATGCGGAGGACATGCTGAGATATCTGCGCACCGGCGATGTCGACATCGTCATTGGTCTACTCAGAGATCCTGCGCCCGACGAATTTATCCGACAGACTCTCGCCGAGACGCCCTATGTGGTGGTTGCGCGGCACGGGCACCCGCTCAATCAAAAAGCGGAAATCACACTCGAGGACCTTGCC
>Ga0070761_10003088_pt1 | contig 10056 bp, 8 predicted proteins | sample HubBroMetageREF1_FD_66724 | JGI IMG/M metagenome (GOLD analysis project Ga0070761, IMG submission 66724) | Reference soil microbial communities from the Hubbard Brook experimental Forest, New Hampshire, USA - Hubbard Brook CCASE Soil... | ecosystem: Environmental > Terrestrial > Soil > Temperate... | reverse complement strand
TCGCGCTTGAAGCGAGTTATTTAGTCCCCGCGCCGGCGGAATCTGCATGCGGGGAAGAAGGTTTGCCTGCCGGAGTTCCAGGGAGCTTGGCAACCGGCTTGTCCGGTTCGGCCGAGGCTATCGGATTCAGCACGACGATATCGACGCGCCGGTTGTTCGCGCGGCCCTCGGCGGTATCGTTCGTATCGGCGGGATGATACTCCGCGTAGCCGGCAGCAGCGAGCCGGGCTGGCGGGAATTTATACATGACGATGAATGTCTTGATCAGCTCCGTTGCGCGAGCAGTGGAAAGCTCCCAATTCGACTTAAACTGCGCGTTGTGAATCGGAACATTGTCCGTGTGGCCCTCGATTCGCAGCGTCTCCGGTCGCTTTCCCAACACCTTGGCCAACCGGTCAATGGCATCCATCGAAGATCGGCGCACGCTTGCCGATCCGCTCTCGAAAAATCCGATTTCTCGCAGGCTGATGACCAGGCCCTCGCGCCGAGGGGTTAGCTGCAAGACGTGGCGCCGAATTTCAGGCGCGAGCGCCTTTTCAAGCTCACCCTGGATATCGCTGAGTTCGCCGGGAAGTACGGTGCCGCTCAAAGGCCCATTCGCAGGCTGCACGAATCGCTGCAGGTCTTCGGTGCGCACCACGTTTTCAACGGCCTGAACATCCTGAAAGGGCATTGGTTCGGTGGTTGCGAGCGGAATCTTGGCATTAGAACTGTCGAAAACGCCCATCTGTTGGAACGCCACTTGAATCGCCATCGCTAACTTTCCAACTTTGCGTTTGTCAACCTGAGAAGACGAATAGAGAACGACGAAGAAAGCAAACAGAAGGGTGATGAAGTCCGCATACGAGACGAGCCAGCGCTCGTGATTGACATGTTCTGGGTGGCGTTTTTTGCGGCTCATGCGGTTTTCTCCTGGGTCCTTACGGCTACCTTGCCCGCTGGCGCCGCTTTGTTCGCTTCCGCGAAGAAGCCCAGCAGTTTCGTCTCGATCATGCGCGGGTTCATGCCCTCCAGGATTGAGATGACGCCTTCCAACATCATTTCGCGCACGATTTGTTCCTGGCGAATACGCATCTTGATTTTTCCGGACGCAGGCAGAAAGAAAAGGTTGGCCGCACCCACACCGTATATTGTGGCAACGAATGCCACGGCGATACCCCGGCCGACTTCGTTGATGTCATCTAGGTGCTGCATCACCTGAATGAGTCCCAGCACCGCGCCGATGATTCCCACGGTAGGCGAGAATCCGCCGGCGGCTTCGAAGACCTTGGGGATGTGATCTTCGTGCTCGGCTTGGTTGTCGAGCTCGAGCTCCATCATTTTTCGCAATTCCGTCGGCTCCGTGCCGTCAACGGCGAGCATGAGCGACTTCTTGAGAAACGGATCCTGAATGGACTCGACTTCCTTATCCAGCGATACGATTCCTCCCCGGCGCGCTTTGTTGGCGTAGCCGACGATTTCGGCGATTCGCACATGGGGATCCTTGGCATTGTCAAAAAAAACCGAACCGAGCCGTTTGAATGCCAGCAAGACGACGGGCAAGGGGAACTGAAGCATTACCGCTCCCAGAGTTCCTCCGAAAACGATCATTGCCGCCGTCGGCTGCAGGATTTGAGCGATCTTGCCGCCTTCGAGCGTGAGGCCAAGGAGAATGCCTCCGGCCGCGACCACAAGTCCGCCAAAGCTGCTCTTATCCATCCCTGTGTCCCTTAACTCTTTTTGACCTGCACTCGCGCTTCACAGGCAAGGCCAGAAGCATGTGTACGAACGCCGGCCATTTCGATCGGCTGCAGCGGAAGGCCGGATAGAATTCTGCGCCGGAACTCGACGATTCTCTCCAGTACTTGATCGCTGGACTCGAGCACTACAATTTTCTCCCCAGTCACCAGCGTCAAGACGGTATCCGGCGCGTTTTCAATCAATTTCACCAGGTCGGAATTGATGATCAAAGGGTGATTGTTCAGACGTGTGAGCTGAATCATGGTTCTTTGCCTTCTGTCGACACCCGCCCGCCGACGCAAGAAGACCGGGACGACGCCTCAAGTTCCCTATCGGCACAGTCTGGCCTTAAGTTGAGCGGGTATCACGGACGTAATGTGTCTTTTTGATACCCCGGGCGCATTGCGGGCCCCTAATGGGGCCACTCGCGTGCATTACCCCTGCGGGAAACGTATGAATTACGGGCAGTTAGGGGCATTTCGCCCGGCAACCTTTGCCCGTCTCATAGGCAGGAATGTCCGCTCGCGCAAGTGATGGGCGGAGAGCACTTGAGAGTGAAATTGAGGTCGCCAAATTAGAGAACTCTAATCAATCCACTGAGAACGGGTTGGCAGTCCGGCTTCTGCCGAGCTGCAAGAGGTGAGGTTAAGGATGAGAGGCGCTGATGAGCCAGGAGTTGTTCGTCGAAAGCGGGTCGGTCGCATCCGAGTGGAAGAGTCACCGCGGCAACGCACGCTCGGCGGCTACCTCCGTTCGACCGACCGGCGTGTTGGTTCGGGGCGCGGTCTACGGTGGAAGCGGCTATGCGGATGAAACCCTGGCGGTCGTCCTGGGTCTGGCTGCCCACGGAATTCCCGTCGAGCTGCAACCGATGCACATGCAAACGGATGTGCTGAACTTGCTCGCTCCGAATGTGCGTGACACGTTGGAAGTGTTGAAACTGCAACGCGTGGACTTAGCGCGAAGCGTGCTTTTCCAGTGCGTCACGGCGGACGAGTTCAACTGTGATCTGTATGCCCGGTGTCGTGTGGGCCGAACAACTTTTGAGACCAACCGTCTTCCGGTGGGCTGGTTTGATGCCTGCCAGGCGATGGACGAGGTGTGGGTGCCGAGCCAGTTCAACCGCGGCGTGTTTGCTGCAGAAGGTGTGGATGAAAAGAAGCTGAGGGTCCTGCCACAGGGCGTTCACACTCGCATCTTCCGGCCGGACGTGGAAGCCTTAGAAATCCCGCACCGGCGAGGCTTCAATTTCCTTTCGATCTTCGAGTGGACTCAACGCAAAGGGCCTGAAATCCTGCTGCGTGCTTTCCTGACTGAGTTCAAGGCCGATGAGGATGTGGCGCTCATCCTAAAGGTCTACGCGCGGCCTGATCCCCGAGCCGACATTCTTCCTCGCCTGCTGCAACTTGTGGAACGCGAAGCGGGCGTTCCGCTGGAGAAGGCGCCGCCGATAATCGTCTTGCCAGGATTCATGAGAAATGAGGAGGTTCCGCGGCTCTATCGCGCCGCGGATGCGTTCGTCCTGCCGAGTCGTGGAGAGGGTTGGGGACGTCCCTATATGGAGGCGCTCGCTTCCGAGTGCCCGGTGATCGCGACACGCTGGAGCGGCCAACTCGACTTTCTTCACGACGCGAACAGCTATTTGATCGACTGCAAGGTTGTGCAGGCCCCCGCGAATGTCGATGTCGAGCTGTATGCGGGGCACGGATGGGCGGAGCCCGATTTCGATCAGCTAAGACATGCGATGCGCCACGTGTTCACGCACCGCGACGAAGCAAAACAGCGGGCCAGCCAAGGGCGTCGCGAGATGGCGGAACGCTGGGACTGGGACATTGTGATTCAGCAATGGGTGACTGAATTCCAACGGCTGCTTGGAAATTGATTTCTGACCTGTGATGGAGGCAAGACCATGCAATTGACGGAGCTGCAGCGAAACTGGAACGTCTTCGGCGAGACTGACCCTCTGTGGTCCGTTCTCACCGATGTCCGGTACAAGAATAACAAGTGGGACCCGGTTGCGTTTTTTCAGACGGGCGAGCAGGAGATCGACGCCGTTTTCGCAAGCTTCGATTCCATGGGGCTGTCGTTCCCCCGGCGGCGCGCCCTCGATTTTGGCTGCGCCGTGGGCCGGCTGACGCAAGCGCTTTGCCGTCACTTTGATCGCTGCGACGGCGTCGACATTGCGCCGTCGATGATTGAACTCGCCCGGAAGTACGATCAGTACCCCGGCCGGTGCCACTACCACTTGAATGGAACCGACGATCTGGCTCTCTTCGACGACAACACTTTCGACTTTGTTTACTCGCGGCTCGTGCTGCAGCACATGCAGCCTCGCTATAGCAAGAAATACATCGCGGAATTCCTTCGCGTGTTGGCTCCGGGCGGCGTCGCGCTGTTTCAGATTCCTGGCGGGCCTTCGAAGGCGGGCGTCCGGCAGTCGAACTCGTTCGATCTTCCCGACGCAGGTTTCAGGGCCTCTCTCGCACTCGAAACCGCGCCGCCAGCGCTGGAGGCGGGCTCACCCTTCGGTCTTAACGTTCGAGTGACAAACGCGAGTCCTATCGCGTGGCCAGAAAGCCAGGATGGTAACGGGCGCGACCTTGTGGTGCTCGGGAACCACTGGCTTACGGACGACGGCCGAATGCTGATCATGGACGATGGCCGTACTCCTTTGATGCAGGGCTTGAAGCCCTCTGAAACCACGACCGTGCAGCTATGGATCACTGCTCCCACTGCTCCGGGAACCTACATTCTCGAACTGGACATGGTGAAAGAGGGCGTCGCATGGTTCCGGCAGAAAGGATCCAAGACTTGCCGGGCAAAAGTGGAGGTTCGCGGCGGCGTGATTCAGCAGCCCGCAAGCAAGCGGCCCGTTATGGAAATGCACTGCGTCCCCAAACTCGACGTTCTCAGCGTCGTCGAAGCAGCCGGAGGTACGCCAGTTCTCGTGACGGAAGACCACTCTGCGGACCCGCTGCTGAGCTACCAGTACGTGGTCACAAAGACGAATGAGCGTCGCAAGTCAACGCCGCCTAAGCCAATTCGAGTGGCAGCGTCAACCACGCCGGCCGCCGTTCCGTCGCAGAGCGATGAAATCCTGGCATTGCTCGCCGGCCTTGCGCAACACGCCACGCTGCATGCTCGCGTAAACGAAGGGCTGGTCAAGCGAATCCTCGAGATCGAGAAGGTCGTGCGAGAAACGCAAAAGATGGTGAGCGATCTTTGTAAGGGAACACAAAGTGAAAAGGGAAGCCCTGGACACGGGAGTAGGTGACGTGCCGATTTACGTGGTTGCTCCACGGACAGGATTGCTGAAGGACGCGTACGAGCGAAGCCTGAGCGTCGCCGTCGCGAGCGATGCGCGCTTGCCTGGACGGATACCGGACGCAGTCCGTCTGGCCGCAGATGTGTTGTCAACTGACGGGTTGGTAGATGCATTTGCCGGCAAAGCGCCGGCAGGTTCGCATGGCGCGATTATCTGCCTCGACGGAGAGAAGCTGCTGCACGGGGAGACGATGGACGTTCGTCGATCCCTGCTCTTCGCGCCGGGCCGCGTATCGCACGTAGCCGTGCACTTGCCGGGAATTCCTGGCGCAGACTTTGTCAGCCTCCAGCCGCGGGCGTTTGCAGCGGCGGCCACCCGCGAGCATTTGAACCAGAGTTGGCGACTGCAGGGATCGGCCACGGTTTCCGGCGAAGCCCGGGCTGCTCTCGAGCAAATTGGCCAGCCATGGGCGCGTCTGCATTTGGCTTTGCTCGAAGAACGAAGGGAACCGGGCGCGGGCCTCGAAAGCCTGAAGAAACTCTCGCGTACGTCTGGACTCAAACCCGCGCTGGCGGCATTGGTCCTTCGCAACCTCATCGTCAGCCTTTTGGGCAAGCGAGATTTTGCGAAGGCCGAGGAATTGCTGCAACTGGGGATGACCGCCTATCCAGACTGTGCCGACTTCCCTTATCTGACCGGTGTGATGTGGGTCCAGCGAAATAAGCCCTCGAATGCATTGCGTCTCATCGAGGAAGCCATGCGCCGCAGAAGCATCGGTTTCGTCGGAAGCGGCGGCGAGAACTCTTACCGCGCGTCTTGGCTGCTTGCGATCGTCCACGAATTCGCGGGGAATCAAGACAGAGTGGTGCGGTATTGCGGTCCGGGGCTGATTACAAAGCCAGCGTTCAGACCATCGGTTGAACTTTTCCTGAAACAGCGGCTGACTCAAGACATCGCCGCGAGCTTCCGGATTCCGTTGTGTCACATTGCGAGACACGAGCCCGAGTATTTTGAGACCGTGTTCACTTTCCTTCTCGCGCACCGTCTTTTCGAAATGGCCCGAGTGCTTCTGGAAACTTCGCCTTTGGCCGAGGACGTCAGAGAGAGGTTGCATGAGCGGCTGAGATCCGCTGAAGCTCCTTTCGGTCCTCGCGCTAAAGCGAGCGGGGATAAACCTAGCGTCATGCTAAAAGGACCTCTATTCGCTCACTCGGGTCACGCGCGCATCAATCGAGAAATCGGACGCGCTTTGATCGCTTGTTCCGATCTGGACGCGGGCCTCGAAATACATGGTTTCAACTCGGTCCAGCCCCTTTTATTGCCGTATGGGGAACGGCTCCAGAAGGCAGTCGATCATCAACCGCGACAACTGGATCTGACCATCCGCCATCAATGGCCTCCCGATTTTCGCCGCCCTTCCGCGGGAAAACTCGCCTGCATCCTTCCCTGGGAGCACAGAGCCGTGCCCCGAAAGTGGGTGGAACAGATCGAACGAAACGTCGATGAACTTTGGGTGCCGTCGAACTTCGTACGTTCCGCCTTCGTCCGAGGCGGAGTGGATGCAACGCGCATCCACGTGATTCCGAATGGCGTGAACACGAACATTTTTTGTGCCAAGGGCAAGCGCTGGAAGCCGGATGGCTGCCGTGAGTTCGTATTCCTTTTTGTCGGCGGAGCAATCTCGCGCAAAGGCATCGATTTGCTTTTGCAGGCGTATGGAGACGCATTCTCGCCCGACCACGACGTCACGCTGGTAATCAAGGACGTAGGCTCATCGAGTTTTTATCAACACAATGCGCAGCTTTCGCAGATATTGAGTTTCATCACCCAGGCCTCGTCGCCTCATCTAGTGATATTGAGCAAGAATTTGGACGACGAGCAGCTCTCGTCTCTTTACCGGGGCTGCGACGCTTTCGTTCTGCCCTACCGTGGCGAGGGTTTCGGAATGCCGATCGCCGAAGCCATGGCCTGCGGCAAACCAGTGATTGTTACCGGCGAGGGTCCAGCTCTGGAATTCTGCCCACCCGACTGCGGCTATCTGGTTCGGGCACGCGAGGTGGCAGTTCCTGATCCTGCTCCGTCACTCGGCGAACTAACAGGCGAATGGACATGGTTCGAACCGGATGTCGCGATTCTGGCGCGCACCATGCGCCACGTCTACGAAAACCGCGAAGAAGCCATGGAGCAGGGCCAAAATGCCGCGGCGGCGATTCGTCGCACACTCGCCTGGGATCGAGTGCTGCCGACGTATTTGCAGCGAGTGGCGCAGTTAACGCGAAGCGAATCGGCGGAGGTGTTCGCCGGCGGCCATTTGTCGGAGGAACGAGAAGAGGAGTCATGCCGAAAATCGCTCTGTCCATGATTGTTCGGGATTCCGCGGCCACGCTTCGCGCATGCCTGGAGAGCGTGCGGGGGGTTGCGGACGAAATCGTGATTGCAGACACCGGGTCGACGGACGATACACTGGCCATTGCCCGCGAATTTGGCGCTCGTACAATCGAGATTCCTTGGGAGAACGACTTTGCCGGAGCTCGCAATCACGCGCTAGCGGAAGTGCAGGCCGACTGGGTGTTGATGCTGGACGCCGACGAAGTGCTCGATCCCGGCGCAGTCGCGGTGATTCCCCGTCTCGTCTCTGACCCGAACATTGCCGGATATCAAGTTACGATCCGCAATTACGTCGATAGCCTCGAAAATCGTATTTGGGACCGGCCAGCCGTACCCAACGACTCCGCTTTGCCGGCAGCCAAGACCTTTCCGGCATACATCAATCACGAAAATGTGCGCCTGTTCCGGCGCGACCCGCGAATTTACTTTGTCGGAAGGGTGCATGAAAGCGTCGGATCGCGCATCGAGGGCTGCGGCTTGCATCTCGGCCGCGCACCCTTCGTGATCCATCACTTTGGCATGGCAGTGGACGAGGAGACCAAGTACCGGAAGAATTTGTTTTACTGCGACCTCGGAAGGTTGAAAGTGATCGAAATGCCGCGCAATGCGCAGGCCCACCTGGAACTGGGATTGGTGGAACTCGACAATCTTGGACGCGCCGAAGAAGCTCTCGCATCTTTTGAGCGCGCCTGTGAGCTGAATCCGAGGCTCGGCGTGGCTTGGTTTTTCGCGGGAGTGACGCATTTTCGGCTCGAACGGTATCGAGAGTCGCTGCGATGCTTGAAGCAGGCCGAAAAATGTGGGAGCGCAACGAGCGCTGTAGCCGAGACGATCGGTGACGCGCACTACAACCTGGGGGAGTTTGCCGTGGCTGTTCGCAGATACGAGCAGGCCGCCAAGTTAGCGCCGGATTCGCTTTCGCTGGAAAGCAAGCTTGGCCTGGCGATCGTTCGAACCGGGCGGATCGAGCAGGGCCTGGAGCAGGTTCGCCACGCTCTGGCGCAGAGACCGCATCTCGCGGAGTTGCACGACCGCTTGATTCTCTGTCTCACGTGGCTCCGACGCACCTCCGACGCGGCGGTTGCGGCCGAGGGCAAACTGCGGGCGGCAAAGAACCTCACATCCGGCGACTTCGCGCGGTCAGCGAGCCTGTGGGCGAAGCTCGGCAACTGGGCGCGGTCGACTGCCGTGTTACACGTTGGGCTGCAGATTTATCGGGACGACGCGACACTCAAGGAAGGGCTAGAACAGCTTGCGGCACACGCGGGCCCGCAGGTGGATGAACTCGTGTCGACTCTAAGTGGCGAAGGACCAAGGATTTCCGAGCATTAAAGTCTCAGGCGGAGTTTGCCGATGGAGTAAGGGAACGCACAGAAGTTCCGTGGGGCGAGACCGAGCCGCGGCCGTTTTGAAGGTAAATTCCTTCTGAGGGCCCAAAGCTTCTAACCGCGAAACGGGACGCCCAAACGACGAAAAGGAGACTTGAAATGCCATTCGGCATACTTAACAACATCCCAGCTCTGCAGGCCGAAGACGCTTTGGACAACACGCAGATGAGCCTGAACACGACCCTTCAGCAGTTGTCTACGGGTCAACGCATTAACTCCGGTGCGGATGATCCTGCCGGTCTCGCGATCGCGAACGGTCTGTCGGCAAACATCGCGGCCCTGAACCAGTCCGTTCAGAACGCCAACGATGGCGTTGGCAACTTGCAGGTGGCGGATGGCGCTCTTTCGCAGGTGACCTCGCTTCTGAACACTGCGGTCACAATCGCGACGGAAGCCTCCACGGGTACCGTCAGCAGCTCGCAGCGCGATTCGCTGGACGCCGAGTATCAGCAGATATTGCAGGAAATCAACCGCATTGGGACGACCACCGAGTACAACGGGACGTCGGTGTTCAGCGCCGCTACTACGTCTATCTATCTCACCGACGCGAACGCGAACAGCACGATCACGTCGACGGTTGGCGCCCTTTCGGACACGACTCTGGCTCTGAACGGCACGCAGCTTGCCGGAGTTGATGGGACGAACGCACAGGCCGCTTTGACCGCAATCGATGCTGCGGTTCAAACGGTTGCCAATGACCGCGGCACGATCGGCGCTTCCGTTAACCGCTTGCAGGACGCGTCTGCGGTTATGAGCACGGAGGTGCAGAACCTGACTGCGGCCGAGAACAACATCATGGCTGCGGACATCCCGAGCGCCATTTCCCAGCTGTCGAACCTGTCAGTTCTGAGTCAGACAGGTATGGCGGCTCTGGCGCAGGCCAATTCGCAACAGCAGAGCATTCTGAAGTTGCTCCAGTAACGGCTCTAGAAGTGAATTGGGGCACGGAAGGTGGGTCTCGTAGCGGGACCCACCTACTCGTGTTTCAAATCGTGAATCGGGTAGCTGGCATTCCTGAATTGGGGTGAGAAGCACGGACATGGGCACAATAAATAATTACGGCAACGTATTGCTCCCGGCGGGAAGCAATACGATCGACGTCCAATCGCTACTCGACTCTGCGATGGCCGCCGCTGAAATACCCATGCAACTGCTGCAGCAACAGCAGAGCACCCTGCAGACACAATCGTCCGCGCTTCAGAGCATCGAAGGCGACATCACCAGCCTGCAGACTGCGGTGAGCGATCTAAGCAACACCGGCGGGTCTGTAAATTCTCTTACGGCGACCTCCTCGGA
>Ga0070761_10003086_pt1 | contig 10057 bp, 9 predicted proteins | sample HubBroMetageREF1_FD_66724 | JGI IMG/M metagenome (GOLD analysis project Ga0070761, IMG submission 66724) | Reference soil microbial communities from the Hubbard Brook experimental Forest, New Hampshire, USA - Hubbard Brook CCASE Soil... | ecosystem: Environmental > Terrestrial > Soil > Temperate... | reverse complement strand
GGCGCCGCAAGCGCAATTCAAAGACACCGATCTGACCAACGCGCGCTACCTGAAGTGGACCGCATCGTTCAAGAACCTGCTGGCCGGACTCGAAGGGCGCGACGAAAAGATCGAGGCGCGCTTCTACGATCCCAGCGGACTTCAGATCGCGTCGAGCGACACCAATGCTTTCGTCGGGCCGGCGCAAATTACCGCCGACTTCAGCGGCGTCGCGCTGATGCCGACGATGACCGACAAGCCGCCCGGCACTTACAAAGTTGCGCTTTACTCGGACGACAAGATGCTCTCGCAGGAAAGCTTCATCGTCAATCAGGACACGACCGCGAAGAACGCGGAAGCGGCGTCCGATGCAGCGGCTGCGGCGGCGGCCAAGGAAGCAGAGCGCAAGGCCAAGGAGGACGAGGAAAGGCTCGCGATGATCGACGAGCGGCGTGCCAAGCCGCTGCAGCTTCGCGCGATCAGCTTTCTCAACACCACCAAGACCGGAACCGCGCTCTCGGGCGCGACCGACTCCTTCGACGTGGCCAAGGTGCTGTTCGTCGGCTGGCAGGTCAACTTCGAGAACCGGCTGTACAAGCTCGAGCCGGGCCAGTATCGCGTCGATGCGGCCTATATCGGACCGGACGGGCGCACGCTCGGCAGCGTCAACGACTATCAGCCGGTGTCAATGAGCATGCGGACGGTGACGTTCAGCGGACGCGTCGGCAACTCGCGGGGCGGCGCGTTTCTGCCCGGGACCTACACGGTCAATTTTTATTTGAACGGGCAATATTTCGGCGCGAAGAGATTCGAGGTGGTTGCCGACGCCGGTGGCAGTCCCTACGCAACCTATCCCGGCAGCAGCGGCGCAATCGGCAGCACGACGGGCGGTGGCGGCTCGTCGTCGTCGTCGGGCAGCATGCTCGGGCCCACGATTGCGACCGGCACTATCAGCGGTCTTCGCAGCGGCGGCAATCCCGAGATGGAGCTGAGATTGCGGCCGCAGCCCAACGGCTTCCTGCACGGCGAGCTGGTAATTCATCAGTCGGGCTTCGGGATGACGCCGGTCGAAGGATTTGTGCGTGGCGACCATCTGCAGTTCCAAGTCCCGTACGGCACCGAGACCTACTATTTCGAGGGCCAGCGCCACAGCGATCAAATCAGCGGCACTTTCGAATCGACGCCGTCGGGCGAGCGCGGCACCTGGGTCACCACGGCGAATTGATGCAGGGCCGAAGAACTTCCTTCGGCAGGGGTGACCCCTGCGCCCAATGTTAAGATCCGATCTCTGTCGCGCACCACAACCAAACACACCTCGAGATTTGCGCTTGAACCTCACTCCAGCACGCGCAATGCTGAGGATTGCACATGGCGAGTAATGTTTCCCGCGAAAAGCTTCTGTTCTACGCCGCTGCCGGCGCGCTCGGCGGATTCGCCGCATGGGGGCTCTCAGAGCCAATCCTCGGCATCCGCTGGGTTTACGGCCGCGACGTTTTATTCGGCGCGCTGATCGGCGCCCTAATCAGCGCGTTCCTCGCTTCGATCGAAACGCTCAGCGTCGGACAGGTGCGCCAGGCGGCGCGGCGATTCGTGCTCGGTGGAATTATCGGCGCGGCGGGCGGAGCGGCGGGCTTGCTGGTCGGCGAACTCGCATTCGACATCCTCGGCGGTTTCAACGGCCGCATCTTCGGATGGAGCGTGCTCGGAATCGCGGTCGGACTCGGCGTCGGATCGGCGTCGGGATCGGCGGCGCGCCGGCGCAACGGCGCTATCGGCGGCGTGCTCGGCGGCGCGCTCGGCGGATTTTTCTACCAAACCCTGACGACCACCTTTCCGCAATCCTTCGGACGCGCGATTGCGATCATCATCCTGGGCGCGCTGATCGGATTCTTCATCGGACTGGTCGGCGAGCTGCTCAAGCGCGGCTGGCTGATGGTGGTGCGCAGCCAGAGCCGCAACGCCCGCGAGGGCCGCGAGTATCCGCTGATCAAGGGCGTGACGATTATCGGCCGCGCCGAGGAAAGCGACATCGGGCTGTTCGGCGATCAAAGCGTGCTCGGCAGCCATGCGATCATCCGGCGCGAGGGCAAGAATTTCATCATCAGTCCGACTGGCGGCCAGATATTCGTCAATCGGCAGCCGGTCGCCGGCCGCTACGCGCTGAAGAGCGGCGATCGGCTCGAGGTGGGCGGCACGCTGTTTCTCTTCCGCGAACGGGCTCAAGCGGCGACTCGATAAGAGGCCGGGCGGACAGTGGGGAGCCAGCCGACCTTCAGCCTCCGAGTCGCGCTGCTCGTTTCGATTTTAGCTTCGGTGATCGCGGGATGTTCGACCGTCAACGAAGGCGGCGGCACGGCGGCGGCGCCCACGACTTCGGTCCAGACGCTCGAGTACTACCCGTACCAGGTCAAGGGATACCAGAACAGTTATCCTCGAAAGACGATCCAGATTCTGATGCCGGTCGATGCGCGCGATGCAATCAGCAACGCGGCACCGCTCAACGGCAACCCGGCAATTGGAACTATCGTCGATCAATCCGGCAACGTGACCGAACGATTGTACAGCCCGCCGCTCGGCCCGATCGTGCAAGCCGCGATCGGTCGATCGGCCGATGAGGCGGGCTTGAGCGCGTCATCGTCCACCGACCTCGCCTACAAACCAGGCGTCAGAAGCACCGCATATGTGCTCGAGAGCAAGATTCGCCGATGCTGGGTGAAGAAAGAGCGCAGCGCCAACGGCCAGTACGGTCCCGTATGGCGGACGACGGCCGATTTCGCACTCGACATCTCGATCTTCAAGCCGCCGTTCAGCGTTCCGTTCTGGACCGGGAGCACCAACGACACCTACGACGACCCGCCGATCGGCTCTTTTGGCCTTGGATCGGAGGACGAAGCGGGAATCTACGACGAGCCGGGCGAGGTAATGTCGGTGGCGCTGACGCGATCGGTGGCGGCGATTTTCCAGCGCCAGGACCTGCGCAACCTGATGCTCGAAGACGACATAAAATCCCACTAGCCGCGCGGTTCCAGCGCGGTCTTTGAACAACCGGGATGTTGGAATAGCCTAGATCGAGCGCCGGATAGTCAGATGCCGAGGGGAGCGCGGGGAGTTCTTTTGCAGTCCCCGCCGTGCGGCCGCAAATCCGGATCGTATCGTCGTATGCCAAGAGGAAGGCACGCCTGATGGAAATCGGATTCGTTGGTCTCGGCAAAATGGGCATGAACATGGTCGAACGGCTGCGGCGCGACAATCATCAAATAGTCGCCTTCGACCTCGACGATGCAAAGCGCAAAGAGGTCTCGACCTTCGGCGCCGACGGCGTCAATTCGCTGAAGGAACTGGTCGGGAGGCTCAAGCCGCCGCGCGGCGTGTGGGTGATGGTGCCGGCGGGCGATCCGACCGAGAGCACGATCAATCAGCTGGCGGAACTGCTCGAACCCGGCGACGCGATCATCGACGGCGGCAATACCAACTTTCACGACGACATTCGCCGCGCCAGTGTGCTCGCCGAAAAGAAGCTGCACCTGGTCGATGCCGGCACCAGCGGCGGCATCTGGGGACTCAAGCTTGGCTACTGCCTGATGATCGGCGGCGAGCTGGAGATTTTCAGGCGCTACGAACCGATTTTCGAAACGCTCGCGCCGACCGACGGCTACGACCACGTCGGCGGCCACGGCGCCGGCCACTACGTGAAGATGGTCCACAACGGAATCGAGTACGGCCTGATGGAGGCTTACGCCGAGGGCTTCGAGGCGATGCACAAGTCGGACTACAAGTTCGACTTGACCAAGATCGCGAACCTCTGGCGCCAGGGCAGCGTGGTGCGATCATGGTTGCTGGAGCTGACGGCCAACGCGCTCGAGAAAGATCCCGGCCTCAAACAGATCCGCGGCTACGTCGAGGATTCGGGCGAGGGCCGCTGGGCGGTACAGGACGCAATTGACAAAAACATCTCGATGCCCGTGATCACGATGGCACTGTTCACGCGCTTTCGCTCACGCGCCGACAAGGGCGAAGGAACCTTCGGCGAGAAACTGCTCGCCGCCCTGCGCGACGAGTTCGGCGGCCACGGCGTCGTCAAGGAATAAGTGGAAGAGGGTTAATCTACTTTTATGGCCGCGACTGCAAACAGGACTGCTATCGATTTCAATCATCTCCACCCCGTGAAGGAACACAATCAGTACGATCCATGCATCGTCGTGATTTTCGGCGGCGCCGGCGATTTGAGTCATCGCAAGCTGATTCCCGCGCTGTACAACCTGTCGCTGGACGGCGAGTTGCCTCACAAGTTCGCGATTCTCGGCTTCTCGATGGAGGATCTCGACGACGAAAGGTATCGCGCGTTCGCGCTCAGCGGCATCGAGCAATTCTCGCGCCGCAAGGTCGAAAAAGAACACTGGGCAAAGTTCGCCCCGATGCTGCATTTCAATCGCGGATCGTTCACCGAAGCTGGCGACTATCAGAACCTGCGCCGGCGATGCGAGGCGATCGATGCCGAGCGCGGCACCGACGGCAATCGCGCCTTCTACTTCGCGATTCCGCCGGCCTTCATCGACACCTGCTCGGAAGGATTAACCGCGGCCGGCATGATTCATCCGCCCGGCAAGGGGCATCCGTTCACGCGCGTCGTGGTCGAAAAGCCGATCGGATCCGATCTCGCGAGCGCGTCGGAAATCAACGCCGAGCTCGCGCGTCATTTCGACGAGAGTCAGATTTTCAGAATCGATCACTACCTCGGCAAGGAAACCGTCGAGAACCTGATGGTGTTGCGCTTTGCCAACGCGATCTTCGAGCCGATCTGGACGGCGCGCTTCGTCGATCACGTGCAGATCACGGTGGCCGAGGCGGAAGGCGTCGGCACGCGCGCAGCCTACTACGATCACGCCGGCGCGCTCCGCGACATGGTGCAGAGCCACCTGCTGCAAACGCTCTGCATGATCGCGACCGAACCGCCCAACACCACCGGCGCCGAGTCGATGCGCGACGCGAAGCTTGACGTGCTGCGCGCGCTGCGTCCGCTCGGCGACGACGACATCGAGAAGAAGGTCGTGCGCGGGCAGTACGGCGAAGGGCTGATCGGCGGCGCCGCGGTCAAAGGTTACCGCGCCGAGGAGCACATCGCCCCGGACTCGCAAGTCGAGACCTTTGTCGCGCTGCGATGCTGGATCGACAACTGGCGATGGGCCGGGGTGCCGTTCTACCTGCGCACGGGGAAGCGATTGCCCAAGCGGTCGAGCGAGATCGCGATCTACTTCAACAGCGTGCCCCGAATCCTGTATAACGCAAATCCACGCGCTCCGCTGGCGCCCAATATGCTGACCATCAGGATTCAGCCCGACGAGGGTCTCGCGCTGCACATCATGTCGAAGGTGCCCGGATCGGCGACCAAGCTGCAGCAGGTCAAAGTCGATTTCCATTACGTCACGTCGACGCCGGAAGCGTACGAGACCCTGCTCAACGACGTTATCGTCGGCGACCAGACGCTGTTCATGCGGCGTGACACGGTCGAGGAGGCGTGGAAGTTCGTGCAGCCGATTCTCGACGCGTGGGAACAGTCGCCGATGGATCCTCCAATCTACGCGGCGGGATCGTGGGGACCGCTCGAAGCGGCGTTGATGATCGCGGCCGACGGCCGCACCTGGCGAACGCTATAGCGAGGAACGGAGATGAGCGGCGGCATCACTCTCACGCGTCACATCATGAGCAAGAGCGCGACTTCGATCCCGCTCGTGGACCTCGCGCTCATCATGGAGCGCATCGAGCTGATCGCCAAACGCATCGCGCGCGAGCTCGCAAGTGCCGGTCTCAGCGGCGAGCTCGGCTACACCGGCGAGACCAACGTGCAGGGCGAGAAGGTCAAGAAGCTGGACCAATGGGGCAACCAGGTTTTCCTAGACGCATTCGAGCACGGCTACCCGATCTGCAGTCTCATTTCCGAGGAGATGGACCAGCCGCATCATTACTCAGTCAACTGCCGCGACAATAGCTACTGCATACTCTATGATCCGATCGACGGATCGTCGAACACCGACGTAAACGGTTCGCTCGGCACTATCTTCGCCGTCAAGAAACGCGCGCCCGGCCACGGCGCAGGAATCGACGACATCCTCGTCCCGGGAACGCAGCAGCTCATCGCAGGCTATATATTATATGGTCCGGCGGCGCAGCTGGTTTATACTGCGGGCGCGGGCGTTGACGTATTCACGCTCGATCGTACGCTCGGCGAGTTCATTCTGTGGAAAGAGAACGTGAAGATGCCGCCGCATGGGACTACCTATTCGGTCAATCAGGCCAACGCGGGCAAGTGGCACGAGGGCGCGCGCAAGTTCCTCGCGCATATTACTAGTCGCAAAGACAAACGAACTAGCTATTCGCTTCGATACTGCGGTGCCTTCGCCGCCGACTTCCATCGATGCCTGCTCGAAGGCGGAATTTACATGTATCCCGGGGAAGTCGCTGAAGGCGGCAAGGCTAAGGGCAAGCTTCGCCTGATGTACGAGCTGGCGCCGCTCTCGATGCTCGCGGAGCAGGCCGGCGGCCGCGGCTCGACCGGCAAACAGCGGATTCTCGATATCGCCGCGACCGCGATCCACGAACGGCATCCGATCTACATCGGCAGCGCTGAGGAAGTCGCGCTGGCCGAATCGTTCAAAGTCGAAGGCTAGAACCGCATCGGGGTTTACAATGGACGGGCTCATCCTGGCTGGCGATGTCGGCGGAACCAAAACCGATCTCGGGCTCTTCAAGCACTCAGCAGCCACGCTCGAACAAGTGCGCGAGCATCGCTATCCGACCGCGCAATTCGCCAGCCTCGAGGCCGCGTGTGCGGATTTCCTCGGCGCCGGCGCGGTGGTGAATGCCGCCTGCTTCGGCGTGCCGGGTCCGATAATCGACGGCCGCGCCCACGCCACCAACGTCGCATGGGAACTCTCGACCACTTCGCTGTCGCGGGCGCTGAACGGCGTTCCGGTTCGCCTGCTCAACGACCTGGCGGCGATCGCTTACGGCATGGTTCATCTGAAGCCCGCCGAGTTTGCGGTTTTGCATCCCGCTGAGAATCCACCCGCGCACGGCAACATCGCTGTGATCGCCGCAGGCACAGGCTTGGGCGAGTCGGCGCTGGTTTGGGAGGACAACGCGAACAAATACTACGCGGTGGCGTCTGAGGGCGGGCACAGCGACTTCGCGCCGCACCGCACCGAACAGATCGAGTTGCTGCGATTTCTCCACGGCGAATTCGGACACGTCAGTTACGAGCGCGTCCTGTCGGGCCCGGGACTCTGGAACATCTATAGGTTCCTGCGGCGCGAGAGCGGCGCCGAAGAGCCGGCATGGCTGAGCGCGCAAATCGCCGCCGGCGACGCGTCGGCCGCGGTGAGCGAGGCCGCGCTCTCCGGACGCGACCCCGTGTGCGTTCACGCGCTCACGATGTTTTGCGATATTTACGGCTCCGAGGCCGCCAACCTGGCGCTCAAAGTCCTGGCGCTCGGGGGCGTCTACCTCGGCGGAGGCATCGCGCCGAAAATTCTGCCGATGCTGACGGCGGGCGCGTTCGTGAAAGGATTTCTCGCGAAGGGCCGGCTGAACGAAATTTTGAAGCGAATCGAGGTCCGTGTCTCGCTGAATCCAGCCACCGGACTGCTCGGCGCAGCCCATTATGCGGCGGCGATGTTGTGATATAGAAATCCAAACTGCAACGTCACTCCCGAGGGGAGACTGGGGTATATGACCAAGCGAGTTCGAGAGATTCTTGGCTATTACGATTCCGAAAACGGCAGCGTGCGGAACAATCTGTCGCGGATGCTCAACCATGGCAAGCTTGCGGGCACCGGCAAATTCGTCATCCTGCCGGTGGACCAGGGCTTCGAGCATGGACCCGCGCGCAGCTTTGCGATGAATCCGCCCGCGTACGATCCGCGCTACCACTTTCAGCTCGCGATCGACGCGGGATGCAACGCGTTCGCGGCTCCGCTCGGAATGCTCGAGGCGGGCGTCGCCGAATTCGTGGGTGAGATTCCGCTCATCCTCAAGGTCAATAATCACGATGTACTCAACGATGAAAAAGATCCTGCGCCCTCGATGACCGCGAGCGTCAAGGACGCGATGCGGCTCGGCGCCTGCGCGGTTGGACTGACAATCTACCCGGGGTCGGCGAAGGAAAAGTCGATGTACGAGGAGGCGCGCGCAATCGGCGAAGAGGCCAAGGCCCACGGTCTGCCGCTGGTCATCTGGTCATACCCACGCGGCTCCGGCATCAGCAAGCAGGGCGAGACCGCGCTCGACGTGGTCGCGTACGCGGCGCAAATCGCAGCGCAGCTCGGCGCCAACATCATCAAGGTCAAGCCGCCGACCGCGTTCATCGAACAGGCCGAGGCGAAAAAGGTTTACGACGCCAACAAGGTCCCGGTCGAGCCCTTCTCCGCACGCGTCAAGCACGTCGTGCAGTCGGCGTTCAACGGCCGGCGCATCGTCATTTTCTCGGGCGGCGTAAAGGAGACCGACGAGTCGCTGCTCAACACCGTCCGCGGGATTCACGACGGCGGCGGTTACGGCTCGATCATCGGGCGCAACAGTTTCCAGCGCCCGAAGCCCGAAGCGATCGCGCTCCTCGGCAAGGTCATCGACATTTACAAGGGCTGATCGCAGGGAACCGGTCGCGGAAGCCGGTAAAAAAATGAAGTACAGCGAGTATCAGCATCTCCTGTTTGAGCGGAAGGACGACGGCATCCTGCTCATCACGATCAACCGTCCCGAAGTTCTCAACGCCACCAACAGCCGCCTGCATTGGGAGTTGAGCCGCGTATGGCTCGACATCGCCGACGACGATGAGACCAATGTGATCGTCGTGACCGGCGCGGGGCGCGCGTTTTCCGCCGGCGGCGACCTCGAGATGATTCAGAAGATGGCCGCGAGCCCCGACAACATCGGCAAGGCGATGAAGGAAGCCGGCGACATCGTCTACAATATGATCAATCTCGACAAGCCGATCATTTCGGCGATCAACGGCGTCGCCGTCGGCGCGGGATTGGCGGTCGCGTTCATGGCGGACATCAGCATCGCGTCCGAGTCGATGCGCATCACGGACGGACACCTGCGCCTGGGCGTCGCGGCCGGAGACCACGCGGTCATCGTATGGCCGCTGCTATGCGGGATGGCGAAGGCGAAGTATTACCTGATGACCGCGGATTTTATCGATGGCAAGGAGGCCGAACGCATCGGGCTGGTGAGCCTGTGCGTCCCCGCCGACCGTTTGATGGACAAGGCGATGGAAGTCGCGCGCAAGCTGGCGCGCGGGCCGCAGCAGGCGGTGCGCTTCACGAAACGATCGCTCAACAACTGGCTTCGAGTCGCAGGCCCCGCGTTCGACGCGTCGCTCGCGATGGAGATGATGGGATTTTTCAGCGCCGACTTAGCCGAGGGCGTCACCGCCCTGCAGGAAAAGCGCCAACCATCCTTCCCGGGCTTCGCCAAGCCAAAGTCCTAGCCCTTCAGGAAACTGTTTCAGGCCCTTTTGACGCGGCGTGCGTTTTGAAATACTGTGCATCGCTTGAAACGACCTAAACCTGGACGGGGAAAACAATGTTGACCAAGAAATTTGCGCTTGTGGCCGCCTCTGCGATGCTCATGACAACCGTTGCGTTTGGCACCAGCGCACGACCGGCTTTCGCCGCAGCTAAAGTCGATTGCGACGCGGTGATGAACGAAGTCTCAGCCGGCAAGAAAGCCAAGGAAATCGCCACCGACCTGAACATCTCGACCTCGAGTGTCTATCGCTGCAAGCGGCACGCGAAGGCAGCCGCCAAGGCCGCGAACAAGTCGATGCCGCAGTCCAAGGCAGGTAATGAACCGCCTGCGATGAGTGCTCCTTCGCCTGCGATGGCAGCGCCCGCGGCGGCTGCTTCTCCGAAGTAGGAATTTACATTTGCGACGCATCGCGAGCCGCCGTGGCTCGCGATGCGTCGTGATGACCGCGAACTTTTAGCGATGCCGAAATGCGAACTGTGCGAGCTGCGTGATTACACGCAGCGCTACGCCGATTTCGTTCACCCTTTCAAATTTACAATCCTCGATTGCGATT
>Ga0070761_10003085_pt1 | contig 10059 bp, 8 predicted proteins | sample HubBroMetageREF1_FD_66724 | JGI IMG/M metagenome (GOLD analysis project Ga0070761, IMG submission 66724) | Reference soil microbial communities from the Hubbard Brook experimental Forest, New Hampshire, USA - Hubbard Brook CCASE Soil... | ecosystem: Environmental > Terrestrial > Soil > Temperate... | reverse complement strand
ACTTCATGGAGAAAGATCTTTATCCCTTTGCGGCTGTGCCACCAATTGTCCGGGCTGTACTCCGAGTCGGTCGCAGCCAGCACGTGCAATTCGGTTCCTGGCGGAAGAAGGCGGGAGCAGATGTAGTCCGCCCGCCGGGTGTGATAGTTCGACGTTACCAGCAGGACGCGCTTCCACCCACGGGCCCCAGTCAGCTGTCCGATCGCCGCGCACTCCTCGCGGGTGTCCGCCGCGCGATGCGCATAGGGGATGATCGCGGTGCTTGGAACACCGCGGTCCATCAGGTCTCGCCTTTCAAGCTCCGCGATGCTGGCATACGGGCGCAAATACCTGCCGCTCGCCACCACATGCGGCGCCCATCCCGCCTTCAGAAGCTCCGCGGCGCGAGAGGCGCGGTCTCCGTCATAGTTGTCGTCGCCCAAGACCACGATGGCATCGGACGCGCGGGGAGAATCGTCCACCACCAGCAACCCGCCGGCGAATCGCAGCAGCGGCTGGCGCGCCAGATACAAAACGAAAAGGAAACCCAGGAAAACGATCAGGAGGAGGAAGCGAAAAATGATGCCGCCCCGCTCCGGATTCGCCCGTTTCAAATGGCTCGCCGAGAACAGCGTCATTTCCCCGGATCGAGCTGCCGCAGACGTTCGGCAGCTTCTTCGGGCAGCGTGCCGTTGAAATAGATTTCCTTAATGCTGTAGGACTTGCTGCGCTGCTCGACGATGGGAAGGATTTCGATGTGCCAGTGGTAGTCGCCCGCGATCGTGCGCCAGTATTCGCTCAACTCGCCCTTGGTTTGCAGGTTGTTCGGGGCGGTGTGCACCACCATGTGGTAGTTGCCCGTCAGCTGGGTCAAACGCCGCAAAGTGCGGCCGAGGACCGTTGCCAAGTGGCGGCGATTCTCGCCCGGAAGCGGCGCCTCAAACTGATGGTTGTGGGTGCGGGGAATCAACCAGACTTCATACGGCACTCGCGAAGCGTACGGACAAAATGAATAGTAATCGCCCACGTTGTCGACGATTCGTTTCGCCTGCCTGATTTCCTGGCGCAGGATGTCGCAGAAGACGCAGCGCTCGCGTTCGCGATACCACTCGCGTGCCGAGCGCAGCTCATACAGGATCCGGCGAGGCACAAAAGTGGTCGCGGTGATTTGTGAATGGGAGTGCGGCCATTCTTCGCCGGATTGATCGCCCTGATTCTTGAAAACCGTAACGTACTTGAACCGCGCGTCGCGTTTCAAATCCGCGATGCGCAGCGCGTAGGCTTCCAGCACCCGCTCGATTTCCTCGTCGGTCATCTGCGCCAACGTGAGCGAGTGGTGGCGCGTCTCAACTACAATTTCGTGCGCACCGATCGACTCCATCCGATCGTAAATCCCTTCGGCGATGCGTCCGGGGTCTCCTTCGATGCGATACAGCGGGCGGAGATGTGGGTATACGCGAACCTGCCATGGGCCCTGCTGCGGCAGCGCCAGCAGTTCTCGCGTTTCAAGCCGGTTCTCGGGGCACAGCGGACACGGGTCGGGCCGAACCTTTTCGCGCTCCGGATGGCCGGCGACTACCCAGCTACGCGTGATCGGGTCTTTGCGAAGTTGCATTCTTTCCCTTGTGAAAGCGAATGTAAGAAAACGAGTGTGTCATCTTACCCGAAGTTGCGCGAGCCGGTGAAGGCGGAAGGAAGGAATATTGCGCGAGTGAGAATTGCGAGCGCAAGACTAACGCGTGTAGTGCGTCGGCGTGGGGCCCACTTCCAGGCGGTGACGATCCCAAATCGCACCCTCGCGGCTGTAGCTTGCCATTTCGAAATCCTGCGTGAGTTCGAGGCAGTCCGTCGGGCAGGCGTCCTCGCAAAGGCCGCAGAACATGCAGCGCGAGGTGTCATACGTAAATGTGGTCAGCACTTTGCGGCGCGTGGCGTCATCGCGCAGCCACCCCACCACGATCAAATTCTCCGGGCACGCCAGCGCGCACAGATTGCAGGAAATGCACAGCGACTCGCCCGTCTCTGGATTGATGTTGAGCCGTGGCGCGCCCCGGTAGCGCTCCGCCACCATCGGCCGCTCTTGCGGATACTGTTCCGTGTAAATGTTCTTGGGAGCCTGATAGCGGAAGGTGAGCCACATCCCCTTCAGCAGGTCCACCATGAAGACGCGGCGCAGGGTTTCGTTCATCAGCGGTTAGTGTGACTTCCCTTCCCGGCAAAGTCAAGATAACGGGTCGGTTTCTCCAACAAAGAGCTATTCAGCTTCGTCGGCGCCAGACCGACAACCTGGCGCGTTGCCCGCTTGCGCTTGACGGGGCTGCGCCGCGCGAAGTTCGATGCGCAGTCGAGCGTTGTCCGACCGAATACCCACGGGCCCATTGAAGTTGAGGGCCTCGGGCCCGACCGAACCCTCCCAAACGATCGAGTTGTCGACGAGGACTTTCATCTCGGTTCCGTTCATTTCCGCACGAAGAGAGTGTGAATCTCCGGAACGGAGAGTAGGAACGGGGACGCTTCGGCGCGGCTTGATGTTTCGATATCCGCGATTGGCGCACTGCGCGCTCGTGTGCTGTCCGGGGTTGCTCTTGACTGAAACCACGAGCTTCGATTCAGGTTCGATGCGCCACATCGCGTAAACCAGGTTGCAAGCGTCTTGGGCGCGCAGCTTAAGACCAAACTGCCGGCGCAGTTCGCCGGACCCTAGCCGCGCTTCGTTCCCCGTTGAGCCGAGATATGTGAAGCGCGCTTCTACCAATTGAGGTGTGGCTTGTGAAGAGGGCACATTCAGATACGCTCGCATCTTCGGAACCGTCACGGAGAGTTGCTGCCCAGGCAGTTCCTCAATCGTGCCTTCCGTGACGCAAAGATCCCCTCGCGACACACGCGTGAGCGCGGCTCCCAGAGCCGCGGATGATGCGTTCGGGCTAAGCGCTGCTATGAAGACCAGGACCCACGTAAACGGATTGCGTTGTTTTCGCACACTCACCTCCGAACCACGACCACATCATATTGGCCGCGTCTGTTCACGCTGGCTATCGCCGGCAACGCGCCAATCAGTTTGGTCTAACGCGCGTACGACGGCCCTGGCACGAGCGTGATTAGCTTAAACTCCCACGGACTTGCCCGCAGGTCGAGTCGCGCCACAGTTATCGGCAGGTTGAATCTTCGCGGCCCGGCGCTGCCGGGATTGATGTACAGGACGCCGTCGCGCATCGCGTTTGCCGGTTTGTGCGAATGCCCGCTGACCACGATCTGAAATCCAGCGGCAGCGGGGTCCAAGTCCAGCTCCGCGAGGTTGTGGAGAACGTAAATCGTTGCCGGGCCCGCTTCGGCCACCGCCGTGACCGGCAATTCCTCGGCCCACGGCTGCGTATCAACGTTCCCTCTCACCGCGACGACCGGCGCCAGCGCTTTCAGCGCACCCAGTATTTCCGGCCGTCCGACGTCTCCCGCGTGAATAATTAGGTCAGATCCTTCCAGCGCCTGCAGCGCCTCGTCGCGCAGTAAGCCGTGCGTGTCCGAGATAAGTCCAACTTGGTTGATCAATCCAGGCATTGGAGCGAGACAGTTTACCCCGACTTCGGGCGTGCTATCCTGAGCCGCAGCAAGGATTTTTCGAATGCCAGCAAACGACACTGACGATCAGCACTTCATGGAAGCGGCCCTCGACGAGGCGCGCGCTGCTGCCGAGCGCGGCGAAGTGCCCGTCGGCGCCGTCGTGGTGCTGGACGGCCGAATCTTCGCCCGCGCCGGAAACCGCACCATTGCCGACTGCGATCCCACTGCTCATGCCGAGATCGTCGCGCTCCGTGAAGCAGCCGCAGCGGTCGCCAACTACCGTCTGCTCGACGCAACCCTGTACGTCACCATCGAGCCCTGCGCGATGTGCGCCGGAGCGATGATTCAGGCACGCATCGCGCGGCTCGTCTACGGCGCGGATGATCCGAAGAGCGGTGCCGTTTCATCTTGTTTGTCGGTCCTGGACCATCCGCAGCTCAATCATCACGTCGAAGTCACTTCGGGAATCGCGCGTGATGAAGCAGCCGCGCTGCTGAAGGAATTCTTCTCGGCGCGCCGTTGAGCACGCTTCCGTGGGGTCTATGGTGTGGCCGGGGGATGTTTCGTAACGCTGGGCGTCAACTTTCGAATCACAAACTCCTGAAAAAGATTGGCCGCGGCCGATTCGCCAATCCCGATTGCTGTGTTTTCAAACGTTAGCGCCGCTCCGTTGCGATCTGACGCCGGATAGTAGAGGTTTGAGATACCGCCCGCGGCGAGGCTTCCGAGGACACCAGAATAATTTGGCTGCCAGTGTCCGTTGTCGCCTTTGCAGATAACGGCCTGCGCGATCGCATACAGCGCCCGCGACCTCACGCTGCCGGTTCCCTTGTAGAAATAGCGTGGATCCTGCTTCAAGAGCGACGGCAATATCGCGCTTCCAACGAACGTCCCGATAACCACGTCAGCGTAGTTGGCGCCGTAGCGCTTTCCATAGCCCTGCGCGCCTTGCCCATATCCGCTGAAATCATTTTCCGCCTGCTGAACTCCCGCAATGCCTCCGGTCAATACGAACGTGACGGGATCTATCGACGTCCTCCAGGCCAGCTCGAACTTTTGCTTCGGCGCTAGCGGAACTGGGTTCGGGATGTAGCTCACATAGAAATTTGGGATCACGCCGAGCACGCGCTGCTTCTCTTCCTGCTTCACCTGCTCTTCTGCGATTTGGGGGCCTACCCGCACCTGAGTGGTTTCGGTAGCAAGAGCGAGCGCGATCTGCGGGACAGCGCTGTTTTCCCCCGCGTGCAGAGTTCCGGAGTACGCTTGCGTTTTGAAGCCCGTCGCCGCAATCGTCAGTTGGAAGAGCCCGGGCGCGATGTTGGCAAAGAAAAATTGCCCACTCTCGCTAGATGTCATCTGCTGACTTCCGGATTGGCCTTGAAGTGTCAGTGTCACCACGGCTCCAGCAACAGCGGCTCCGCTGGGATCAACCACCGTTCCGCTGATGCTTCCCGAAGATACTTGAGCCGGTTGCTGATCAACCTGCTGCTGGCTTTGCGGTGCGGACGACGTGGAAACGGGCGTTTGCGCACCCGTACTCAGCGCCAAGAGCAGGACTGAAAGAACGCTTGCTGAGACCGCTCCGAAGCCCAATTTGAACAAAGACCCCCCAACGTAGCCGAGCCCGCCGCCTCTTACGCCTATTCCCCAAAGTATGATGCAAAGTTCCGAGGATGTGTTTTGCTTCATTCGCTGATTCCTCGATTGAGTTACTCGGGATGCCCCACCACGCCGAAATAGGCGCTGCCGGCCTCGGATCCTCCTTTGTTCCCGCAGGTGACACCCGCTACACTCGAATCCTCAAGGCCCCGAATTTCGTCCAACTATGTGAATATCCTTTTCCGGCGATCTGAGGAGGATGACGATGCAACCGCCCGTTCAGACCAAGTGGCGAGGAACCGCTCTGGGCAGCGCATTCTGCGCCGTCCTCCTTATGAGCCTCCTGTGTCCTCGCAGCACCCCGGCGCAGACGACACCCGAGTCGAAGCGCGCGACCCTGCTATCCCAATTCAGCGATTCGCTCGACGAACTGAGCTCCCGCGTCTCGCCCGCCGTGGTCCAGGTTCAAGTGGCCGGATTCGGCAACCTCGCAAGCGACAAGTCGAGCGGCGAAGCTGCGGTCATCGGCCGGCAGCGCGCGCTCGGATCAGGCGTGATCGTCGACCCTGACGGCTACATCATCACCAACGCGCACGTCGTGAAGGGAGCGCAGCGAATCCGCATCCTTCTGACGCCGCCTGCCACCGGTGAATCGCAGGTTCGCGCAACTCTCGGCCTCTCGGAGCGGATTCCGCCCCTCGACGCAAAGGTCGTGGGAGTCGCCGAGACAACCGACATCGCGCTTCTCAAAGTGGACGCAAAAAACCTGCCTGCCCTCGCCTTTGCCGACTACGCCAAGCTAAAGAAAGGCGAGATCGTCCTCGCATTCGGAAACCCGGAGGGCCTCGAGAACTCCGTCACCATGGGAGTCGTGAGCGCTGTCGCGCGGCAGGCGAATCCCAGCGTCCCGGCGATCTACATTCAGACGGATGCTCCCATCAATCCGGGCAACAGCGGCGGCCCGCTCGTCAACACCGACGGCGAGATCGTCGGCATCAACACCTTCATATTGACCGAGTCCGGCGGCAGCCAGGGGCTCGGATTCGCGATTCCCAGCAACGTGGTGCGTTTCGTCTACGGGCAGCTTCGGCAGTTTGGGCACACGCATCGCAGCTTGATCGGCGCGGATATGCAGGACATCACTCCCGATCTGGCCGCGGGCCTCAATCTCGTTCAGCAGGAGGGCGTGATCGTCTCCGATGTTCAGCCGAGCGGCCCCGCGGACAAAGCGGGCCTGCAGGTTGGGGACATCGTGCTGAGCCTCGACGCTCGCTCGATTGGAAGCGTCCCGCTCGCGGCCATGATTATTTCCACGCGTCCGGCCGATGCCGTCATAGACGCGGAAATCCTCCGCGGGACGCAGCGCGTGAGTCTTCAGATTCCGGTGACGCAGCAGCGCAATGAAGTGGATGAATCGCTGGACCTTTCCGATCCGAGCAAGTCCCTCGTGCCCCGGCTCGGCATTTTTGGCGTTGAGATTACCGACAAACTCGCCGCCAAGCTCCCGGACTTGCGATTCCCCTCGGGTGTGATTGTCGCCGCGATGGCTGCGAACCTTCTCGAGGTGCAAACGGATTTGCAGCCCGGAGATGTGATTCACGCGCTGAACGGAAAGAAAATCGAGACGCTTGCCGCTCTCCGCGACGGCTTGCAGGCCCTTCCGTCAGGTTCCCCCGGCGTCTTGCAAATCGAGCGGGACGGAAAGTTAATGTACATCACCTTCGAAACGGACTAAGAAAATCGAAACGCAGTGGCGGAGAGGGTGGGATTTGAACCCACGATACCGTTTCCGGTATGCTCGCTTTCGAGGCGAGTACTTTCAACCGCTCAGTCACCTCTCCGCGGTCGTTGCTGTTCTTTCAGCTTAACAAACGCTCACCCCACCCACAACTCCATGTGTCGGCCACTCGATCGCACCTCAAAGTAATTTGCGAAGCTGTCGAACTGATACTAAGATTCAGCCGCTTTGAGGAACATTTGAACGGGTGACGGGATGCCAAAGAAAATGTTCAGTGTGCGCTGTTCGCTTTTCACGAGTTGCCTGCTGGTTTTTCTCGCGATCGCGCCAAACCCCCGCGCCCTCCGCGCAGCGCCTCCCCCCGATTCCGACGGTCGCTTCGATCCCGTTGCCGATCCGCGCGCTATCGTCACCGTCGGCCATGCGCGATTCACAATTCTCACGCCTCAGCTCATTCGCATGGAGTGGGCCGCCGACTCCAAGTTCGAAGATCACGCATCCCTCGTCTTTCTGAATCGCAACCTGCCAGTCCCGCAATTTACGCAAGAGAGCGCGTCCATGGGCGGAGCCAGCATCCTCACGATTCAAACGAGCGCGCTCACCCTGAAATACCGTGACTATGGGACGGGCAGCAAGTTCGCGCCCGAGAATCTGACCATAACGTTCCAGTTGAATGGCAAAGACGTCGTCTGGAATCCCGGCGTCGAGGACACGGGCAACCTGCTCGGCACAGCCCGCACGCTCGACGGCGTCCGCGGCTCGAACACCAAGCTCGAGCCCGGCCTCGTCTCGCGCGACGGATGGACGCTGGTTGACGACTCCGCGCGCCCGGTCTTTGATTCCGCCGATTTTTCGTTCGCGCAGGGCGAAAAGAGCCCGTGGCCCTGGGTGATCGAGCGTCCGCCCGGCGATCGTCAGGATTGGTACTTCTTCGGCTACGGCCACGACTATCGCGACGCGCTCTCCGATTTCACCCGCGTCGCCGGCAAAATTCCTCTCCCGCCGCGCTTTGCCTTCGGCGCGTGGTGGTCGCGCTACTGGTCCTACACCGACCAGGAATTCGAACAGCTCGTCCAGCAATTTCAGTCTCATCAGGTTCCGCTCGACGTCCTGGTCATCGACATGGACTGGCACCCCACCTTCGGCACGCGATGGTGGGACAAAAAGACCGACGCATCGGGTCACAGCCTTGGCTGGACCGGCTACTCCTGGAACAAACTGCTGTTTCCCAATCCCCCCGCATTTCTCGACTACGTTCATCAGCAAGGCCTGAAAGCCACGGTCAATATGCACCCTGCCTCCGGAGTGCAACCCTGGGAAACTCGCTACCCGGAAATGGCTAAAGCGATGGGCATCGATCCCGCCACCAAGCAGTACGTTCCCTTCGACATCACCAACAAGAAATTCGCCACCAACTACATGAACATCCTTCACCACCCCCTCGAACATCAGGGCATCGACTTCTTCTGGCTCGATTGGCAGCAGGAGCAGCACACAAAACTCGAAAACGTGAATCCCACATGGTGGCTCAACTACGTGCATTTCACCGATCAAGAGCGCGAAGGCAAGCGGCCGCTGCTGTTCCATCGCTGGGGCGGGCTGGGAAATCATCGTTACCAGATCGGATTTTCGGGCGACACGATTTCCGTTTGGGACTCCCTCGCGTTTCAGCCGTATTTCACCTCGACTGCCGCGAACGTCGGCTACGCCTACTGGAGCCACGACATCGGCGGCCACATGCCCGGCACCATCGAGCCCGAACTTTATCTGCGCTGGATTCAGTTCGGAATCTTCAGCCCCATCCTCCGCACTCACACGACCAAGAATCCCGATTCCGAGCGTCGCATTTGGGCCTATCCCCAGCCTTACTCCGACCTGATGCGCGACGCCTTCGTGCTCCGCTACGCCCTGCAGCCCTATATCTACACGGAGGCGCGCCGCACCTACGACACCGGCGTCGCGTTCTTGCATCCGCTGTACTACGACTCGCCCGAAGCTCCTGAAGCGTACGACGCGAAGGACGAATACATGTTCGGCGACAACGTTCTTGTCGCGCCCATCTCGATGCCCACGGGAAAAGATTCGCAGCTGGTGAAGCGCTCGGTGTGGCTGCCCGAAGGAGACTGGATCGAGTGGGATACGGGCGCGCGCCTGAAAGGTCCCGCGTCGACGGAACGCACTTTTTCGATTCGCCAAATTCCCGTCTACGTGAAAACTGGCAGCATCATCCCCATGCAACCGCCGATGCGTTACACCGGAGAGAAGCCAGTCGACCCGCTCATTCTCACCGTGTTTTCGCCTGAAGATGGACAGGCGTCCACCTACCGCCTCTACGAAGATGCTGGTAACACTCCCGCCTACAAGCGCGGCGAGGCTGCCTGGACAAACATTCGCGCGTCGGCCGGGGCAAACGGAACGGCTCTGACGTTGACGATTTCTCCTGTCGAGGGACGCTACAACGGGATGCGCGCCTCGCGCGCCTACGAGGTTCGCTTGCGCGGAACGTGGCCGCCGGCGTCCGTCACCGTGAACGGCGCGATCGCCTCACACACCGACACCACGCCCGGCTGGAACTATGACGCTAGCACGCTCACGACGATCGTTCGCACTCGCACCATCAGCACCGCGAGCCCCGTCACAATCTCCGTGAAGATCAAGCCTACGCTCGCGCCGCAACGCGCCCTGCTCGAAGGTTTCGCGGGCAAAATGACGCGCCTCCGCGAAGCCTACGACATCTTGAACGCCACCTGGCCAAACGGCTGGTCTCCCGACGAGTTGATCGACGCCATGCAGACTGCCGACCGCATCGGCTACCACCCGCAAGACGCGTTCGCCGAATTGAGCAGCCTTCAGGAAAAACTAGCCGCGTTGCCGCTGCAGATTGAAGCAATGCACGCCACCGAAGACTCACCGGAGTTTAAGGCCGCCATCGCCGCCAACCTCTTCGGTCAGCCGCAGAAACCAGAGGACGACATCGTCGCGCGCTACCACAATTTGGTAGACCTCGGCCTCGCCCATTTGGCTGACGTTCTCCCGCCTCAGTGACCAGTCGCAGCCGTTAGCGGCCCTTTGATATACTGGCTGCGATCTCGCCCTCCGGAGGCAGAAGATAACTTCCGCAAAGCGCCGCGCCAGAGTCCTCATCGCAGCTTCCATACTTCTCGTGGTTGCCACAACTAACTGCA
>Ga0070761_10003084_pt1 | contig 10060 bp, 8 predicted proteins | sample HubBroMetageREF1_FD_66724 | JGI IMG/M metagenome (GOLD analysis project Ga0070761, IMG submission 66724) | Reference soil microbial communities from the Hubbard Brook experimental Forest, New Hampshire, USA - Hubbard Brook CCASE Soil... | ecosystem: Environmental > Terrestrial > Soil > Temperate... | reverse complement strand
CGCAAGAAGGCGTTCGAAGAGGCCGCCAAGGTTCGCCGCATTTACGAAGAACTCGTGCTGAAGAAGTCCACCGAGCCCGTCGTCCAGATCGGTTCGATGCAGCAGATCTTGAGCGCGGTTCCCGGCGTAACGGTGAAGCCAGTGCAGATCGCCCCCGCAAACGGCAATGGCCAATCGAATGGGAATGGCCACGCGAACGGCAACGGCGCAACCAAAGTCGAAAAGCCCGAAGCTGAGGCCGCAGTAGCCGGCGACTAATTCAACCGAAGAACTCAACAATCTCCGCAGGGTAAGTAAGGCCAACAGCCCCGGCGCAAACCGGGGCTGTTGTGTTATTGGAGGCCACGATTGTTTCGCGCCAAATTAAGTCAAACGAAAGGCACCAACGCGCTCTGATATTACTTGGTGATCCCAGATGAGAGGGTGAAATGCCGATCTACGAATACGTTTGTGATGATTGCGGTGAGCGCTACGAGCGTATCGTGCTGAGCCAATCACAGGCGATCACCTGTCCGAAATGTTCGAGCGCGAAGCACACTATTCAGCTATCCGTGTTCGCTTCACCGTCGAACGGAAAATCCGCGGCTGGACCTTCTTCCTCCTCTGGCGGGGGCGGCGGCTGTTGCGGAGGCGGTGGGTGCGGTTGCCATTAGAATTGATGCTGCGAATCGGTCCTGCCTGATTGGTGGGAGAATAACCACGCGGCCAGCCCCAGCTCGCTGAACGCCACGTCCCAAACGTTGTGACTGATGCTGGGATACTCCGTATACTGCGGCGCACCACCGGCCTTGTGCAACTCCGCAACCCATTCCCGCGCGCGTGTGACCGGCACCAGCGGATCTTCCTCGCCTTGAAATATCCACACCGGAACTTTCACGATGCGGGGAATCATGTAAGCATCGCCATATCCGCACAGCGCAATCGCTGCCGCAAATCGCTGCGGCGCGATCGAAAGCGCCGCCCACACGCCTTCACCGCCCATGGATTGGCCCACTACGTACTCGCGCGCGCGGTCAATGCTGTATTGTTTCTCGATCGTATCCAGAATTTCCAGCGCCAACCGAATCGCCACCGGCGGCGTGTTCGTGTGCGGCCGCGCCCATCCTTTGATCGCGTCCACCTGCGGCGCCAGCACGAACGCGTGATACTTCGCCTGATTTTCCGGCGTGGTCCAAAAGCGCGAGCCAGGGGAATTTCCACCCGAGATTTGCGAAAAGTTATCTGAACCGCGCCCGGCGGCTCCGTGCAGCCACAATACAATCGGATATTTTTTCGCGGCGTCGTAATCCGGCGGCACAAACAGACGGTACGCCATCGTTTCGCCGCTAGGGCTGCGATAGGAACCAGCGATAAAACCCGTAACCGCGTGGTCTTGCGCTCGCGCAGAGCGCTCTGGCAGCGGAAGCAAAAGAAGAACAATTACGAGGATCGGCCCGCGACGCGCAAGACAACGAGCCACATCAAGCATCCGGTTCAAGCCGCAAGCCAAAGGGCGAGCGCTGCGTCCGCGCATTCCTCCAGCCTCTTTCGGTCCACATCTGAAAACGCATTCGCCCTCTCGCTCTCCACGTCAATTGTCCCGATGACTCGCGAATCCTGCGGATCCAGAATAGGAATGATGATCTCCGAAAGAGTGCTGCCAAAAGCTGTCAAATAACGTGGATCGCTGCGCACGTCCCCTACAACTACCGCTGATTTCTGCCGAATCGCGGAACTGGTCAGCCCCTTCGTCACCGGAAACGTGGGATACGCGGGTGCGCCCGGGCCGCTCCACGCAATGATCGAAACCAGCTCGGCGCTAACGTCGTAAACTCCGAGCCAGCGATAAGGCCCGAGAGCGCGCACCACATCGGCAATTTGCTGTGCTCGCTCGGCACGCGCTCCTGCGTTCGACGCAGCGGAACGAATTTTACTCAGCGTCTCTTCCATCGCCATTGCGTGAATACCTCAAGACGTTCTGCGGCGGCTCGAGGCGCGGATTCAAGCGCGGGTCGGGAATCGGCGCGCCCGGCACCACGGGCAAAGGCAACACGCCCGCCCAAATCGGCAGTGCGTAGTCCGCTTCATCATCTTTCGGCGGGCCCGTGCGCACTTTCGCGGACACTTCCTCCAGCGGCAGCGCCAGCACCGACGTCGCTTTCAATTCCATCTCCGTCGGCGGCCGGACATCGTTCCAGCGCCCGCGCACGATATGATTCGTAAACGCCTCGAGCACGCGATTCTTTTCGCCGCTATCTTCCACCGGCATCGCCCGCCCCAGCATCACCACCGACCGGTAATTCGCCGAATGATGGAACGCCGAGCGAGCCAGCACCAATCCATCGACCAGCGTGACTGTCACGCACACCTGCACTCCACCGGCAAGCGTTCGCAACATGCGGCTGGCCGATGATCCGTGCACGTACAAGGTGTCGCCGACGCGCGCGTAATTCGTGGGAATCTCGAATGGCTGGCCGTCCACGACGAATCCCACGTGGCACACGAACCCTTCGTCGAGGATTCGATCCACGGTTTCGCGGTCGTATTTGCCGCGGTCGGGCAGGCGTTGAACTTTGGTGCGGGCTGTGGGGCTGAATGGCTCGGTCATCCACCGAGCGTAAATCGGCGCGGCGTTAGCCGCAAGTGCCAATCTGGATGGCCGCGGCTCCGGTGCGCTCGCCCGGCGTTCGCGAAGGACCTTACTGTTGCGCTGGTTGCGCAGCGGCGGCAGGCTTGGGCGGCGGAGCAATGTGTACTACGCGAAATCCAGTGTAGGCCGGATCAGCGGCGCGGTACTGCGCTTTGCTATCCGCGGGACGATCGGCGCTCCCGCCCAATGTTTTGCCGGAGCCGTCGGCAGCGGTCGCCCACTCCGCCACGTTTCCGCCGAGGTCGAACACCAGCTCCTCGCCTTCTTCGCCCTCGGCCGCAAAACTTCCCACTTCTCGCAGCAGCGGCGCATCGCCCGGCAATTCCTTGATCTTGGCCTTGAGCTTTTCCGCGTCTTCGGGATTGAGCGCGTAGCCCGCCCAATAATCCAGCGTATTCTCACCGCTGCGCACCTTGTAGAAATCAATCGTTTCGCTCTCATTGGGAAGCCGATAGGTTTCAGCGGTCAGCTCGCTCAACCATTTGCAATACGCTTGGGCCTGCTCCAATGTGATTCCATTCGCCGGATAATTTTCTGTGCCCGCATCGAACTTGTAGTCCTTATCGAAAACCGCAAACTGCGCCCGCGTAATTTCAAACCGCCCGATTTCGATCGCGCCGCGCTTCACCGTTTCGGGAATCAGCACATCCGGCGCGGGATTTTCCGGCGTAGCCGGTGGATGAAACGCTACGCCGTACGAAGCGCCGGATTTCTCTACCGTCGCGCGCTTCAACGCCACTTCCAGCGGCGATCCCTTTTTCAGCGCTTCGTTTTCCGGCAGCTTGGTCTTGAATAAATACGAATCGAACCAGGCCTCCTCCTCATTCATCTTGCGCAACTGGTGCGTCAACTTCCGCGGTCCGTGCGCTTCGCCGGGAAACAGAACAAATTTCACCGGAGCTTTGCCAATCGTGTACAGCGCGCGATAGTGCGTCCAGCCTTCTTCGGTGGGAACCTGGCGATCAATGGTGCCGAAAAAAATCAGCGTGGGCGTCCTCACCTTGTCCATTTTGAACAGCGGCGATTTGTCGACGTAAAGTTGCGGGTCTTCAAGCGGCGTCTTTCCGAAATAATAGTGGTCAAACGATTCGCCGAAATCCACGTTGGCCCAGTCGCTCAGCCATTCCACATCTCCCGCGCCTACCACCGCCGCCTTGTAACGGTCGGGGTTGGTCACGGTCAGTTGGATCGAAAGAATCGAGCCGTTGGACCAGCCCGCCGCGCCGATCTGATCGGGATCCACCAGTCCTTTCGCGATCAAATTGTCCACGCCGCGCTCGATGTCGGGAATTTCCAGCTCGTAATATTTTCCGCAGCAAATGGATTCCACAAACTTCAGTCCGTAGCCGGTGCTGCCGTGATAATTCGTTTTCAGAACAAAAGCGCCCTTCTGCGTCATCAGGTTCGGCGCGTACGCCCAGCGTTCCGCCCATTGATCGTGATCCGCGCTGGCGGGTCCGCCGTGCGTCGCCACAATCAACGGGTAGGCCTTGCCCGCTTTGTAATCGTCCGGATAATAGAGGATGCCTTCCACGTCGTCATCGTTCGCGCCCTTCCACTGCAATACTTCGGATTTCGCGATGGGTTTGTTCTTGAAACCCGGATTTAAATTGGTGATCTGCAGCAGGGAATTGATTTTCGTGCCGTCGAGCTTTGCGTGGAAGAATTGCGTCGGCACGCTGGCGGTGGAGTGCTCATAAATCAGCGCCTTGCCGTCTTCGCCCAGCACGAAACTGAAATAGTGCTTTTCATCTTCGCTGGAAATGGATTTGCGCGACCAGGTACCGCCGTGTCGCGTGAAACGCACCGGTTTGGTGTACACGCCATCCGACAGCAACGCGATGAAGCCGTCGTTCGTCGCTTCCAGCGATCCCGCGAAGCCGCGATCCCAATCCAGATTCACTTCGCTGGATTTTCCGGCCGCGAGATCGTAGAAATAAATCCTATGAACGGTGGCCACCAGGAAGCGGGGATCATCGGAATAAGGCGCTACGACGTAAAACCCGGAATTGTCGCGCGCCCAGGTGACCTCAATCGGCTGGATGCGCTCGCTTGCGAAAACCTGTCTGCGCGCGCCGGTCGCGAGGTCCACGACGTACGTTACGGGCGGAATCTTCTGGTCCCACGCAAAGCTCAATTCCCGCCGCGCCACGGCGACCGCTTTTTTCTTGTCGTGCGAAACTTCGAACTTCTGGATCCAATCGTCGTTGTCGGTCAGCCGCGTGACTTTCTTGTCCTTCACCGAAAATTTGTACAGCCGCACCGGCGCGCTGTGCCCGATATCGTCCACCACGTTCGAATCATCCTTCCGCTCTTTCGCTTGCCGCTCATAGAGCGTGGGATCCTCTTCAGCGCTGAAAATAATCGTGTCATTGTCCAGCCACTCGAATTGCTGGATGCCGCGCTCGAAATCCGTCACCGCCCAAGGCTCGCCGCCTGCGGCATTCATCAGCCACAATTGCGCGGGTGCCAGATCGGGTTTTGGTTTGGGCAGCGCGTGAGTGCTCAAAAAAGCAATCGTATCGCCCGAAGGTGACCAGCGCGGGTGCGAAACCTCGTCCGTCCCGCGCGTGAACTGCACTTCCTTGCCGTCATTCAAATTGGAAAGATAAAGATTGCTGACGCGCAGATCCTTCTCTTTGTCCGCCGTCCCCTTAACCCACAACGCAAATTTCCCATCCGGCGAAATCCGGAACTGCCCGGCATCCTCCTGATAAACCACATCCTCAGCAGTCCACTGATTCTTCTTGCTGGCATCGGCCCTTGGCGTGCTCGTGGCCGCGTCCCTCGCGGCCTGCGCCACACCAACAGGCGCGAAGAGCAATAGTGTCCCCGCAAGCACGGCAGCAGCTTTGCAGCAAAGTGCAGCAGCAATCATCTTCATGCAATCCTCAAATTCCATCCAAACTTGCAGCCGTCCGAATCAGGCAGCCGAAAAACTATCACAGACTCGCAGGCGTCGGGTAGCGACGTCACAGACGGATGAGGCACCGGTTCGCGATTGTTCAACTCTATGAATGTCGGCTGACATTCCGCCACGTTTGTACAGCCCCTCATTACTGGCACACAAGCTTATTCTTGCGTTAGTATTAGCTGTCGTTTCAATCCGGTGGCGACATGCGCACGAGCGTGATTCCCATTGCTTTGCTCGCAATGTGCGTTTTGGCTTCCGCCGCAACCTGCCTGGTGCAGCAACCCGCTGCGTCGCAGAGCTCCAGAAGCGAGAACGACCAGAGCTGCACGATAGCCGGAACGGTGCTGAGCGCAAACACGGGCGAGCCGCTAAAGAAAGCTCACGTGGTTCTGCGTCGCTGGGGAGAGGAATCGAATAAACACCCTTTAACCGCGACCACGACGCCTCCGGCCATTTTTCCATCGACAAAATTCCCGCAGACAGGTACAACCTTGCGGTTGACCGCGCGAACTACTTAGAGATGCACTACGGCCAAGATCAGCCCGATAAACCCGGCGCGATCCTGAGCCTTGCACCAGGCCAGAAAATTACGGACCTGCTTTTCCGTTTGCATCGGACAGCGGTCATTGCTGGACGCATTTTGGATGAAGTTGGCGACCCGGTTCGCGGAGCTGACGTGGTGGCGGGGGCTCGCACCGTAGTCAGAGGAAAGCCTAAAATTGAGTTCGGTGAGAGCACCACTACAAATGATCTTGGTGAGTATCGGGTTGCGGACCTTGCGCCGGGTCGCTATTTGATTATTGCGAATCCTCCCCAGCTATCGAGGATGTGGTATTCCTACGAGCAGGGTGATGACTATGTCTCGACATACTACCCGGGTACGACGGACAGCGCTCGGGCCTCGACGCTCGAGGTGAAGTCCGGCGATGAAATTACGGGCATCGATTTTGTTCTTGCCTCCAAGCTACCCATTCGAACCTACCAGATTCACGGCCACGTTTTGAATTCACTCACAGACGATGCGGGCGCGCAAATCGTCGTGATGCTGTATCCTCGCGGGAATCGAGATTTGGATCTTATTGCAGATGACAAGCAGGCGACCATTGACAGGAAAACGGGAACCTTTGAAATCAAAGGCGTTGCTCCAGGTCAGTATGTCGCGGTTGCAATCTCGTTCGGAGAAAGTAGAAGGCACAGAGCGACGCAGAATGTGGAGGTGATCGCCAGCGATGTGGATGGCGTCGCATTGGTACTCACCCGATGAATCGATATCCCGGTCCGAGTTACGTTGGAAGGAAAGTCTGCCGCCTCCGCGGACATCATGGTTTCGCTCAATCCGTCGGCGGATGAGACCAGTATAAATTTCGCCGAGGCGCGACGAGCGGTAGAACAACCCCATGGTTCCTTTGTTCTGAGAGAAGTCGGCGACGGGACCTACTCACTCAATGTTTATTCACCATGCCGGGCATGCTACCTGAAATCCGCCCGAGGCAATGGCGTTGATTTGCTTGAACAGGGGATTCAAGTTACTTCTGGCGAGGCACCGTCTTCGATCGCTCTTGTGTACAGCAGCAATTCCGGAACGCTAACAGGAGCTGTCACGAATAAAGATGATTTGCCTGCTCCGGGCGCTCTGGTGGTTCTGGTCCCGGAATCGAGCTCCCATCAGAAACCTGAACGATACAAGACGTCGACGACCGATCAATACGGGCACTTCGAAATTCGCGGGGTGCCGCCGGGGCATTACCAGGCTTTTGCATGGGAGAAGGCCGACGAGGATTCGTATGGCGATCCGGATTTTCGGAGGCCTTTCGAAAGTATGGCGGAGTCTTTCGACATTGCCGGTAACGAGCAGAAATCCGTGCAGCTTAAGATGATCGCAGTAGTCGATTCACCAAACTAATCCTGCCCGCTCGACCGTAAAAAGCAAAAACCCGCTGTCGCGCCAGATCATTCGTCTCGCCGCGCGAATTCCGCTAGAATGTTCTGGTCAGCGTATCGGAGCTCACGCCATGGCCATCAGCCGCGAACAAGCGCGCAGCGAACACACCACGAGCACTTCGCACGATCAATTCAGCGAAACGATTTACGGCGTGGTTTGCTCTACATGCCACAACTACATTTTGATCGACAAGACGAACTGCCCGGCGTCGTGTCGCGAACACGAGACGTGCCGCGCCGCGTACACTTAGACTTCGTCCGCAGCTCGCGCACTGGCCGCCCTCTCGCCCACAAGTCCCGTTTCGCGTCCGCCTGATTCTCACGCACCGCCCGGCCCCGTCCAATCCAACTCTCGATTGACGCCCCCTTCGCGCTTGCGTACGATGCGCCCCATGCGGCAAAAGCGATCTCCGGGGGCGAGCGGCGAAATATGAAATCCATCCTGAAGATAATTCTGTGGACGGCCATCGCACTCGCCGGCGCCGGCGCCCTCGCAGCCATCGCCTTCGAACGCCACGAGCCGCTCAACGCCGTCTGGTTCGTCGTCGCCGCGCTCTGCACCTATCTCGTCGCCTTTCGCTTCTATTCGAAATTCATCGCCGCAAAGGTCCTGGCGCTCGACGATACCCGCGCCACTCCCGCCGAGCGCCTGGAAGACGGCCACGATTTTGTTCCCACCAGCAAATGGGTGCTCATCGGCCACCATTTTGCCGCGATTGCCGGACCCGGCCCGCTCGTCGGCCCCACGCTGGCCGCGCAATTCGGCTATCTCCCCGGAACTCTGTGGCTGATCGTCGGCGCAGCGCTCGGCGGCTGCGTCCAGGATTTCATCATTCTTTTCTGCTCCATTCGCCGCGACGGAAAATCGCTAGGCCAGATGGCGCGCGAAGAAGTTTCGAAGCGCGGCGGAATGATCGCCCTGCTTGCCGTCCTGGCCATCATGATCATACTTCTCGCGGTCGTCGCGCTGGTGATCGTCAAAGCGCTGAAAGAATCGCCATGGGGCACCTTCACACTGGCAATGACCATCCCCATCGCGCTGCTCATGGGAATTTATCTGCGCTACGTGCGCCCCGGACGCGTGCTGGAAGCGTCGTTCGGCGGCGTCGCGCTGGTGATGCTCGCCGTCGTCTCCGGCCAGTGGGTGAACGCCTCGCCCGCGTGGTCCAGCGCCTTCACGCTTTCCGGCCCCGCGCTGGCGATTGCCATCATCGCCTACGGTTACGCCGCATCCGCGCTGCCCGTCTGGCTGCTGCTCGCTCCGCGCGATTATCTCAGCGCGTTCATCAAGGTAGGCGCCATCGCCGCGCTGGCTATCGGCGTAATCTTCGTGCGTCCCACGCTCGAAATGCCGCCACTCACCCGCTTCGTGGACGGCAACGGCCCAGTCTTCGCCGGCAAGATCTTCCCCTTCTGCTTCATAACCATCGCCTGCGGCGCCATCAGCGGATTCCACGCGCTGATTTCCTCCGGCACCACGCCGAAAATGATTCTGCGCGAGAGCCACGCGCGCACCATCGGCTACGGCGCGATGCTCATGGAATCTTTCGTCGGCGTGATGGCCATGATCGCCGCCTGCGCGCTGCAACCCGGAGTCTATTTCGCGATAAATAGTCCCGCGGGAATTGTAGGCAAGACGGCCGACGCCGCAGCTGCGACAATTCGCGGCTGGGGTTACGCGCTCGACCCGCAAGCCATGTCCGCGCTCGCGCAACGCGTCGGCGAACACACCCTGCTCGACCGCACCGGCGGCGCGCCCTCGCTCGCCGTGGGGATGGCGCAGATTTTCAGCGGCACCATCGGAGGCGAACGCCTGCTCAGCATCTGGTATCACTTCGCGATCATGTTCGAAGCGCTGTTCATCCTGACCGTGCTGGATGCTGGCACGCGCGTCGGCCGTTTCATGGTGCAAGAACTCGGCGGCCACGTCTGGAAGCCACTCGGCAAGTCCGGTTCTACGCCCGGAATTCTCGCCACCAGCGCGCTGATGGTCGGCGCCTGGGGTTATTTCCTGTGGCAAGGCGTGCAAGACCCGCTAGGCGGAATTAATTCGCTGTGGCCGCTCTTCGGCATTGCCAATCAGTTGCTCGCGTGCGTCGCGCTGGTGGTGGCCACCACCATCCTGCTGAAAATGGACCGCGCACGCTGGGTTTGGGTGACGCTCGCGCCGATGGTCTGGCTCGTCGCCATCACCATGACCGCCAGCTACCAGAAAATTTTCTCCGCGAACCCGCGTATAGGCTTTCTGTCGCAAGCCAACGTCCTTGCGGCGCAAATTTCCTCCGGGGCAATCCCGGCCGAAAAAATCGCAGTCACCCAGCGGCTGATTTTCAATAATCGTCTTGACGCCGCCGTCACCACCACGCTCGCCGCGATGATTCTGGTGCTAATCGTCGAAGCCATCGGCGAATGGATCGCGATTCTCAGCGGACGAAAAGCAGCGGTGCTGCACGAATCGCCATACGTCACGACGCGTTGGGCCGAAGGAGGGGACTGAGATGAAAACTATCCGAAATTGGCCGCGAAATATATGGGGCTGGATCCGCCAGGTCAGCGGCGATGCAGCCTACGAAAAT